>Ga0180437_10008258_pt1 | contig 13280 bp, 10 predicted proteins | sample SS_ome_4_FD_132410 | JGI IMG/M metagenome (GOLD analysis project Ga0180437, IMG submission 132410) | Hypersaline lake sediment archaeal communities from the Salton Sea, California, USA - SS_3_D_1 metaG | ecosystem: Environmental > Aquatic > Non-marine Saline and Alkaline > Hypersaline >...
ACGGCGAAACAACTCGACTCCGAGGAGGATGCCCGTGTCATCGGCTACGGCGCCATGCTGATCGAGGCCCTCCTGGCCGTCCTGGCCTTGCTGGCCGCGGTACATCTCCAGCAAGGTAAATACGCTGCCCTGAAGATCGAAGGAGGCCCGGTCCACGTTTTCTCTTACGGTGTGGGCTCTTTCATGGCCTCCCTGGGCATTTCCCGGGAGGCCGGCCAGAGTTTCGCCGCCCTTGCCGTCTCCGCCTTCTGCCTGACGACGCTGGATACGGCCACCAGGCTGGCCCGGTTTGCCTTTCAGGAGTTCTTTCAGTCCTCCTCCCCCGGGCCGACGACCAGTCTTCTCACCCATCGTTTTGCGGCTACCCTGGTCACCCTGGCTGTCTGCTTCGTCCTGGTCAGAAGCGGCAGCACGGAGCTGGTCTGGCCCCTGTTTGGTTCGGCCAACCAGCTCCTGGCCGCCCTCGCCCTGCTGGCCGTCTCGGTGTGGATCGGTCGGCGGACTGGGAAGAACGCTTTCGTACGCTACCCCATGTTCGTCATGTTTGCCATCAGCCTGAGCGCCCTTGGATTGCAGGCCTGGAAGAATCTCGAACAGGGCCACTATGTGCTCGCTGGACTGGCAATTCTGCTGTTCGTTCTGGCTGCGGTCCTCGTCAGGGAGGCTACCCGGGCGATCCGACGCAACAAACACGGTGAGGTTTCCCCTTCGGGCACGGTGTCTGTCCTTGGGGGTCCCGAAGCCCTCGTGAAAAGGAGGTTGCCAAGTGAGGGAGAGTGACAAGGAGAGGGTGCTGGTCGAGGTCGTGCATCGGACCTTCAACCACTACACCAAGGATCCGCGAAGGACGGAACAAGCCCTGTTCGACACCCTCTACGAGGAACGACTCAGGCTGGAGACGGAGGGGAACCGAACCAAGGCCAAGAAGCAGGGGGCCTTCTACCGAAGGATCCACAAGGAGGCGCTGCGGGCATCCCCGGCACGCCAGTCCGAGCTGTTGAAGGAGGTGATCCAGGCCTTTGCGGACGAGGTGGCCGGCCATTTCGACCCGCGAGTCTTTGCACTGGCCACCCGCGTCGTACCCCCTGCGCTGAGCGCACTGCTCAACACACTCAGCCCCCTTCGGCTGTTGACCGCCATCCCGACGGGCATGGCAACCCTGAACGACCAGATCGTGATCGAGGGGGAGACAGAGGCCTTCAAGGCCGCTGCCCGCATGGGAACCACCGTGCTCGTCTCCACCCACCTGAGCAACCTGGACAGCATCATCCTGGGCTATGCACTCTTCCGTCTGGGCTTGCCACCCTACACGTACGGCGCCGGCCTGAACCTGTTCGCCAACAAGATGATCGGCTTCTTCATGCACAACCTGGGTGCCTACAAGGTGGACCGACGCAAGAAGGCCGAGGTCTACAAGCACGTCCTGAAGACCTATGCGGGATGCACGATGGAACTCGGCTACCACAACATGTTCTTCCCCGGCGGAACCCGCAGCCGGAGCGGTGCGGTGGAGAACAGGCTCAAGATGGGCCTCCTCGGCATGTCCCTTGACGCATACATCCACAACCTGCTCGCCAAGAAGACCCGGCCCGACGTGTTTGTCGTACCCTGCACCCTCAACTACCAGCTCGTACTCGAGGCGGAGACCCTGATCGAGGACTATCTCAAGGCTGTGGGAAAGAGCCGTTACATCATCGAGGATGACGAGTTTTCCAAGCCCAATCGGGTCATCGACTTCTTCACCCGGCTCTTCTCCCTCGATTCCCGGATTCACATGGTGGTCTCCAAGCCCCTCGATGGCTTCGGCAATGTGGTCGACGAGCAGGGCCGCTCGCGAGACCACCGGGGCCGGGTGGTCGATCGGGAACGCTACGTATACCAGAACGGCTCCCCTGCCTTCGACGCCCAACGAGATCAGGAGTACACCCGCGAGTTGGCCAGCAGCATCACCAAAGCCTTCCACCGGGACACCGTGATCAAACCGACGCACCTGGTCGCGTATTCGATCCTGGACTGGCTGTGGGAGAAATGCCCGGGCATGGACTTCTACCGGGTTCTCCGAACCGGCGGCCCGGAGGAGAGTATCCCGATGACGGAGGCCTACAGCCGGGTGGACCGTACCCTCGGGACCCTCCGCGAGTTCGAACAGGACAATCGGCTGAGGCTGGATGAATCGATAAGGGGGAAGGACACGGGCGCGGTGGTGGGCGATGCCCTCGCCCATCTCAAGTCCTACCACCGGCGGCCGGCCCTGCTCCGGCGGGGAGACCGGCTGTTCCACATCGACCGGAACCTGCTGCTTTACTACCACAACCGGCTCACCGGCTTTGGATTGCCGACGTGGGAGAAACCCCAGTGAGGAAACAAGCAAACCTGGATGTCTTGATCGTCGGTGGAGGCAGCTTCGGTACCGCCCTGGCCACCCTTTTGAGCGAGATGGGCAAGCGCTTTGAAATGTGGGTGCGCCGGGAGGAGCTGGCACAAGAAATCAACACCCAACACACGAACACCCGGTATGCAAGCGGACACACGCTGCCAACCGACATCCGGGCGACGACGAACCTGGAACAGGCTGTCGAGCGAGCACCCACTATCCTGATGGCAGTGCCTTCCAGGTCCTTCCGGGAGGTGGCGAGGGCTGTGGGAGACACGATTCAAGGGGACCAAATCCTTGTCCACACGACCAAGGGGTTTGAAATCGAAAGCTTCAAGCCCATGTCCACCATCCTCCGCGAAGAGACCTGCACCTTGAAAACAGGGGTGCTCGCCGGGCCCAACCTGGCCGGGGAGATCATGGCAGGCCACCCGGCCGGAGCCACCGTGGCCTCCCACTACGATGAAGTGATCGATGCCGTACAGGATCTGTTCAGGGGCGGGCGCATTAGGGTGTACGGAGGGCACGACGTCGTAGGTACCGAGGTGGGCAGCGCCCTCAAGAACATCATCGCCCTGGCAGCCGGCATCTCGGACGGCATGGGATTCGGCGACAACACGAAGTCCCTCTTGCTCACCCGCGGCCTGAGCGAGATGGCCCGCGTCGGCGTTGCCCTGGGCGCGGATGTCTTCACCTTTAGCGGTCTGACCGGCGTGGGCGATCTGATGTGCACATGCGCCTCATCGCTCAGCCGCAACCACCAAGTCGGGGAACGACTGGCCAAGGGCGAGAGTCTGGACCAGATCCTGAACAGCATGACGCAGGTGGCCGAAGGGGTTCCCACCACAGAGGCTGTCCATCGTTACGCAACCTCCAAAGGACTGGACCTGCCGATCGTTCGTGCCGTGCACACGATCCTGTTCCAAAACGGGGGCGTTGCAGACACCATTGCGCAGTTGATGCAGCTCCCGGTGGGCGACGAGCTTGCAGCCCTACGGTACCGTTGAGTCCATGTATGCATGTCTCCTATCCTCTTCGAATCGATGATCACCGAACCCTCCCGGACGGGTACGACGGGCCTGTCTTTGTTTGGGACATCGACAAGACATACCTGTCCACCCACTTTTCCTCCCTGCAGGGCTTGAGCCGAATCCCCCTTGAATTCGCCGTGGACAAAAAAGCCATCACAGGAATGCCGGAGGTCCTGCGAGGCATTCGCAGGGGACCCGGTCCGGGCTACGGCTGCGTCCCCCTCTATTTCGTCACAGCCAGCCCTCCCCAGCTCCGAGGTGTCCTGGAGCACAAGATGATCCTGGACGGCGTCGAGTTCGACGGGATCACCTTTAAAGACTGGTGGCGAATCATGAAGCAGCGTCGTCCCAAAAGGCTCCTCGACCAGGTGGGCTTCAAGGTCTGTGCCCTTCTGGAAGGGAGGCAGAGGCGCCCCCTTGCCACAGAGTACTTGTTCGGAGACGACGCGGAGAGCGATGCGGATGCCTTCTCCCTGTACGCGAGCATGGTCCAAGACGAGCTCTCGGCGAGGGAGGCGCTGGACCGGATGGAAGAGGTGGGTGTCAGGGACGACAACAAACGTTGTGTTCTGTCCCTCCTCGATCAGATTCCCCGGACAAGGGGGAAGGTCAAGAGATTCTTCATTCACCTCGAAAAACGAACACCGCCGGAGGAGTTCGAGCGGTTCGGGCTACTCGTGGCACCGGTGAGGAACGGGTTCCAGCTCAGCCTTGCCCTCTATGAGCTTGGCCTTGTCGACGAGGACACCGTGCTTCAGTGCAGGGACGCGGCCTCCTCAGCGTCCGGGGCTCCTGGCCCCGGGTTCGAATCGCTCATCACCGATGCAGTCGACCGACGCTTGATCACGGGCCGGAAGCTGCGCTCGCTGGACGCTGTGCTCCCCACAGGGAAGAAGCGAAGAAGCAAAGCTTGAGGGAAGGGATCCCCATACGGCTTAGCTCGCACGAGGCGCTGTCGAGGCTCCTCTCAACTCTCTGCAAGAGAGTTCCACGCCCCTCTGGGAAAGATCCTGATGAGGGCAGGCATCGCAAAAGGCCGGCCGACCACGCCCCTCCCGGATGCTTTGGCGAAGTCTCAAGGCCTGCGGGCCGTTCCAGATCTCTGGGAAGCTCTTCTCTCCAATCCTGCCGAAAGGCATTTCCTTCTCATAGTCGTGTTCAGATCCCACAACCGTTCCGTCCCAGAAGACAGATGGCTGGCGGAACGGGAAGGGACACCGAACAAGGGGCCGGGTGATTCGCGAAGGGCCCGAGTATTCGAATCGTCGCATGTTTCCTGCAGAGGGCTCGTATTCTCCAAACTCCTCACTCTGCGTCATACAGCCCAGGGATTTGTATGTAAACATGTTCACCCCTAAGTCACAGGCAAGTCGCTCCAGATTGGGAAGGTCTGACTCGTTCTCACGGGTGACGACGGAACGGAGAGCCGTATAGGGGAACGGAGACCCCCTGCGCACCTTGGCCTCTTCGATGAGTGATGCGCACCTTGTTGCCTTTCCAAGATCGCCTGACCTCCGATAGGATTGGTAGATCTCTTGGGTACTGCCGTCAATGGCGATAATGAGCGTCGTCAATCCCGCATCCACAACGCTCAAGGCATCGTCGAGTGTTTGAAGGAAGTGACCGTTGGTGGACGTCAACGTAAGGATGCCGCGATCCGTGCACGCCTTAATCATTCCCGGCAGATCTTCGTTCATGAACGGCTCGCCGTAACCGAAAAGATAGACCGTAATCAGCACGTCCCCAAGATCATCCATGATCTTTTCAAATGTCTCGAGGGACATGAAGCCCCGCTCCCGTCGCATGGATTTCGAGCCTGTCGGACAAAGGGGGCATTCCAGGTTGCACAGGTTTGTAGGTTCAACCTGGATGAGCGGGGGCAAGCTGCGCAGCCTGTTTCGTCGAAGGACACTGTCTATGCCGCATCTGACAAGATTCATCCTCTTCCGTATCGGCAGTCCTTCCGCACGCATAGGGATGCCGTCAAAGTCGAAATGCACCCTTCCACGCACAAGTAGCGCAGCCACGCGAAAGAAAGCTTCGGAATTCTTCATCCAGGCCATAGAAACTCAATCCACGTTGTCGTTATGGCGGCGACCTTCAAGTATTATATACGCCAGCGCACGCGATAACGCAATGCATGCTCGACAGATGGATGCTACCCGCCGAGTTGATTGACACACAACAGTGGATTCCCATATCCTGCTTCCGTCGCCAGGCTCTTGTGTATCTCCCAAGAACATACTATCTATCGGCACATTGCTGAATCCCCTATGGATCATGACCTGGAATTCACCATCATCCTACCTGTCTGGCACAGTGGAGACCACTTGCGCAATGCACTGCATACACTGCATGAACTCGATTATCCACAGGACCGTTTTGAAGTGATTGTGGCAGGGAGCCGGGAGGATCCGTGCTCTCCGACCCTTGTGGAACAGGTGGCTCGGAACAGCGTCTTTGGGCTACGCTTTCTTGAATGCCCGGACTCACACCGTACAGGCATGCTGAACGCCGCCTGCCGGGAAGCAAAGGGTTGCGTTCTTGCCTTTGCTGCGGATGACTGTTTCTTTCGAGGGACGTGGTTGCGCTCTCTTCATGATCTGTTCTCAGCAGAGCCGGATCTCGGCATTGTGGGAGGGCCAGACGATCTTGAGCCGAGCCGCTCCACCTTTGCTCTGGCCGTAAATTATGCTCTGCAGTCGTTTTTCGGAACGGGGGGTATGCGACGCGGTAACCGGCTGCGTGCGGGAGCCTATTACCCGAAACTATGGAACATGGCTGTTTCACGACAGGTTGCTTTTGAAGTGGCCCTGCAAAATCCGGATGGTCAGAGCATGGTTTTTGACGAATCCCTGGGCGTGCACGAGGATGTGGAGTTTGCCAGACGCGTTGCCAAGACGGGGAGACAAATCCTGTTTTCCCCTGATGTCAAAGTCGGATACAAGCGGGACAGAACGCTTGGACTCTTTCTGAGAGGGAATTTTCAGAAAGCCCGGGCAAGCCGGACCTTGGGGGTCCATCGTTCATCCCATCTGGTGTTGACAACGTTCGTGCTCTGCTTTCTATCACTGGGCGCAGCGTCTCTTTTCTCACCGCTGGGCAAGCATTTGTTTGTTACCCTTTCAGGGATCTACTGTGTTATGCTGACAGCGGCGGGAGTCGGTGGGTTCTTCTATACCAAACGTGCCAAGGCATCTATCTTGATTCCTGCGATCCTTGTGTCACTCCATTTTGCTCGGGGAATAGGCTACCTTTTCCCTCTTCGAAAATAGAGAATATTCGGCCTGCTCCGTCAAGTCGGTTCGTCGAGAGAACAAATAAGGAACTTTCATGAATCTCAGCCGAGGGATCTCTTACGTTAGGGCTGTCATGGGAATCACCCATGGCAGCCGGGCATTTGGCGGGCCCGTGCAGGCTGCTATTGATGTTACGAATCGCTGTAACGTCCAATGCATTCATTGCTATTTCTACTCTCCGTACCTCCACAAACCGAATTTTGAATCCCTTCGCAAGGCGAGGCAAAGGGGTATGCCGCTCCCCGATGATGAAGCTCTAAGACGGACAGAGCAAGCAGAAATCGATGCTCACAGGCTTTGCCTGCTGATAGAAGAAACGCTCAAAATGGGCACCCGGCGATTTCAGCTGAGCGGGGGAGAACCGTTGCTACACAAAGAGCTTTTGGACAGTGTTGCCCGCATCAAACACGCCGGCGCCTTTTGCTTTTTGAATACAAACGGCACCAAAATCAACAAGCATACAGCCGAGGCATTCATCACCCTTGGCATCGACGAACTGAGAATAACACTCATGGCGGGCACGCCCGAAGTCTATCTGCGCACCCATCCGGGGGTCTCAAAGAGCGTGTTTGAGTCGATTCGAGACAGTCTTATCTACATTGCTGATCAGAAGAGGCAACGTGACCTTGCTTCGCCGAAGATCTTCCTGGCATTCATCGTTACCTCTCAAAACAAGGAAGACCTTCTAAGGATAGCCGAGTTTGCAGATGAGGTCGGCGCCAATGGGGTGCTCTACCGCCCGGTGGACGATATCGAGGACGAGGGGCTGGCAAGGGTCGTGCCCACAGCGGAGGAGGCTTCGTTTGTCAGAAAGCAACTCCCGGAAGTGAAAGCCTTCCTTGAATCAAAAGGAATTGCGCATAATATACCCAACTTCGAAAAGGTCTTTGGCACCCAGCTTGACACCAGACGTCTCTACCGGTTGATTCCGTGTTATTACGGATGGCTTTCAGTGCGGATCAGTGCTGAGGGCGATGTCTATCCCTGCTGTCGATGCTATCAGCCCATGGGGAACATCTATGAACAGACTTTCTCTGAGATATGGTATGGAGAAATGTATCGCCGGTTCAGGAAGGAGGCGCTGAAACTTCCCGGGCAGGATACGCCGATCAGCGACTGTGACTGCTTCAGTTGTGTCCATCACACCGCAAACCTGCGCGTTTACAATGCATTGCACCCAATCACCAGATCGGTTGTGAAGAAGAAGATGGAATCTTTTGATGATAATTCGCGCAAATTCACCGAAGCATGAGATGACCCACGCAGAATGATGAAACCTCCCCGTTTCGCACATCTCGTCCTGAAACCTACATTGGCCTGCACGGCCAACTGCAAGACATGTTCGACGAGGAAGAAGCTTCACAAGACAAAGATCAGGGAAGGCCAGCTGGATATCAACGATTGGAAGAGGCTGTTCCCCGAGATGTATGCATTGGGCATGAGCAAGCTGATAATCAGTGGCGGTGAACCCACATTGTATAAGGATTTGATTGCATTAGTAGCCGAGGGCAAGAAATATGGATGGGAAATTGGTCTCAATACAAACGGGAGCCTGATTGACCAGGAATATGCCAGGCGTTTGAAAGACGCAGGACTTGACTCTGTGACCTTGTCCCTGTACAGCTCAGAGCCGGAATTTCACGATCAGATCCGCTGCCACACAGGGTTGTGGCAAAAGGCGGTCGAGGCCGCTCGGATCTTCGTTGAGATAAGGGAAAAACAAGACCCGGCCTTTCGGGTCAACATGCAGACCCTGTTGTGCAAGGGAAACTCCCGTCAGTTTCCCGATCTCATATGGCTCGCCTATGCCTTACGATTGAGCAGTATTACCTTCTCTTATCTAGAAGGAGACTTCAACGAGAGAGCCTTTTTGCTCGATGAAGACGAAATCACGGAATTCCGTGAAGAGATCATACCGGAGACAGTCCAGACTATTGAGAAATCAGCTGGTGACAAATGGACAAAGCGGATGGCCGTTTCGGCGGTCGAATCGATCTTCCCCTTGGGGAGACTTTCCTTGCACGACTACGCCAAGGGGGTTTATCGATCGGCTGCTCCGTGCCCAATACCCTCCTTCTTCTCTATTGTTCTGGCCAATGGCGATGTTCATCCCTGCAACATGGTTGAGTATGCGCATTATCCCGTGGTTGGGAATCTGCGGGAGAAGACATTCAGTGAAATGTGGCGAGGGCACGAGTGGACAAATTTTCGTAAGCATGGATTTGATTTGTGCCGTTACTGCCCGGTGCCGGAACAGGTAACGATTCCGATCGAGAGAAGACCGGAATTCGCAAGACTACAACTCTTGCTGGGAAGGCGACCTCTTACATCGCTCCGTCTTCCCGCAAAGAGGATGGTATTTTCGAGGCGAAGACTCTTGAAAGCAATCAGAGAAAGAAGGCCGTAGACAAAATAGATCATCCTTATCGAAGAGATCATAGATGACAGGGGGCAGAAGAATTGTTCTACCGAATTTCCTGATTGTGGGGGCGGCGAAGTCCGGAACAACGTCGCTTTACTACTATATCAAGCAGCATCCTGAAGTCTTTATGTCTCAGCTGAAAGAGCCTCACTTCTTCCTTGCCCAATTCGTCCAATTGCCGCTGAAGGGTGTCGGGGACAACCGAAAGAAACTTGTTAATAGTTATCAAGACTACTGTAAACTGTTTGAGCACGCTTTCGAGGAAAAAGCCATCGGTGAAGCCAGCGGGAGTAATTTATACTATTATGGGAACACGATTCCCTACATCAAACAGTACTTGGACGATCCGAAGATCATCATCATATTGAGAAACCCGGTTGAAAGGGCTTTTTCCGCCTATATCAGTCTTGTGCTCCAGGGAAGGGAGTGGTTATCCTTCGAAGAGGCCCTCGGTCAAGAAAGCCATAGGATATCCGCAGGATGGCGACACAGCTGGTTTTATACAGATCTGGGGTTTTACTATAACCAGGTGCGGGCTTATATGGAGAACTTCAGTGAAGTGAAGGTCTGTTTCTTCGAAGATTTGCTGAAAAACCCGGGGTGCCTCGTACAGGTTATCTATTCGTTCTTGGATGTGGACCCGTCCTTTCTTCCAGACACGAGCCGCAGATTCAGCGTCTCCGGCCTACCCCGGTCGAAGGTGGCTACCCTGTTGATGCGACCGACCGGATTGCAGAGCACGATCACGACATTGGCAAAGTCGATTCTAACAGAGAGGATCTGGATGAAGCTGCGCGATGCCGTGCGCGACCGTTTGTTGATGAAAAGTCAGATGAAACTGGAGACGAGACGATATCTTTGCGATCTATTTCATGAGGATATTCTGAAACTCCAGGGCTTGCTCAGGAAAGATCTGACCCCTTGGCTGGACGGCTGCGCCTCGACTTCATTTGTGGAGCTTCCCGCAGTTTGTGGAAATCGAAGCCATGAAGAAAGACCTGAGGTTTAGTGTTATTCTCCCTGTTTGGCATGGAGAAGGATTTCTCGAGGATGCGCTCCATTCGTTACAGCAACTTGATTTTCCTCCGGATCGGTTTGAGGTGATCGTAGCGGGCCGAGAGGGAGATTTCGCCTCTCATCGTATCGTGGAAGCAGAGAGAAAGAAATCCGCTGTTGCGATGGAATTTGTTGAGTGTTCCGGAACCCGCCGCTCCAGGATGTTGAACGCCGGCTGCAATGCAGCAAAGGGTCAGATCCTTGTCTTCGCGGATGATGATTGCTTATTTCGAGAGATGTGGCTCAGAAAACTCGATGAGGTGATCCGCAAAGAACCGGGCGCTGGTATTGTCGGCGGCGAGGATGAACTCGAATCCGATAACTCGCCCTTCGATCTGGCACTTGATTACGTGTTGAAGTCCTTTGTCGGTACGGGCGGGCTGAGAAGGGGGGCAGGGCCGCTGACCAAAGAGTACTATCCGAGATTGTGGAACATGGCGGTTCCCCGAGACGTGGCTTTAGGGGTTGCTCTGCACATCGCGGGGCAGCCTCCTCAGATTTTCAATGAATCCCTGGTTGCCCACGAGGATGTGGACCTTGGTAAGCGCATTGCAGGGATCGGAAAACGCATTGTCTCGGCGCCCGAGGTTCTGGTTGGGCACAGACGCGCGGCAACGATCTGGCGATTCATCAAGAGAAATTTCAACAACGCACGCACCAGCAGATCATTGGGCGTCCATCGTCTGCCCCATTGCGCTCTGGCAGCCTTTACGCTGCTCCTTTCGACGCTCTTCCTGGCCTCGTGGTTCTCTTCCTCGTCGAGATATCTGTTTGTTGTCCTCCTAGGGACGTATTGCACTCTGTTGTTGATCGCAGGCCTGAAGGGTTTTCTCCATTCGCGAAGAGTAAGTGTTCTTGCCGTTGTTCCCGTCCTGCTGGTCGCCCTACATCTTGCGCGCGGGATCGGGTATCTATTTCCTCTTCGCAGCAGCCACCCAAAGAGCACTTAATGACCACTCATTGCGAACGAGAGCAGAAACGGGCTGGGATATGAGGAGTTGACACGGTGAACCTGAAACCGACGCTTTCACAAGCAAGAGCTGCCGTGGGCATCATGCAAGGCAATCGAGCCTTCGGAGGGCCAACCCTGGCCATTGTTTCTTTGACGAATCGATGTAACATCAGGTGTGTCCATTGCTTCTTCTATTCCCCACACCTGGAGGAGAAGAATCTCCTTCTCGTGAAGAAGGAGCGACAACTGACTGACCAACTATCGAATGAAGAGCATTTGCGTCGCTTGCGCACACTTGATGCGGAATCTGACCATACCAACTCCCTTTTGCAGGAGCTCATTCGCATGGGGACGGCCAGTTTCCTCATTACCGGAAGTGGCGAGCCTTTCCTTCACAAGGATGCCCTGGTGTTCATGGACCGTATCTGCCACGCTGGCTGCACCTGCTCTGTCAACACGAATGGCACGCTGCTCGATCGTGAGACAATCGATACGTTGATCAGGATGGGCTTGCGGGAGCTGAAGATCACCACCATGGCCGGCACCCGGGAAGCATACATCCGCACCCATCCTGGGTCACGAGATGGAGCGTTTGACAGCCTGAGGACAGCTCTTCTCTACCTTTCGGAGCGAAAGGCCGCTGTCGGCGTGAGGCATCCCAGAGTGACCCTTGTTTGCGTCGTTGTTGGCCAGAATTGCAGTGACCTTCTCGCCTTCGCCGAATTCGCCGCTCTCGTAAAGGCGGACAGCGTTCAGTATCGGCCTGTATTTGCCAAAGGCGATCAGGGCCTCGCCAATGTGGTGCCCACCGAAAAACAGGGAGCCCTTGTGAGAGAGCAAATCCTCAAGGCAAAGGACTTCCTGAAATCGAACAACACCCCCCACAACATCGACTATTTCTTCAGGACATTTCGAGGAGCCCTTGACACAACGGAGCTCTACAACACGATTCCCTGCTATTACGGATGGATCGCCACGAGAATCGAGGTGGACGGCTTCGTTTATCCCTGCTGCAGATGCTACGAACCCCTCGGAAACAGCTACGAGAAGGACTTGCATGAAATCTGGTACGGAGAAACCTATCGCAGTTTTCGAGGAGAAGCATTGGCCTTGAGCACACGAGGGACGCCTGTTTCTGGCTGCATCTGTGACAGTTGTCCCCATCACACCGCGAACCTCAGGGTCTACAGAGCACTCCATCCGCTGGGGTGGAGGTCGGCCCTTAAACCAACAGGAGATCACCGATGGCCTGGCTGAGAGCCTCACAGGCTTTGACCAAGATGCCTGAACTCCTCCTCAAGAGTCGGGTAACCTTTGACTTTGACGGTGTGCCGCAGATAGCGGAGCGGCTTTCTATCCAGAAGAAGGCGAACCTGATCAGGGTCGGAATCGATACGATGCTAGGATCGAGCCGAGCACACGGCCTTCCTCCCATCATCCAGGTGGAGCCGACCAACGTCTGTAACCTGGCGTGCCCACTTTGTCCGACAGGCCAGGGCACTTTGGAGCGCCCAAAGGGGTTCATGTCTGTTGAAACTTTTCAGAGGATCCTTGATGACCTCGGAGATATATTGGTCGCCGTCCATCTGTATAGTTGGGGGGAGCCTTTTCTAAATGAAGATCTCCCAAACATGATTGAGATGTGCACCAACCACAATATCTGCACTTTGACCTCGACGAATGGGCACTTCCTTCAACGCCTGGATGAAGCGCTGAAGGTCGTTGACGCAGGATTGAAAACGCTGATTATCGCGATTGACGGCAGCACCCAAGAGATCTATCAATCCTACCGTAAGGGAGGTGACCTCGAAAAGGTGAGGAGATGCACGGCCAACATCGAAGAGGCGAAGGCGCTCCGCGGATCGAGGTTTCCCTTCACGGCTCTACGATCCGTTGTCACCCGTGATAATCAAAATGATCTAACGAACTTGGAGAGACTCGCATCCGACTTGGGTGCAGACATGTTTACCTGCAAGACGTTGGGGTGCCTGCCCTGCAGTGGAGTATTCAAAGAATACGAACCCACCGACGGCAATTATCTTCGATTCGAATATGCCGGCTCTTCCCGAATTGGAAGACCCCTTATCCAGTGCCCCTTCCCATTCCGACAGCCGACGATTTTCTGGGATGGAACGGTCGTCGGCTG
>Ga0180437_10008259_pt1 | contig 13279 bp, 12 predicted proteins | sample SS_ome_4_FD_132410 | JGI IMG/M metagenome (GOLD analysis project Ga0180437, IMG submission 132410) | Hypersaline lake sediment archaeal communities from the Salton Sea, California, USA - SS_3_D_1 metaG | ecosystem: Environmental > Aquatic > Non-marine Saline and Alkaline > Hypersaline >...
GCCACCTTCTCGTTCGGAGCCCATTCCGCGTAGATGTCATCGAAGCGGGCGATGTTCTCGAGGATTTCGGTGCTGGGTGTGCCCGGGTAGGCGGTCGCCACCTTCACGCCATAGTCATGGGCCCCCCATGCGATCGCCTCGTTGCCGGAGAGCAGCTCTGTCGTCGTCCGTTCCATGGTGTTCACACTCTCCTTCTAGAGGTTCGTTCCAATTGTGTATGGAATCCACAAGAAAGGCAAAACAAAGCCCTTACAGTTCGCAGAACAGCGAGGCGCCATCGACGATCCCGTCTTGATCATGCTTTGGACGTGTCACTTCTGTCGTCCACCTGGATCAGGGCCTCTGCAAACTTCTCGGCGAGGAAGACCAGGGATTCGATGTCCAGATAATTCGTGACCGAGCGGTCGAAAAGCACTTTGGCCCTTGCCTCGAACCCTTCTTCAGGGACGGCATCCCAGAAGACGAGGAAGAAAGGGACCTTGGGCAAGGGGAGGAACGAGAGAGCGATGTCCGCGTTGGTAGCCTCCTCGATCTTTTCCGCCCCCAGGGTTTCCGCGGCTCCCTCGAGGCGGTCCGGGTTCCCCTCAAAATGGGCCGCTATCTTTTCTTCGCATCCGTGCTCGAGTTCAGGCTTCTTCGGAACGTGGCCCGGGATGTTGTCGATCGGTATCCATTCGCCACGGATCGGCTCGTTGCCCGAGAAATGGACGTAGTTGTAGAGCAGGATGTTGTCCCAGTGATCGTTTGCCTCGCTCCCATCTATCAGGATGCTCTCTTTGGAAAGAAGACAATCACGGTTCAGGTAGGGAAAGCGCAGATGGGGTTTGCCATCCCTTTCGACGTATTCGGCGCCGAGCCCGTGGGCGATCTTTGAGAAATCATACGGCTCCAGCCGTTCCCGGATGTGGTCTGCGGTGACCTTGTAGAGATCGCGCTTCACGTAGACACCCGCGCTTTGCTGCTCGTGGATCCTCTTCCCGAGTTCCTCCCGTACCCCGTCGTTCAGGTAGGGGCAACTCTCCAAAGGTTTCTTCTCCACGATTACACGGGTTGCAAAGGCAAGACAGGTTGGAAACCCGCACTCCTTGCAGTTTGTTCTTGGCGTTGCTTTGTAGAGTTCGATCGCGCTGACCGGCTTCATGATACCCTCTTCGCCTCGCTCACGTTTTCGCCTCTCATTCCCTCCTGCGCACCGGAGAAAGAGGTCTTCCTCTGATTAGGATGAACCTGGACACACATAAGATGCCCGTATCGCAGGAAGGGCCGTGGGGAACGCATCGGAATGTGGATGGGCAGGCTATGAAGGCGGGGCCTCTGCGCCGACCTCAGGGGATCAAGACTGCGGCGGCCATGCACGTCGTCCAGAGTCCTGATTTGTGCCCGATCGCCGACTGCGTGATGTTACGGGTTTGTATGATCTTGTCGCTGATACGCCAGATCTCTTTCTTCTCGTCGTAGTTCAAATCGGGATCGAAATCCACGCCCAGGATGGTTGCCAGCATCCACGCGGCCAGGTCCTCTGCGTATTCACCCGCAACCTCCCCGGTTTGGCCGAAAGCATGATGCTCGGAGAGATAACCGTATTGCTCTCGGTCCTTGGGGATGGCGATCCCGATCGAGGCTGAGATCAGCCGGTGCGGTTCCTTCGTGTATATCTCGCTCATGACGGTGTGCACAACCTGTCCGGGCTGCAGAATCTTCAAGGCCTTCGGGCGTGAGACGATCTTGCATCCTGGAGGATAGATGCTCGAAACCTTGATGATATTGAACGGAGCGATGCCTGCCCCCCGGAGGGCCAACTCCAGGCTTGCGAGCTTCTCCTTGTGCCGACCGACACCTTTTGTGAGGAACATCTTCCGTGGGACGTACATTCCCTTCGCCTTTCACGCGGGTTGGGGTTCCTGCTCGGGTTCTCATCAAAAGCCAAACGCACAAGCTTAGATTTAATAGAGGATCCGCGCGACAAAGTCAAAGAATGGAGGGATCGGAGATCCCAAGGCGAAAGGCGAAAGGGATCAGGGCTCGCGCCCGCACCCCCACCCGCACCCGCACCCGTAGGCAGAGGTGTCGGGGTGGGGGAAGCTGGGAGGTGCCGGCCGATTGGCCAACAGGAAACTATCGCCATTTTCCCCTGGTAGAGCTCAAGTTGTTCGGTCCTGGCCTGGATTCCGTCGGAGATTGGCGCAGGGCGACTTTGCAGGGGGAGGGGGAGACGGAGCCCAAGCAAATCGGAGAGGGAATCCAGGCCAGGACCGAACGGCAAGACCCTCCCAAACATGGCGATATTTCCTAGTCATGTAGACTGAACAGGTTCGTTCCGGCAGGGGACTGCCAAACCTTTCCCTTCCTTCCGATCACTTCTTCGGTCGTCATGGCCGCCAGTGTGTCGGGATCATCCTCCACACGGGCGAGGAACCTCTCACCCCCGGGTGTTCTCCCGATGACAAAACCATAACCCGGCACTTCCCCCTGGTAGCCGGCCGTGTACGTCTCGACCGTGGCCTCGCCCTCCGGGGTTTCGATGATCTCAGGAGCCTTGAGGGCCTCCAGTTCCCGGAAGAACCGCTTCGGGTCGGCCCTTTCCCACCCAGCCGGGCTCGGCTCGCCCCGATACACGCCAACCGCATGCTTGCTCAGAAAGAAGCTTACGGATTGGACGAGTCCCGTTTTGCCTGGCTGTTCCCGGAGGATCTCCGCCATCCGGCAGATCGCGTGCAGGCTGTAGCTGTTGAACGGCCCCCCGAAGCTCGACATCCCCCCCGTCACGGTGAGCGGCCTGGGGTCGGCGGGTGACATCTCCAGGGCATCCCGGACGATTCGTGGTACGCACGGAAAGCAACTGTAAAAGTCGAGGAAGTCCACATCGTCCAGGCGGGTTCCGGCCTGGGCCAGGGCCATGTCCACGCCGGCCTTAGCACAGGGGGAGTCATAGAGGTTTCTGCGGTGGGTCACGTACCAGAGGTCCCACGCCTCTCCGATTCCGACTGGAAACACGTATTTTTCTTCCGGGATCTTCCTTCGTTTGGCCTCGGCCAGGCTCATCATAAGGGCGGCAGCGGATTGATCCACAGAGATCATCGAGCACATCAGCTTGGAGTAAGGGAAGGAAACCATCCGGTTCCGGGCCGAGACAGTGCCGAATTCATCCTGACTCCGCTCCTGCCGGAACCAGGCATAGGGGTTCTTCGCAGCTACGCGACCCATGCCGGCACAGAGATCCGCAATCTCGTGTCTGTGCTCCTCCAGGGTTTGGCCTTTCTCGTACCTGCGGGCGTTCTCGAACAGGGCATAGATATCGGATGGGACGAACAGGCCGTGACGATCCTCGATGGCCGTGGTCGAGGGCCGCGTGTCACCCACGACGTCCAGGGTGCCAGTTTCGCGTTTCCAGGGGGGGGATTCTCCGCACTTACGGATTGTGGATCTCGACGCGTACGATTCTCCACCGCAGACGAGGGCGACCTTTACCTCACCATCGGCGATCTTGTCTGCCACTTGACCGATCAACCACTGCGGAGCGCAACCCCCTACACTGGTGTACCATGGTATGCGCGGGCGAGCACCGATCCTTTCCGCCACCCTGGCCGCAGGATCCGCGTACGTCCATGAGAGGATGTTGACGACCCCCAACAGTTCGACCTCGGCAAGGGCGCCCTCTGTCCCCGCATCCTGTGCGGCCTTTCGGGCGGACGGCTCTATCAGATCCGCTGGCTCTCGGATCTCCTCCATGTTCGTGGGCCTGTTCACGGTCTGGCCTACGCCGACGATGACGGGTATGCGCTCCGGGTCCATAGCGATCATCCTCCTTCGCTCATGCCTTCGCAGTCGTCAGGGCTAACAAGTTCTCATAAGACCCAAGGCGAAATCAATGCCGGCTTCGCCTGGACCGACAAGGATGGGATGAAGTGGGGCTAACAGGGGCTTTTACAACCAGGAAGGACAGCCATCTTCTTTCGTGCCGTGAACGTACGGGCAGGGGTCCGCCTCGGCATCTTCTTTGACCGAAATCGCCAGATCTCCCTCCAGCACACCGGGGACGCTCTCAGCGAAGCGGAAGTAGGCCGGATCACACCAACCGTCTCCATCCGTATCGGGGACCCCTTTCACGGATCGATTGCTGCAATCGCCGTGGACGGTCGGCAGGGTGTCGTCCGTATCGGGAATCCCGTCTGAATCCCAGTCATAGTCATTTGTGATCCGGTCCGCAAAACCAAACGACTCTCTGTCGGGAAGTCCGTCAAGATTGTTGTCATAGGTTGAGATGTCGGCAAAGTTGACACCAAGAGGGATGTCGCATCCGAACCTGGAGAAGTAGTACCATTCCTTCTCGTGAACGTATTCGATCTGCTGCGGCTCCCGGTAGAGATAGAAGGGCTTGTAGAAAGAGCCCTTCGGAGAGTCGTAGAAGATCTGCAGCCTCGTTACGGCGGACAAGGATGCTGCATCAAGGGACAGCTCGTTGCCCGTGACCCTTCTCACGCTACTCCTCAGAAACCCGATGAAACCCCCCAAGTTCTTTGCATCGTAAATGTTGACTCCCCTGATCCTCGAAGCAGGCTCCATCTTGATTTCAACGCTCGGTCGATCAACGATTGCTTTCGTCCTTTTCATTCGGATGTTCGTCTCGAAGGCAATCTCATTCCCTTCACACAGGTCCAGGTGGTCTGGGATCCCGTCCGAATCCGCATCCGGCGCGCCCACCGATCCATAGGGAGTGAACAGGTAATCATCCTTCCCGTCCACGATGTTGTCCCCGTCGGAATCGATGCAACGGATATCATAGCTGTTCTCACAGAAGTAGGCTTTCTCCTCGACGCACGTGAGGCCCCGGCTATCCGGGCATTCGCGCTCAAAGTCGTTTCTTGGCAGGAACCCGAGCACCTTCATGATGTGTTTGTCAAAGATGATTGGCGACCCCTGTTCCCTTGGAGCAAGAGGCAGAATCTTCGTCTTCGGGAGGCCGATGTTCCATTCCAGCAGGCTCATGGGCCTGTTTTCCTGGGAAATGTGATTGTATCCAAAGCCGTGAAGGATCTTGTGAATCGCCAACGCCACAGCCCGCGGGTCTTCCTCTTCCCTGGAGGGGTCCAGAAAGGTCTCCATGCAAAGGTATTTCTTGGTGTTGTAGCTGTAGCCCTGGCTGGGCCCGTCCGTGCACCAAGGACCGTACTGTTCTGTGGCCGGGCAAAAGACCAGGATGTCGTATGCGATTCTCTCCTGCATGTAGTATTCCTCGAGAACGGAAATCCAGTCGTATATGCTCCTCTTTGAATAGGCCAGGCGATCGTCACCTATTTCCCGGGCAGGAAGGAAATGCAATTGGGGTGAGATCATCATTCTGCCGAAGGACTCCCTCTCGATGACCTTCTCGAGATACGCAAGCCTCCTTTCATAGAGTTCTCGCCGGGGGAGGGACCCATGGGAATCGTCGTGCAGGATGGTATAGAGCAGGGTGAAGGCGTAGGCCGGCTGAGTCTCTTCTTTGGGGCCGTCTCGATCAGAGTCCCGACCCACCTTTACCGTGACGAGTGCGATGGACACGAGGACCACGACCGGTATGGCCGTGAGCAAGAAGATTCGGATTGCCGAAGGTTTCCTCACCGTGTTCACCTTTCACTGACCCGCACATTGCACGAAGCCTTCCACCGTTCTCGCTACGAAGTTTCGTGCAATGTGCGGCTTTAAGCACCGTTCCCGCGCCACCTTAAGTCTTCTCGCGAGAAAGGCCTCGGAACTTTACCCGGCCCTTCTCGGTTGACACGAAATTCCACGGCTTCTATATTGATTGCATCCTGAGCTAATCCTCGATTCTTGAAGGGAAAATAGACACGCCGCCCCCTAAGACCGGTAAGCCAGAAACCCCTGATTCTCCTCCCCCCCGCGAGGATACCACGTCTCGCCGAGATTTCCTTGTTCGGGCGGGCCACACCGTGGTCGGCGTTTGTGCGTTGTCCGCCGTGGCAGGCAGTGTCCGGCTCGCAGTGCCCGCCTTCGAAGAAGGCTTGCCTCGACGATTCCCGTTGGGCCTTCTCTCTGACTTCAAGATGAACACGCTGACCTGGCTGCAAGACCGCGACCTGTTCGTCATGAGAGACCATGACGGAATGGGCGCATTCTCCTGCCGGTGTACACACCTGGGTTGCATGGTTCGGAGAACCGCAGAGGGGTTTGTGTGTCCCTGCCATGGGGCCGAATACGGGCCCCTGGGGGAGGTGATCTCCGGGCCGGCTCGCCGGCCCCTTCCCTGGTACAGGGTCTGGTTCGAGAGAGATGGCCGGTTGTGGGTCGATGTAGGCAAGCCCCTCGACGAAGCAGGGCCGACACCTGTTGTTCTGCCACAGGGGAACAGAGCGTGAAGGGATTCTTCTCGACACTCGCGGCGAACGCCGCCGCCCTTCCGGCAAACCTGAGGCGTGGGATGCGTCCCGGCGCTCACGCGGAAGGAGACACGCTCACACATCGCATGCGTCGGAATTTCCTCTTTCATCTGCACCCGGTACAGGTACCAACGCGGACACTCAGGCCCACGACTACCTTGGGCTTGGGTGTTATTACGCTCACCCTGTTTCTGGTGCTCGCCGCGAGTGGCGTATTGCTGATGGTCTACTATGTACCCACTCCCCGTGAGGCCTACAGCAGCACACAAGACCTCCAGTATGCCGTGACCTTTGGTGCCTTTGTCCGGGCCCTGCATCGCTGGGCGGGCCATGCCATGGTACTGACGGCATTTCTTCACCTGCTCCGGGTCTTTTTCACCGGCGCCTACTTCCGACGAGAACTCAACTGGACCCTGGGACTCGGGTTGTTCCTGCTCACCCTGGGTCTTGCTTTTACCGGGTACCTGCTGCCTTGGGATCAGCTCTCCTTCTGGGCGGTGAGCGTCTCGGCGAACTTGCTGGACTACATTCCCTGGATCGGCGGCTCTCTGAAGCGGGTCCTGCTTGGTGGCCATGGGGTAAGCCAGGCGGCGCTCATACGGTTCTACATGCTGCATGTCGCGTTTTTGCCCGGCCTGATGCTCGGACTGGTCCTTCTCCACCTCTGGCGGATCCGGAAGGACGGAGGCCTTGCCCGCGAACCCGGGAAGGGCCCGGTAGATCTCCCGACCCTTCCCGCGTGGCCCCACTTGCTGCTCCGAGAGGCGATCCTGATCATCGTCGTGCTGACCTTGCTTTGTCTGGTGGCCACCTTCGTTTCGGCTCCCCTCGGGGGCCCCCCCGACATCCATAACCCCTCCAATCCGGAGAAGACCCCGTGGTACTTCCTCTGGGTTCAGGAAATGGTCAGTTACTCGGCACCGGTAGGGGGCTTCATCTTCCCTGGTTTTGTGCTGGTCAGTCTGTTCCTGCTTCCCTTCCTCGAACGCGAACCCGAAGGGGTGGGGCGATGGTTTGGCATGCCGGGGAAGCGAGTCGCTGTCGTTGTGTCGATGGTGCTGGCTCTGTGCTTCTTTGTTCTGTTCGAATGGATGTTCATGAAGCAAGGGGTCGTGTCGTGGCTTTCTGCCAGGCCGCCTCTGTTTCGCGATCTTCTCAATCCCGCATCCGGGATGCTCCTTGTGGCGGTCTTCCATTTCGCCGCAACGGGCGTCCTGGTCCGTTCGACCCGTACCGCATGCCTCGTGGCCGTTATGGTCCTGGTGGTGGCTGTGGTCGGCTTCACCGTCGTTGCCTGGTGCCGTGGACCGATGTGGATCTTCTTCTGGCCTTGGGAGGAATGGGCTCTTGCCGGATGACGAACGAGAACGAGAGCATCGCCGCTTGAGGGTCTGCTTCCTGATAGCAGCCGGTGCGCTGCTGTGTGTGCTGGTCCTTGTCGTGATCCGTGCTGAGCAGGCGCCCTGGCGAGTCCTGCAAAAGGAATTCCTGGGCATGGGACTCCCCGGCACGGATGAGGAAATGGAACTGGGAATCCGCCAGTATTACACGTGTGCGTCCGAGGTGGATCGATGTTCCACGTGCCACCTGGGTATCGAAAGACGTGATCTGGGGGACGACAACATCCCCATTCCGTTCCGAGCACATGGACCGGGTTTGGGGGGCCATCTTCCGAATCGAATCGGCTGTTCCTCCTGTCACGGAGGCAGTGGCCGTGCTCTCGATCCTGGCGTTGCTCATGGGCTGGCAGACGCTCGAGCAAAGGATCCCCTGATGGGCCAGCCTCACATCCAGGCAAGCTGCGCTCGATGCCATGTGCCGGGTGCTCGGGAAGGACAGGAGCGTCTCGAGCAAGGGGCTTGGCTCTATCTAGGCTTGGGATGTTTGCTCTGTCACCCCTTGACGGACGGGGGTCGTGGAGGGTTGGATTTCGGTCCGGACTTGAAGATGATTGGCCGAAAGGGCCTCGGCTACCTCAAGACCAGCCTGATCGAGCCAAACGAGAACTTCCCCGGTTCCACCATGCCATCTTTTCGTCTTGCTTTGGACAAGGAGCTCGAGGCAACAGAGAACCTGCTCATCTACCTGGAAAGTCTTGTGCTCGATCGGTACCCTGCCTGCGGCACCCGAGAAAAGAGCCAGGGAATGGTAGGGAAGCCTTGTGCGACTTGTCATGCCGGGCAGGAAGGCCGAGCCAGTGGACGGCTGAAGCACCGGTGTACGTACATTCTCAGAGGAGCTGCCGAACTGCGGTGCACGAATTGTCATTCTTCCGGAATTCCACCCACAGGTCGGGGACAAGGCTACTGCCCGCTCGTGAAACAACACCGTGAAGGCTGTTCCGCCTGCCACGATGGAGCAGCGAGGGCGCCAATGTGAAGGGACAAAGAGCGGATATTGCGAGGAGCCGCAGGCGACGCGGCAATCCCCGTGCGCCCTGTGGCTAAACACATCAGGAGCCAAACGATGACCTACACACGGCGGGACTTGCTCAGAGGGCTGGCAGGACTCGGAGGAACCTCCCTGATCATCCCGAGGATTGCGAGTGGTACGCTTCCCGTGCCGGACGGGGAGAGGCCATTTGGGCCGGACCAGCGAAAGACCCTTGCGGCGGCAGCGGACAGGCTTCTTCCCGGGGCCGTGGAAGCAGGGGTACCTGAATACCTGGACACCTGGCTCGAGCATCGATCCTTTCGGCTGATTCGGAGGTATGTCTCCCACGGTGTTCGTCACCTCGACGGAACCGCGAAGAAGCAACACGGCAAGTCCTTTGCCGGCTGCACCGGCGAAGAGCAGGACGCAATCCTCTCGGATTTCGCATCCGGTGATTTCAAAGCAGGGAACTTCGACGGCAGCCTCTTTTTTCGGCAGTTGATGGAATTGACCCTGGAAGGCTATCTGTCCGACCCGAAGTACGGGGGAAACCGCAACCGGCTTGGATGGCGCTTCATCGGCATCCCGGACGGCCTCCGCTCCTGCTGGTGGAACCCGCACGGGGTGGAGATGGTCCTCTCCCCGGATGAGGGCTTTCACGACTGACAGCTCTTCGTCATTCCCGAGTGAGAGGGCGTCGAAAGAGAGGGGCAAATGTCTGTTGCAAGGGGTCAGGTTGCTCTGGGGAACCGAAGCGACGGAGTGGCCCCCTTTGCGGACATTGCGAGGAACGAAGTGACGCGGCAATCCCCTGGTTACCGAAGCCCAATGAGTCGGGAGATTGCTTCGCCTGAGGCTCGCAATTTCCACAATTGATGACGGTCGTCCATATCCTCGCCAACGGCATGCACGCAAGGCAGCAGCTGACCATTCGTCGACGCCTTCTCAAGGGAGATCGTGAGGGTGACAATGCGTTTTTCGGAAGAAGTGGATGTCGTGGTCATCGGCAGTGGCGCGGGTGGTGCGCCGGTGGCGGCACTCCTCGCGGAAGCAGGCGCTCGTGTCGTGATCCTGGAGAAAGGGCCGTACTACACCTCCAAAGACTTTGTCCACGACGAGGTGAAGATCTGCCGCCGCGATTTCTGGGTGCCCTACCTTGATGACGAACCCCACACGATCCGCAAGACAGAGGAAGAGGATGCCAAACGGACCCGCTCGGGATGGACGAGTTCGTGCGTTGGTGGTGCGACCGTACACATGAGCGGGTTCTTCTACAGGTTCCAGGAATCTGATTTTCGGTTGGCCGAGATGACCGGGGGAATTGCCGGTGCGGAGATTGCCGACTGGCCGATCTCCATAGAAGAAATGCTTCCTTACTATGACATGCTGGAGGCCCGGATCGGGGTTTCCGGCAGGGCAGGCGTGAATCCCTTTGAGATTCGGGAGCGGCCCTTTCCGTTGCCGCCCCTCCGGCCGCATCCTGCGGCGGCCCTGTTCGACGAGGCGGCCCGTTCCCTGGGCTTTCATCCCTATCCCACGCCCCGGGCGATCGCATCGCGGGTCTTCGGGCAGAGACCGCCCTGCAACTACTGCGGCCTTTGCGGGGACTATGGTTGTGAAAACGCTTCGAAGTCGAGCTGTCTGGTCACCTTCATACCGGCTGCCGAGGCGACGGGCCGTTGCCAGGTCAAGGCGCGTTCCATGGCGCGCCGCATCCTGGTGGATGATTCCGACAGGGTTAGCGGCGTGGAGTGCATCGATGCAAATGGGAACGTTCAGAGGATCGGAACCCGGGTCGTATGCCTGGCCGCTTCGGCCATCGAGAGCGCACGGTTGCTGTTGATGTCGGAAAACAGCCGCTTTCCCCATGGGCTGGCCAACAACAACGGGCTCGTGGGCAAGAACCTGACCTTCTCCACCCTGGGAAAGGGGACGGCCACCTTCGACCGCCAGGAGCTGGTCGCCAAACTTGGCACCCAGGGCATGGACCTTCCCTTCTTCCAGCGGTCCGTCCAGGACGACTACTGGATGGAGCATTCGGGGCTCGCCCTGCCCAAGGGAGGGACCTACAACTTCATCCTCGAACACCCGAACCCGATCAACGCGGCCGTCCGGCTGGCCGCAGGGGAAGGCTGGCGGTCCTTTGGCCAGGACTTCAAGGAACGGCTCGGAAGACATTTCTGTGAGGAGTTGTCCGTTGAGTTCGAAATCTTCGGCGAGTCCCTTCCGTGGAAGGGGTCTTGTGTGGATCTGGATCCGGAGAAAAAGGATCGTTTCGGCCTGCCCGTTGCCCGGATCACGGCTCGCAACCACCCGGCGGCGGATGAGATGAATGTGAAGATGCTCGAGCACGGGATGGACATGCTCGAGGCGATGAAGCCCGCGGCAAAGCGGGTTCGTCGCTGGACATGGAAGGACACGACCTATCACCTTCAACAGGGGACCTGCCGCTTCGGAACGAATCCGGCGCGATCCGTCCTCGATCCCACCTGCCAGGCCCACGAGGTCCGGAATCTCTACGTGACAGACGGCAGTTTCATGCCCACCTCCGGCGGCGCCCCGTCGACCGCAACCATCATGGCCAATAGCCTGCGCGTTGGTAACAGGATCCGTGACCGGTTTCTTCGTCGGGAGATCTAGTGACAGGAATGAAATACACCTTTGGGACAGATGAGGCCGCAGCCCCAAAAAGAGACGGAACAGGGATAGCCACCTCATGGGAGAACGGTGAACCCCTCCCTTAAGGCCGCCTCGCGCAGGTTTTGATCCAGGGAGACAACATCCAGGCTTTTCGGGGATTCCTCGGCCCAGACCAGGGCCGAAGCAAGCTGCAGCCCGTCCGCCGTGCGAAGGGGGTGGACCATCAAGAGCCTTTCGGCCCGCTCCCGGACGATTTCAGTCGGTTGAACCTCTGACCACGCCTCTGCTAGGGCGGACAGAATCGCCCGCCCTTTGCGTTCCGCCTCCGTCGAGAGCACGCCTTCCCGCCTGCGTCTGGCCATGGCAGAGATGCACTCGGTCCGGCTCGCCCACCAGACAACAATGTCTTCATCGGTGTTGGCGATGCGCCGCAGGGTATCGGACGCGGATTCACGGAAACAGAGAGGCACGATCGCTGAAGAATCCCAGAATCTCATCTGCCCTCCTTCCGTTCTTCGAGCAACGCACCGAGGACGGACCCGTTCGGGTCTTTGGGCCTGGGCATAGACCAGAAATCCTTCGGCAACTTGCCCGACCCGATCTTGATCAACCCCTGTCTTTCCATCTGGACCAATGCTTCCCTCTTCGTTTTGTGCCTGGAGACGGGTACGAGTCGGGCTACGGGTCTTCCCCTGTCGGTGATCAGTATCTCTGCACCTCCCTTGACCCTCTTCAGGTATTCACTCAGACGGGCCTTGAGATCGGATACGGCTGCTGTCGGCATATCTTCCGCCTTCCTCTATTTTTAGGACTATTGTAGTCATATTTATATGACCTGTCAAGTCAAAAGGCAGTGCTCCGGGCTCCTGTCCACAGGAGAACACGCGGGGCCACCTTGCTTTACGCCCGAGATCCTCTCTCGTTCGTATATGTTGAATTCCTACGATTTCGGAAATTCGTCATTGGTAGGAGAACTGTGGAACACCCCACGGTCTATCGCTCAAGAATAGTGCGTGCCGATATGTGAAATTCTGGGGGTTGCCCTGGGTTCCCCTCTATAGCAACTCTCTTCTCTTCTTGTCGGACGAAGCCTACCCCAAGGTGTGGGGGGGCAGCCAGCTTTTTCACGATCAACGAAAAGGGGCCGCACCCGATAGATGTGGCCCCTTGAATCGCTGGAAGCGAGGTTCTTAGCTCTTCCTGCCCATGTTTCTCAGTACATCTCTTCCGATGTCATGGTCTAAGAAGTTCTTAGATATTAGTCAAAAGTGAGACCGCAATCGATCTCTATACATTCTGCATACTCTGGGCAATCCGCACTCCTGTCGCAAGCAAAAGCACACTGTGCTTGAGCATCTATGTCTGCGTTACACCCATCAATACACTCCTGAACTGTCCTATCAACTTGACCAACAAAATCTGCCGCACAGCTGCCAATCTTGTTACAAGCTGCATCACATCGGGGATCCCCTTCGTCATCATCATCTCCACATCCGCTCAGACCAAAGGCATGGATTGATTACGGAATGGGATAAAAATATTTGTCTCATTCCTCATGCTTCAGTACGGAAGGAGGGAGATGGGTTCAAAGCCCTCCCGAACTCGCTCGAGTTCGTAGGTGTCGTATTCCGGGACGCCCGTCAGCCGTGAATCTGTCGCCTTTCCACGGCCAGGGCTGCTTCCTTGATGGTCTCCGAGAGCGTCGGGTGGGCGTGAACCGTGCGTCCCACGTCTTCGGCGCTCCCACCAAACTCGAAGGCCGTCACGGCCTCGGCGATCATCTCCGATGCGTGGGGTCCCAGGATGTGAATGCCAAGAAGCCGGTCGGTATCCGCATGGGAGATGACCTTGACCAGGCCATCCTCTTCGCCCATGCATTTTGCACGGGC
>Ga0180437_10008260_pt1 | contig 13276 bp, 6 predicted proteins | sample SS_ome_4_FD_132410 | JGI IMG/M metagenome (GOLD analysis project Ga0180437, IMG submission 132410) | Hypersaline lake sediment archaeal communities from the Salton Sea, California, USA - SS_3_D_1 metaG | ecosystem: Environmental > Aquatic > Non-marine Saline and Alkaline > Hypersaline > Sediment...
CATAAGCGTCCGGTCATCGGAGGGGATGGCGTCACCGATGAAAGCATCCACGGAGTCATCAATGGCGTCCAGTAACGCCTGGGCGGATCTGCCAGCAGCCGCCTGAATAGCTGCTCGCAGACGCTCCTCACCGTAGCTCTCACCCTCCAGGGAAAACGCCTCTGTGATGCCATCGGTGTAAAAGACCAGACTGTCGCCAGGCTCCAGAGAGACGACGTGCTCCTCCAGTTCAATTCCCTCAAGCACGCCCAACGCTATGCCTCCCTTCCTAAAGCGCTCCAGTTTGCGCGTGCGAGACCGTAACAGCAACGGTAGGTTGTGCCCAGCATGGACATAGGTCAGCTCGGCTGTCTCCAACGACAGCACTGCGTAAACGGCGGTAACGAACATACCGGACTGGGCATCAGGCACCAACAGGTCATTGACGCGCGCCATCGCGGCGGCCGGTGACGTCTCCTCCAACGCTGCCGCCCGCACCAGGGTGCGCGTGAGCGCCATAAAGAGAGCAGCCGGCATCCCCTTGTCGGCTACGTCGGCGATGACCAAACCCAGCCGCCTGCCGGGCAACTCGAAAAAGTCATAAAAGTCGCCAGCCACCTGGCGAGCAGCCCGCCAGGCGAAGGCCAAGTCCCAGCCCGGTAAGTCTAACCACTGACCAGGCATAAAAGTCTGCTGAATCTCGTGGGCGAGCTGTAGCTCGCGCTCCAATCTCTCCCGCTCAGCCATCTCTTGCTGAAGCAGATCGCTCTGTGCAGCCAGCGCTGCCTGGTGTGCAATCCCAGTGATGATCTCCATCCGCCTGGCTTCCGTTCTCTGGCGGAAACGACCCGGCGCACCAACCTCCTCCAGCACCATCACGCCGAGGACATCCCCCTTCACAGAAAGAGGAACAGCCAGCAGCGGAAAGAGTCCTCTTTCGACATTCTCGGCGGAATCCACGGATAGCGGGAGGAAACTGGCGACAAAGTCAGGCGGAACCTGTGGCGATATGTCCCGATCATATCCCTCGCCTTTATCATCAGCAGACTTCTCCGGGACATTTGTCGCGTGATCAGGAGGATAGACAACGCGGCAATCGCACTCGCGGACAACGTCGAGAAGAGGAAAGTCGCCAGGTGCGTAATGCTGGGCCAGGAGAGTCGCCTGCGCGTCACGCGGGACACCATAAGCCTGTGCCGGACGGAAGGCAGATTCCACATCGTCCCATAGAAAGATGACACATCGCTCAACCCCAACCAGGATGGGGGTGATCCGAACGATAGTACTCAGAATGGCATCTAGATCATTCAGGTTAGCCACGGCCTGCGCCACCTGCAGCAATGCCGCCGATACATAGGCCTCTTCCCGCTGCGACTCCCGCAGTCTGGTGTTCTCGACAGCTGCCGCGGTCTGGAGCGCGACTCCCTGGATGATCACCAATCGCTCATCGCGGACCGCCCCCGCTCCCGCGCCCTCCAATTCGGACCAGTCAGTGCGATAGTCGATCAGCATCACACCCTGCACTTCATCTTGGGCCAGGAGGGGCAGCAGCAACAGTGATTCGAAGCCAAGGTCCCAGACCACCAAATCCGACAGCCTGGGATCAGTCATTACATCATAGATGAATATCGGCACGCGGTTCCGGCGCACGTCATCAAAGGCCGGCTCGTCGCCCCGCGCGATGGTCCACTCCTCGAAAGTGACCTGCTGCGCCGGGGTGAGTCCTGAGGCTGCGGCCGGCACAAATGCTGCCTCAAAGTCATCCCATAGAAGGATAGCACATCGATCAACGCCCACCAGCGTCGGCACGAGGTGGGCCACTGTCTCGAGGACTTGCTCAAGCGTAACCAGCGAGCGAGTGGCTTCAGCTACCTGAAGCATCACAGTCGAGATTTGGGCCAGTTCCTGGGCTTCCTGATAGAGGCGGGCGTTTTCGATAGCGACGGCGGCGTGACTGGCGAAAGCCGCCGTTATCATCCGAGACTCGGTGCCATATCGTCCAGACGTACGATGGGCCAGGGTCAGCACACCCAGGCGTTGATCACCAATGCGCAGAGGCGCGGTGATGGCAGAGTAGTCAGCCGGAAACTCGAGAGCAGCACCCAGTGGCTCTGGAGGGGACTGGAATGTGCGAATGATCGGTTGGTCGGCGCTCAACGCCTGGCCAAGCCAGGAATCATCGTCAGGCGAGACAGCGTCAACGCACATCTCTGTCACGTCTCCACGAATAGCGGACAGGCACAGATCGCTATCACGCAGGAGCCAGATGGCGGCTACATCGCAGGGAAGGGTGCGCTCCAACTCAGCCAGGATGGCGTCGAGTACCTGATCAAGAGCTATCTCGGAGGAAAGAAGGCCAGCCACCTCCCGTAGACTGTCGGAGACCTGACGGCGCCATCGCTCGGAGCGATAGAGATTGGCGTTGCGAATCGCCGTGGCCACACTGTCAGCCAGTGCTTCGAACAGAAATCGGTCTTCGTCGCCGAAGGTATCCCGACGATCGCTCCGAACGTTGAGCACACCCAGCACCTGATCACCAAAGACCAGGGGAACGGCCAGCTCTGAGCGGGTATCGTAGGGCGGCAACTCCGAAGGCTGGCAGCGAGGATCACGGCTCGTATCGCCACATAGCACTGTCTCCCCGTGACGCGCTACCCAGGAGACAATGCCCTCCGAATCGCCCAGATCACACACCCACTGCTCCATCTCCCATTCCTGGGCGGGGGAACCGATGCCTGCTCGACAGCTGATCTGCTGGCGGGCAGGGTCTATGGTAAAAAGATACACGAAGGTGTAGCCAAACTGCCTACGGATGAGATCTACAACTTCCTCAAGAAGGGTGTCTATATCGAGAATAGAGGCCACAGCTCGGCTGACATCAGCCACGGCCGACAGTTGATCAGCACGACAACGAAGGTCGCTGTACAGCCGGGCGTGCTCCACAGCCATGGCGATGTTGTCCGCCAGAGCACGTAGGACGAGGATGTTTGTCTCGTCAAAGGCATCGGTCCGACTGCTCTGCACGTCGAGCACACCAAGCACGCGCGCCTCGATCTTGAGCGGCAGGGCTAGCTCAGATCGCGTCTCGGGCAAGGTTTCCACGTATCGATAACGGAGTTCGCGGCTTACGTCGTTAGCCACGATCTCTGCGCCGGCCTGTGCCGCAGAGCCAATGATACCCTCTCCAAGTCGGACCTCCAGAACCGGAGCCTGACCATCCAAGTTCGGCCAGTGACCGGCGGGACTGGCGCTCGCCTCGCAGCGCAGCGTGCCCTCACCTGACTCCAAGATGAACAGAGCTACATAGTAGTAGTTGAAAGTCCGGAGGATCAGGTCTGTGACGCGGCGGGCAAGTTCTCCGAGCTCGAAGACATCAGCCACCTGGGCGCTGACCTGGCGCACCAGGGAGAGTTGCTCGATCCGCCAGCGCTCGATAGCCATCTGGCGGGCAGCTTGCAGGGCAACGGCTGACTGGGCGACCAAACCACTGAGAAGTTCAATCTCATCATCGCTGAAAGGAGGACCACCCGGTCGTTGTACCTCCAGTACGCCCAAGACGGTCTCATGGGCGCGTAGCGGGATCGCAACTGCTGGAACATCCCTCTCCAGTTCTCCCTCGCCAGGGACAGATGGTCGTCCCACTTCAGCGGGTGAAACTAAAACCTGCCCTACGTCGAGAGCGCGACGCATCAGATCGGACGTGGGCTCAGCCGGAAATACTCCCACGTCCTCCGAGTCCGGCAACGAGTAGGGTGTCTCGGCCAACCAGAGATCAGCCTGACCCTGGACCAGCCGAGCCGCCATCTCCACGATCAGCGCCCTCTGAACACCAACTGCCTGCTGACCAGCCAGTTGCTCGCCCGGTCCAAGCACTTGCTGGTATGCTGGGTGAGCAGCCGCCTGCCCTCCACCACTCAAGATCCGGTCTCCCTCCGCTTGACCATCGTCAACACGTTGCCAGAATCCGGCGTAAACACAAAGTGCACTTCGTCCATCAACTGATGCATGAAGTAAAGCCCCAAACCCCCTCCGGTACAGTCCTCATCCTCAAGGCTTGGGCACAGGTTGGGTTGGGGCACGCACGAGGGATCGAAGGGGCGGCCCTGATCCCGCAGGATCACGGTCAGCCCATCGTCAGTGACGCGACAGGTACACTCGATATCCCCGTACCCCTCGCCACCATAAGCGTGATCGATGATATTGCTGCAGGCTTCATCCACTGCCAATTGTACCGCAAAGATGGCGCGTGCGTCGAGACCCGCATCCCGGGCGGCGCCAGTGACGAACTCACTGATGGCAGCCAATCCCTCAAACTGACCAGGAAATGTAAGCGTCTTGGAGGTTTTGATCCTAGTGCACACGGAATTCGAAGCACTCCCTTCCGACACCAAAAGGCCGCCTCAGCACCTTATCCAGGTACCCAAGGCGGCTCGGCGTGCCAGCCCAACCTAGGCCTCGGAAGAGTAACCGACCCTAGAAACTCCCAACCGCCTCGACATCTGTATCGAAGAACTTGAACAATGGCACGAAACCCGCCAGGTCCAAAACATCATAGATCTTCTGAGGCACGCCAGCTAGAACCAGTTCTCCTCGATTCCAGCGCTTGCAGGTCTTCTGCGCGCTGATCAGCACGCGCAGACCCGCACTGGAGATAAACTCCACACCGTTCATATCGAACACGATCCTGAACCGGCCCTCCTCGTGAATCTCTGCAAAAACCTCTGCCAACCGGGGTGCTGTGGCACTATCAATGCGACCAGTGGCTTTGACGAGATCACAGCGCTTGAGCTGATTCGCGGCAACTTCCATTATCGACCTCCTCTGCTTATTGTTTTCTCAATCCACCTAAGAAGTAGCACATGGAGGGTCTCTGGGATTTCGCGGGATAGCATGTCGGAGGCCCGAACTTGTTCGGGTTTTGCGCGTGGATACCCCAACAAGTTGGGGACTCCAGCGCCCTGACCACGCAAAGTCCCAAAGAGCCCACATGGATTATATCACAATCTCTACTATCAAACAAAATGGCGACGAATCGCTTGACTTACTGACTCACGTGGGCTAGAATTGCTCAAGACTGATGGTTGGATCAACGCGGGTTGCCATCGATCCTCACCATGAAGGAGAGGCAGGACAGAGAGAAGCACCATGACTGATACTACCTATGTCTACCAACCCGTCACCCCGACTGTTGTCGCCCAGTTGCGTTGCATTGTCGGAGAACCACACGTTTTCCACGATGATCCGGAGCGCATGCTGGACTATGCCCACGACGAGGTAGCTGGTGCCGAGTACACCCATATGCCTGAGGTTGTGGTCAAACCTGCAACCGCAGCCGAGATCTCGGACATCCTCCGGCTGGCCAATCGCGAGGTCATTCCAGTCACCCCGCGTGGCGCTGGATCAGGGCTTTCTTGTGGCGCGGTGCCGGTCTACGGAGGCATACTGCTTTCGCTGGAGCGCATGAACCGCATCCTGGAGATCGATCGCGAGAACATGGTGGTCGTCGTCGAGCCTGGCGTTGTGACCAATGATATCAACGACGCAGTCGAGGAGTACGGACTCTTTTACGCTGGCTACCCAATGAGCGTGGAACTCTGCTTCATCGGCGGCAACGTGGCCGAAAATGCTGGCGGTGGCAGAGCCATCAAATATGGCGTCACGGGACATTACGTGCTGGGGTTGGAAGTGGTGCTGCCCACTGGTGAGATCGTGCAACTGGGTGGTAAGCGGGTCAAGGACGTCACTGGCTACGACCTCCTGCACCTGATGATCGGGTCGGAGGGGACGCTGGGCGTCTTCACCCGTATCACCCTCAAGCTGCTGCCCCGGCCTGTAGCCAGCGCGGTCCTGTTGATTCCCTTCCCGGACATATCGTCCGCCATCGGTGCAGTACCGAGGATTATGACCCGGGGCCGAATCATCCCCACCTCTGTCGAATTTATGGACCGCCTCTCAGTACAGACCGCCTACGATCACATAGGAGAACGCCCTCCTCATCCCGATATCGGCGCTATGTTGCTGATCGAAGTGGATGGCCTCAGCCATGATCAGGTCGAGACAACGTACAACGCCATCGTCGATCTCTGCGTGGAGCTAGGAGCGCTGGATGTCTACGTAGGCAACACGCCCACTGCCGAAAGAAGGATGTGGCGCCCCCGCCAGGAGATGGCAGAGGCATTCAAGGCCGTCTGCCCAGTACAGAGCCTTGAGGATATCGTCGTGCCCTTGGCACAGATCCCTGACCTGATGCCGGAACTGGAACATCTCGCCCAGAAATACGACGTGCTGATCCCCTGTTACGGTCACGCAGGGGACGGCAACCTCCACGCAACCGTCGTCAAACGACCGGAGACCTCGATGAAGGAGTGGCAGGAAAAACTACCGGCAGTCCTGAAAGATCTGTACCAGGTGGTCGTCCGGTTGGGTGGCACCATCAGTGGAGAACATGGCATCGGCTCGAAGCGTGCATCTTACCTGCCCATAGTAATGGACCCGACGCTGATAGCGCTTCAGCGGCGCATCAAGCGCACCTTCGACCCGCTCAACATCCTCAACCCGGGCAAGATCCTACCACCTGCGAATGGAGGGGCTGGCTAGCAGCTCAATCCCTTGCCATCTCCCTCCACCACCACAAACAGCAGGTCATTCACGTTTGTCCCCGTCGGGCCGGTACGCACCAGATCGCCCAACGCATCGAACAAGGTGTAGCTGTCGTTAGCCGACAGCGCCGCCTGCGGGTCAAGCCCCAACTGCCGGGCACGAGCCACCGTCTCACCGGTCGCGATCGCGCCAGCGGCGTCCGTGGGACCATCGGTCCCATCCGTCGCCAATGCCATGACCAACACACCCGGCCAGCCATCGAGCGCCAGCGCGGCCGCAAGCGCCAGTTCCTGATTGCGGCCGCCTTGCCCCTCTCCCCGCACGGTCACCGTCGTCTCGCCACCCCATACCAGGCAGGCCGGTGAGGGCAAAGGGTCGCCGTGAGTGCGTATTCCCTTCGCCAGTGCCGCAGCAATCCGGCCTACCTCTCGCGCCTCCCCCTCCACGTACGTGCTCAGAAGCAGCGCGTTGAGACCCAGCTGGCGAGCTTTCTCCACCGCCGCCAGCGCTGCCAACCGGTTGGAGCCGACAAGGACATGTTGCACCCGCTCGAACGCCGGATCGCCCGGCTTGGGGGTCTCCTGAAAAGGCACCGACCGGTGAGGCCAGATCCCATATCGATCTAACACCGCCTGACCATCCGTCACTGTCGTTGGGTCGGGTACAGTGGGACCAGAAGCGATAACATCCAGCGGATCGCCAACCACGTCGGACAGCACGAGGGTGATCAGTGTAGCCGGGGCCACGAGACGAGCCAGGTTGCCACCCTTGATGCGTGACCAGTGCTTGCGCACAGTGTTCAACTCGTTGATCGTCGCGCCTGAACGGAGCAGCGCGTCGGTGATCGCCTGCAAGTCGCTCAGAGTAATACCGGGCACGGGCAGCGTCAGCAGCGCCGATCCGCCGCCGGAGATGAGGCAGAGAATCAGATCTCGTTTCGTGGCCTGGCGCGCCAAGTCAGCGATGGCCTGCGCCCCACGTACAGAGTTCTCGTCGGGCACCGGATGCCCTGCTTCCAGGATTTGAATGCCCGAGATTGGAGATTCGGAGGTTGAGTGGCCATATTTGGTGACCACGACACCAGCGTGTACCCGACTGCCCAGGATATCCGCGACGGCGGCGGTCATCGGCACGGCGGCCTTTCCGCCCCCGATGACCAACACGCGCTCGTACTCGCTCAGATCGTAGCGTCGGCCAGCGACGATGAGTGCGTCTCCCTCAAGATAGACCTGGCAGCGTACGGCAGCTCCGGGTGCGACTGCAGCCAATGCAGTTTGTTCCAGGTTCGCAGCTATAGCGTGCAGGTCTCGGACGGCATTGAACATGCTCTTATCTTCCGCGTAGGCTGTCCACGGCAGCACCGGCCGCCCCTTCGGGAGTACCCCGTCCCCGGAGCACGGTCCTCACCGCATCCTGCATAACAGGCCCGATGACCTCCATCACCTCCGTCCGAGGCGCTGGAACAGCGGCATCCATCACCTCGCGCAACACAGCCCGGTCCGCTGTCGATAGGTCCCACTGCCACAATGCAGCGCGCGTGCCCGGCACGTAGCCAGCCGCCCGCGTCCACTCTCCGTTATTGTCAGGGGCGATGAGCCAATTAAGCAACAGCATTGCCACCGACTGACGTACCGAGTCATTGGTCACCAGCGCTACCACCCATCCCTCCCGAGCGATGGTGAGGGGATTCCCATCCTGGGTCGGGATCGGCGCGGGGGCAAAGGTCTCGTCGGCCTCAAGCCAATAGCGACCGGCCCGCACCACCGCCATGTCACCTTCCCCTTCCTTGAACCGCGCCCAGGCCTGATCCGCATCGTTTATGCCCAACACGACCGTCGGCGAGATGATTATCGACACCGGCGGCAGGATGATGGTTGGCGAAATCGCAAACGGCAGGGTCAACGAGGTGGCCGGTGAGATGGGAAGCGAGGTGGTCGGGACGACGGTCGGAAAGACGACCGGGGAGACAAAGGGGGAGATGACGGGGGCGACGGTGATCGGGACCTTGGTGGCGTGGACGCAGTCACTGTAAAAGCCCAGCACACTCACCATCACATCCTCGTCTAGCGAGGGATTGCCTTCGGAATCGGTCAGACTGCCGCCCGCAGCTAGGTACTGGATCAGCGTCGCGTCGTTGACATACCCGTCGCGCCCACCAGCGGGAAACAGAAAGGAGACCGGCGGGGATATGAACTGGGTCCACGAGACAGGGGCTGAGTCGAGCAGGGCCGGGCGATACGCTAGGTGATGCACGTCAGCACCGATAACAAAGCCCATGGTCTGATCGCCCACCGTCGCCAGATCGGCAGCAAACGGGAAGCGTTCGGTCATCTCCGCCGATGAGAGGAGCGGATCAAGCGGCTGGACGAGACCCAGCCCGGCCGCGGCCTCCAGTTCAGTCGCATCCAGCACCAGCAGGTCCGGCATAACCGAGGGTGCGGCGTCCCGCGCCGTACGCAAAAAGTCGAGCAAACCGCCCCGCCCGTGGGCCCGCTTCACGACCACCTCAACCTGAACGTCGGGATAGGCGTCGCTGAAGTCATCGAGCTGTTGAACGAGGACATCGGCGCCCGGGTTGCTACCGTACGGATCTAATTCCTCAGGCAACCACAACCCAAGCGTAACGACCATCGGCTGTGTTTCTGGGGCCTGCGTGGGAGCGATTATAGGCAGCGGGCTCTCTGCCGGAAGTGGCGACACAGGCGTCGTGGTCGGCGTCGCCCTACCGCACCCAGCCAGGCCCGCAAACAGCATCATACACAACGCCCAACGCCCAACACATGAATTACTGACGCAACAGATGCCTCTAGACCCCATAATGCCTCCCAACAGGTATGTTCCCCCCTATCCACCACCTCTCACGGCCGTCTCATTCTACCCCGCAATGGCAGCCCGCACAAGTCCTGACTACCGCCCAGTCAGGGCTATACTCAGCATCTCCCCTGGCTTAAAGCTGGGCAGATGATCCAGACAGGGACAGGTTTGGTCCAGTCTATTGACCCTGGGGTACACCGGGAGCGTGCTCTACCTGCTTGAGGCCAGCACAAGCCCTCCCCCTGCACATCGGGGGGTTGATCCGCCCTATCCATTCGTCCCTACTCCTCGCGCTCCCGCTTCTTCTTCAGCAGCCGCCCGGCCAGCGTCTCCCCCTCGGCAGCGAACGGTGCGGGCGGCTGCGCAGCGGGTCGAGCAGGCGGGGCCGGCGCAGAGGGCCGCGCGTCAGATGGTGGCGGGGCCGGCTTCGGTACCACGTCCGCTGCCGACCGCCGTTCCTCGGCGCGGGACTTGGCGCTGAATAGGCGTGTCACGGGCGATGGCGCCTCGACGGCCGGACGGGGCCGGCGGCGCGGCAAGTGGGCCACCCCCCAGGCCCACGCCCGTTCCAGATCGCGCCTTCCCAGCGCTAGCCGTCGCACCCCTACGTCGAAGGGCAGAAGCAGTGTCGCCAGCCCCAGCAGATATGGCCACAGGTCGCGGGTGGTGCCCTCTCCTCGCAACGAGCGGGCAAAGGCCCCGGCCGGCTCCTCCACCACGGCCCCGCCTCCTAGCTCAGCCAACCGTCCCAGGTATGCCGGGTCCCCCTCCAACGCGGCGTACTCCGGCGAGTAGCCCATCACCCACCCCGTGGTCAGCGCCACCGCCTCCTCCCCCGCCAGCGAACCGGTCAGGCGCATCAGATAGGCTCCCTCGGCCTGTGGCACGAACGTCCCCTCATAGCGACCGGGCGCAGTCTGCGCCAATCCAACCAGTGCAGGCTCCCCATCCGGCCCGACCACGCTCATGCTGGCATCCAATCCGTTGACAAAGCCCCCACCCTCATCCACCGCATCTACCGTGATGTTAGCCGTCTCGCCCTCCAGCGCGACCGTCACCTCCACCGGCACGTCAGTTCGCTCGACGATGGTCCAGCGCACCGCCTGGACCCAGAAGCGGGGGAACCCCTCCCAGACCACCCAGCGCTGCGCCCAACGCCCCATCGCGTCGGAGGTCCAGGCCACAGACCGGCCCAGCCCGTACTGCCACGCCGCCAGCAGCGGATCGTTCTGATGGGTGGAGAGTATCACCCGGGCGGCGGGCTTGGGCGTGGTGGCGACGTACCCTGCCAGTTGCGGCACCGACTCGATACCCGTGAGGATCGGGCTGATAGCGGTCTGCCGGGGATAGAACGGCTCCTCGACGATGTAGGAACGCATCGCCAGTTGGGTCTCCTCAGCAAAGATGACAGGCAGGTTGGCAGCCCGGTCGGTGAAATGGTAACGCCCGTTGCCAAGCTCCGCGATCTCCTGCAGGAAGCCCAGGTCCTGCCCGGCCCCGATGGCGACGGTGCTGAGGGTGATACCCTGGCCCACGATCTCCTCCTCGACCAGTTGCTGCACCCCCTGCTGGTGCTCAGCGTCGGAGCCATCGGCCAGGAGGATGATGTGGCGGACGGTCCTTTCGGAATCGGCCAGGGTGCCCACCGCCTCTTGAAGCGACTCGCGCACATAGATGCCACCGCCCCCGGCCTGCAGCCGAACTACCTGGTCTATGACCTCATCGCGCTGGCTTCCTGGCAGGGGACCGATAACGTCAACCGGGCGGTCGTCGAAGGCGATGACGGTGATCTCGTCCAGATCGGTGATCAGCTCGGCCACGCGGGCAGCCGCCTCCCCGGCCAGGCGAATCTTTTGCACCGCGCCCTCCTGTACCGCCATGCTGCCCGACTTGTCGATCACGACGACGATGGACATCGGCGGGAATCGCTCCTGGTCCTGGATGGTCATCTCGACGGGGAGGGCGTCCTCAAGAGGCGTGTTGTACCAGCCCCCCACCCCGTAGGCACGCGGCCCGCCCACGGCGACCAGCCCACCGCCCAGGTCGCGCACGTAGGATTGGAGCGCGGCCAGCGCTCGGGAGGAGAGGCTCTGGGCAGGTGTATCCACCAGCACGACGGCGGCATACTCGGCGAGGCCGGCCGGATCAGAGGCGAGCGCGCCGGGAGTGCTCTCCGCCACTTCGAGCCCGGCAGCCCGCAGCGCTGCCAGTACATGCTCTCCCTCAGTCGTATCAGCGAGCGGGGGGGAGCCCCCGTGGGCAACAATCAAGACCCGTGGTGGCCCCTCAACCACCGAAAAGGCCGACATCCCGTTGTTCTGCGGATAGATGTCGAAGGCCGGTGCGAGGAAAGCGCGGAAGGGGACGAATCCCGGCTCGCCAGCCACGAGCGGGACGGCAAAGGTATTGGCGCCGGGGTTCAGGCGCACCTGCTCCTGTGCGGCCACTTTCTCCCCCTCCAGGACAGTCAGCACGGCCTCCATGCCCGACGTAGCGCGGACGGTGACGGAGAGGCTGAATTCCTCGCCTTGATGCAGCCGGTCGGGGGCGGCCAGTTCAGAGATCCAGGCCTCCCGCATCACCTGCCCCGCCCCTTCCGCCGAGGGGGACAGGGAAACCACGTCCACCTGGATGCCCTGAGCGGAGGCCGAGCGCACCGCTTGCTCCGCCTCGCCCATCGTGGGGCGACCATCGGAGAGCACCACCATCCGCCGGGCCGCGCCCGAGGGAAGGAGCACCGTTCCCAGCCGGATTGCTCCTTCCAGGTCGGTCTGGTGGGTGCGGGGGATGGAGGCCACCGCGCCCAGCTCGCCTCCCCCCATCATCGGACGCTCGACCAGCGCGTCGGCCCCAAAGAGCACCAATGCAGTCTGGTCGTCGGGCCCCATCGCCGCCAACGCCTCCTCGACAAAGGCCAGCGCTCGCTCGCGCTCCGGCTCCGAGACGCTATCGGAGACGTCCACCAGGAAGACGACGGCCAGCTCGTCGCCGCCGTGGACGGACTGTATCCCAGCCAGGCCAAGGACGACGAACGCCACGATGAGACACCGCAGCACCAGCGCCGTCCACGCCCGCCCCCGCCCATACCGACCCGTCGGCCGGCCCAGGTAGACGAAGTAAGCCAGGGCTGTGAGAACAAGCAGGAAAAGCGGTCGCGAGAAAGCCATCAATCCCTATCCCATGGCAGTGTGCCCCGCTGGTACACCCACCACTCGACGAAAACCACGCCCAGTGCCGCCCCAGCCAACCAGGGCCAGAACTCGCGGCGCCCCTCCTCCTCCTGTGCCGCTGCCGTCACCTCTGCCTGGCCCACCCGCACCACCTCTCGCGGCGCGATGTCCGACTCGGCCTCGTCAAACAGGTTGACGGCCAAGACAGCGGCCTGCTGGATGTCACCGGATCGATCGAGGTGCTCGACCAGATAGACGCCCAGCCGGTCCGTGCCGGCAAAGACAGGGATCCCATCCCCCACGGGGAGTGCATAGCGGGCGGCATCTGGCCCGGTGACGACGATCTCCGCAGCCTCGGGATCGGGCTGGATGGGCACAGGATCGCCGGGACGAACAACAGCGGGAAGCCCCCCACCCCTCAGCCCCCCGTGCCCCGGGGGAGAGAGCAGCCAATCGGCCAGGTTGGCAGCGAGGATGGGGAATGCGACCTGCAGCGGCAGGTCCGAGTCGCGCAGGGCAAAGGTCAGCACCGCCAGCCGGCCCTCGGGCCGCTCAGCAACAAAGAGCAACGGGCCACCTGCCGCCTCGACCAGCACCCGCGCTCCTGGGGGCGGCTCCACGGTCCGGGCCCGGAGCACGTGGACGTCGCTCAGGTCTACGTAGCGGAGCAGGGGATCGTCCTCAGCGACATGCGTGATCGTCGTGGCGGTAAA
>Ga0180437_10008263_pt1 | contig 13274 bp, 15 predicted proteins | sample SS_ome_4_FD_132410 | JGI IMG/M metagenome (GOLD analysis project Ga0180437, IMG submission 132410) | Hypersaline lake sediment archaeal communities from the Salton Sea, California, USA - SS_3_D_1 metaG | ecosystem: Environmental > Aquatic > Non-marine Saline and Alkaline > Hypersaline >...
CAAAAAGCTGCTACCACCGGCAATCGCCAGCCAGTATACCAGCGTATACCAATCAAAACCATTGACCAGAAACGCCACCGGTAACGCTACATAAACGCCTACACAATGCACACAAACGATACCACGACCCAAACTTGTTTCCGGTTGCCCGTCCGCTTTTAGCCGATATGCTCCGGCTTTGATACGCAATTTTAAGAACAGGCTAAATGGCCCTTCATCAATGGTAATGAGTTGCGACACTCTATAAGTAATCAATACAGCAATCAGTAAGTTAAGCAAGACCGGCCTCAAGTAAACCTATAACAGTTATGCGGTTTTTGTTTTCCAGTTCCGTTTCAAGAGCGTCCATCAATTCAGCATCCGACCAACCGCCAATTGCTTCTCTGATTTCCAGCACTGTCATATTAGTAATATCAACCACGGCAACATTAACGGCTGCAACCTCCACCATTAACTCCGGCTCTGGTTCAGGTTCCACAACTACCGGTGGCTGATAGAGATTAAAAATATACCTGCCATTTTGCCGCCAGCTTAACATTCCGTTGCCGTCACTGTTTGCACCTGGCCGCGCCCCGGCATCGTTAACGTCTACATAGCCGCGTTTTTTGCTGCCACCCAAAACATAAACCTGCCCTGTTACCGGCCCCACCCAAGTTTCGTCACCTGAGTTTGTGCCGCTATACTCCAAAATTACCATCCCGTCTTTGCCGGGTAATTGGTTTAGTGTTGACATAGATACCGCCTTTGTTGTAGCATATTTACTTGTTCGTTTTCCACCGCAACAGCCCATCGGTCGCTCTCCCCTATAAATTTCAGGATATAAACCCCTCATTTGCTCTCTAAAAATATTGTGCCAATTTGGGGTTGTGTTTGTAAATGTTCTGCTTGTCCAGTTGCGCCGGTAGAGATAATGGTCTTTTTTGGTATGTATACCGCAATAACCCTTGATTCCCAACGCAACATTAAAGGCCCAATCTTCCCGGCCCTTGTTCATAGTTGACGGATAACCGCCAACATCTTCCCACGCTTTTTTGGTATACAATAATCCTTTGTGCATACCGTTTTTATTTATAAGCTGCTCGAAATTGTATTCCGGCAGCGTCATTGTCAATTCCCAACCCTTTTTAGTGGTAAAGCCTCTTACCCATTTTCCGTTTGCTTTTGATTGCGAAAAATAAGACACGTTATCATAAATCACGGAATGGGGGTTGTTTTCAATCGCCCTCAACATTGTTTCCAGCCGTTCTGGCTCCATCATATCATCGGCATCTAATGGGGCAATATATTTGCCAAGTGCTTTTTGTATGCCGGTATTCATCGCCGCCGCACTGCCCATATTGTGTTGCCTGATATATTTAATGCCCTTTTCAGCACTCACAAGATTTTTGCATACTTCAGGCGTTTCGTCTGTCGAGCCGTCATCAACTATGATAATTTCAAACGATTGGAACGTTTGCCCAGGATGATTGCCTAAACAGGTTTTGCCACCTATTAAACTATTCACAGCATCTTGCAAAAATTGACCGTGATTGTAGCAGCCTATTACCACGCTAATCATTGGCGGTGTCCTGATAAACAACCCTCTTTTGCCCTCAGTTTTTAACGTACTGTCAATTGCATCACCGTAAGATTTTTTACCGCGCTTATGCACAAAGCCGGGTATTTGCCCCGGTGGAATTGATAACGCCTTAAAACCTTTTCTTGCTGCCCTAAGTTGATAATCACACGTACTACCCCATAGCGGATAATCAACCTCATTCATTAGCCCAACCGCATCAATCACTTTACGCTTGATATACATAAACGTGCCGTGAATGTATCCTTTGGGCCAAGCCGGATGTCTCAAAACACCTTCACCGATTAAGTCATAATCGTTTTTTTGCTGGTCAATCAGGGTTAACCATTGATTGTTTGTAAAATAAGTGTCCTGATTGACAATCAAAACATCACCATTTGAGCGTCTTAAACCTTCATTAACCGCGCCGGTAAAATATCCCTTTTTGTCTAATCGGATAATCTGCGCTCTACCGGCCTCTTGTAAAGGTTTGTCTGACAAGTCGTCTATGATAATTATTTTTATGCCATCTGGAATTGAGTTGAGAAGTTTATCCAAATGGTGATGTCCATTAAAGAATGGAACTATTACTGTTAACATTGCTCCCCTTTTTTTATAACGGGGGTGGTCTTTACAACCACCCCCGTTATTATTATCACATTAGCAATTTGCTTGCCCGAAACTAGATTCAGGATAGAAGCTAGTGTCAGCCGGGTTAGGTGACAGCGGGCCGGTGGGGGTGTGGCAAGCTACGTTTTGGAAACGAGCCTGCGCCCAAGGAGCCATACACCATAAGCGAGGCGACATCCACAATTTCAAGATGCGGCACAAGTTATCGGTTTCACGTAAACCCAAAACTCTGCCCATATCACGGCTAAAGTAACCTTGTCCGGTGCTTGCGCCACCAGCGTTATCAAGACCATATTCACTAATTGCAATATCGGCGCTCAAATGTTCACCTTCCCAAATTCGCTGTGAGCCAATCGAGCCGGTGAGATAATACATATCGCCACGGGTCGGGCCGTTAATCATTCCCCAATCATATTGCAAAATCGGAATTTCATCGCCATCGAGGAAGATGCGCCCGTGATTGAACAACCCGCCGTTAAGCTGAATACGGAAGTCACGCCGTTCACCAACCTCTTTAACAATCCGGCTGGCATCGGTGGTGGTGTCAATCGCTTCTGGACATACAGACCAGCAGGTGTAAAAATCAAGCAAGCAACGAGCCATAAAGCCAGGTAGCACAATGATAGTGTCACCGACACGCCGGTCTTGATTCTTAAGCAAAGGCGACCAGGTAATGCGCTCTTTGATATTGCGGTGGATGTCCAGCAGCCAGTCCACAATATTGTAACCCGGCGTAGTAGCGTTGCCATTGTAGGTGATCCCGGCCCCGCCAGCCATTGAGTTATTATTCCAATTGATGACGTAGCTATCAAGAGCGCGGCAATTATCGTAACCGGTTTTAACCCAACGTTGCAAACCGTCAAACTGACCGGCAGTTGTGTTATTGCCTGTTACCACGGCGGTTCTGACATCGTTCAGAATTTGATCCATCGCAAACATCATATCCCAATCATCCTCACTATTGATAGGTGAGCCATCCAGGAATTTGCGTGGTGAATTTTGGCAATAGCGTGTTGGTTTTAACACTTTGCGAGTAGGGCCAACCCGGCCATATAGGCCAAAATCTTCTACAGACAAAGAACAGCTTCCAAACTCCACACCGTTGGGATCGGCACAAGGGTCTGAAATATATCCGGCTGTGTCGCTGCCATTAGATTGTTCAGGCCGCACGTAGTTGATAAAATCAACTTTGCGCAGACATTCCTCAGAAACGCTGAAATTCATCCAGTCCAGCAAATCCAACGAGCCTTTGTAATACAAGGAAAAGATACCATCACTGCAATCATCGAAGAAGTTGCAGCATCCAAACGGCGTAGCCTGTTGCGGTGAGGAAATTGATAACCGCCGCACATCATTTACCGCTTCTGCCATTCTTAATACTTCATTGTTGTCCATTGTTAAGCCTCCAGCTTTTTGTTTTAATTAGTAAGTGCCGCCGTCGCGTAAAATCTCGGCTTTTTGGGCGGCGGTTAGTATTTGCTCACCGTTGTTATCTTGGCGGGGTTTGTAAATAGTACGCACCGTGTTTTTGCGCGGTACATCTTCCAAATATTCCCGCTTCTTTTCCTGCTCCTGTTGTTCAAGAGCAATCAGGCGGGTTTCGGCGGTTGCAAGCTGCTCAGTTAATCCGGCAATAGTTTGGTTTGCCGTGTCAATGGCTTCTACCAATTCACCGGTTAATGTTCGCAACTTCACAAGCTCTTCATTTTCAATGGCTTGCATACGGGTTACAACAGCCTCAATTACATCGTCCGTTACTTCAATTTCTTTTGCCTCAGCCGGTACGGGTTCTTTTTCCGGCTCTTCATCTTCTGCCCTGGTAATCATACCGGCTTCATCAATAGAGCGATTGGTTTCATCTACATTCTCTAAAAACGATTCAGCCGCATCATTATCATCACCAAAGAGTTTGTCAAACGTTTCTTTGACAGTGCCTTTTAATGCCATTCTATTAACCTCCATACTATTGATTATTGTATATAAATTTGCTGCGTATTTTTCCGGCAAGAAAGATACTTCTTTCAAAATCCCCCGTGTGTAAACAGGTATCTTTATGTCATCACTTGACCGCAACATTTCACCGTCAAGCGGTTTATAGCCAATACTTTCGCCCCAATAATCCGGCTCGCTTTGTATGGCTTCAATCTCTTTTTGAGCCAAAACATTGTCAGTGTCATATAGCCCGGATGTGATCAAAACGTTACCGTCCCGTGCCACAAAATCACATTGGCCCGTGCGGAATTGTTCGCCCTGGTGGTAAAACTGCCGGATTGGGTATTCTCCGGTTTCTTCAATGTGTTGGACAAAGCTATCAAACAATTCACGGCTATCTATTTCACCCACCCGATTTAATACACTGGTTGCAGATTGGCTAAACCATCTGTATTGCCCATTATCGGTTTGCCGAATTATTGTGCGGGTCTGAACAGGTACAAATTCCTGCTCTACTTCCACCAGTTCACCCAAAGACATTTCACCGTCCATTGTTTCGATTGCGGCTTTGTAAAGTTTGCCGTCTTGACTGAGTACAGCAAACATACTGTTATCACTATCCAAATAAACAGAGTGACAATACGCCTCTGGATATTGCCGGTATGCCACTTCATAAACCTGATAATTGATGTCATCAAGGCTAACGGCCCGTGTTAATGATTCCGGCGGCTCTTCGTCCATTTCCGCATAAGCCATTACAAGTTGCTCCCTCGCTGCGTTCAATGATTCCTCTGTAGCATCTGTTTGATTTAATCTTTGGGCCGCTGCGTAAACCGCTTGTCTAACAAAAGTATCTTGACTGTCACCCTCTTCACGCACCGGTAATTTACATTCAGCCTGTACCCATTCATCTGGGTTATCACTTTCATTTTGATTGATTAAACAGGCGTTACAATATGCCTCTGTCGTGCTGTAGTTACTGGCCGCACCATCCCAACTATCAACATCTTTAATCCGGCGCTCCACCACAAGAGATTTAAGCCGGTTCCAAAAGTTGTCAAACAGTGATTTTGCCTGTTGTTCTCTGTCCATTTAATCCTCCATAAAACAAAAAAGGCTACCCGTAATGGATAGCCTGAGTACCTTAAAATAAGTCTTTTCAGATTAGGTTATTTGGTTTTAATCTGTGGCTTTAATTTGTCGCCACTTAATACCGGTTTCTTTTGTGCGTTCAACCGATACATTGCATTTTCCGTTTTTATTTAGCTGACACCTGAGAAGATAAACAAATTTACGTTCCTCGCGTGTCAGCAAAACCGGTAACTTTTTCTCTTTGCAATCGCTCATTTTTTACCTTTTCGGATTTAATCCGAGCATAAAAAACGTCAAAATAATTATAGCACGTTTTAATAGCTGTTGTCAATAATGCCGTTTATCCCGATTGTACTATTCGAGAAGCACCAGGTGATTGTTAAATAGTTTAAAATAAAATGGGCGCGTTGTGTTTGCAGACACACGCGCCCTTTTTTCAATGTTCCATCCGACAAGAAAGAACTTTGATTACCTATGACACAGACAATATAATACACGATGTTGTTTTTGTCAATTTTGCTAAAAACTTCCCCGGCTTGGCCCTGCGCTTCTTACCATCAAGCACTTACAATTATACCCTTTGCATTCAAGGCTGCGGCCCTGTGGTCGCCATCCAGATGACCGCCATGCGCTGGCCCGATGTATCTGTCCATCTAACCGGTTGCAATCACTACAATGTTCTGTAGCCCCAAACGTCCATTTATAAAACGGGTCAACAACATTATACAATTGGCCCAAGCCATAAATGCCAAATGCAGTTGTTACCCATAACCCAATGCGGTTAAATAGACTGTCTTGTCTATCCTGATAATTACCACCTGCCAATTCTGCCGCCAAGTTTGCCCCGGCTACAGATGCAATAGCTAACTCACTGTCTAATTCGTTTCTTGCCTCTTGATCTGGTATGTAAGTTTCTATTATTTGTTGGTCTGTGATAATAGCGTTGCTTTCAGCGTCCCCCGCTTGACTGTTAAGCACGTTTAATGCAGCTTGCACAAGAGGATTGTCACCGCTATCAGAGCCGGATAGATAGGCCAAAAAGAAAATCGCCGCCGTTAATAGTTCTAATTTATCCTGGTATTCATCCTCTGTTATTTCGCCCTCTTCTAACTGTCCGGCAATAATCTGTAAATCTTGCTGATATAAATCGAGTTCATCTTCAATCTGCCTCTGAATGAGGCATAACCCGGCTGCTAAATCCTGGAAATCATCAAACGGCAAACCCCTTTTAACCTGCCCGGACAATTGCCGGATTATACCAAGCCGCCAATCAATAGCCCTGCCAAGTTCTTTTGTGTTGATTTTGCCGGGTTGTTTTTTGTAAAAGTGTATTATCTGTCTTTTTACTTTTGCCTCAAGCATTTAACCAGCCCCAACTTTTAATTCTCTCTAATTGGTAAGTCGGTATTTTATCAAGTTGCCATTTCCTTTGCTGGCTTCTCCACACCGGCTGATAATTCATAACTTTTAAGTCAGTACCCAAAACCCGCAACCCGCTATTTTTAACCCGCTTGCTACCGTCAATTTCAGCTTGCCACGGGTTTTCATTGCGCCTTAATACGCTCAATAGATTTTCCTTGTGCCAGATTGCCGCCTGGAAACTCATTAAGTATTTGGCGTGGGGTAATGATTGCAGAATTTTATAGTCCATACATTCATCAACTGCTATATGCGGATGTCCGTTTCTATTGCCGGACAAGTCAATTCGTAAAACATCATCTGCCATAAAATCCATTAGTTTAGGGATAACCAATCGGTCTACGTGGTTAATCAACCAGTAATCCTCTAATAACATTATAAAGTATTTACTGTCTAATCGTTCACAAAAATCAATAATACTATTAGACCATTTTTCTTTTGGCACTTGCTGGCCTAAAGAGTAAAAGGTGAAATTGTTTGGCAACTCGAAATCCGGCTCTGTGTATCCAACTACCGTCACTGTGTTTGCAGAATCAGAGTACTCATTCCACAAATGGGCAAAGCCCCGCAACAGGTGAACGTGATTGTCATTAGTAAATACGTAAACAGGGATCATTGACAATTCCAATCAAATTCAAAAACACCGTCTACCGTGCTAAAGTTTGGTGTGCATATCTTAACCGGCTCTACATTTGGGGCCGGTGTAGCTACCGGACTAACAACGCCAATGCACTCATCCACGCCAAAACCGATAAACTCACAGTCATCATATGTGCAACCGGCCAACATAGTAACAACAAAAGCAAGCAAGATTATTTTATTTTTCATAATTCAATTTCTCCATTATCCAACCAAATTCGGAATAGATTAAGTTGTTCATTTCTGTGTCAAACTGATTGCGCCAATCTCCCACAATGCCTTTTCTCATATTGTGCCGCCGCTTGTCTGTCACTTGCCGAGCTTTAACCTCAAAGCTATTTTGATGTATAGCATCATCAATACGGCCTTTGTATTCTGTAGCCTGTAAAAACCGCAAAATACCATTGACAGTTCCGGCGGTGTCCTTGTGTAAATCTTCATATCTCACAAGGCAAAATAAATCATTACATATCGGGTCTTTTATCAAATCAAGCCATTGAAATATATGTTCATCCCACCTATCCAGATGTACAACGCTCCCCACTATCATCCGGCGCAAAAACTCAGGTACACTGCATCGCCAATGGTACGCGCCGGAAACGCAAACGTCACGAGGGTCACGGACTAAAAATATCACCTTGTAATTGTCGTCTAAAAACTGCCAATTCAAAAAGTGCGGCATTGGAATTGCTTTGTCTGTAAAATCCATTATCAATTTATAATGACCTTTACGCACTATAAAATCCTTGTTTGGCCGGTCTTTAGTTGCTATCTCTGTTTTGTCACCGCTTTGACAACTGCCCCCCGTTGGGCAGTTCAGGACATCGCCCAACAGGGATGTTAACCAGGTTGAGCCGCTTTTGGGGTAGGCAGATACGAGGATTGTTTTCATACTCTAAACCCTATCACCCGCCCCGCCTTAATAAATGGTTCAGCACCATTAAAGGCTTCCTTAACCACTTCATATACCTGATTTTTTGGGGGAGCGTTATAAGCTATGTAATCGTGAAAGACTACCAAGCCCCCGGCCTTAACTTTAGATGACCAATTGTCATAGTCAGCTTTAACGCCCTTGTATCTATGGTCGCCATCGATATAAAGCATATCAACTTTTATAGTCTCAGGCCACCCCATTTCCTGAGAATTGCCCAACAGCCGCACGACACGCCGTGGGTCAAGCCCTTCGTTAAACAGGGTTATCTTTTCATCATTACAAGGTTTAATGTCAATTGAGAATATAAAAGCGTCCGGCCTTGCTGATAACATAGCCACTGTTGACAATCCGGCATTGGCCCCGATCTGCACAATAACGGGGTTTTTAGGTAAACCGGCTACACAGTCTGCCAATGCCCCGGCCTCAACCTCTGTTAACATTCCGTTGTATTTCACGCTAATTCCCTCCGTGTGAATACTCGAATATCACCGGGGTTCTTGTTAACTTCTCCCTCTATTTTTTCATACGGCGTGTTATTTTCCTTGCCGTGTAAAATCTTTACTGTGCTGCCAACAAAGCCACCCCACCGATAACGGAAACAATACTCAGGCGGCAAAATGCCAAGTTTAATATTTTGACGTTCCCAAACCGCCTGTCTGAATGGCGGCTGGTCATTGCCAAAAAACTCCGGCTTTTCTTTGTATATCTCAAACCACCGGGCAAATAATTCTATAACTCTCCACTTGTTAACCGCCAAAACCCCACAATGCAATTCAGGAAATGACATAGGTATACTGTCCAGTTGCTTTGTCGCTCTGCTAATAGCGTGGGTTGCCAGCAAATCACACCTGTCTAATAGCCGGAATGCATCGCTTAAATCGTCACAAATAAAGGTGTCACTATCCAAAAATAATAGCTGGTCAAAGCTCAATTCTTTGATTATGCTGTTGTAATAATTCACCCGATCCAAAAAAAAGTGTTCAAACTGCAAAGGTGGCAATTGATAAACCTTGTCAATGTTTGCGCTCTCAACATCCCCAATAGTGTATAAAATAAACGGGTACTGAGGATTGGTTCGCTTTGCACTTTCGGCAAGCCTTAACGCCCTCTTGATATAATCCGGGCCAACTGCCAAACAAACTATCGCTCTATTTATATCCATATTCTTTTAACCAATCTCCCCCGGCTTGCTCGATTGCTTTAACTTCTTGTGGTGTCAATTCGCTTTGCCAGTTTGTCGGGTTGCCAATATGCCACCGGGTAAGCATTGAGCCGTTACCGGCCTCCATATCAACCTTTTGTTTTTTGATGCGTTGCCGGTTGTTTTCTTTGGAATACTTTTCAATAATTGCCGTTTTTTCGACATCTGATAATTCAACATTTAACCGGCTTGCCACCGTATCAGCCATTACCTGTGCCAAATTATTTTGTTCGTATCTAATCCAAACGGCGTGTTCTTCCCAACCGTTAAAGCTCTTAATGATAACGTTTCGGTATCTCAGGACATCTTCAATTGTCCAGGATGGTACTGTATTTTTTATAGCATCACGCCGGTTGTAAAAGTTACGGAGCGACAAAATCACATCCCTAAAATCCCGATAAGTACCAAAAGCAAAATCTTTTTTATCAATCATCCACGGTTCACAAAACTCAGTTTTAACCACGCCGCTTTTAACAGATGGTTTAGCAAAGCCCCGGCCTCCGGCAATACCGGCTTGCTCACAAATCTCTTTTGTAATCTGATAAAGTAGAGTGCCGCCGGATCGGGGCATAGAACAGCAAATGATTAACATTTTGTATTCCTGAGTAAAACGTTATCGCCATTTTTCAAAACCATTTCCCAATCGGGCAATGCTTCCAGAATACCACTCAAGCCGGGTTGTCCTTTGTATCTACCCTCCTGGCACTCAGTGTAAATGTATCGGGTTATCTTCAGTGCCTCTTTGCCGCCCTCAAAAACGTCTAATTCAGCGCCCTGGACATCCATCCATATTAAATCTATATGGTTCAGCAAATAAGCACTCAAGATAATATCCAGCCTGAATACAAGAGTTTTGCCCTTCTCAAAGGTTACAAAGGCCGGTCTTTTTGGCGTGTCAATCGGCTTTTTCAGGGAGTTGGAATCGGTGTGTGTTCGTTTGCCGTTATCGCCGGAACTATACCAAAATGGCAAAAAATCAGTTTTGGCCCCAAATGCAAACGGCATAAAAATAGCGTCGTATTCCTCACAAACCGGGCGCAATTTTTCAAAGTTTCGGCTATCCGGCTCGACTGCAAAATATTTGTAAGGCGATCTCAGCATCTTGCACAGCTTGGTCGTGTCCGTGCCAATGTGAGCGCCTATCTCTACTACTACTGGCTTTTCTACAGGTGACAATATCTCTTTAAGTTTTTGGTATATCATTTTACCCGCTTAAATGCTACCAGATACCGCGCCTGTCCTGCCTTCTCCCAACCATTCATCGCCTCATTTACAATTGCATCAAGATTGACATTCGGCTTTGTAGCGTAAATCGGATGGTTATAATCGTGAAACAACATATAGCCACCGGCAGGTACTTTGTCTATAAAATTGGCTATGTCACTTTTTAGCGTTTCGTCATCGTGTCCACCGTCAACAAAAACAAGGTGTGTTTTTTTGATACCGCTAAAATCAATCTTGTTACTGTCACCCTGCAACAAGGACACTCTAGCCGCCGTGATCCCGCACAACTCCAAATTATCAAAAGCCTCTTTACAAGGCTTTTTGTCAACATTCACCACCGTTGCGCCGGGGCAAGCCTCCAAAATAGAAATGAGGGATGTCCCAACATTCAAGCCGATGTTTACCGCCACGGCATTTTTTGGAATATCCCCCGCACATTGTTTAATCAAATCCACTTCATCTGGCGACAACATTTTATATTTTGCCGCTATGTCTTTGGCGTTCATTATTCTCCCCTATTTAATCGTTTTAATTCTTCCCAATCATAACCACCCTTGCGAATGTAAGAGCGTGAGCCGGTATTGTTTCGTGGCTTGGCTTTGATATGCGGCAATGGCTCAAAGTAGCCATCAAACATAGAGCCAAAATCAATCTGCGTTATTTCAGGGAACCGCATATACACTTCATCAATAAAAACCTTGGCTGCTAAACCGCTTGACCAGCCGATAACCTGTATCTTCTTTTTGACAATATCAGCCATTACTCTTGTCAAGATTTCATCTTTGTGAGTGTATGCATCTTTGGGCGGTGGTTGCACAAATGAAGCATAAGGAAAAAAGCCTATGCCCCGCATATTCAAACCACGCAATCGTTCATTGCCTACATACATTACCCGCTTTTCCCTGAGTTGTTCTATAAGCGGAAACAACCCGCCTTTGAGCATTTCGTCTAAAAATATATCGCCATCATACCAGTTAGATTTTATCCCATTGGTTTTTATGTAGGCATCTATAGCAGACAGCCCGTAGTCCTTGTGGTTGCCCCTTGCGTCCGGTACTTTCCTCTCTTTTTTGGCGATCTTCAAAATGGCGTGAAAATATTCATTTTGCCGTTGCAAAACTGCGCCCATCGCTGCGCTTAACTCAGGACTAAAAACACAACCATTGCTATTGTGTAGGTGACTATATCCCAAAATAGTTAACCACTCACCATCGCCATACCTGGCAATAGCAAATGGTTTATTTTGCTTAAGTTTCTTCACGTAAAAATCAAGCGGCTTTTTAATTATTTTCATTGGCCTCAATCTGTGGAGCGTCTACCCCGTACTTTTCCCTCAGTGCTGTTTGTACTTGTTTGAATTTGCGCTTGTACTTTAACACGTAGCTATTACGGCCTGTGGTTTCTGCCCTCGTTTGTAATTCCTTCAGCTTTTCATTTTGATAAAATGAATGAAACCATTTCTTACAATCAGGACATTCTATACCTATTTCAACAATTCCCGGCTTTATATCTCTCTCTGAATAGCCGGGAAAGTCGCCCTCAAAACCACAACTACATTTTGCTTGTGTCATTAAATATCATCCTCTGTTAATTGCCAACCATCGCCCATGTACCACACTTTAGGTTTTAATGCCTCAGCACCGCTATCCCACAAAACTATTTCCTTTTCCACCATCGCGTCATCCTGCCAATTTACGCTATACCTGATAATCGGCTCATCTGCAAAGTATTCACAACTTCGCCGGACATTGGGATTGTCAAGTAATTTTTGCCTCACGTTCTCTTCATCCGTAGCGGTTACATCTTCTTCCGGTAAAGTCCATTCCTCCTGAGCAAGCCCCATCTGTACGGCCATTGTCATTATCTGCTCATTGCTGTAAATTGGCTGTGTGTTTTCCCGCATCTCTGCCAACACCCGCAATGTATCGGCTTTCATTTTGTCGAGTTCCGCTTCCAGGATTTCCCCGGCGGTGTCACGCTCTTGAAATTCAAAATGAATAGTGTCGGGCAATTCACCTTGTAAATTTTCCTGCAACCCTAAAATAAAATCACCTTGCCCTTTGGTGGTGGCCTTTTCCGCTTGCGCTTGCGTTTCTCTGCCCGTCCCAAGTGAGCCGGATGATACCGGCCAAAATTCGCGGGGGTCATAGCCAAAACAAAGAGCGTAACCATACATCAAAAGATTGACCATATTTTCCTGATTGAAGTTATCCGGCAAACTGGATAAGGCCACAAGTTTAGCGTCAATTGGAAACTCGCCAACCTGTGTCAAAATCTGCACCCCGCCATAAAATTGGCGTTCCAACGAGGTCAGGCTGTCTTTCCGCGCCTCCATTGCTGTAATCCATTGATCTTCGTCAATGTTTGAGAGTAACAATAACCCTTTAGGCATTTGAGCGCCTAACTTTTCCTGATCGTATTGAAAAATTGCATACATCAATTTGGCAAACTCTAAAGCCCTTGACACGGCGCAATAGCCCAACCCGCCCAGTTCTTCCTCTACCGCTGGCATTGATGCAACCCTGAAATAATCCCACGGGAATAGTGGAGTGTTTTTATAAACCAATTGCGATTCAGTCTCAAAACCTAATTCTTCCGGCGTTGCTAATTGGTTCTTGAGATAACATTGCGTGGGGTCGATTACTTCC
>Ga0180437_10008264_pt1 | contig 13274 bp, 13 predicted proteins | sample SS_ome_4_FD_132410 | JGI IMG/M metagenome (GOLD analysis project Ga0180437, IMG submission 132410) | Hypersaline lake sediment archaeal communities from the Salton Sea, California, USA - SS_3_D_1 metaG | ecosystem: Environmental > Aquatic > Non-marine Saline and Alkaline > Hypersaline >...
ATTTGAACTCCTACGAGCTTACGCTCACCACCCCCTCAAGATGGCGTGTCTACCTATTCCACCACCTCGGCACTCTGGCAGGAGTGCGAGGACTCGAACCCCGGACCGGCGGTTTTGGAGACCGCTGCTCTACCAACTGAGCTACACTCCTCCGTTCAAGCTTTATATTTTAACACAAGTGTCAATTAATGTGAAGCCGAGCCCGCCGCGGCTAACCTCTTGGCAACACCCGCCCGTTCAGTGACCCCATGTGCTTCCCCTTGTCCACCACCACCGTGCCGTTGACCAGCACGTAGTCAATCCCGACCGGGTACTGCTTCGGCTTTTCGAAAATGGCTTTATCCGCTATTGTCTCCGGGTTGAAGACGACCAGGTCGGCGGCCAGGCCCTCTTTCACCAGGCCGCGGTCGTGCAGGCCGAGGCGTTGCGCCGGTGTTGCAGTCAGGTGGTGGACGACTTTTTCAAGGCTGAGCACACCCAGTTCGCGGCTGTAGCGCGCGATGTAGCGCGGGAAGGTGCCCCAGGCACGGGGATTGGGCCTGTCCCCCACCAGTATACCGTCGCTGCCCGAGGTGTGGCATGGGTGCTTCATGATGCGCTGCAAATCTTCCTCGTTGCCCAGCAGGCTGAGGTGGCCCACCGCCAGCTCTTCCTCCCGCAGCAGGTCGCAGACAAACTGCACCGCCTCCTTGCCGGCCATTTCCGCCGCTTCAAGCATGGTCTGGCCCACGTAGCCCCTGTTTTTCTCGGAGGGCACGCAGGTAAGGACGCACTTGTCCCAGGGGACATTTAAAGCCCTTATATCAGCGCATATCTTCTCCCTGGTTTCTGAATCGTTCAGTCTCTCCAGGACTGCCTCCGGCCCGCCCTCGTGAACCCAGCGCGGCAGGAAGACGAGCAGGAGCGTGCTCTGGGCGATGTATGGATAGCTGTCAAAGGTGACGTCAACGCCTTTGGCCCGTGCCTCGTCGATGAGCGCCAGCATCTCGGTTGAAGTGCCCTGGGGGGTGGGATAGGACACCGAGTAATGCGAGAAATGCGCCTTCACTCCGGTCTTTTCCGCAATCCGCAGCACCTCTTTGATGGACTCAATCAGGCCGAGGTCGTTCTTGCGCACGTGCCAGACGGAGAGGCCATCGTGTTCCGCAACCACATCACAGATTTTGACCAGTTCCGCCTCATTGCAGTAGCGGCAGGGGAAGTAGTCGAGGCCGGTGGAGAAACCCACCGCCCCCTCCCGCATCCCCTGCGCCATAAGCTCCTGCATTCCGGTCAATTCCTTGGCGGTGGCAGCCCGGTCAACGAAGCCCATCGTTTCCAGGCGCAGGGCATTGTGCGGCACCAGGTAGGCCACGTTAATCGCCACTCGGCGGTCGAAATTGGCCAGAAATTCAGCCACCGTGTTCCAGTTCCAGGCGATATTCGGGTTGCCGTTCAGACCGGCTAGGTAGCGGCGCATCATGCGCAGGTTGTCGGGTGACAGCGGGGCATAGGACAGACCGTCCAGCCCCAGCAGGTCCGTGGTGACGCCCTGCATCACCTTGGCCTCATGTCCGGGGTTGGCCAGTATCATTATGTCGGAATGGGTATGCATATCGATGAAGCCGGGACAGACCACCAGTCCGCTGGCATCAATCGTCCGGCTTGCTTGAGCAGCCTCGAGCCGTCCGATGGCGGCGATACGGTCGCCCTGAATACCAACGTCACCACAGTACCAGGGGCTGCCAGACCCATCGATTATCCGGCCTCCGCGTATTATAAGGTCGAACATAGTCCCTCCTTCAGACCGCGCATTGTTATCTTGAACCTGTGGCACAAGTTTACTGCATGAGTGAACACCAGTCAAACTGCCGTGGCTTACCTGTTTGACGAAAGGCGGGCTCTTACCGTAAAGTAGTGGCAGCAGTTCACGCCGTGAACCAAAGCATGGCAGAATTAACTATTTCATCTCATAAAAAGAAGGAGGTGCCAGAGTATGCCATACGGCTCTGGAAAGTTTACCTATGAACTGGTGAATGATTGGGCTCAGTTGCCCTCAGGGGCATCATTTCTGGACATCGGCGGTATATCCATTGATGCGCAGGACCGCGTTTTTGTGCTGAACCGCAGTGCCGAACACCCGGTAATGGTCTTTGACCGTGAGGGAAAATTCCTAACGTCCTGGGGGCAGGGGTTATTCAAGCGTGCCCATGGCAGCGGCATTGGCCCCGATGGTGCCATTTACTGCACCGATGATAAGAACCATACCGTACGCAAATTCAACCCGGAAGGTAAAGTGCTCATGACGCTGGGTAAAGAGGACCAGCCATCAGATACCGGGTATTGCGAAGAGTACCTTGACTTCTTCTGGAGCTTAAACACAATTGCCAGGGGTGGCCCGCCGTTCAACCGCCCCACCGGAGGATCGGTAACTGATTCGGGGATGATATACGTGGCCGATGTCTATGGCAATGCCCGGGTGCACAAGTTCAGTCCTGATGGCAAGCTGCTGCTATCGTGGGGTGGGCCGGGCTATGGTCCGAGCGAGTTCCGATTGCCGCACGACGTATTTGTTGATAAACAGGAGCGGGTGTGGGTCCCTGACCGGGAAAACAGCCGTATCCAGATTTTTGACAGCAACGGGAAATTCCTTGACCAGTGGGAGAACGTATTACGTCCCACCGACGTATTTGTTGACGACGAGGGCGTTGTCTATGTCTCTGAGCTGTGTTTGCGTTTCAGTATCTTTAGCCCGAAAAGCGAGCTGCTGGCGCGCTGGGGGACGCAGCCAGGTGAAAATCTGGAGAACGCCGTTTTTATCGCTCCCCATACGGTGGCCCTTGACTCTCGTGGGGATATCTACGTTGGTGAGGTATCCTGGACTTCCTATAATCGACACATTGACCGCGGCGCCAATGTGCTGCGGAAGTTTGTCCGCGTGTAGTAGCTGACTTATCGGAGAGGGAGAAAAATGACCAGAAGAAAAGTGATTGTGCCCGAGACAATACACCCGGTCGGGCCCGAGATTTTGCGGCCGGTGGCTGATGTTATTTTTGAAGCGGAGAAACCAGGCAAGCCTTTGCGCGATAATATCACCGAGGCGCATGCCATAATCGTCAGGCTGGGGGAAATCGACCGGGAACTGCTGGAACAGGCGAAGAACCTGATGATTATCGCCAAGCACGGCGTTGGCATCGACAATATCGATGTTGCAGCGGCCACGGAGGAAAAAGTGGTGGTTATCAATACGCCGCTGGACAATGCCGAGTCCGTGGCCGAGCACGACCTGGGTCTGATGCTGGCTATAAATAAAAAGATACCGCTGGCGGACCGGAGCATCCGTCTGGGTAAGCCGAAGTCGCGGAAGGAGCTGGTGGGGGTGGAGCTGAAGGACAAGACGCTGGGACTCATCGGCCTGGGCCATATCGGCTCCACGCTTGCCCGACAGTGCCAGGCGGCGTTCAACATGAAAGTTATCAGCTACGACCCGTATGTTTCCCGGGAAAAGGCCGCCAAGCTGGGCGTGACCAAAGTGGAGAAGCTGGATGACTTGTTGAAAAATGCCGACTACGTCGTCATCTGCGTTCCGCTGACCGAGGAGACGGCCAACCTCATCGGCAGCAGAGAGCTGGGTTTGATGAAGCCGGAAGCTTTTTTGATAAACAGCTCACGGGGCGGCATCGTTGATGAAGAGGCGCTCTATGACTACCTGTCAGCAGGCAAAATAGCCGGCGCTGGACTGGACGTTTTCCGCGAAGAGCCGCCGCCTCCGGACCACCCACTGTTCCGCCTGGAAAACTTCATCGGCACGCCACACATTGCCGGCGGTACTCAGGAGGCGATGCAGCGCATGGCGATGACGTGCGCGGAAGAAATCCTGCGGGTGTTCCGCGGGGAAAGGCCGAAGTTCCCGCTCAACCCTCAGGTGCTGGACTAAAAATCCCCCTGAATCCCCCCTTTGCAAAAGGGGGACATGGAATGAAGGGGAGAGAAGAAAGCTCCCCCCTTCTGTTTTTTAATCCTGATATCAAAATTGCTCAGACTATGGTCATGCCGCCGTCAACCAGAAGCGTCTGGCCGGTGACGTAATCGGATGCATCTGAGGCCAGAAACACGGCGGCGCCGGCATAGTCCCTTGGGTAGGCCTCACGGCCTATCGGTATATCATTGACAATCTTTTTCAGCTCCGCCGGGTTATCTTCAAAGTATTTCTGGTTGATGGGCGTCATGGTCAGGCCAGGGCCGATGGCATTGACGTTGATATTATAGCGGCTCCATTCGAGGGCCAGAGCGCGGGTAAGGTGCGAGACGCCGGCCTTGGCGGTAGCATAGACCCCCCGCCCCGGCTGCGTTATCTGCGACACTACCGAGGAGATGTTTATTATCTTGCCTTTCTTCTGTTTAATCATCGCCCTGCCAACGAGCTGGCAGCAGAGGAAAAGCCCCCTCAGGTTAGTATTCATTACGGTATCCCACTCGTTCTCTTCGAATTCCACCAGCGGCTTTCGTATAATAACGGCAGCGTTGTTGACCAGGATGTCGATTTTCTTATATTCGGCTAGTACCTTTTCCACCATCGCGGCGATGGATGATTTCTCACTGACATCGGTGGGTATAGCTATGGCATTCAAGCCATCTTTCTGCAACGATTCCGCTGCTTTCTGTCCTTCAGCGGCACGACGGTTGGCGATGACCACGGAGGCGCCGGCGTTGGCCAGGCCCTGGCTGATACCGAAACCGATGCCCTGATTGCCGCCGGTAACTATGGCGATTTTCCCTGACAGGTCAAACATGCTCATCTTGCTGCCTCCTTAATTCATTTCCTGGTGGAATTTTTTCAGCTTGTTTTGAAAGTCCAGCCTGTCCCAGACTTCCGGATTGACCAGTGTTGCCGGTTTTCCACTGTCAATCATCTGGCGTATCTGTTTGGCAATTTCCTCCCACATAGTGGTATAGAACTCATCGGTCAGGGCGATGGAGTGCGGGGTCAGGGTAACGTTGTCCAGCTGGAATAGAGGGTTGTCCGCCGGGGTCGGCTCCTGCTCAAACACGTCGATGCCGGCGCCCTGGAACCAGCCTTCTTTCAGCGCCTTAACCAGCGCCGCCTCGTCGATGACCGGGCCACGCGAGGTGTTGATGAGGTAGGCCGTCTTCTTCATCTTCCTCATCTCGTTTTCCCCGATGAGGTGGCGGGTCTTTTCACTCAGGGGGCAACTGACGTTCACGAAGTCAGCCTGTGACAGCACGGTGTCCATATCTACCAGTTGCACATCGACGTCTTTGACCGCATCCTGGGTGATATAGGGGTCGTAGGCGATGTGTTTCATGCCAAATGGTTTGGCCAGCCGGAACAAATCGTGACCGATATTGCCAACACCTATCGAGCCCAGCGTCTTCCCTGTCAGCCCGACGCCGGGATAGTTTTTCCTCCCCTCGTCCCATTTTCCGGCGCGGGTCACGATGTCCTTGATGCGAAGGCGTGTGGCCAGTGCCAGCATCAGCGCCATGATTCCGGTGGCCACCGGCCGGCGCACCGCCGCCGGGACGATGAAGAGGGCGACTCCGGCATCGGTGCAGGCGGGCACGTCCACCATATCGTAGCCCACGCCGCCACGGTGGATGGAAAGGAGCTGCGGGCTGGCGGACAGTGTCTGCCTGGTCCAGTAGGGAGCAAAGGAAATCACCATATCGAAGCCGCTTGTCTGCTCCGGGGTAACCTCCGTCAGGTACTCCTGGAACTTGTCCCATTCCACGTCCGGCATCGGGTTCAGCACCGATGGCCCGGGCCCGGGGCTGACCGAATTCCCTTTCTCGTCAAAAAGGTCGCGGGTAACGGCCACTCTCGCTTTTCTGCCCATTTTACGGTTCCTCCTGCTCTGTCTGTTTTGCCGTGGCATAACCCGGCATTGGAGTTTTTAATCTATAAGCGCATGCGCCTGCTCGATTGTCGGACGTAGCGCTTCAACATTGCCATTGAGAACAGCGCCGACCAGGAGCAGGTTGTAGCCCGCTTTGGCCCATTTGGCCAGCGTCTCCGGGACAAAGCCCCCTATTCCGGCCACCTTGCCCGCCTTCTGACATATCTGTAGAATCTGCTTCAACTTCTCCTCCACGGCGGGCGTGGTAACCACTTCTGTGGCCAGGGCTTTCGGTTCCATACCACCCATGTTTACCGCCAGGTCAAAAGGCCCGACGATGGTGCCGGTGACGCCTTCCAGGCTCAGAATGCGGTGCAGGTCGCTGATATTCTCCAGGCTCTCCGTCTGAGGGAACAGCACCGTATTGTTGTTGACGTAATCCATGAGGGAGCGGAACGGCACTTTGGTCAGGTCCTGGGAATCAATCAAATACGGGCTCAGACCGATGCCGGTGCCCCGGTGTCCGATGGGGGGGAAATATGACATGCTAACGGCGCGGGCAGCCTCTTCCATGGTGTTGACCAGGGGGAGCATCAGACCGTTCACACCGGCATCGAGGTAACAACGGAAGAAGGCGGCCTTATCCTCGCTGCGCATCAGAAGTGGCATATCCATCTCGCGGCAGACCTGGATATATTCCCAGACTGTCTCCTTGTTGATAAGGCTGTGTTCCGTCTCCAGCATTATAAACCCGTCCCCCAGGTCTTTAAGCGCCTTGACCGTTTTCTTAGGGTCACCTCCCGGACCAACGAGCTGCCCGAAGACTTTCTCGCCAGCCTGCAATCTTTTTTTCATGTTATAGGTCGCGTTCAGTCCCAAAGTTGAAATCCTCCTTAATGAAAATTCCCGGCGGGTGTAAGATAAATCACTACCAGCAAGGTTACCCAAACTGACCGCCCGGTGTCAAGGACGGGACCGCCACCCGTTTGCGGTTCGGTAGCGTTGCTGGTATAATTGGGTGCAAATTCCAGCAGGAAAGACAGGACACTAAATGAAAGCGGAAATTATTTCCATCGGCACCGAATTGCTCCTTGGCGAAATTGTCGATACCAACACCTCATTTCTGGCCGGCCAGCTATCGGTACTGGGCATCGACCTCTATTTTACCTCGGCGGTGGGTGATAATCCGGCACGGTTGCAGGGTGTTCTTAAGCAGGCGTGGGACAGGTCGGATATAATTTTCACCACCGGTGGCCTGGGCCCAACGCAGGACGACCTCACCCGTGACGCTATCGCCGCGCTTCTTGGCGAGAAGATGACGGTGGACCCGCAGTTGAAACAGGGCCTGATAAATTTCTTTGCCCGACGCGGTCTGGAAATGCCGGCCAGTAATGTCAGACAGGCCGCGCTTATCCCTTCTTCTACTCCGCTGCTCAACCCGCAGGGCACCGCCCCGGGCTGGTGGGTGGAGAAAGACGGCAGGATAATCGTGGCTATGCCCGGCCCGCCGGGAGAGATGCAGTATATGTGGGAAAATCAGGTATTACCCAGATTGCAGAAACGGGCGGGAGCGGCCATTCTGACGCGCATGATAAAAACGTTTGGCACTTCGGAAGCCAAGGTTGATGAAATGCTGTCCGAACTGACACCTTCACCAAATCCGACGCTGGCGACCTATGCCAAGCTTGATGGCATCTATATCCGTATCGCGGCGAAAGCCGCAACCGAAAAGGAAGCACGGGAGATGATAGCCAGGCGTGAATCTGAAGTCAGGGCTATTCTGGGCGACATCATCTGGGGAGTGGACGATGATACCCAGGAAGCGGTGGCGGGCAGAGCGCTTATGGAAAAAGGTCTATCACTGGCTGTCGCCGAGTCGTTTACCGGGGGTTTTCTGACCCATATGCTGGGCACGGCCGCTGACAGTGAGCGCTACTTCAAAGGCGGCCTGGTGGCTGCCACCAGCGAAGTTGAGGTGGCACTGGGGCTTGACCCGAATCTGGCCAGTAGCGAGGACAGAGCCGAGGTGGCCAGGGCAATGGCGGTCCTGGCGCGCCAGAAGATGGGGGCCACGGTCGGCATCGGCATCGAAGGTGAAAGCGGCGTTGAGCCGGAAAGCGGCATGGTGCCGGGCACGGTCTATATCACCATCGATAGCGACCAGGCTGGTCTGCACACGGTAAAGAGCTATTCCGGACGGCTTTACCAGATGAAGCGGAGGGCGGCTTATTACGCGCTCTTCGATTTGGTGAAGCTGTTGCATGCATGAGGCGGACAGCTCGCCAGCGATTTCATTGTCTGTCATGGATTGATTCCGCTTGCCCCTGAATAACGGCTGGCGTATAATCAAAATATCGCTTTAAAGGAGGCATAACGAGCGCTATGAAAGCAGTGGTTAAAGAAAAAGCTGCTCCTGGAGCCAGGTTCATGGACGTTGATGTGCCGGAACCGGGTCCCAAAGATGTGCTGATAAAGGTAAAGGCAGCGGCTATCTGCGGCACGGATATCCATATCATGGAGTGGACTCCCTTTGCCCAGGCCAGAATCAAACCCCCGATGGTTTTCGGCCACGAATGCAGCGGTGAGGTGGTGAAAGTGGGCAGCCAGGTAGCTGATCTGGCTGTGGGCGACTTGGTGGCGGTGGAGACCCATATTCCGGACGAGACCTGTTTCATGTGCAGGACCGGACTCCCGCATATCTGCCAGAATATGGCCATCGTCGGCGTGCATACCGATGGCGTCTTCGCCGAATACGCTAAAATACCCGCCGTGTGCTGCTGGAAGCTGCCCAAGGACACCAATCCTGACCTGGGCGCCATTCTGGAGCCGTGGGGGGTGGCGGTTAACGGCATTCTCAAAGGGGAGATAAATAACCGCACCGTGGCCGTTTTCGGCTGCGGACCCATCGGGTTGATGGGCCTCGGCTCTATTCAAGTCTGGGGTGCCAGCAAGATATTTGCCGTGGAGCCTTCGGAAACGCGACTTAATATGGTGCCACAATTCGCTCCCGATGCCGTGTTAATTAATCCAGCCAAAGAAGACGCGGTAAAGGCCATCATCGGTGCTACCGGCGGGCTGGGCGTTGACGTCTCCATAGATATCAGCGGCAATCCCAAGGCCATTCAATCGGCGTTCGCAGTGGTGCGCCGGGCGGGCAGGGTCAGTCTGGTGGGGCTTCCTTCCGACCCGGTGACGCTTGACCTCACTGCCAATATCATCTACAAGGAAACCAGGGTATTCGGCAGCACCGGGCGCATGATGTGGCAGACCTGGTACGAGATGCAGAACCTGATGAATTCGGGCAAGTTTGACCCGATGCCCGTCATCACCCATCGCATGCCGCTGGCGGACTTTGCCAAGGGCATTGAGCTGGCAGCGGGTGGCAAGGCAGGTAAAATCATACTCTATCCCTAGCTTGAGAGGGTTTAGTTGACGGCACGAAAGCTGGGTATCGTGGCTGATGACCTGACCGGCGCCATGGACAGCAGCGGTTACTTTGCCTGGCTGGGATTCAGCACAGTGGTGGTCCTTGAACCGGATTTTTTCAGTGAGGCCACGGTGCTGGTTATCACCACCAACAGTCGCGCCGAGTCCCCGGAGATTGCCCGTGAGCGGGTGCGGCAAGCGATGCAGGGCATGGCAGGAAGAGTCGTCTACAAGAAAATCGACTCCACGCTCCGGGGGAATATAGGGGAAGAACTGAAGGTAGCTGCCGAGGCCATGGCCAGCCAGAAGACAGTGGTGGCACCAGCCTTCCCGGCGGTGGGGCGTACCACGGTTAATGGTGTATTGCTGGTGAACGGAGTGCCGGTGGCGGAGACCCAGTTTGCCAGCGATCCGATATCTCCGGTGAAAGAATCGAACATACCGCGCTTACTGGAAAAATCTCTGGGCGGCAAAGTGGGCTGTGTTTCCGTAGCTGAGATTGAGGCCGGGCCGGAAGCGCTCAAAGATACTATCAACCATAGACCGGAAGAAGCCGTGGTCTGCGATGTGACGGAGCCTGCCCATCTCAGCGGTATTGCCCGGGCAGCGGCGCTGGCCGGTGGGGAATGGCTGCTCTGCGGTTCCGGCGGCCTGGCGAGAGAACTTCATCTGCTGCTTGACGGTGTACCCAGAGCAGAGAAGGTGTCATCCGAAGAAGAATCGGTCGGGCCAGCGCTGGTGGTGGTGGGCACACGCAACCAGGTGGCTGCCAAGCAGTTGCTCAAAGCACAGGATGAACTGGGCCTTCCCGTATTGAACCTGGAAACGGAAAAGCTGAATAAAGAGGATATCCGGTCAGGCAGGCTTGGCGGCATAATGGAGGAGGCGGATAAATTAATAAAGAGAGGGAAGGGAGTGGCTATATCATCGACCTTTTCCCGTTATGTGCCGGAGCTGAAACAATCTATGGCCGTGGTTATGGCCGAAATTGTGGCCGGGGTTCTGGCGTCCCATAAATTCGCCGGCCTGTTCCTTTCCGGTGGAGATATTCCGTGGAGGTCTGCCGTCGGATAGAGGTATCGGCCATTCGGGTTCACGACGAGGTTGAAGCCGGTGTGCCGGCCGGGGAACTGCTCGGCGGACAGTATCAGGGGATGAGGGTGGTCACCAAGGCGGGAGGCTTCGGTACGGAAGAGGCACTGGTGAAATCGATAGCCTATTTAGAGCGAGGTAAAGTATCATGAGCGGACAAGATAAAGCGTTACTGGCCATCACCATGGGTGATGCGGCGGGCTCCGGGCCCGAGATTATTACCAAGGCGCTGGCCGAGCCCGAGGTGAGGAAACTATGCCGGCCGCTGGTAATCGGGGATGCGGCGACCATGAAAGAGGCATTCACCTTTACCCGGGCTCCCGGCGAGGTAAAAGCCATCAAAGAACTGGCTGAAGCCAGGTTTCAGGATGGCATCGTTGAGGTCATTGATTTACATAATATCGTGCTCGATAAGCTGACCAGAGGGAGAGTGGACCCGATGGCGGGCAAGGCGGCCTATGAGTATATCAAGCTCGGGACGGAGATGGCCCTGGCCGGGAAAGCTGACGCCATCGTAACTTCGGCGATAAACAAAGAGGCGTTGAACAAGGCCGGTTATCATTACGACGGACATACCCAGCTGCTGGCCGAGCTCTGTGGTGTCAGGGACGTGGCTATGATGCTGGTCACGGGTAACCTGCGCGTCAGCCATGTGTCGACGCACGTTTCGCTGCGCGAGGCGATAGAACGAACGCGGCCGCCGCGGATAATCACCGTGCTCAAACTAACCGATGAGGCGGTGAAACAGATGGGCATCGCCGAACCCAGAATTGCCGTTGCCGGACTGAACCCTCATTCCGGAGAAGGCGGCCTCTTCGGGGATGAGGAGATAAAGTACATAACGCCGGCCATTGAGCAGGCAAAAAGCCAGGGGATGAACGTCGTTGGACCGCTGCCGCCAGACTCAGCGTTCCTGCGCGCCCATGAAGGGCAGTTTGACGCCGCCATCGCCATGTACCATGACCAGGGGCATATCGCCGTGAAGATGCTCGGCATCACTTTCGGGGTCAACGTTACCCTCGGGCTGCCCATCATCAGGACATCAGTAGACCACGGCACCAACTTCGGCAAGGCAGGGAAAGGCACCGCCGACCCGACCAGCCTTATCGAAGCCATCAAGCTGGCCAGCGTGATGGTGGAAAACCGAAAGCGGCTTGCCGGAAACAGATAGTCGTTACCCGGACAGTACAATGGCAGTTAAGAACAAACCGCTTATCGCGGTAACCCCTGGAGATATTACCGGAATCGGCCCGGAGATACTGGCCAAGGTCATCGCGGCCGGGCCTCCAGAGGACTGCCGCCTGCTGGCGGTAGGAGACGCGGGGGTTCTGAAGGCCAGTTTTGCTACGCTGGGGATGAAATTCGACCTGCCGGTTTATCGCAGTATCGAGGAGGCGGCAGCGAGCGATGCTCTGGCTATGGTGCTGGATTTAGGTCAGGGAGGAATGGAGTTGCTGGCGCTGGCGCGTCCTCATCCTGAAGCCGGCCGGATGGCCGCGGAAGCCCTGATTCAGTCGGTTCTGTGGGCCAAAGAAGGCAAAATCGACGGCGTGGTCTTTGGGCCGCTGGTCAAGGAGACGCTCAATCTGGCCGGGAAGAAATATAATGACGAAACAGAAATGATGCAGGAAAAGCTGGGGGCGCCTTTGCTAAAAGCGGGGGCCAAAAGCGGCGATATCTTCCGCATCACCATCGCTGAACATGTGCCAATTAAGAAAATCCCCGAATTCATCACCAGGGAAAACGTCCTGGAGGCGGTAGAGATTTTGCAGGAAGTCCTGACCATGTACGGCGTTAAATCGCCGCGTATTGCTGTGGCGGCACTAAACCCCCACGCCGGGGAAGGGGGCATGGTGGGCAGGGAGGAAATCGACCATATTGCCCCGGCCATTGAAGAGGCAAAGAAAAAGGGCATCGATGTCTACGGCCCCATTCCCGCGGATACCGTCTACGTGCGCGCCTTCCAGGGGCAGTTCAATGGCGTGGTCAACATGTATCATGACCAGGCCAATATCGCCCTGAAAATGGCCGGTTTTGGTGAGATTGTGATAATTTTTGCCCGTTCGCCGGTCATTGTCACCACGCCAAGCCACGGCCCAGCCTATGGGAAGGCGGGCAAAGATACCGCCAACCCCGATAACCTGATGGCGGCGGTGGAAGTGGCCGCATCTCTCGCCCGGCAGAAGCTGGCGCAATAGGTGGGCTGGTGCTGTGTTTAGCCCCCGCTTTTTTCGATTATCTCGTAGAGCGCGCCGTCCGGGCATTTGATAAAGGCGGCTTTGACCCCGGGCCCGGCCTGAAACGGCTCGGTGACGATTTCGACCTTGTTGGCCCTCATTTTGGCGATAAATTCATCCATATTGTCCACTTCAAGGCCAAGATGGTGTAATCCGTACCGCAGGCCCTTCCAGTCTTTGTCCGCGCCGGTGGCACTGGAAATGCGCAAAGGTATGCCGCCGAGGTCTACATCAACCAGTCGCCGACCGGAACTCTCAATCTCTTTGATGACCTTGGCGCCAATCACTTTGGTATAGAATTCGATAATTTTATCGGGTTCGGGAGTGGTAATGTGGGTGTGGTCATGCTTGTACTTCGGCATATTTTTATCTCCTTTCCGTTTGCCTGTATTGTATGCATGCTTTAACGGTCTGTCAAGGGCTGGTGGTTGCGGTTGTAAAATTGAGGGCGGTTTGAAATTCGAGACTGGATGATAGTAATATTAGTAGCAGTATTCGGGTAATAAAGGATTCAACCGAGATGGACTGGCAGATAACCGCAACGACAATCTACTGTGAGGACGTGGACGACGAGGTAACCATAATCGTCAACAGGGACGGTTCGGTGCGCTGCGTGGGATTTTCCAGATACGGTACTCCGGATAAGGATACCGCTGCATTGTTGAGGCGAAAGAGCAGACAG
>Ga0180437_10008265_pt1 | contig 13272 bp, 13 predicted proteins | sample SS_ome_4_FD_132410 | JGI IMG/M metagenome (GOLD analysis project Ga0180437, IMG submission 132410) | Hypersaline lake sediment archaeal communities from the Salton Sea, California, USA - SS_3_D_1 metaG | ecosystem: Environmental > Aquatic > Non-marine Saline and Alkaline > Hypersaline >...
GGGCTGGGCGGCGTCATCAGGGACATCCTGGGGGTCTGGGCGGACCCGATAGCCAACACAGACGTGCTCTGCTTCGGGCCCCCAGACTACCCATACGAGAGGCTGCCCGAGGGTGTGAAGCACCCTCTCTACCTTTTCAGGGGCGTCGTGGACGGCATCGGCAGCTACGGGAACAGCATCGGCATACCGACGGTGAACGGCGCCACGGTGTTCGACGAGGACTACACCGGGAACGTCGTGGTGTACTGTGGCTGCTTGGGGGTGCTCCCCAAGGACCAGTACGTCAGGGACGTTAAGAGCGGCGACTACGTCGTATTGGCGGGAGGTAAGACGGGGCTCGACGGCATCCACGGCGTCACCTTCGCGTCTGCGGAGCTCACGGAGGAGAGCGAGGAGTTGAGCAGGCCGGCGGTGCAGATCGCGAACCCCATAGAGGAGGAGAAGATCAAGCGGGCGCTGAAGCAGATCAGCGACCAGAAACTCGGGTCCGGGATAACGGACATCGGTGGCGGGGGTCTGAGCTGCGGGGTCTGTGAGACCGCTGACCGCTACGGGCTCGGCGTCGAGGTTCACCTAGACAGGATACCGTTGAAAGCTGAGGGAATGGCGCCGTGGGAGATATGGATCAGCGAGAGCCAAGAGCGGATGCTGCTTGCGGTGCCCCCGGATAACCTTGAGAAGGTGCTACAGATCTTCGGCGACGAGCAGGTGGATGCCACCGTTCTGGGCGTCTACGATGAATCGGGTGTAGCGAGGCTCATCTATAACGGCAATGAGGTGGGGAACATAGTCCTAGAGGCGCTGTTTAACCCTCCGCGGGTGGAGCGGGAGACTAGCTGGGCCCCAACCGAAAATGAGGACCCTGAGATACCTGAGCCGGAGGATCTAGGAGACGCCCTTCTCAAGCTACTAGGCAGCTACGCAGTCTGCAGCAAGGAGAGAGTCGTGAGACGGTACGATCAGGAGGTCAAAGGCCAGACTGTGATAAAGCCGCTGCAGGGCTGGAAGGCAGGGCCGAGCGACGCGTCGGTGCTCAAGCCATTAGACGAGTCGTGGAAGGGCGTAAGCATCGCGAGCGGCGTGAATCCAAGGTACGGGAAGATCGACCCGTACTGGATGGCGGCGAGCGTCGTGGACGAGGCCGTACGGAACAGCGTATGCGTCGGCGGACGCAGGTGGGCGCTTCTGGACAACTTCACATGGGGGAACCCGGAGTACGAGGACCGGCTGGGCATGCTGGTGTACGCCTGCCGCGGCTGCTACGACACAGCCAAGGTGTACAACGCCCCCTTCGTGTCGGGTAAAGACAGCCTCTACAACGAGAGCCCGCTGGGACCGGTGGCGCCGACGCTGCTGGTGACCAGCCTAGGCGTGGTGCCTGACATCAGGAAAGCGATCAGCATGGAGCTCAAGGAGCCGGGGAACGCGCTCTATCTCGTAGGCGTGACAAAGCCTGAGCTGGGGGGCAGCGAGTATCTCAGGCTATACGGTGAACTCGGCGGCTCCGTGCCCCGGGTGGACGCGGAGAGGAACATCAAGGCTTACAGCCGTGTCTTGGAGGCGATGGATGAGGGAATGGTGCGGGCTTGCCACGACTGCAGCGAGGGCGGGTTAGCCGTGGCGGTGGCCGAGATGGCTTTCACCGGCGATCTAGGAGTGGACTTAGACATCGGCAGGGTTCCGGTCTCCAAAGCGGTGAGGGACGACTTTCTTCTGTTCAGCGAGAGCAACGGGAGGCTGCTTGTGGAGGTGCCGCCCGCCGCCACGACAAGGTTCACGAAGGTGATGGGGGACACGCCCCACGCCTGCGTTGGAGCGGTAAAGGAGGAGAATGTGCTCACAGTGTCCAAGGACGGCGAGGCGCTGTTCGAGATCGACCTAGAGACGCTGATCGTGGCGTGGAAGACGCCGCTGGAGGAGAGACGATGAGACGCGAGGACATCCGGGTTCTGATGATGCGCGCCCCGGGTACTAACTGCGACAAGGAGACGGTGAGGGCTTTCAGGGATCAAGGCGTCCAGGTGAACCTCGTCCACACACAGAAAATATTCAGGGAACGGAACCTCGAGGACTACGACGTCCTCGTGTTTCCCGGGGGCTTTAGCTACGGCGACTACGTGCGGAGCGGCGCCATCTGGGCGAAAGAGTGCGAGTACAGGATCGGAGACGAGCTTGAAGCGTTCGTCGACGAGGGGAAGCCCGTGGTGGGCATATGCAACGGATTCCAGCAGCTGGTGGAGATGGGGTTCCTGCCTGGCTGGGAGGGGAGGAGCATATACCCGGAGGCGGCGCTGGGGAACAGCACCAGGGGCTACCAGAACAGGTGGATAAGGATGAAGTACGTCGGCGGAGGCGACTGCGGCATGATGGCGGCCTTGAAACCGGGCTATATTCTTCAATGCCCCGTAGCCCATGGAGAGGGGCGGTTCATGTTCCCGCCTGGGCAGCGGGAGGAACTCCTAGGACGGCTATACGACATGGACATGCTGGTGTGGCGGTACGTAAGGGCAGACGGGTCCTTCGCCGAGCTCGACTGGCCTGAGAACCCCAACGGGGCCTACCACGACATTGCGGGCATCTGCAACCCCGAGGGAAACGTCCTTGGGCTGATGCCACATCCTGAGCGCGCCTACTATGGTTACCTGATGCCTGAGTGGACCAAGGAAAAGCAGCCACCCCGCTACGGTGACGGCTACCCATTCTTTAAATCCATAGTGGACTACGTGGAAAAGGAAATGTAGGCGCGGGTTACAGGGCGCCCTTTAACCCTCCAAGGTTTTTCTAGGCGGATCCCTTTTTGGGAGGTTGTAGAGGACCCTCGCTCTCGCCCTCTCCAGCTGTCTTATCGTCCTGCCCAAGTCTATCTTTGTGGGCTCCCCAAGCCTTCCTCGAATATAGCTGAGAGCGACGACTTGCTGGTTGAAGTTTATAGTCATCTCGGGTGACAGGTATATGATCTCGGCGCTGCCGAAGCAGTCCGGGAACATCTCCCTGTACCTCTCCTCCCACTGGAGGTGGTCGTCTAGGCTCGTGTGGTTGCCGAAAATCAACAGGTTGTACTTGCCGTGGATCGTTTGTATGGCTATGGGGATGTTTGGGTCTATGATAATCTCGTTTATGACACGCTCGTCAAGCTTGTTGAACTGTACCAGGATGTATGTGAGGAGGTAGTTGGGTGGGACGAAGAAGTTGGGGAACCTGCAGACGGGTTCACTCATGAGGCGCGCTTCGATCAGAGCCTCGATGCGTTTATCGACTGTCTTCCTGTGTAGGCCGGTCTTTTTACATAGCATCGATATGTTCGTCTTTATACCTTTACCGTTAACGAGGCACCTCATAACGTCGAGGTCCAGCTGCTCGAGCTGATAGCCTCTCAGCTTGAGGCCGTCGTTCTCCTTGAAATCCTTCTCTATTAGGTTGATGCCGGTGCTGGGGTTGTACTTGATCATGAGCTGGTTGCTGAAGTAGGCCGTGCTAGAGTAGAAGTGGGCGTCGTCTTCATTTACACCATAGTTGATGTTGAGTATGCTTGGGATTGTCGACATCCAGAGCTGGTAGCTGGTTATGCTCTCGTGGTACGTGAAGAGGAGGGTGTCGTACTCTCCCTGCCTGGACCTGAACGCGGCGAATATCTGGGGATCCTCCTTGACCCACTGGACGATCTTCTCGGTGCAGTCTTGCAGTCGGGAATGTCGAGCTTCACGACTGCTAGAAGAGGGTAAACCCTGTACAAGCCATGGAAAGGGTAGAACGGTTGCTCTAGGATGTTGTGCTCGAAAACGGCTTCGACGCTCTTCTTTATGGTGTTCCTGTGCTTCCCAAGAATCCTAGATAGTTCGCTGATGTTGACACTGACGGCGTTCCCGGATACCAACTCCTCCATGAGCTTGAGGTTATCAGCGTCTTCTAACAGTTCTGACATCTCAGACATACGACTGTGTCTATAATTTATATTTTTCGTTTCAGTAAATACCATCGTTTAACCAGACGCGGGGTGTTAAATGCCAATAAATGTCACCCCTTTTTCATAAAACATTCCACAGAGAAAGGCATGATAATTAGCCTTTTTTCACATTTTTCACCACTTTTCTGTAAACTCGGTTTATATCAAACATGTAAATACTATCACTCGGTGAAGGAGGAGAAGAAATATGGGATATCAGAACGATGATGACGCGGTCTTCTTCGGACCCGGCTTGACGAACCAGGAGCTGGACGACGAGTTCAAGAAGCTCTACGACAGCCTCATGGTCTACAAGAACAACATATTCCACCTCGTGGACACGGTCTGCACGGACTGTGAAGCGGGCGACAGACTCGCGAGGAACATAGCCGAACGCGACACCGCTCTGCTTCAACGCCTCGTCTCCAAGGAGTGCGAGCAGCGCCAGATGAGGAGGAAGGCGAGGAAGGAGTCGGTCGTCGAGCAGCTGAGGGCCGAGGGCAGAGAGACCCTGTCTTTGGAGGCGATCATGAACGCTAGGGTCGGCTCCATGAAGGAAATGCTCGGGGAAAACAGGAAGTAGTCGGCAATGCAGGACCTAACTCTCAGGCAGGTCCAGGAGACGATGCTCGAAACCCAGGAGGACAAGAGCCTCCGGGAGATGTTCATACACAAGTCTCCGTGCGCCGAGGACGAGGTGGGGGCGGTTTTCTTCGCCGTCGCGGGGACGCCGCCCAGGGGATACGCCATGTTCCTGCCCGACGGAGAAGACGGGTGCGTGGGCACGCTACACGTGTTCGATCGGCTTGGGCTGAAACGCAAGATACTGCACTGTAGAATCGACGAGCTGGCGAGCTGCGAAGGCAACGACATCTGGAGTCCAAAGGTAGCCGCGCCGGTGATAGAGGTTTAGCCTGACCGATGGACTCGAGGCGAGACATGAATCGTCGGGTGAAGACTGGTGAACACTGAGACCCTCGTCGCGGTGAACATAGGGTTACCCATAGTCTCGGCGCTGGCAGCGTTTCTGTTTAACCATAGGAAGGCTCGGGAGGGCATCGTCTCTGTTACGGCGTTGACGCTGATAGCGTCCTCGCTGCTGCTTTTCCTAAACGGCGGCATGGAGCTCAGCCCTGGACACTCTTACGAGATGATGGTGGTTGCGCTTGACTTTGTTCTGTTGTTTTACTTTCTCTACCAAGGTTTCAAGGCTTTAAACTGGCAGGTTGTCGTCCTTTCGCTGGGCCAACTTGTCCCTGCGGCGTACTTCGAGTTTGTTTTAGATGCCCCCGCCATCGAGGCCGTCCTAGTCATCGACCGGCTCTCCATCTTAATGACTCTCATAATCAACGTAGTGGGTTCGATGGTGCTGGTCTATGCCCTGGGGTACATGGCTGAGCATGAGAGCCACCAGGTTGGACGAGGCAGGCAGAACCTGTTCTTTTTCTACCTGGTGCTTCTGCTCGGGGCGATGAACGGCCTCGTGTACAGCAACAGCCTCTACTGGCTCTACTTCTTCTGGGAGGTAACGACTCTCTGCTGCTACGAGTTGATACGGTACGAGGGGACAGAGGAGGCGATCGAGAACGGGGTTAGGGCTCTCTGGATGGGGCTCGTCGGCGGCGTCGCAATGATCGCCGCCATGTACTTGGCCAACTATGGATACGGGACCATCGCCATAGACGAGTTGCTCGCCGCGATCCCCAGCCGGTACCTGTACCTAGCCTTCGCGCTGATGGCGATAGCGGCCTTCACGAAGAGCGCCCAGCTGCCTTTCCAGAGCTGGCTCATAGGTGCCATGGTTGCTCCGACCCCGGTGTCCGCGCTGCTGCACTCAAGCACGATGGTCAACGCAGGGGTGTACCTCATTCTTAGGATAGCACCCGCCATCCAAGGCACGTATCTTACGTACGGCATCGCATTCATAGGCATATTCAGCTTCATGGTCACCGCGATCATCGCGCTCAGCCAGAAGCTGTCAAAGAAGATACTCGCGTACTCGACGATAGGGAACCTCGGCCTCATAATCTTCTGCGCGGCCATGAACACGCCTCTCAGCTACTCCGCGGCCACCATACTGCTGCTGTTCCACAGCATGAGCAAGGGGCTGTTGTTCATGTGCGCGGGGGTGATCGAGAACCGGCTCCACACACGCCAGATCGAGGACTGGAAGGGGCTGATCGGTAGGCTGCCGGTGACCGCCGCGATAACGATGGTCGGCATGGTGAGCATGTTCCTGCCCCTATTCGGCGTCCTGCTGGGCAAATGGGCGGCAATAGGCATCACCGCGACAGCGCCCCTGTTCCTGTCCATCGTCATGATAGCTATGATGGTGATAGGCAGCAGCGCCACGACCCTCTTCTGGGCCAAGTGGCTGGGGCACTTCGCCATCACGCCGATGTCCGGCGCGGAGCCGGCCGAGGAGGATCTGCCAGCCGCGTACAAGATCAGTCTGTACTCGATTTTGGGGCTCGACATCGCGGCCAGCCTGGGCTCGGGGCTAGTCCTGAACAAGGTTGTGGCCCCCATCGTCTCCTTGAACTACGGGGAGGTGTGGGACACGGGTATACTCGTGCTCTCCTCCCAGGTGGGGGCGTTCATGATACTGCCGCTGTGGGGGGCGTTGGCGGCCGTCTTCATAGTCGGCGGCTTGTTATACAGGAGCAAGGGCGGCGTGGTCAAGCCACCGTATATGTCGGGGGAGAACGTGGAGGGTGAACCCGAGGCGTTCAGGTCCACGGCGGACGGCGTCGTGAAGTACCAGATCGCGGGGATGTTCTTCGACCCCGAAATTACGGAGGCTAGGTGGGTGCCCTACAGCACACTCGCCGGGGTGTTCCTCAACATGATGCTGCTGGCGCTGGTGATACTCTAGATGGTGGACACTATGAACCTTGATTACATATTAGCAATGCTCTACGTCTTGGCGGCCCCGCTGATGGGCGGCCTCATGGTGGGGCTCGACCGGAAGATAACCGCCCGCATGCAGGGCAGAGTGGGGCCTCCGCTGTTGCAGCCTTTCTATGACGTCGTAAAGCTCTGGGGCAAGGAGCCGTTCATCTCAAGCCGGATGCAGCCCATACTGGCGACGGGGTACCTCGTGTTCATCTTCACGGGGCTGACTCTGCTGGCCCTCGGAGGGGACCTGCTGCACATACTTTTCACTCTGACGCTGGCGGACGTATGCCTGATCGTCTCGGCTTACAACTCTGAGTCCCCCTACAGCAACCTCGGGGGCCGCCGGGAGCTGCTGGCCATGCTTAGCTATGAGCCCATAATGGTGTTGACGGCGATGTCGATACAGATAGTGACGGGGAGCTTCCTCGTCTCAGGGATATTCAGGTACGGGACTCCGCTACTGCTGGTGATGCCGGCTGCGTTCGTCGCTCAGATACTCGTCCTGGTAATCGACATGAAGAAGAGCCCATACGACGTGTCCGGCTCGGGCCACGCCCACCAGGAGCTCGTCAGGGGGGTCTACACCGAGTTCAGCGGCTACACCATGGCGCTCGTAGAGCTGGGACACTGGACCAAGACCGTGTTCATACTGAGCCTGATAAGCCTGTTCTGGGCGCATAACCTGCTGTTCGGGGCGGTGTTGGCGCTGGCGCTTTGGTTCGCAGCCATACTGGCCGACAACGTCTATCCTAGGCTCAACTGGAAGAGCATGCTCAAGACCACGTGGCTGACCGGGTTCACGTTGATACTGGCCAACTTCGTGGTCCTCATAGTGCTGGAGGTGATCTAGGTGTCGCTGATGACTAAGGCGCGGCTCAAGAGCCTCTGGGTGCTCCACTACGACTGCGGGAGCTGCAACGGCTGCGACATCGAGATACTGGCGGCGTTGACGCCAAAGTTCGACGTTGAGCGGTTCGGCATCGTCAACATAGGCGACCCCAAGCAGGCCGACGTGCTGCTGGTGACGGGGCCCGCCAATCACAGGAACCAGCGGGTGCTGCGGAACCTATACGACCAGATGCCAAAGCCCAAGATGGTGATAGCCGTAGGCACATGCGCATGCACGGGCGGCGTGTTCCACAACTGCCCCAACGTGCTGGGCGGCATAGACAAGGTGATCCCCGTCGACGTCTACGTCCCGGGCTGCGCCGCGCGGCCCGAGCAGATCATCGACGGGGTCGTTCTAGCCATGGAGAAGCTGGCGGGCAAGGCGCCGCAGGGGGAAGAGTGACATGATGGATCAATTAGCACTGAGAACACAGACAACGACCGGGGTAGAGCAGGAAACCCGGGTCTCCCCGGAGACCCTGTTCCTATACGTTAGCCAGTTCAAGGCGCAGGGAGCCCGTTTCATAACGATCACGGTCCGCGACATGGGCGACGACTTCCAGGTCATATACCACTTCGAGAAGGATAACCAGGTCTATAACCTGTATATGACCGTCGAGAAGGAGAAGGCTGTTCCCAGCATCACGGGGCTCTACGGCGTCGCGTTCATAGCCGAGAACGAGGCCCAGGACCTTCTCGGCCTCAAGTTCGCGGACCTCAACATCGACCTTGGCGGCAGGATGCTGAAGGTGGCCCCGGATGTGGGCACGTCCCTGCTCAAGACCGTTGACGGCCCCCGCCCCACCATCATGCGTAAGCTCAGCAAGTGCCGGGAGGAGTGCCCCGCCATGGTGGACATCCCCCGGTACATAAGGCAGGTGGAGGAGGGGGACGCGGAGGGGGCGTACAACACCATCGTCGACAGGGCGCCCCTGCCCGCCATCCTCGGCAGGGTGTGCTTCGCGCCGTGCCAGGAAGGCTGCAGGCAGGAGCTCGAGACCAAGCCGATCCAGATACGGATGCTGAAACGCTACGCGGCGGACTGCTTCAAGGAGCAGAACGGGGGACTCCTCAGAGACGTGGAGCGGAGGCCCTCTACCGGTAAACGCGTGGCGGTGGTCGGCGGGGGACCGGCGGGCGTGTCCGCCGCCTACTACTTGGGGATGCTGGGCCACGGCGTCACCCTCCTGGAGAAGGGGAAGACTCTGGGCGGGGCGATGCTGTGGGGCATCCCCAAGTACAGGCTGCCCAAGGACGCCATGAAGGAGGAGATCGACGCCCGGATGGAGGAGGCGGGGGTCGAGGTACAGCTGGGTGTCGAGGTGGAGGACCTAGATGAACTCATGGCTGAGGGGTACGGCGCCTGCTTCCTAGCAATAGGCGCGGAGAAGTGCAAGAGCCTGAGATGCGAGGGCGAGGACAGCGAAGGGGTGATCAACTTCATAGACTTCCTCACGGCTGTCAACGTCAGGAACGAGACGCCGGAGGTAGGCCGACGGGTGGTCGTCATCGGCGGCGGTAACAGCGCGATGGACTCGGCGAGGACGGCCCGGCGGCTTGGCGCCGAGGAGGTGACCGTCTTCTATAGAAGGACCGAGGACGAGATGCCCGCGAGCATCGACGAGATACACGGGGCAGTCGAGGAGGGGATCGACTTCGACTTCCTCAGCACACAGCTCACGATCCACCCGGGTAAGCCGCTACGCATCGAGTACCAGTACATGGTTCCCGGGGAGCCCGACGAGTCGGGCCGGAGACGCCCGGTCCCCATGGAGGGGGGACACGGGTTCATGGAGGCCGACACGGTGATAGCGGCCATAGGGTACAACGTCTTGGTGCCGCCGGGCTTCGACGTGGAGGTGGACCGCCGAGGCAACATCGTCATAGACGACGACTACAGGACGAGCCGTGAGGGCGTCTACGCCGGCGGCGACGCCGCCTTCGGCACCTCGAACGTCATCTCTGCCCTCAGAGACGGCAGGGCGGCGGCCTCGTCCATAGACAGGCTCCTCGGAGGCGAGGGGTTGAGCGAGGCCGAGGCCGACATGGGCGAGTTCGTCCCGAGACAGGCCGACCTCGACGAGATCCGTTCAAAAAGCCAGGCCAGGATACCGGAGCTGGACCCCGTTGAGAGGGTGAAAAGCTTCGCGGAGATCGAGAAGGCGTTCGACGGGTGCACGGCGGAGTGTGAAGCCGGCAGATGCTGGAGGTGTGACTGGAATGAGTAAGCAGGTGGAAGAAGTTAAGACGACGGTGTTCCCGTTCGGTCCTCAGCACCCTGTGCTCCCTGAGCCTATACAGCTGAGGTTCGTGGTCGAGGAGGAGGAGATCGTGGACGTGGTCCCCCAGATCGGGTACGTCCACCGCGGGATAGAGAAGGCCATCGAGCTCAACGACTACAGGAGGAACATCTACCTCTGTGAGCGTATCTGTGGCATCTGTAACTTTATGCACGGCATGGCGTACTGTGAGAGCATAGAGAAGCTCACGGACACCATGGTGCCGCTGCGGGCCAGGTACCTGCGCACCGTGTGGTCCGAGCTCGCGAGGCTGCAGAGCCACCTGCTGTGGCTGGGCCTGTTCTCCGAGGGCGTCGGTTTCGAGAGCCTCTTCATGCAGATATGGCGGATAAGGGAGATCGTGCTGGAGCTCAACGAGGCGACGGCGGGTCACCGCATCCACCTGTCCACCAACGTCATCGGCGGCGTAAACATGGACATGGACGAGGGCCTCGTCAAACGGTACCACACGGACATGGACAGACTCAGGAGGGAGATGGACACCCTGGCGCCGGTCTTCTACAAGGACAAGGCCTTCCGGGAGAAGCAGGTGGGCAAGGGGGTCCTGCCCAAGAAGGACGCGGTCCACCTGGGGGCGGTGGGGCCCACCATAAGGGGGAGCGGCATCCCCCAGGACATGAGGAACAACTATTACGAGGCGTACGGGTTCCTCGACTTCGAGCCCGTCACGTACGACGGCGAGGACGTCTACTCCAGGACGCTGGTGAGGTTCGACGAGGTCTACCAGAGCATCGACCTCATCGAGGCGGCGTTGAGGGGGATGCCCGAGGGGCCCATAGTGGACAAGAACGACGGGTTCCCGGACGGCGTCGCCGTAGTCCGCGTCGAGCAGCCCAGGGGCGAGTGCTTCTACTATGCTGTGGGGAACGGGACCATCCACCTGGAGCGGATGAGGATCAGGACGCCGACCCTGCCCAACATACCTCCGCTGCTGCACATGCTCAAGGGGTACGAGATCTCGGACATACCCGCCATAGTCCACAGCATAGATCCGTGTATCTCGTGCACCGAGAGGATCACCGTCGTCGAGAAGGGGGGTAAGCGTGATGCCTGAGATGCTTGGTAACATACTGCGGAACCTGTTCTCCAAGCCGGCGACGGTGAAGTACCCGTTCGAGAGGCCCGAGCAGGTGCCCGGCACGAGGGGGGAGCTGAGCTTCGACATGGCGAAGTGTGACCAGTGCCAGGACTGTGAGCGGCTCTGCCCCTCGGGCGCCATAGAGGTGGACGTCGAGGGCAAGCGCGTGGAGTGGGACCCCTACAGGTGCATGTACTGTCACCTGTGTGTCCGGAGCTGCATGCACCAGGCGATAACGCCCCTGGATCATGTGCAGGCGCCGGGGTACAGGCCAGAGAAGAGGGTCTTCGAGACCTAACCCATTTTTTACTCGCAGAACCTTTTGAAGACCCTGCATATCTCTAGGGCTAGCCACAGCTCCCTCTCGCGTGTATGCGGCGTGTCCTTCGGCTTCCTTCCCTTCATGTAGCTGGTGTCCCAGAGCCCGTCGCCCCGCTGGTGCCCGACGAGCCAGTCCAGGGCCGCCCTGATGTCGGGGTCGCTCCGGCTGAACCCCAATCTTGAGAGGCTGTCGAGGCTCGTCACGATGTTGGGCCACCAGAACTGGAACCGTACCCAGTAGCCCGGGTCCCTGTACGAGGCGTAGGCGTCGGGCTGGAAGAACCGAGATTTCAGTAGCCCGGCGGCGTGCAGGGCCTCCTCCCTGCCTCGATAGCCGGGGTGGACGGCGAAGGCGCGTAGCGCCATGTCCGTCCAGTTGTGGGAGAACGGCTTGGACCTGTCGGGCTCGACGGGGGCGCAGGGCTCCGTTACGATGCGGTAGCCGGTCTCCCTGCCGTATCGGTGGGTGAGTATGGGGATCGTCCAGCCGCCGTCGCCCTGCCTCATGGAGATGAGCCAGTCCAGGCCCCTGTGGATGCGGGGGTCTTCGCCGTAGCCGCAGAGGGTGAGGACGGCCATGGTCTCGCCTGTGTAGTACGTGGCGTACTGGTCACCGATGAAACCCCGGAAGTCGCCTTCCAGAGTCTGCCAGCCGAAGAGGTACTCCGCCGCCCTCGAGGCGGCGCCATGGTCCCTTGTGAAGCCGTACCGCCTCACGAGGGACCTGAGCGCCTTGAACGTCCCCATCAGCCTCTTGTGGCCGGGGGGGTAGACGCCTTTTTCCTTCGGAGGCCCCCACGAGCCGTCGTCTCTCTGCCTCCTCAGTATCTTCGCGACTTCGGGCAGCCTCCACACCGCATCCACCGGGCCAGGGTCCTCGCCGAGCAGGTCTCTTATCGCGAAGTACCTGACGGCGTCGTTCCCCGATGAGGTTAACGGGTATACGGGGCTGTGCCTAAACTCTTCCAGCCATTTTTTCATGCCCTGCGTCCTCCATGGTCTTCTGCCGGCGCTGGTCGTCGGGGCAGGGTCAAGCCGTCGACGCCTGTGAGGCCGGGGTAGGACGCCTGGGCGTTCAACTCTGCCTATTAATGGGTCTGCAGCGATATGAGGCTGGCGCCGGGCTACCTGTACTGCTCCTTGTATTCGCCGTCCTGGAGGGTGTCGAGGCGCGCCTCCAGCCGGGCCAGCGTCCTCTCTACCTGCATGAGTCCGTCTTTGAGGCCGTCGGCGATCTCCATGAGGGCGACGCTCATCTCCAGGGGGAGGTCGTCGGAGACTTTGTAGTACTCGCTCTGGCTCTTCTTGATGAGTATGACGTTGCTTATGCGCTGGATGCCTTCTATCTGGGCGTCTATGCTCCTGAGTTGGTTTTTGGCTTCTTGGAGGAGGGCGCGGTAGTCGCTGTGCTTGAGGTCTTCCCAGGGGGTGTCTTCTGACATGGGAGCCACCAGAGATGATGGTTGCTTGTGGGTTAAATAGTTTTGAGGCGGGACGTGTGTACAGTTGGCACGGGACGCCTTGGCGGTGTCGAGATCGGCTATATTTCTTGCCGGTTTGGGTGACGTGGCGCGTGTCGTTAAGGGGCGCCGGGGTCTGGCGGGGGGGCCGCGGGTTGTCTGTTTTGGCGTCCTTGGCTGCTTTATGCGTTTTCCGGCGACGAGCCAGGTTTTTCCTTATAATTGGTTACTTATTATAAGCGTTTTTCCGGGGAGCCTGATCACTCTACTTTAGTTAATATTATCTTTTTTTGAATATGTTGGGTTGGGTTAGTCTTGGAACCAAAGGTTAAACAGCCCCGTACATGCCGGATCGCATTCCCGTGTAACAAGGGTGCCCCCCGA
>Ga0180437_10008266_pt1 | contig 13271 bp, 13 predicted proteins | sample SS_ome_4_FD_132410 | JGI IMG/M metagenome (GOLD analysis project Ga0180437, IMG submission 132410) | Hypersaline lake sediment archaeal communities from the Salton Sea, California, USA - SS_3_D_1 metaG | ecosystem: Environmental > Aquatic > Non-marine Saline and Alkaline > Hypersaline >...
CATATTAGAACGCGGAAACGAGCAGGTGAAGAATGCAGCCGACGACGTTGAGCCCATCTTTACAATGGACTCACCCGAAAATCTGGATACAGAACCAGTTCCAGAATATTACGACGACGACATTAAGGGGGTTTAGATGAAAAAGCTGGTACTAGCATTGGCGATGCTTCTTGGTGCCGTCAGTGCGCAAGCGCAAATGCAGACGTATGTAACAATCGCTTCTGGTACTTGGCGTCCGGTGTTTATCTCAACGGGTGCTCCTACCAGAGTCGATAACTTCAACGGACTGTTTGAAGGGTTACTGAAGGGACGCACTGAGATCAAGTTTATAAACCCGACGGGCAACCCAACGGTTTATTGTGGGTACAATAACAGCGTTTCTTCTCAGAGCCTCAACCATCAGTTTGGCGAAGAGGTTCTTGCCGGTGACAAAGTCGTAGAAGGCTTATCTAGCACCATGCAGTTTTGGTGCATTCCCGTTGCAGGAGTAACAGGCTCTACGGTAGTAGTAAAGCAGGTCAAGCCGATGAAGAGTCCAGGAGAGTAACATGAAGCTATTACTTTCACTTATACTCGCAGCGTGTTCTACGAACGCCTACGCAATAGGTAACTCGCTAGGTGATCCCGTAACGCGTCAAGCTTCGTCTGTTAGCGACGGTGCTATTACGTCGGCTAAACTAGACGAACCTGCGGTTAATACAGAGCACCTATACGACGGTGCTGCAACGTCAGACAAGATCGACACGTCGGCGGTAACGACAGGCAAGATTGCTACTGACGGAGTTACGTCCCCTAAGATACTGGCGAATAGCGTAGTGCTTCGTCATATGTCTGACGCTTCCGTAGATACAGAAGAACTTGTTGACTTATCTGTATCCTCTGATAAGATACAGGTTTCTGCGATAGGGACGACTAAACTCGCTGACGATGCTGTAACTAGTACTAAGATACTAAACGACTCTATCACAACGAGTAAGTTAGCATCAAGCTTTGATTCGCTTGATCGAGTGTCGGGTGGAGTCATGTGGGCGAGTGATAACGGAAACATCGGAATAGGTACAAACAGTCCAGCGTATGCCCTTGACGTATCGGGTACAGGTAAGTTCAGTGACACGCTCTATGTCGATACTGACATCATCGGCTCAACCGATGGAATGTTTCTTAGACCGGCTAGTGGGTCGTTATCTCTCAACAAGACGAGCGTTGCAAATGTGTTTGATCTGTATAAGGTTAACGTTCTCAACTCCCGCATTAGCACAAGCGGAAAGTCATACCTTAACGGAGGAGATCTTGGTATTGGCACAACTGCAACGACATCTGCAAAGGTAACTGTTGCGGGTGCAACTGCTGACTATATCTTAATGCTCAAAGATGATAGTGAAAACTACGTCTTCGGGTTCGAGGATATTTCTCACTTTGAGGTAGCAGGTTCAGCAGTGAGCGTATCAGATTGTGGTGCAGGTGCAGCTGTAGGAACTAATGCTAACGATACAGCGGGTCATATAGACATAAACAACGCAGGGGTTAGCGACTGCACTGTAACGTTTGCAGATACATGGGATACGTTACCGAAGTGCATGTGTAACAGCACCGCAGGTGAGTGTCACATATCAGAAAAAACCGTTAGTAGTATGAAGCTTAGTGCTTCCGGAAACTTCACTAACGGTTCTGATGCTGAGTGGATATGCATAGGGGTTCACGCACAGTAATTCAATGCCTTTGAAACTGAAATTTGGGGTACCGTTCTTGGACACGATTATAGACAACGTGCGCGAGTCTCAGCAAAAGTATGAAGCTGGTATTCAACCCGCGTTCAAGAAGGCGTCTATCTACGCAGTTTCTAGTATCCATAAAAATTTCGATAAAGAAGGACGCCCTACCAAGTGGGCTCCACTATCGAAGCTTACCCGCATGATGCGTAGCTTACTCAAAACTAAACGCACTGGAGGTAAGGGTCCTTTAATCCTTCAGAGTAGCGGTAAGTTACGGAATAGCATTCTTCCGCTACTAGAGAAGGCAGCGTTCGGAGCACGCACTAATCTACGGTACGCCTGGGATATGCACTTCGGCATGAAGAAGTCCAGTGCGAAGATTAAGGTCCCGAAACACAAACGTCGCATAACGCAAGCGTGGGGACGACCTATCTCGCCCAGGTTAGTGCAGGTACAGGCGTATACAATGAACATTGGACCGCATGAAGTTCCTGCTCGACCTTTTATGGTTTGGCAGGATAAAGACATCCCTGTAGTTAGGAGCATCTTTCTAAAGCAGATGGAGAAAGCACGTGGCCACTTATTCTGAGAAAGCTATCTGGAACGCGATTGCTGCTATTTTAGCGGCTGACGCTACTCTCTCGGCGTATAACAATGCTGTTTACCAAGGGGTTCGTAAAGTAGCTCGGGACGGGTACCCTTTCGTTGTTATGGAACCTGCTAGGACACCGGAGGAACCGGCTACTACAGACCGACGGGTAATTCTTTCTTTTCACGTTGTGATAAGCTGTCACCTGTACATTCATGATGAAGACGATCAGATAGTAGGCAATGGAACAAAGAAAGGCATTCTCGATATGGTAGCAGACGTTAAGAATGCGCTGATGGCGTATCCGTCTCTTAATCATGACGGTGGCGGTGCTAGACTTCAGCACTTTCGTTTTCCAGACACTCGATACGACTTTACGTTTTGGCCGTATCGTGCCGCTGAGATAGATTTCATCGGCACTAAAATAACATCAGGAGCGCAAGCACGATGAAAAAGTTGATAGCGTTGGAAACATGTTCTAACCGCGACGTAGGGAGGTCGTTTAATCGCGGTGAAGCATTCGAAATCAAGGACGAGCACGCAGACCTGTTACTTCAGTCAAGGCTATTTGTACCTTGGTCGAAGGAACTAGACGAGAAGTATAAGAAGGTGGCTGCGGACCTGAAGGCTAAAAAGGATGCGGCTAAACCGAAAGAAAAGAAGAAAGGGGTGAAGTAAATGGCAAACTACTCAATCGAGTCCAAGCGTTGGGGTTTAAAGAAGGAAGGTACGAGGCTAACCGCCGAGTCCGCCCCTGACGTCTGGTTCGCAGTTGAACCTGAATCGGAAATGACTCCGAATCAGATTCCGATCGAAGACACCGCACTACGTGGGGTCCGGGCTGGATATCCTTCAGTAGCGGGTCAGAAGTTAGTTGAAGGTACGGTGAAGATGCCGGTGCGGGCGCAGAACATAGCGGAGTTTGGCGTTATGACTCTCGGTGCTCCTACCTCAACAAACCCTGGCACTCTCGCGTACAACCACGAATGGATATTTCCTCTGTCATCCATTCTGCCGCCCGCGTATACAATCTTCGTTGACAGAGGTATCGCGGTAGAGAAGTATAACGGGGTGTGCGGAAAGTCGCTAGTCTTCGATAGTCCTATCGACGGAACGGTAAACCTAACCGCGGAATTGATGGGTATTGCGGAAGCAACCGGCAGTATAGGGTCTCCGTCGTACACCGAGTCAGAAGCCATGGCGTTTTGGCGAACCTCGCTTCAGTTGGCCGGTGGCGCGGTAACTACAATCCAGTCTTGGAATGTTACTATCAACTCTGGATTAGTAGGTAAGAGAGTGCAGAACGCTTCACAGAATATTGTTGACCTTATTCTTGCAGAGCGTATGACTGCGGAAGGTTCGTTTGAAATCTTCTTCGAGTCTGAAACTGAGCGTGACAAGTTCTTTGCGAACACTCAGTCCTCGTTCCAAGCCACCCTTACCGGGGACGCAGACGGGATCGAAGCAGGTCAAGAGTACGTTGTTGACCTAGAGTTCCCTGAAATTGTGTATACCGGATGGGAGTTTGGGTCTATCGACAATATTCTCTCTGCCAGTGTAAATTGGCGCGCAGAGTACAACGGAACGAAGCTTGGCGAGTTAAACATCACAAACGTTACAGCTTCATACTAACGCTATGAAAGGCTTGGACGTTGTTGAGAAAATTGCCAAAATGGGTCCCCGCGAGGTAGCTGCGGTTTCATACCACGCGCGTCGCGGGGACCCGCCCTCTGTTGCGTTGTTCGTAGCTATGGGCATGTACCAAAAGCTTTTCCGTCAGGGCAAAACCCACGAAGAGATCAAGAAGGTTTTGGCACCTGCACTCGACGAAGTTACAATAGAGTTGAGCTATGCCTAGCAACCCAAAGCCACTAGTACTAAAGATTCGCGTCGATAAAAAGACTGGCGAGTTAAAGGTACTCGGTGCAGAGTTAGAGCAGGTTAAAGGGAAAGCGGGTAAAGCCGCTACCGGCGTCAATCAGCTTTCCGGTGCGCTCAAAGGACTTATCGGCCCTTTGATGCAGTTTGCTTCCGTTGCAGCTGCTACTGCATTCTTCAAAGAGTCGATACAGGAAGCGTTAGCGTACGAACAGTCCGTGGTGCGGGTGCAAGCCGGACTTAGATCGCTAAATTTAGAGTGGGCCGAAACCTCTAAACTCGTAGAGGAACTGTCTGCTCAGATGCAGGTCCTCACCAGGTTTAGCGACGATCAATATTTGGACGCATTCAATAAGGCGGTTAAGGTAACGCGCGACGTTGAAATGGCTCACGTAGCGGTTAGGACAGCTATGGGAGCAACAGTCGCTACTGGTGTAGACTTAATGCGGTCTATCGAGATCGTAAACAAGCTAATGCGCGGTCAGATATCTGGCGTGGAAGAAGCTAAACGTGAGTTCGGCGACTTTATCCACACTATGGATTCTGCCGAGCAAGCGTTAGAGAAGGTTCAGAGTCGCTTTGACGGACTTGCAGAGTCAGAAGAAAGCGCAACTAAGACGATAGCTACCTTTCATCAAGCTTGGATTGATTTTAAGAAGGGTTTAGGTCAACAAATTTTACCAGGACTTACCGACCTTATTAATCTCCTAACTAAACTTGTCGCAGTTCAAGCTATCGTTTCTAACTCAATGGCGTTTTTGCCTAAGCTAGTTACGAAGTTTGTCTCAGAAGGTAGGGCAGGCGTTAAAGGATTCTTCGATGAATTTGTAGAGTCGGTTAGGGAGAGTCTAGATATTGTTCTCGATAAAGAAAGGAAGCACTACGACTCTCGTAAAAAGCTACGTGCAGATTTTGGTCGATTTGAACTTCAACGTCAGCGTCGCCTAACAGAGATTAGACTACGCAATATCGAGTCCGAGATGCGTTTAGCTCTTGCTAAAGTAGGTCTGTCGGAAGATGAAAAAATTGCAATAATAAAAGAGAAGCAAACCGAACAGTTAGCGGTTCTAGCTGAAGCGGAAGAGACTCGCATCTTCATGATAGGTGAAGCCGAGGAACGTAAGAAGCAAATTATCTTACGTAACGCTCTCGCAATAGCGAACATTCAAAAAGCAACAATGTCGGATACTCGCTCTGCCTATGAGAAGTGGGCAGCGCAAATCCTAAATATAAATGATAACCTCGCCAAGACGGGGATGCGAACGTTCGATGCGTTAGGTGCAGGTGTCGGGCAATCCTTCGCAGACCAGATACTAGAGGGTAAAAAGTTTGAGCAGTCGTTTGCTTTAATTTGGAAGAACATTCGTCGGCAGGTCATCGCAGAGATTACTGCTATAATCGCTAAGATGATAGTGCTCAAAACCGTACAGGCTGGACTAGGTGGTGCGTCAGGTTTAGGTAAGCTGTTAAACCTTGGTGGGGGTGGCCGGATAGAACCGGGGTCCGTTCCCTCAACGCCGGCACCTGCTGCTATACCTCTTGGAGCAACACCCGCCGCACAGGGGTTACGTGCGAAAGGTCCTAGACTCGTTGTAATGGCAGAAGCCGGTGAAGGTGAAACGGCCGTACCAGATTCAAAAGCACCTGGGTTTGCTATGGGAGTCGCCGCAGGGATGCAAACGCGTGGCAAGATGCCTGCCAGTGCTGCTGCTATGCCTGCACCACCGTTAGCTGGACTCGATGAAGCTGCTGTTATCAATTATAACTTTGGCGACGTAGTGTTAAACATTACAGCAGACCCTATTAACTTTAATGATCCCGGAACCTTAAACGCTATGGCCGAAGCGTTTGCAAACAACCTTATGGACGAAACCGAGCAGCAGGTAAGGATGGCTAGGAGACTCGTAGACCTTCACACTAAAAACTCGGATAAGGCGGTATAATGTCACTCGATCTAACATCAGTAGGGGGACCCGTCTGGTTAAGCCGCAGCAGGGTCAGTGCAGAGTCAAGAGATCATGGAACATTCCAAGCGTCTAGTATGCAAGGCGTACTTGAACGCATTGTAGACGGAGACCCTTTCAGCAGGTGGAACAGTGCAGACGACCTGTCCACCGAGACCATAGAGGTATCTTTTCAGCTTAGAGAGTCAAAAACTTCTTACGCTATTGACTTTATCGCCCTTCAAAATTTTAATGGACTGCGTTGGAAGATGGAGTATAAAGCGGGTGCGGGTTCTTACGCAACTATCCCCGAAACCGACTACTCCGGCAGCGACTGGGATGGTGACGACTTCGCGTCTGAGATTTCAGAGATTACCGCAGACATGTTAAAGCTCACCATTACTTCGTCCCAAGCAGGGTCTACGTCAAAACATCTAGGCGGGTTCTATGCGTGCTCCCAAACCTTACAACTCTCCCAGGGTGGGTTTAGAACTTACGATCGAAATTACCGAGACCGCACGAGACGTATAGAGTTAGGGGACGGCGGGGTGAGCTTAGAGCGTATCAAACGCAGCGCGATAAGTCACGAGCATTGGGGCTTAAAGGGCGTCATTACTCTCGCCAGTCAAACAGAACGCGATACCTTGCGGCAGATAAAGCGTGAAGGGGACCCGTTTTCTTTTATGCCTGAACCGTTTAACGATCAGCGCGAAATATACACTTGCGAATGGTTCAGTCAGTGGAGAGATAGTTACGTTAGCAAGTACTCAGGTGGCGGGTACAATATACCTTTCGACATTCGAGAAACCGGAGAACTCTAATGCTTGCCGTTAGTGAAGCCTTTAAACGTGAGTGGGCTCACCTACCAAAACGAACCGGAGCTTACCAAGTTCAAATAAAGCTTCGCTACTGGAACGGCTCTGCATATGTCTTAGAGGGGAGCTATCGAACGATTGCACAAAACGAGATAGTTAGCATATCGCCTATACTATGGAAATTCAGCGACGACTATCAAAACGATATTCTTTCTTCAAATGTTACACTCCGACTGAAAAACAGTAAGTGGAAATGGCTCCCAGGTAACAATACAGATGGCATTCTTAAACCAGACCCCACCGCTACCGGCGGCTACATACTCGACGGGGCAGAGGTTGTAATTAAATACGGCTACGAGGTCCCTGACGGGTCCGACGTTGTTTACGCAACATACTTTACCGGAACAGTAGAAGCCCCTATGTTCGACACCAATGCTCACGAAGCTGAGATACTGGTGCTCGGTGGAGAAGCCGCGTTAAGTGGGGCTGACGCAGCGCAGGTCTTTACTCAGAAAACACAAGTTGCTCTAGACCCTGCGTCGGGCGATGGAAACGAGGTAGACTTTGAAGGCGACCCTTCGATCTATTACGTAGAAGAGGTTAGGCAAAACGCCGTTGCAAAAAATCAGGGTGCGGACTATTCTCTGTCCCAGATTAATGATGCTGACCTTAATGTAAAAGTTACAATGTCTGTTGCGCCTGACGCCGGACACTCGATGGATTATACAGGACGTCAGTGGTTACGAAACAAAAGCGTCTCTTACCTAATTGGTGAGCTTTGTGACGAAGCTGGAATTGGTGCTGGTGACCGGAGCATTATAGAACCTGAGTACCCTGACGTTACGCAATACGTTGAGGTTAATAGTCAAGCGGAGTGGGAAGCTGCTACAGTCGTAAACATGTCAACGGACTTTGCTGACGGCGAACTGTGGCATGGAAGATACCCGACTAACTACGATTTCGAGACCGGTGACTTTACTAGCTGGACTATTGGGAGTAACAACAGCCCGACTGACGACCCTACTGTCGGAGGTCCTACAGGAGATTGGGGTTACTACGCTAAACTCCTCACTCAGTCGTCGGTTGGAACTTTCAATGTCGGTGCGTGGCTCTCTCCATCTGCACCTACGTTTCCTTTTTCCCCTGGCGGGTACCCTCACGTCAGTTTGTCCGGTAGCGGAACATCGTCTATATCTACTCCGAGCGATACCTCTAACCTATACCGACTGTGGTTTTACGTAGAAGGTAACGCAGGAAGGTATGCGTATATAGGAACAAACGAGTACTTCAACAAACAGCAAACTATTACATTTAGGTATGGGGTTTCTTACCCTATCGGTGTTGGAGATGCTCGCGTTCAGTTAGCTGTAGACGACATCGAAGGTGTAGTAATAGACAACACCGCAAGCTTTGAGAGCGATGAAATCGACCTTCTAGCGGCACCTACCGAGTGGGGTAAGCTAGTTGCTTCTCACGTTCTTAACGGCGGAACCCTTACATACCAGACAAACGTTGCGTCGGCGTCAGGCGGACCCTACGACGGATGGACCAATCTTGCAGGTGACGATACGATTCAAAGTAACCTGAAGCGATATCTAAAAATTCGCGCTGACTCTACCCCAGCTACCGGCAATATAAATGCGCCTGAAATCGACAAAGTGCAAGCTTACTATCAGAGTTCTAGTTTGTTCGTAGCGCATGCTGATTTTAAGGGACGGTCTGTATTATCTGCGATAAAGAGACTCGCGTTTCTTACAGGCTCAGAGTTTGGGTTCACAAACGGCAAGCAGTTCTATTTCAGACCTAAGACAGTAGCTGCGGCTAGTGTTCTTGACCTTAACCAATCTAATGCAATTAAAAGACTGGGTCGGTTTGAGATGGGCTATGGGAAGATTGTTAATACCGTTGGGTGTACATATGGCAGCTATTATGCTGAGGTAGATAGTGTAACGGAAGGTGAGTCGAGTCCCACCTCTATCGAAAGGTTTGGTCGGCGTGTTCCCAGGTCGCCGTTAGTTGTTAATGATTTTCTATTCTCAAATAATGCTGACTTCGCGGAAGCGTTAGCTAAGATTTTCTACACCGCAGGGTATCAAGCTAAGAGACGAACGAAAGCCTACTGTCGTATTATACCACACCTAGAACTGGCTGACGTAGTTTCGGTAACGTTTTTCGATAGTCCTCTTCAGGAAGAAGCTTACGTTGGAGATGAACAGCAGAAAGAACCTTCGTTCGGTCCAACGCAAAGTTTGATTTGTCGAGATGTGCTGTTCAAGATTGTAGGACTTGAAACAGATATAATGGCAGGAACAACCATACTAGACTTGGAGGAAGTGCTAACATGATTAAGACGCTACTGCTTGGACTCTTAATAGCCTTACCGAACCTGGGGCATGCAATATGCCAAGACCGGGCTACTGGTTTAGGCTTAGGTCAAGCGCAAGCCGGAGACGGATGGACTACATGGACAACCTGTATTGACGACAACTTCGATATCCTTAACTCCAGTACTGCTGTATCGTCCTCTACGGCTATCAATCAAATGGATCAGCTATACCTTAATCAGCTTGGTAGCTATAACTCTACTGGCGGCATTCACATATCATCTACAACTACCTGGTACTCTTCTACTACATTCAAGGGGGCGATGGCTATTCTTGACGGACCTACGAGTAGCGGAAAAGTTGGTATAGGAATTCCTCTTGGAACTATAGCGTCACAAAAGCTTCACATTGTAGGGACGCTTAGAATGGTTGACGGCAACGAAGCATCGAATAAAGTTATGGTTAGCGATGCAGACGGGGATGCTTCTTGGGCTACTTTAGGTGCCGCCACTATCCCAGACGGGTCTGTTACTACCGCGAAGATCGCGGCGGACGCCGTTACCAGCGCGAAGATACTGACTGCCTCAGTTACGACGGTCAAGCTTGCGGATGACTCGGTCACGACGTCCAAGCTGGCTGTGAGCTGGGATTCGTTGGCGCGGGTCTCGGGCGGCAATATGACGGCACTAGAGAACGGGTTCGTCGGCATCGGGACGACTGATCCCGGCAATGACCTAGACGTCGCTGATGACGTTTGGATTTCAGACAAGCTAGGAGTCGGGTCCGGTATCTCAACTCCATCGGCAGCACTTCACATAAGCAGGGCAGATTCCCCCGCGCTCGTCATTCAAGATAGCGACCAAGGGGTCACTACGACCGACGGAATCACGATACAGACGACGGGCGTTGATGCCTACCTCGTCAACTACGAGAACGGCCCTTGGCGGTTCTGGACTAACGGCACTCCGCAGATGATTATTGAAGCGGGCGGCGACGTCGGCATAGGGACGACCGACCCGACCACGTTGGTAGACATTGAGTCGTCTAACGCGATGGCCGACCTTGATATATTCGCCTATGATGACGGGGCCAATTTCCCACAGCTAGCATTCCGCAAGTCTGATAGCGATACTCGCGGAACGCTTGCTACCACAGACGACCAAGACCTATTAGGCCGTATTGAGGCTTATGGTGTGGATAGCGGCAATAACTCTACGCTCGCTGCCCGTTGGGACTGTCTGCAATCCGGCGCGGCAGGGACAGAAGTACCTTGTCTCATGCGATTCCTGACCGCCGACACGAACACCGGAGCGAGTATTCGCATGGTCATAGAGCCGGGCGGAGATGTCGGTATCGGCACCACCAATCCCGCCGAGTTGCTGGAGTTGGCAGCGTCTAGCAATCCTGGCGGCGCGTCGGTAAACACAATTCTACGGCTGACCGATACTGACACCGGAGCAGTGGCCGAGCAGATTGTCGGCAGGCTTGAATACTATTCCTCTGACAGCGGCAGCGCGGGTGTAATCGCGGCTATCGAAGGTCGAGCAACGGACGCCAGTCCCGAGGGCGAATTAGTATTCCTCACCGAGGACAGCACAACCCTCGCCGAGCGAATGAGAATTGCTGACGACGGGAAGGTTGGTATAGGGACTGGATTAAACCTAAGCGCAAAGCTGCACGTACACGAAGACACTACTACCGATGCGGCGATTCGCCTAAGTAATACAAACGCGGGGGCAAGCGCAAACGCCCATGTCACCGTGACCAATGGGGCGGCGGATACTGACGGCGTGGAGTTATTTGTCCTGGGTACCGGATATACAACGGCGGGTGGCTTTGTTCAAGATGGCGGGGCATTGTTTTCCTCTACTGGGCTGTCTGGCGGCCTATCTGTCGGGACGCGGGCGGCGGCTCCGTTGCGGTTTTACACGAATGGACATACTAATCCTAGGATGTGGATTGAGTCCGGCGGCGACGTCGGCGTAGGAATTACAAATCCAATGGTGGACCTTCATGTTGCTGACGATATGACAGTTTCGGATAAATTGGGAATCGGGACCACAAACCCCGCTGCATTATTGCACCTAGATGGCGGTGGTGGTGGCACTCCTAAAATCCGACTAACCACTTCTGGCGGCGCGGATAATGACCTATCAGCAAGTCAATCGGCAGGCGTATGGGATATTCATGCTGACGCCAACAACGAGAAAGCCAACTCATACATTCAACTCCGCATTGATGGCAGCGAGGGGATGCGAGTAACCTCGGAAAAAGTGGGGATCGGTATCACTAACCCGCAAGAAGTTTTGCACGTAAATGGTGGAGTAGTAGTTTCGGGCAAAACGGCAGATGTCGAGGGTAATATTCAATGGGACGGATCAAACTTCTTGGGGTACGACGGTGCAGATTGGGTACCACTTGACGTTCAAACGGCAACAGGTGGCGGTTGGACGGATGACGGTGGAACGGTGCGGCTTACAACTGCCGGTGATAGTGTCGGTATCGGCACTACCGACACCACGTCGGGAAAGCTAGTAATAGACGGGGGCATTAGTTTAGTTTGCCCCGCCGGGTTTACCTGGGTCGGAAGCAACAGCAGATTTATCGCCTGCGTACAAACCGCCGAAGAGGGGAGTGCTAACTGGCCCACTGCCATGGATGACTGCTTCGATACATATGGCGGGACTCTGGTCACGGCCGAGGTTGGATTTATAGCGAGGCAAAACTTCGCTGCATATTTCACTGACCTGACAGACGATGACGAATGGTATGCCAATGCCGACGCTTCTGCTGCCTCCAACAACTATACAGCGTGGGACCAATCCGATGGCAACGCCTACAGTATTAAGACCGAGAACTACTCAAACAGCAACGCTTATCGATGTATGGTAAACTAACAATGTCAACTCAAAAAGTTAGACCTTACGAGGTTATAATAACGATTAGCATCTTGCTTCTCTTAGGACTGCTATGCGCCGGGTGCGGGCATACCTACCCCAGACGCTTTCGATTGGATAACACAATGAAGGCGCGGGTTGTGGTAGCAGAACCGAATCAAGTATCTGAACACTGCTGCAATAGGGTGAAGGTTTCAGACTCAGGTAAGATAATCGACAAGGCTACGTGTAATATTCGATGCTGCATTGGTTCTGCTGTTCGCGGCTTACGCACTATATTTATGAGCTTACGTCACGCCGACTGTTTGCTACACGAACTCTGTCACCTTGACGGTCAGCCTAAAAAATACTGTGGTGAGAAGTTTCACCTATATCCGAGGTAGGAGACCATGTACATCATAGCGAAAGTAGTAGAGACGTTTGGACGACTAGGTGGAATCGCTTCCGCTTGGGGTGCGCTTATATTCCTAGCTGTTGCTCTCGCCATCAGTGCTTACTTCAAGTATTGGTTTCAAGCAAAGCGTCGGCAGATGGAGTTAGAGAAAGAAAAGCAAGACGCAATGCTTAACGAAGTAACCTCATACCGAACTATGATGTTTAACCACCTTAAACACCAAAGCGACGACTTCAAAGAGTTCATGAAGAATTCTATGAAATGGCAGGTGGAGAGCCTTGTAGTCCTGAAGGACGTAAAAGACTCGCAGACCGCAGATATGAAGCTGTTACAGGATCAGCACCAAGCTATGCTAACCAAGCTTTCCATCCTGGAGGACCGCGATGGCTAGAAAAGACCCTTGGTGGAACTGGCTGTTCAATATGCTTCATGGGCACCTTGCCGGTGAAGCTGCTAGACCAGATAAAGTAGATATAGGGTTTGGAATGGCGAAAGCCATCGAATCCACAGGGTACAGCGTAGAAGAGGAACGTATGCATCGAGTAGAGAGGTATAGAGAGTTCTGCCACATGCTAGTTGCAGACCCTGAGATGCAAGCAGAGACAACGGACGCTGGACTAAAGACTAAGTGTAACTACGCTCTCCGAAAAGCCTGTATCGAACTGCTCGATTACCAGGGGTTCGATGGTATGATGGCAAACGCGATTATTCGGGCGGCA
>Ga0180437_10008269_pt1 | contig 13270 bp, 9 predicted proteins | sample SS_ome_4_FD_132410 | JGI IMG/M metagenome (GOLD analysis project Ga0180437, IMG submission 132410) | Hypersaline lake sediment archaeal communities from the Salton Sea, California, USA - SS_3_D_1 metaG | ecosystem: Environmental > Aquatic > Non-marine Saline and Alkaline > Hypersaline > Sediment...
CAACGCGCTTTCCGCGAGTTCCGAAGGTATTCCGAGCGTGTTAGCCGTCTCCGCGATCGTCTCGTTCCTCGGACAGAACACGTGTCCCTCTTCTCTAAGCCTGTTGAGCACGTATAGAACGCCGGACTCGGCGCGAACAGGAGAATCCGGCGGCACACCTATGCTCTGCGCTATCCTGTCCGCCGTCCGAAAACCGATCCCGGGAATATCCTCCGCAAGCCTGTAGGGATTCTCGCGGAGCACCGCCAGCGCCTCATGTCCGTACTTCTTGAATATCTTTGTCGCGTGGGCCGGGCCTACCTCGTGGCTTTGAAGGAACAGCATCACATTTCGGATCTCTTTCTGCTGAACCCAGGCTCGAGTTATCATTTCAGTTCGCTTCGGACCGATACCGTCCACCTCACGCAGCCGCGTGGGCGCAGTGTCGATCACGCGCAGTGTGTCGGCACCAAACCGCGCCACAAGCCGTTCGGCGATCACCGGACCTATACCTCTAATGAGACCCGAGCCAAGATACCGTTCTATTCCTGCGACCGTCGCGGGCATCACCGACTCGTAGCTTTCGGCCCGAAACTGTTTTCCAAAACGTCTGTCGAGCACCCATCGTCCATTGAGACGCAGCATCTCGCCGACCGTCACGGACGGGAATGATCCAACCACGCTCGTCGAGTCCGGTTTGTCGCTCTCTCGAACACGCAGCACCGTGAACCCGCCGCTCGCGCTCGCAAAGACGATCCGCTCTACAACTCCTTCGATTGTGGAAGACTGACCAGTAGGCGTGCCACGGCGCTCAGGTTTCGCGGGATCCCGGACCCGGTCCTCGACTCCCCGAGGCGTCCAATGATCGCACATTGTCTCCAAACCTCGCTATGATCTACGGCCGAGTTCGTTACCCGACGCCGGTTAGCGCAACGTGGAAGAGTTTTACCCGGCGAGAAGATTATCATACGAACAACCGAGTGTCAACGAGGCGAGACGTACCGTAGAGCGCCTCCAGCAGGTTTGAGGAGGCGGAGGCGACTTGCAGTCCGGGACGCCGTGTGCTAAGATCCGATACGAAACGTGCAATTAGGACAACTGAGGGCGCGGTAGCATTGAAAGGGGGTATGCCTGCCCCGCACTGTTGATTCGGAAACTGTTTTCGGCCAAGTCCTGCTGCGGCGGTTCTACCGGTTGTGAGCGTCGCAGATTGACATGAGGATACCGTTGCTGTCGTCATGAAGGTTATTGTTCAGATTCCGTGTCTTAACGAAGAGGAGACCCTGCCGGTCACGTTGCGGGATATCCCTCGCGAGATTGAAGGGGTTGACGAGCTCGAGATACTCGTGATCGACGACGGCAGTATCGACGGAACCGCCAGGGTCGCCAAGGAACACGGCGTGGACCACATCGTGAAGCTGAACAGAAGGCACGGTCTGGCAAAGGCGTTCATGGCCGGCATGGAAGCATGTCTCAGGCTCGGCGCCGACATCATCGTCAACACCGATGCCGATAACCAATATCGCGGCACAGACATACCTTCGCTCATCGAGCCCATCCTGAACGGCGAGGCGGACATGGTCATTGGATGTCGCCCGATAGACGATATAGAACACTTCTCTTGGGGGAAAAAAGTGCTGCAGCGGATCGGAAGTTGGGCTGTGAGCCAGTTGGCGGATCTGGACGTTGGGGACGTGACCAGCGGATTCCGCGCGTACGGCCGCGAAACGGCGTTGCACCTGAACGTTCTATCTGATTTCACCTATACCCTTGAGACCGTGATTCAAGCAGGCAAGAAAAACCTGGCCGTGGCATGTGTCCCTGTGGGGACGAACGAAGTTTTACGTCCATCGAGGTTATTCAGCTCGACTGCAAGCTACGTGAAACGTTCAATCGGCACGATAGTCAGGATATACTCCATGTATGAGCCGTTGAAGGTGTTCTCGTACGTTGGAACGCTGCTGTGCGCCAGCGGCGCAGCGATATTTCTCCGGTATCTGTATTTCTGGTTTCAAAAACAGGGAGAAGGTCATATACAGTCGCTCATATTCGCTGCAGTGCTCCTGATGCTGGGGTTCCAGACCATCGTGACGGGGCTGATGGCGGACCTGACATCTGCGAACAGGAGGCTTACCGAACAGATACTGCGTAGAATACGAACCCTCGAGATCACCGAGGAGCCAAAGGCTGAGGACGACAGCTCGTAGCAATGATAATCGTAGGTATAGGAGGTGGTACAGGAGCCGGGAAAACGACCTTGGCAAGGGGCATCGCGGAGCGGATCGGCGCGGCGCGAGCGGTGATCATATTTCAAGACTCCTATTACCTGGACAGGAGCGACATGCCGTTGAGCGAAAGAAAGAAGGCCAATTTCGACCATCCGGATGCTTTCGACATGGAATTGCTCATATCACAGATGCAACAATTGAAGAACGGACTGCCGATAGACCAGCCCGTTTACGATTACAAAACTCATACCAGGTCGCTCGAAACGCGCACTATCGAGCCGAGCGCTGTAGCCCTGCTCGAAGGTATTCTTGTACTTCATCCACCGAGCTTGCGCCGGCTTATGGACCTGCGAATTTACGTCGAAGCTCCAGATGATGTACGGTTCATCAGGCGGCTCCAGAGAGACATGCGCGAGAGGGATCGTAGCGTTGCCGAGGTAATCGAGCAGTATTACGACACGGTGAGACCGATGCATCTGAAGTTCGTGGAACACACGCGGGCGCATGCTGACATGATAGTCTATGGTGAGGGTGATCAAGATAAGGCTATAGGGAACGTGGTGGCAATGATGGATGCGGCCAGCAGAAAAGAAAGGGAAACACATGGTTGAGCGTGAAGCACTCGATCTTTACGCGTACTTCGATCTGGTTCGGCGGCACAAACGGGTGGTGCTGGGATGTTTTCTTGCAGCCGGTATAGTCAGTGCGGTGATAAGCTTTTTCTTTCTTCCCACAATATACCGGGGCTCGGTCACGCTGATGACCAAGGCTTTGAACAACAACGGTCAACGCGTGCTGCCTGACACGATACATGCGTATATTAAAGTGCTACAGAAGGACGAAGTTGTTAGCAGCGTCATCAAAAAAGTGCGAGAACAACAGGTGGCGACGGACCTCTCGCCTCAGGAACTGCGCCAGATGGGGCGACTGCAAGAAATACGGGAAGTGAGCTTGTTCGAGCTCCGCGTCGAGTCGGGCGATCCCCGTTTGGCAGCGCTTCTGGCGAACATATGGGCCGACCTTTTCGTGGAAGAAGTTGGGGATCTGGCAAGAACGATGGCCCAGGAGGCGAGCAGGACTGTCGAGGAAGATATCAAGAGCGCACAAGCTAAGCTCAGCGAAGCCCAGAAAGAGCTCAACGACTTTTGCGCCAAACATTACGTGCGCGAACCCGATGCTGCCTTCCTGGCCCAGTCTGTTCGGACGCTGACGCTGGAGCGGCAGAGAATCGAGTCGTTGGCCGATGAGATCGAACAGTACAGGAAGAGAGAGCGGGCGCTCGGGGTTCTTGCGCAGCAGGTGAACGCTTTTCTGACGGAGAACAAGGCTCACGCTCAATCAAGCGAGCCAGCCGGCTTAGATGACGCGCTTTCCCTCGTGAGCTTTCACGCGCAATACACCAGCATCCTCGGACAGGCCGGCCAGCCGGTGAATCTGGAGATGCCCGTCCAGTTTGCGGACCTTAGGAAATCGGCCGTGTTTGCCGCGTGCGAGCGCACTGCCGCGCGACTGGCGACGACGGTGAAGATACTGGAAACCGAACGAAGCAAGCTGAAAGTTGAACTTGAACAACTCAAGGGACAACTACCTGCAACGGAGGCAAAGCTCCAGGAACTCAGCCAGGCAGTGAACGATGCAATGACGGAACTGAACCAGGCGAACGCTCGTTTGTCCAGCGTCAAACAGACCTTTGTGGTCGCCAGCACGGAACCGGTCGTGATCCTCAGTCGCGCATATGAACCGAGTTCACCCGTGTCACCGAAGAAGCTTGTGAATATCGTCGTGGCGAGCGCGCTCGGGTTGGTCGTAGGATTGGGTATAGCTTTCCTCTCTGAATATGCCTACCGGTCCGCGAATCTAGCGGCTACCGGGTAAGAATCGGCAAGAGCATATGCGGCTACCGCCGGAATTCAAGAAGATAGCGTTAGTTTGGCTTTTGATCCTGGGCATATTCGTGGCAGTTCTCTTGGTCTTTCCGCACCTGACTAGAGATCTCGCGGACTTTGACAGATACGGCTTCGACGCACGGTTCGAGCGGCTCATGGAACAGGGCGATTTCGGAGCTGCCCAGCACGAATCCCTGCTGGCTCTGGCCATAGACCCGCTCGACATAGAGGCGCGGTACGCGCTCGGAGAGGCGTTGGAAGCGAGCGGCGATGTGACGAACGCAGCCGCGCAGTTCACGCGAGCCGCAAAGACAATCGAGCGCTTTACTGTTGTGAACATAGAAGACCGCTCAAGAGAGCACAGGTTCTGGTTCACATACCATTTCGGACAACGCAACTGGTTCGACGCTTTCTCCGCATTTTGCCTCCTGCCCGAGGACGCTGTTTGCCAAAACGAAGAGATCCTGGCCGATGTAGCGACAGCTGCAAGGGAGATAGGCTGGTGGGAGATCGTGGCGGAACTGCGCGATGAGGAATCGCTTGAAGAAATGGTGCCCGCCGACAGTGTCGCGTGCACCCGGTTCGCTCAGGCATGTTTGCGCGCGGGCAAAATGCGGCTTGCAGAGAAGGCTTTCGCTTACGCCGCGGAAAACGGTAGCGAGACAGCTGCGTTTCATGCAGGTATCCTCGCACTTGAGCAGGGCAACACCAAGAGAGCCGAGACCTTCTTCGAGCACGCCCCTGCGGGGTACAGCGAGTATGGTCTGGCGCGAGTCCGCCAAGTGGACGGGCAACTCGCTGAGGCAAACGAGCTGTACAAATCGGCTCTTAAAGAACGCGAGTTTGACCTCGAATGGCTGTGCGCCGCGTTCGACGCGGCTGAAAGTGCAGGTGATGCTGAGCAAATGGCTGGCATTGTTGAATCTGTCCGCCAGGCTGAGCCAACGTTTCGGACATGGTACGAGGTTGTGCCGGGACTGTGGTTGCGAGGAATGGAGTTGGACGCCCTGTGGTTCTCACACGGCAGATACCCTGCTGCAACGTTCTTCTGGAGCGCGCGCCGGTTGGACGATACAGAGCAGTTCGTCGTCGTGAAGGGAGGTAGCGGAGACTCCGTCGTACAAGCAGGGAGATTCTTTTTTCACAAGCTTGCAGTGAAGAATCCACTTTGGGAACCCGGCTTTGAAGGAGGACCAGCGGGGCAGAGATACCCGTTGGGCTTTGGGAAGGCTCGCGAGTGTCAGAGCCCGCCTGATCAGTGCCGAATAGTCCCGGACGAGCAGGCAGATCACCAAGGAGACCAGTGTCTCCGCATGACGGGGTCTCGGACAGCGGTCAACAGCCGGACCTCGAGCCGGCGGCTTAACGTGTCCGGGGGAAAGTGCTACGTATTGGGCGGCCGCGCCCGCACCGAGGGGGGAACGGCACAGTTTACCTGGGAGTGGTTGGACGCCTCCGGGCAGAAGGTTCCCGGCGAGGTCTGGAATGAGATCAGGGTTGAGGAGCACGCCGGATGGACAGCTGCAGCGAAGGCGGTTCGCGCTCCTCGTTCGGCAGTATCGTGTTCCTTGAAGCTAGGCAATTGGGTGAGAGAAGGCAAGTCGTACTTCGACGACGTTTTCTTCATCGAGGTCCCAATCGACAGGTTGATTCTCGAACTTCTTTAGACACGGGAGCTTACGGCGTGCACAGACCGGAGAACAAAGCGCTGTTCGACGAGACAAAGGACGCGTTCAAACACTCTGTTGTCTACGGGGGTGGATCCGTACTCCGCAACGCAGTGGCCCTTCTTCTTATCCCTTTATATGTAACGTTTCTCACTGAGGCGGAGTTCGGCGTTCTCACGCTGCTCGAAGCGACAGCGCGGCTTCTAGTCGTCATACTCCAGATGGGAATGGGGTCGGCCTATATTCTGGCGGCGATGCACGAGGAAACTACAGACAGGCGGACTACTGTTAGCACAGCATTTTCTTTCCTGACGATAAGTTCGTTGATATTAATAGCAACCCTAGTGCTTTTACGCAGACCGCTTGCCGTCGTTCTTCTGGGCAAAGCAAAGTATCAAGCACTGCTGGCGCTGATGCTGGCATCGGTCTTCTTCCAGACGCTCAAAACCGTGCCGCTCGCTAAACTGCGCGTCGAAAAGCGATCCAAACTGTATTCGATTCTCGCGGCACTGACGGCCATCCTGCTCGTGTTGTTCTGTTTTGTGGCTCTTGCACTACTGCGAAAGGGGCTCGTTGGAGCGGTCGCGGCGAACACCATCGCGGCGGTCGTTGCCGGAGCGCTTTGCGTCGCTACGATAAGGAAGGACCTGCTACGGCGGTTTTCGACCGCTTGTCTCAACACAATGCTGAAGTTCGGACTGCCCCTGGTGCCCGCGGCACTTGCCGGCACCGCGCTTACGGTCGCTGACAGATACTTTCTGCAGCACTATCGCACCCTAGATGAAGTAGGATTGTACGAGTTGGGTTACAGGTTCGGCATGGTGATGGGTTTAGCGGTAGCGGCGGTGCAGATGGCGTGGCCGCCGGTGATGTACGCGGCAGCCAAACGCGAGAACGCGCGGGAATTCTACGCGCTGTTTCTGACGTATTTCATTTTCGCCATGTGCTTGGCCGGGCTGGGATTGGTCCTGTTTTCTCCAGACATCATACACGCGATAGGGTGGGGCGAGGCGGCGCGGGTAGTCCCGTGGATCGTCGCCTCATACGTCTTCTGGGGTATCCAGGCTGTCACGAACGTCGGCGTCAGCTTAAAGAAAAAGACTCATCATCTAGCCATCGTGACGGTTGCAGCAGCCGGATTGAACCTGTTGCTGAACCGACTTCTCATCCCTGCTCACGGGCTAACCGGTGCAGCGGCGGCAACGCTCATATCTTACTGTGTAATAGGGGTAGGGGGAGCTGCCGTATCCCTGCGACTGTATCCGATCAGATACGAGTACGGAAGGCTTCTGAAGATTGCTGTTGTAACTCTGGTTCTGTCTTTGGTAATCTTTCCGGTGTCAAGGCTGGGGAGCTTCGCTGTCGGCATCGGCATCAAGGCGATATGTTTTCTGGCTTTTCCTGTGATTCTCTATGCTGTTAGGTTTTTCAGGCCGGATGAGCTTGAATATGTACGACACAGCTTGAGCCTTATCGCTTCATCGAGAAAGGGCAATGTGGCAGACAACGATTGACAGCATGTGGAGAGCGGTAAGCAAGGTGAAATCCGCTTCTTGTCCAAGAGCGTCGAAACTGAACGGCGGTCGAGCGGGCATACGAGCACTCGTATCTTACAGCCCGATGGTTGTGTCGGCGTTCTTACTGATCCTGACGTGCGGATCCTGCGGAAGAGGCGGCGGATTTCCTGAGAAGGCCGGCTCTGCAGAATCTCTCACCGTCCCGCCTGATTCCGTGGAGGAGGCCCGCAGACTTCTCCAAAGCACCAATCACGATGACATACTCGTGGCGCTCGGCATGATGTACCGGCTTGCCGACCCCGCGTTGTTGCCGGAACTTGAACGAGGTATGACGGACAGTTCCGAGCTGATAAGGAAGGGTTGTGCATCGGTGCTTCCGCGGATCGGCGATGCAGCGATGCCGGTCTTGACCGGAGCGCTCACACATCCCGACTGGCGTGTGCGCAATAACGCTGTCGTGGCGATAGGAAAGATGAAGAAGCCAGAAGCACTGCGGACGCTTGAGGATATGATTAACGATCCGCACATTAGAGTCAGGATCGCGACTGTGGAGGCTATGGCGGAGATCGGCGGAGACAAAGCAGCGGGTTTCCTGGTCGAGAAAGCCGGCAAACAGCCGAGGAAGGTGCGAATCGCCGTGTGCGAGGCGTTGGGGAAGATCCGGACGGACAGTGCGCTTGAAGCGCTAACAAAGTTCTTCACCGACGAGTATTTCTTTGTGCGTTATTACGCGGCCGAGGCAGTGGTCCTCGGAGGCGAACGAGCGGCACCGCATCTTTTAAGTGTGCTTGAAGAATCCGCCGACGTACGAGCACGCGCTCTAGCAGTGCGGGCGCTGGGTGTGATTAAGAGCCCCCAGGCGGTCCAGCATCTGGCGCGAACGCTCCAAGATCCCAGCCCGACTGTACGACGGCTTGCTATTTGGTCTCTTGGGAACTTCGAGGACGTTAACGCTTGGTCTGCCTTGCAAGACATCAGAAAACGAGGATGTTGGTCTGAGCGCAAGCACGCTCAGTACGCACTCGACAAGATTGTAAAGCAGTCGATCCTTGAGCAAGAACTCCCCGGCAGCGTCATGTACTAAAATGCAGATTTCGAGGACTCGCTACGCTCACAGAGAAAGCGATGAATACTAAGCACAAACGCTTGTTTGAACGCAGAGATCTCCTGATAGCGCTCTACCTCTTTGTCTTCGTCTGTTCAGTTTACCTGCCGACAATGCGCGGGTTCGTCAGAAGCGACGGTTACTACTATTACACAGCGGCAGTGCAGCTACTGTCCGGCAGACGGCCGACCATTGAAGACTACAACCTTTTCGACGTCCGGGCACCGACTGGCACGGAAGGTGAACGTACAATACAGTACGGAATCGGATGGTCGGCAGCGCTGATGCCCGTCATACTCCTCTGCAACATCGTGCGTGGCCGTCTGTACACGCCCCCGGAAAGCAGGTTGCTTCAAATGGCCGTGGCCTCAACCACAAGCATCATATCAGCGGCAACTGCCTCGCTGCTGTACCTACTTCTGAGGAGACTGGGCTACCGACGCCGGACTTGCGTTATCACGGCGTTTCTGCTGGCGTTCTCCACTTCGCTGTGGACTAATTCAGTAAGCGAGCTTTTCACCGAGCCGATCTCTGCTCTCGCAATCACAGCGGCGCTATTTGCCGCAGTCCAGCACAAACGGTCCAGAACCACGATCAGCGCGGCCGCTGCCGGGGTGTTCTGCGCATATCTGCTCACCATCAAGATCTACTGGATCTTCCTAATACTCCCATTCCTAATATTCCTATCCGGGGATAACTACCGTGAGAACTGGAAGGGTTTGTGCGCTTTTCTTTTTCCGTTTCTGCCAGGGTTGGCTGGTATCTGCCTTTACAACATGCTGCGTTTCGGGACGTTCATTGCGGAAGGGTATCTGGGAGGCGCTCTGACACACGAAGCGGTCGTGGGAGCCGTCAAGGGCCAGCCGATACTTATCGGACTTTATGGACTGCTTTTCAGCTCGGGTAAAAGCGCATTCCTTTTCAATCCGGCGCTGATCATGGGTTTATTCGGCGCAAAGCGGTTTTGGAGGGAGTCACGTCAACTGGCGCGTTTCTGCTTGGTCTTGTGCGGTGGTTACCTGCTGTTTTTTGCATCCCGGCCTAATTGGGGTGCTGGTGATTTCTGGGGTCCCCGGCACCTTACTCCGCTCCTCCCTGTGATGCTGCTGCCGGTGGCCAGCCTGATCGACGGGTTCGAAATATGGTCTGTGCGCCAACGTGTTTGGGTGCGTGTCACGATGGTAGCGGGCGTTTTGGTCCAGCTCCCAAATCTGTTCATATTTCCCCGGGCATATGTCGGCCTTATGCTCAGCACCGGACGCCTAAGGTGGGAAGATCTGTTCTTCACACCCAATCTCAGCCCGATAATCGGCAACTGGATGCTGTTCAAAGAGTATCTTGTAAAACTCGTTACGGGTGAACCCACTTTTTTCTATCCTGTTAAGACGATGCGAGGCGCCACAGACATGCTGCAACCGGTCTATTGCCTGGACTTCGCTGATGCGTGGGATTCGTGGATAAACGTCATACGTCGCGCCGGGTACATGGACGTGCTCGCCGTAAAGATAGCTGTCTTCACCATAGTAGCGGTGCTGGTGTGCGCAGCGATCTTTTCTGCCCGGGGAATACGGAAACAACTGAGAGAAACAGACAAACAAGAATGAAGCGTGATATCATTCGCGAGAGTCGCGCGCTAGCCTCGTTGCGAGATAGGGCGCGAAATGCCGCCAATCTCTATCACCAGCAGGGAGAACGAATTCTGAACGATGCATGAGTCCGTTTTGACTGCACAGGATGAAGCGCAGGCTTTCCAGCACGTGTTGAGAAAACACGCACTTCCTGCGGCCGCGCTCATAATCGGGGCGGCGCTGGGTGCGTCGTGGGCGCTCGGCGCGAAGACGGCGGCGGTGGCGCCGGCCGCAGTGGTGGTGCTCCTGTTCCTCCTCGCTTCGTGGACCAGGTGGTTCCTGGTGGCGTTGTGCGCGCTATGGATATCTCCGGTAATCCTCGGCGTGAGATTTATCTCGGACCTCTCCGTGAGCGACCCCATTATTCTTGTCCTTTTCCTACTATTCGTAGCACGTGCGATCACTGAAGGCGGCGAGATTGAGTTCCGCGGTCCGATCTTCCTGCCATTCGCGTTGTTCTTCGGCGCGCAGGCACTTTCCGCGGCGGTCATGGTGTTCCGGTCGCCCACGCTGTTCTTCTACAAGGACCTTTTCCCGTTCGTCAGACTTATCGAGGTTTATCTTCTTTGCATAATGGTCAGCACGGAGGTGAAACGGGGCAACCTCAAACGAATGCTGATTGGGGCCGGCGTCGTGGCTGCAGTAGCGGTGGGAATCGGATTTCTGGAGCACGTGGGCGACTACGTCGTGCCCGCTCTGAAACCTTTCTCCGATACCGTAAGGAAATACTGGTTCAATACGTTTTGGCGGAGTTCCGGCTGGCCGGGACCCACCCTTTCGAAGGCAGGAGGAACCTTCGACGGTTACCCAACTAAACTGGGTGCTTTCGCGTCGCTGTTCAGCGTGGTGACGTTCGCTCTCGCTTTTTATGGACGCAAACGCTTGTTGTATAGAGGGTCATTCATTGCGCTTTCCTTAGTTGGCCTCGCCGCGGTCGTAGGCTCGGCATCGCGCGGGGCGCTTCTGAACAGCATAGTTGGTATTGGCGCCGTCATCTTACTGATGAAACGGATAAGGGTCCCTCGAAAAGTGCTTCTGGGCGTTGTCATAGGGGTTCTCGTGCTGATAGTAATCGTGCATTTCTCGCCGTATGGGGAACGCTTCGAAGCGCTCGTAGGCTTTTTCCGGCAAGGTGCAAGCGTGGACGACTCGTTTTACCGCAGAGCCGCGGTACGCTGGGAACTCGCGCTGGAGGGGTTCTCAATAAGCCCTATCGTCGGCCGAGACGTTCCCGTGAGGCTGGAGCGAGGAGCCGATAACATGTACCTGAACATTCTCGAGAAGTCCGGTGTACTTGGGTTGATGTCTCTGTGCTACCTCTTCTGGCGAGTTTTCCACTGCGGCATGTCAGCGTGGAAGCAGGGCAAGGATGAGTTTGCTCGAGTCGTAGCTCTGGCACTCACGTGTGCCTTCCTCGGTATGCTTGTCCAGTGCCTCACTGCGGACATTCTAAGGTACGATAGGCTTAGGGAGACATATTGGATTGTCTTTGGTTTCATTGCAGGATTGCACGAGCTATCTAAGATGACGAAAGAGCCCGGGGATGAGAGCTCCCATCGTCATGCATGTGCGAGCTAGATTGAGCCGCCCGATGGCACGTTGCTTTGTCCCGCAACAGGTCAGGGAAAGACCAATGTGCGGCGCAATATGAGAGTTGCGGCTCCATGGCGAGCTGTTCACTGCCTCCATTAGAAAGATGAGACGGCGGTGGGGCCTTTTCCGGGAGTTAGCCGTCCGGTGGGCACTTGCGGCCATCAGTCGCGCGGGGCCCGAACCACCCGCTTAACGGCGCTTGACGTAGAGGTATGTTTGGCGTGAACCAGAAAGCCAAGTCAGTCATTAGAAGCTGCGTTCCAAAGCCTGCGCTCCGTGCATTGAGACGAGCACACGCGAAAGTTGTGTCCGTGGGAGCTAGGAGAACCTTTGAAGGCGCCCCCGAAGAACCCGTTTGGCTTGAACGTTCCACGTTAGAGACGCTTCAAAAAGAATATCCGGAGCCACCCGCGTACGGTTACGACCCGCACAGTCTCGAGAGGAGAGGAAGGCAGCGCGCAAGAGAGGTTCTCCGCCTGATCGGGGCAAGGGCAAGCCGCATTACTAAGTTTCTCGAATTAGGATGTCTTGATGGAATGGTGTCTTGTTTGCTGCAGCGCATGGGAAAAGAGGCGACGGCCGTTGATGTCGAGTGCGAAAGGTTTGATGAAAGGGCAATGCGAGAAGGAGTAAGACTTCTGGAGATGGATGCCGCACACTTGCAGCTTGAAGACGAAAGCTTCGACCTCGTTTTCTCCTATAACTGCTTTGAGCATTTTGCCGATCCGGAATCAGTGCTGCAAGAGGCGATACGCGTGGCCAGAAAGGGCGGATACGTCTATCTGAACTTTGGGCCACTTTATATGTCGCCCATGGGTCTGCACGCTTACAGAACCATAACCGTTCCATACTGCCAGCACCTTTTTCCGAAGGAGGTGCTGCAAGAGTTCGCTGACTCAATCGGAGGCATAGATTACTCTTCTATCAACGGCTGGTCTGTGGAAGACTTCCGTTCGCTATGGCACCGGTACTCTCATAGATTAACCAAGACGGTTTACTACGAGCAACCGAACGTGTCGCACCTGGATTTGATTGCGAAATACCCTTCCTGCTTCAAGAGCAAGACCAAGAACTTCGATAATCTGATTGTAGCCGACATAGAAGTTCTCTTTGAGAAGTCGCGGTGACACGCGCCCAGGGAACCCGTCACCTCAACATTTCCGGCGACTCATCGCTGCTTGGCGACCGTAAGGTTCATGCAGTTCATGCCGGCTTGAATGTCTTGCCTGATTCCCATATAATGAAGTTGCAGTTTCCAGGCCGTCCATCTGGCCGGCGGTGCGCCACGATACGTCGGCACAGAGGTGGTCTCAGGGTGAAGTTGGGCAAGTTGTACCTCCTGCACTCGCGTGTGCCGTGTTTGGCACGGTCGTCCAGTGCTTCGCCACGGACATTTGGCCGTATGACAGGAGACCTGCACCAGCTATCTGCCGTGGCGAGAGAGTCTATCGATGAGAGTTCTTGTCGTGACACATATGTTTCCTAACTTGAGCAACCCCGCTGCAGGCTCCTTCGTGATAGAGCAGGTCAGGGAAACCCGGTCGCGGTGCGAGGTCAAAGTCGTGGCACCTTTGCCAGCGGTGCCGCGCGCGATCAAAACGATGAAACCACGATGGGATGCCTTTTGGAAGACACCTTTTCACGAGACGGTTGCCAATAATGTCGAG
>Ga0180437_10008270_pt1 | contig 13270 bp, 16 predicted proteins | sample SS_ome_4_FD_132410 | JGI IMG/M metagenome (GOLD analysis project Ga0180437, IMG submission 132410) | Hypersaline lake sediment archaeal communities from the Salton Sea, California, USA - SS_3_D_1 metaG | ecosystem: Environmental > Aquatic > Non-marine Saline and Alkaline > Hypersaline >...
GGTCAGGCCCCCGAGATCCTGGCCCGCGGTCTCTACGACATCGCCTCCTCCGGGTTCAGCGGAGCGGAGGGCTTGAAGGTGCTGGAGGCCTCGGCGGTCGCCGCCACGGCCGGAATCTCCGATACGGCCACCGCTAGCAAGGCAATCACCGCCGTGCTGAACGCCTACGGGATGAGCGCGGACTCGGCCGGACACGTTTCCGACGTCCTGTTCAAGACCGTCGAGCGGGGCGTGATCACCTTCGGTGAGCTTGCCCAGAACATCGGCGATGTGATCTCGACCGCCGCGCAGGCGAAGGTCCCCCTGGAAGAGATCGGAGCGGCGATAGCCACTATGACGCGGGCAGGCGTGCAGGCTCCCGAGGCGGTGACCTCCCTCAACCAAGTGCTGCTGTCATTCATCCGGCCTACGGATCAGGCGAAGGCCGCCGCCAAGAAGCTCGGCATCGAACTGACCGCCACCAACCTGTCCGCCAAGGGGCTGGTCGGGATGGTGCAGGAGATGGGCACCGCGCTGAAGATGGGCACGGATGACCTGGACCAGATGCAGAAGGCGGGGGCCTCCGACGCGGAGGTCATGGCCCTGGTGGCTCAGCGCTCCGGCGTGGCGACCGAGCAGTTGGCCGAACTCTTCCCGAACGTGAGGGCCTTGCGGGGCGCGCTCGTCCTCGCCGCGCAAGGGGGCGAAGTGTTCGCGGAGGACGTGCAGGCAATGGCCCAGGCGACCGGCGCTTCAGCAGCAGCCTTCGCCGAGCAGAGCAAGTCCTTCCAGGTGCAGTGGGCCAAGACCTGGGCCGGCATGAGGGCCTTCATGGTGCAAGTCGGTTCTGCCTTCCTGCCGGTGCTGAAAGCGCTTGCCGAAGTCCTGAAGATGGTAGTGCAGATGGCGGAGGCCATTCCCGCGCCGCTGCGCACCATCCTGGCGGTAGTCGCGCTGCTGGCGGCCGGTTTCGCCTCTCTCACCGCCTCCTTCATCCTCTACAACGCCTACCTGAAGGAGGCCGTGGTTCTCTCCGGCGGGATGGTGGGCGCGATGCGCCAGATGACGGCGAGCATGGCCGCCGCGAACGTCCAGGTCAACCTGACCGGACTCTCGCTCGGCAAGCTGGCAGCCGGAGCGAAGGCCGCAGGCGCGGCCCTGCTGTCCAGCCTGCGGGGCGGGGCGCTGGGATTCGCCGCCGTCACCGTCGGCCTCACCTTGCTCTATCGGCAGTTCTCCGAGGCCGACCGCATGGGCAAGGAGTTCTCCCAGACGCTGCTCGATCTCGACCGGCGCGCCTTCAAGGTCAAGGTGCGATTGGAGGAGATCAAGCCGCCGACCTTCTGGAGCCGGATGATGGAGTGGGCGGGTTACCGTACCCAGGATATGGATCGCTTCCTCGCCCAGATGAACCAGTACAAGCAGCGCGTGGAGTCGGCGGAGAAGGCCCAGCAGAGCCAGGAGGCGCGCACCGCCAAGCTCAAGCAGATCGAGGAGGAACTGGCGCGCTTCCGGGGCGAGGCGCACGCAGCGCGCATGAAGCAGATCGCCGACGAAGCCCAGGCCCTCGAGAAAGACCTGGCCGAGGCCGGGATGAAGCCCGAGGAGGCGAGAGCGCAGGCGGCGAGGTGGGCCGCGGCAGCACGCGCTGCGGCGGAGAGGGAAGCCAGCAAGGACATCCAGGAAGCCGAGATCAAGCTGCTGGAACTCCAGAGCCGCAACCACGAGGCGCGGATGCGCCAGATCGAACTCGAAGCCCAGGCGGTCAGGGAGAAGTACCTGGCTGCGGGTCGGGGTGAGGAAGCGGAGGAGGCTGCCAGGCAGTATCGGCTCGCCGCCATTGCCGCCTACGAGCGGGAGCGCAAGGACATCGTCCTCCAGGCGGAGCAGAAGCTGGTCGAGGCGCTGGTCGGCCACGAGGACCAGATCGCCGGCGCCAGGGAGCGCATCCACCGCGTCCGCCTCCAGCAGATCGAGTCCGAAGCCCAGGCCATCAAGACCCAACTGATCGCCGCGGGCGAGGACGCGGCGAAGGCGGAGATCGCCCGCCGCCAGTTCGTGGCCGCCAAGACGGCCGAACTCGCCAAGCAAGAAGCCGAGGAGCGCGCCCGCATCTTCGAGCAGAGCGCAGACCAGATCGTCTCCTCGTGGATCACCGCGCTTGAAGGGATGCGCCAGGCCGACCGCCTCCAGACCGGCGAGTACCTCTCGCAGCTCTCCCGCGTTCTCGATCTCATCCGACAGGTGAACGCCGCCCGGGCCGAGGCCGGACAGAGCCGACTCTTCCAGCAAGAAGAACTGCGCCTGGCCCAGACCATCTTCTCCGAGCGCCAGCGGATGCAGCGCGAGCTGGAGACGGGTGAGAAGCGACTGGCGGATGCGCGCAAGCAGTGGGCGCAGGAGGAATTGGATCAGCGCACTCGCCTCCACGCCTACGAGATGTCCCTTATCGACCTCGCCTTCCAACACCGACGCGACCTGGCGCGCATCACCGGCGAGGAAGACCAGGAGACAATGGCGCGTATTGCCGCCGACGAGCTTGCCGCGCTGCAGCAGCGACGCGCCGAGGAACAGCTCAGCGCGCAGGAGCGGCTGGACTCCCTGGAGCGCGAGCGCCAGCTAATCCTGGAGATGGCGCAGGCAGGCGAGATGCCGGAGCCTGCGGCGACCGCGGCGTTGGAGTCGACCTTTGCCGAGGTGCAGCGGGCGAAGGAGGAACTAGCGGCGCAGGACCGGGCGGCCTTCGAAGAGCGCCAGCGCCAGCACGCGGAGACGCTCAAGCAGATCGAGACCGAGCAGAAGACCCTGCGTGACCAGCTTTCTCAGACCGGCGGACAGATTGTGCAGATCGCCCAGCAGGTCTTCGATACTCTCCAGCAGCGGCTCCAGGCCTTGGCTTCCGTGAGACTGCAACCCGCCTTAGCAGGTGCGGCGGCAGCGGCGGGGCCGGCACCCGCGACGGCGCGTACCTACAACTTCTACATCGGCGGTCGGCAGGTGACCGCGGGGACGGACATCAGCCGCATTGCCGACCAGCTCGCCGAGATGCTGGAGCGCGAGCACACCTATGCGAGAGATTGACTGTGGCCGCCTGCTACATGAGCAAGCCGGATGACACCGAGAAGACCTACCTCGACGAGGACCCGGTCTCCTATGACGACGGGCCTCCGGAGCGGCGGGCGTCTTCGCACGTCACCTTCGGCGGCAGCCGCGTCTGGCAGGACTTCGGCGCGAAGGATGTTGACCGGCAGATTAGGCTGCGCACGAACTGGATGAGCCAGGCGACGCTGGACGCGCTCAAGGGCAAGTTCGCGGTGACCGCCCAGGTCTGGAAGTGGGTGGATCACAAGGGCCACGAGTATCGAGCCTTCTTCCGGGCGCTGAACCCGGAGCGCATCCGCGGGCACGACGCCTACCGGGTGGAGATGCTGCTCGACGTGGTGCAGGTGGTTGTCTGACGGGAGAGTGGAATGGCGAAGCAGGTCACCAAGTATGAGAGCGACGGGGTAACCCCCGCCCAGAGTTCCTACGACGAGGGCAGCGTCCTCGTCGGCGCGCAGACCACACCGCGCCGCATTTGGTGGAGGAACGCCTCTACCGCCTCCGAGACGCTTCAGAACTGCCGCTTCCGGCGGGTGCAGAGCGGGGCTAATGACGGCTTGGACTTTCTGGAGATCGCTCAGGATACTCCCTTGAGTCCGCCCGGCGCACCAACTCTGGCGCTGGCTGCCGGAACCGAACTCGGAATCGGTCTCTACCAGTACGCCGTCACCTTCGTCACCGCCAATGGCGAGACGACTCCAGGGACGCAGGCGGAGATCACCACCACCTCCGGCAACCAGCGGGTGCAGCTCACCAACATCCCTATCGGCCCATCAGGGACGACGGCGCGGCGCATCTACCGCAGCGCGGTCGGCGGTGGGCAGAAGAAGCTGGTCGCCACGATCAGCGACAACGTGACCACGGATTATCTTGACCAGGTTCCCGATGGTTCCCTTGGAGCGAACGCGCCGACCCTGAACACCTCCGGCTCTCCCGGTACCTGGCAGACGGCCAACATCGCCATCGGCGACATGGTGGTGGACGACTACGCTGCCTGCTGGATGCGCTACAACGTGCCGGGCGGAACGACCCAGGTGGGCAATCCGCGGCGGGCCTACGTGCAGTTCGAGGAGGCATGAGCCTGTGGTGAGCGGAGCCGAACCATGGCTGGCCTGACTGATCAACTGGAACTGCTCGTCTCGGCCATCCCGAAACTGACCGACCAGGTGCGCCTGGATGTCGAGGTGTTCCACGACCGGGTGACCGACGCGGTGTTGCTGGAAGCGAACGTGAACCCGAAGGTGACCGACGGGGTGCTGCTGCTGGCCAACGTCGTGAACCAGGACTTCGAGGCCGACGCGCAGGCCAAGGTGCTCGCGCCAGTGGCAGAGGTGACCTTCCTGTAAGACGATGGCCATAACGATCAAGCCGACAACCTGTGAGATCGACTCTCGCCTGGGGAACCTGGCGGATTCCCTCGATCTGTCCCTGGTCGAGGAAGATTCAGACATGCCTGCATCGCCGGTGGCACAGGCCTGGCGCACCCTCGACCAGGGCGACCTGATCCGGGTGCGCCTGGGGCTGAACGGCTCCGGGCTGCTCGACTACGGCCTCTTCCGCGTGGATGAGTGTGCGCTGGAGGCGACGGAGTCCTCCTGGCGGGCGCGGATTCATGGGCGCGACAAGGCGGCGCTGCTGGTCGAGGAGCGGGCGCAAGAGGGATATGGCTTCGGCACCTGGCCGGATGACGAGCCGAAGGAATACACCTACCCTTCAGCCCGCAGCCTGGCGAAGAGCATCGCGTCGCGGGTAGGTCTGGGCTTGATCTGGGACGCGCCGAACTACACGCTCACCTCGTTCATGCTTCAGCCGGAGGAGTCGGCAAGCCAAGCGATCTCGCGACTGTTGGAGCCGCTACGGGCGAGCAGTCGCTACTACGCTGACGCCTGGGTTGACGGCGAGAACCTTGTAGTGCGCCGACGCGGCAACGGCCAGAACGTCGGCACGATTGATTGCTCCATGGGCCAGGTGAGGAGCGTTCGTCGGGCGCGGCAGCCATCCGTGGGCGAGGTCAAGGTCTACGGCGCGACCTACGTCTACCTGACGACTTACGAGTACCCGACCAAGCAGTCGAAGACCGGCTCCGGCGACACCGGAGAGGGCGAGCCGGAAGCGAGTGTGCGCATCACGGAAGACTCGCCCACTCACCGCGTGGTCGAAACGGGCATCGTCCAGGGCAACGGCGAGTTCGTGACGATCACCAGGGAGACCGAAGATCTCACGTACCAGGATGTGACCGATGCGGATGGCAACTGGCTGGGCCGCGTGCTGGTCGAAAGCCGGGTGCTGGAGGAGCGCGACCTGCACACCGACAAGCCGAAGCGCTCACGCAAGAAGATCAGCTTCGGCTATGACGACCAGTGGCGGCTCGTGCTTCGGGACGAGCGCACCAGCGAGTACCAAGACGACGGGACACTGAAGAAGGTCAACCACATCGTGACCCGCTTCGAGCAGGTCACGCCGACTGATGTGCGCACCGTGACCACCGAGTTCAAGGTCGCCGCCGATGGCACGGAGACCGTGAAGAAGGGCTTCCCGAAATGGGAGCAGACCCCTGGTGTGCTGCAGTCGAGTGTGCGCCAGGCCCCCGACCCCGAGGGCAAGTGGGACGAGAAGCCGGACGGCTCGGCTCCCGACAACGTGAAGAAGACCGAGTACACCACGCAGTACCAGGGCAGCGCCAACGGCGACGGCAGCATGCCCAAGGTCTATCGCAATGAGAACCTGGTCGGCAGCGCCATCTGCCAGCAGATCGCCGCTGACCTGGCGGCCGAAAGCGGCAAATGGCTCTACGCCGTCAGTCTCTTCTGGCCTCGTCCCTTCTCCTACCGCAAGGGCCAGAAGGTCACTCTCACCAACCTGCCGGGTGACTGCCCTGATCTCGCGGACGCCATCATCGTGGGCGTGCGCACCCACTACGACGAGGGCGAGGCCGTGTGGGCGCACGACGTGGAGTTCGAATGCTGGAGGGGCTCGTGAGCCGTCTCTCCTCCATAGTGCAGCGCATCCTGGCTGCTCGCCGCACCTGCGGTTGGGGCAAGGTCTCACAGATCGGGCGGCCCGGCGAGTTGCGCCTGGAGAACCGCCAGGAGAGGGTGCTGGTGGCCGGCAATGCTGCACCCGTGGTCGGCGAGCGCGTCCCGTGGCTGCGGCTCGACCGTGGCACGCTGGTCACCGCGCGCAACATCCGGCCCCGGCCGCCCCTGGTTCTCCCATCGGGGAAGGCCCTGCCAACCTGGACGGGCGCGTGGGCGAGAGTCATCACCTCCTCGTTCGACAACGGCCAGTATGACAACGCCTCCCCCTGCTGCGCCGCTGACAGCAAGGGGCATGCCTGGACCGCAGTCTGCGAGAGCGTGGGCGATGTCTTCCGCCTGCACTTCTACCGCGGCGACAAGGACAACCTGCTCGCGCCGGCGGGCTGGGTAACCAAGGGACACATCGACTTCCCCTACATCGGCGATCCGTACTACCGCACCAGCGGCCCGGGCTGGAGGACGCCTTGCCTGCTCCTTGATGACCAGGACACTCTCTACGCCTGGTGGCATCGCGGCTTCTTCTGGGAAGCGGGGCAGCAGACTGCGAACGCCCTCCAGGGAGTGAGGGGCACGATCAACCCGGATACCGGGGCCCTGAGCCTGGACTCGCCGTTTGATCTTGGCCTGCCCTATGTGGACGGCTTCGGGCCGGCCTACACTCCGGACTACAGCGGGTTGGAGATGGACCCGGAGGGCCGCTTGTGGCTGGTGACTTCCCCGAAGGTAACGGTGCAGACGCCTCCTGTGGCTTTGCTCTACGGAGACGACCTCCTGGTCGGCAACTACCGCTATGCCCTCTCCTACCAGTCTGCGAGCAGTGAGCTAGGCTGCGGCTACTACCGGCAAGTGACGACTCGCGCACAGGCCGCCGTCCCCGGCGCGCCCAGTCAGTTCTCCAACCCGAACGTGGGGACATTTCAGGCCGGTTACCACTACTTCAAGGTGACCTTCTACAAGAGCGACGGCACCAGTGGAGACGGCGAGACAACGCCTGGGAGCTATGACGCCTACAACCTACCCACCAACAACCGTTCCATCCGCATGGCGATTCCGCGGTCGCTGAACAACGGAGGGCGGAGAGTCTACTATGCGACTTCCGCGGGAGGCCCGTACTATCTGATCTGGACGCAGCCCGACTGGAACACCGACTACATTGAGATCTTCGATCCTGTGTCCAGTGGGCCGCAGCCACCGACGACCAACACGTTGCCGGCCAAGCGCACGCGCGTCTGGAACGTCGACCAGGGGCCGCCCGGTACTACCGCGCGCCACATCTACCGCACCCAGGCCGGCGGCAGCACCTATGGCCTGGTCGGGACGATCAACAACAACCAGAACGACCAGGAGTGGGCTGACGACACCGGCGACAGCATCGGCGCTGCGCCGCCGAACAGCCCGACGAATCAGTCGTATCGCTGCCTGGCCCTGGGCCACTCGAATGCTCCGCGCTCCTGGGGGAGCGGCGTGACCTGGGAGAAGGTCTTCGGCTGGTATCCCTGGTCGTGGCTCGGAGACCGCTGCGGTGTTGTAGCCCTCGGTGGAGGCTTGGCGGCGGTCGTCTACCAGAACACTTCCTGGGGCCTCTCCGCGCGCCGGCGCACCACCGGCGGTGTCTGGGGCAGCGAAGTCGTCCTGGTTACCGAGAGCGGCCGCAGTTTCCGCCTGGGGAGCATCCTCCTTCACGAAGGCGAGCCGCAGCTTTGCTACCTTGAATCGGGCGGTTATCCCAGCCTTGATGAGTGGTACTACGCGCCGCTCTCAGTCAGCGACGACGGCGTGAGCATGGGCGGCCCCGTTCTGGCAGGCGACGGCTGGGACTACAGCGAGGAGCCGCCGCGGCTTTCCTGGGACGAAGACCAGGAAGTCCTGGTGATGCACGGCGGCGGGTTCAACGACTACTGCCACATCTTCAACGTGGACGAGGGCGACGTGGAGAGCGGCGGCGATGATCTCTCCACCGCCGGCGCGGACATTTCCTGGTGGACGGCTCCCCGTCGCGTTCCAGGCCCGAGACTGTGGGGTCTCTTCATCGACTGGGACGGCCATCACGGAGCCGTAGAGTGGACCCCCGAATGAGCAGACTCTATTCGGCGATCAAGCGCCTAGCGCGAAGAGGCGACCGCGCTGCTATCGGGACAGTCGCGGGCTACCTGGGCGGCGGCCGCTATCGCGTGCAGGTCGCAGGCAGCGAGTATGAGGTCCCGGCCGCCGGGGACGCGCAGGCGATGGACGGCCAGAGCGTGGCCCTGATGGTGAGCGGCGAGACCGGCCGGCCGATAGCCATGCTCGGGCCGGTGCGCCCGATGGGAGTGTAGCGTGGCAGAGCAACAGATACTGCTGTCAACAAAGGCGGCCGACATCCAGCAGGGCCAGCCTGACTACAAGCACGGCAGCCATGCCGACATCGCGGTGCGCTGGCACGCCACCATCGCCAACTATCACTACCGTGCCCTGATCCAGTTCGACCTGGCGCAGCTCATCCCGCAACAGGCCTCGCAGATCGTCCAGGCGCGCCTGCGCCTCAGTTTCAACGGCGCGCTCAACAACCATAGTGACGTCGCCTACAACATCTCCTGCCATCGGCTGACCGCTGCTTGGGTCGAGGCCGATGTGACCTGGAATAGCCGGCAGACCGGAACGGCCTGGGGGACGCCAGGCGGCGACTTCGCCTCGCCCGCGGTGGTGACCATCTCCAGCCCCGACAATCCGAGCGGCTGGAGCACCGACTACTACGACATCACGCAACTGCTGAAGGACTGGCTCGACGGCGCCTACCCCAACTACGGCGTCATCCTCAAGTGCGAGGTGGAGGCCGACCTGAAGTGGAGCATCTACGAGTCGGACGATTCCGCCCAGGCCGAGCAGTACAAGCCGGCCCTGGTGGTTGACTACGAGGAAGCCGCGTCGGCAGCCGACGACATATCGCCGATCGCCGCACTGATCCGCAGACGAAGGAGGTAGCGCAAATGCCCACCTATCACGAGAGCGTCACGAAGAACGGAGTCTCGCAGGCCGCGCTGGAGGTCATCCTTCCGCCGCGCGACCTGGGCGAGTATCCGATGAAGACAGTGACTCTCAGCAACGCGGCCGGAGGGGCGGTGCTCGCCGATTGCACAGTCGAGGTCGGGCCTACCGCGAACGGCCCCTGGCTGGCCGAAGATCTGAGCGGGACCGGTTTGCAGACCCTGGCCGCGGGAGCTTCGGAGGCCTACCGCATGACGAAGGTTGACCGCTGGCTTCGCGTGCAGGCGAAGGCGGCGGGGGCGAACTGCAACCTGATCGTCTATCTCGACGCCGTGGGGTGATGGTGATGAACCAGTTTCTGGAGTACGGCGCGACCGGCTTGGTGGCGCTGATGATGCTCGCGGTGCTGGTGCCGATCGTGCGCGCCTTCATCGCGGAGATGCGGGCAAGCAGACTGGAGCGCGAGGCCGAGCGGAGGGAACGCAAGGAAATGCGCCTCGAGCATAACGAGTTCGTCGTGAACCACGCCCGCCACACCACCGACGCCTTGCTCCAGGTGAAGGACGGCCTCGAGCAGGTCTGCCGCCGACTGAACGGAGAGAAGGAATGAAGCCCTGGCAGCCAACGAAAGCAGCCCACCTGCTGGTGCTGGCTCACAAGGAAGTCGGCAAGCCCTACGTGCTCGGCAGCGAGGGGCCGCCCGACGAATCACTGAGGACCTGGGACTGCTCCGAACTGGTGCAGCACCTGCTCGCCAAGGTCGGCGTGGAGCAGGTGACCGACTCGAAGGGGCGAGTCACGCCGATCAACGTCTTCGATGGCGCCGGCTTCCAGTGGGATCGCTCGGTCTCCATCCCCTTGGACGCCGGCATCAAGTTGCCCGGCGCGCTGCTCTTCGTCCGGTCCGCGAGCGCGTACCCGAGCAAGCCCCACCAGATCGGACACGTGGCGATCTCGCTCGGCAACGGCTATCTCCTTGAAGCCCGGGGCAGCCGCTACGGAGTGACCATCGGACCGGTGCGCCCGTCGTTCAACCTCGCCTGCAAGGTGCGGGAGCTGTACACCCCGGCCTTGCTGGGGTGACCAGCGCAGAGAAGAGAGGAGGTGATCACCCGTGTGGACGTGGATGAAGTACCTGTATCTGGCGATCAGGCTGGGCACGCTGTTCGAGAACCTGAAGGCGGTTCGCGCAAGCGACCCCGCGGTGAGCAGCGAGTCCTACCAGCCGGCCTCGGCCGCCATCCTGGATGACCCCGGAGTGCAGCGGTGGCTGAGCCGACTCTCGCCGGAGGAGCAGGCGCGCTTCACCGAGGGCCTGCCGGTCTTCGTGTGGGGGTTGGACGCGCTCACCGAGTAGGGCAGCCGCGGCGGAATCAGGAGGACAGGCCCCGCTCAGCCGCGGCGGGGTCTTTCTTTCTGCCTCACACCCCACAGAAACCACTCATTCCGGCCTTGACTTCCCCGCGGAAGCAGGCATGAATGTAATGGCAAACAGGTGTGTGATAGCGAGGCAGAAGATGGCGCAGACGAAGATAGCGAGCAGCAAGGCGGAGACCTACCGGTGGGGTTGCGAGATCGAGTGCTTCTTGCCGGACCAGGCGATCAGGGAGCTGGGCATCAGCATCGGCTCCTACCACCACGGCCACCCGCTCCCCTCGCCCTTCCCGCAGGGATGGACGGCGGAGCGGGACGGCAGTCTCCGCACCGACCGCAGGGGCTACGTCCCTGTCGAGGTGGTGAGCCCGATACTCCAGGGGCGGGCCGGAATTGAGCAGGTCAAGCAGGTGGCGCAGACGCTCAAGAGCCTGGGCGCAGTCGTGAACACGACGACAGGGTTCCACGTGCACTGCTCGGCCGAGGCGGCCGCCGGGGACGGCTTCGCAAAGGTCGCCGAGTGGGTCGCCAAGCTCCTCTACCACGTCGCCATGCACGAGACGGCGCTCTACGCCTCGACGGGAACGCACCGTAGAGAGAACGGCGGCTACGCCCGCAGCATCAAGGCGCAGAAGAACGCCGCCGACAGGGTGCGCCGCGCTCCCGATACTCGCAAACGCGAAGCCCTCGAGGATGCGGTCTACGGACTCGCCCGCTACCACACGCTGAACCTCACCAACCTGTTCACTCGCAAGGCCACGGTCGAGTTCCGCCACGGAGCCGGGACGGTCGAGTGGACGAAGATGATAGCCCACATCCAGATGGCGCTCGCCCTCTGCGAGCGGGCCACCGAGACCGCGAAGATGGACTGGGACGCGCTCGCCAGCGAGCGCACCTACCACGTGAGGGGCAAGGGCCTGCGGGAACTCAACCGCTTCCTCTACCTGGCGGGATGGACGCTGGGCCGCCGGGATGTCGGCAAGCCGCAGGTCGAGATGGCGGGATGGATTGCTGACTTGGCTGACCTGAAGCCGGTGAAGCGCGAGCTCAAGAGACTCGCCCGGAAGTACGACCGCGCGACGACCGGAAGGGCGGCGTGAGATGTGCGGGGTCTTCGGATTCGCAGGTAGCCTGACCCGCCGCGAGTGGGCGCTTGCGCATCGCCTGATGGTGGAACTGGCGATTGCCTCCGAGGAGCGGGGGACGGACGCGGCAGGCTATGCCGTGCTCACGACGAGCGGCGAACTGCTGTGGGAGCGCCAGCCGGGGCCGGCGCGACTGCTCTTCCGAGGAGGAGAGTTCGCGGCGCTCCGGCGCAGGCGCGTGGTCATGGCGATCGGTCATACCCGGCTCGCCACCACGGGCGCGCCGGCAGTCAACGGCAACAACCATCCCCACCTCGCCGGCGACTGGGCGCTGGTACACAACGGGTTCATCCCGCTTCACGAGCGCAAAGCCGCCCTTCTCGACCTCCGGCTCAAGTCTCAGTGCGACTCGGAGATCCTGGCGCACGCGCTCGACCGATATGGCGCGGATGACGGGCCGGATGTGTGCCTGGCCCTCGGCGGCAAGCAGTCGGTGCTTGCCATCAACGTCCGGGCCCAGGCGATGCTCGCCTGGACGAACGGCGAGATGCCCCTCGTCGCCTTCCGCGTTGACGACATGCCTGCCGTGTGGTGGGCGTCCACTAAGGCGATAGCCGAGAAGGCGTTGTGCGAAGTGAGGCTAGCGGCCAAATTCGCCCAGGTCGAGCTGGGCGCCATCTACCGGCTCGAGGTCGGGGAGCGCGTAGCGGTCACCGGTAGGCCGGCGGACCTGCGACAGCGCGGGCTGTGGGGTGAACCGGAGGTCTGAACCATGACCAGCGTGCAAGCGAAGGAGCGCATCGAGCGGCACCTGCTCAGCAAGGGCTACAGCCGCAAGGAGGGCCAGAGGCACACCTACCTGCTGCACCCGGACGGCCTGCATCGCTGGAAGCTGACCAGCCGCACCGTCCAGAAGCAGAAGCGCTTCGAGTGGGGCTGGCACAACGTGAGCCGCGCCGCCTCGCTCATTGAGGTGGCAAGGAGGTTGGGAGAGTGATGTTGTGGGTGGAGCCGATGGACAGAGATGACCATGACGAGCGCAAGCGGCATCCCGATGACGCCCTGTGGCGACGCATTCGGGAGGCCATCTACAAGGCCGTGTACGCGGTCTTCAAACCGCCTCCGCCGGACGTCCTCGAGAAGATAGAGGACGTCCTCGGGAGAGCGGAACGCGATTGGAAAAGGGAGGAAGAAGAATGCCAAGACGAAGCCGACGAGACGCAGTAGCGGAGCGGGCCGAGTCCCGCCTGGAGGAACAGCGGCAGCGCCGGCGCGAAGCGGCGCAACGGGGCGCACAGACGCGGCGACAACGGCGCGAGGCCCAGGCAGCCGGGGCACAGGCGCAGGCCGGGGCCGAAAGCCGCACACAGGGGCGCGTAGCGCGCCGTTCGCGGCCTCGTGTGCACGCCGACCTCCTCACCGTCGCCATCCGCGGCCACTTCGCCGAGAGAATGCGGGCGCTGTCAGAGACCCACGGCATGAGCCTCGCCAAGCTCTTGAAAGACGCTTTGCTCGTCTACGAGGGCCAGGTCGGCGCCGGCTACGAGCCGGGTACGAATCTGCGGCAGTGGCAGGAGACTGCAGTCAATGATCGAGACCAAGCAGCATAGAGTCTTTCGGCAGGGGTAGCTCAGCGTCCGCCACAGCAGTCGCCTGGTGGTCCAAGCAGCGGGGCGGGCTAGAATGTCACTCGTGCTGCAACGCGAGGTCGCGGCGCGAGAGGCCTAC
>Ga0180437_10008272_pt1 | contig 13267 bp, 14 predicted proteins | sample SS_ome_4_FD_132410 | JGI IMG/M metagenome (GOLD analysis project Ga0180437, IMG submission 132410) | Hypersaline lake sediment archaeal communities from the Salton Sea, California, USA - SS_3_D_1 metaG | ecosystem: Environmental > Aquatic > Non-marine Saline and Alkaline > Hypersaline >...
CATAATTCTTAGCGTAGTTGCAGTATCCGTACCATCAACATATACGATCATTTCAAGAGAAAATAAGAAGAAAAAAACAGGATTTAAGAGTATTTCTAAGGTTGATACGGGCTATAGAAAAGGACCTATGCCAGATGAATATAAGGTTGAAGAATTTAAAAAAGAATCAATGCAACACCAAGAAACCTCCAAGATCACTCCTGATATGCTGACTCCTATTGGACCAAAAAAATCATTAATACAACAAAAACAACCTAAATACAAGAATAAAGACAAGAAAAAGGTTACCTTTTATGAACCTATAGATATTCAAAAGGAAATAGAAGAAATACGGGAAGTTAAGAAAACTGAGAGAGAAATGACTATTCAAAAGCAGGCAGATCGGTGTCAAGTACATAAAGGCCTTTTAACAGGATTAGCTTATGTGTGCCCTAAATGTCAAACCAAATACTGCGTGAATTGTGCGACATCATTAGCTGAAAGAAACGAGGGATGCTGGGTTTGTTATACACCAATAAAGATTGAATTAACTGATAATAAGAGAACTAATGGAAATAAAATAATTGACAACTCAAAACTTCATAGTTTATTTGACGGAGAAAATATCATCGAAAAAATATCGGAACCAAGAGGGATTAATGTGACGCTTCTAAGTGAAGACTTTTTCAAGAAGCTAGAGGAATTAGATTGGGACGAAATTGACAAGCAAGAATTTATCAAGGAAATGCTTGCATTAACTCCGGAGAAGAGAGAAAATATCTTAGAGGAAATGATTGAGAAGTCAAGAATGGAAAGAAATTCGGAGTAAGGAACCCGTGAGAGGATATATTTAAAAGATGGCTACAAAATTGCTTCAATATGAAAACGATGTTTATGCAGAAATATTGAATTACCTAAATAGCAATAGGCCTCTAAAACTTGATGAAATAATTCCTTATTTAAACTCTAGATTTTCAAGATCTTCTCTACCTCTTAATAGAGAAGGAATAACTGAGATTGTAAAATCGCTGGTACAACGGAACTTAATTGTAGAAGGTTCAAAATTGACACGAGATGAAATTTTACTCAACTCAAAAAGAAGCCAGATTTATGATTATATTACTAATAATCCTGGTGTCTATTACTACAAAATTATGAAAAAACTAAACATTAGTAGTCATGTGGTTATTTGGCACTTAAATATCTTATTAGAATTTAATTTTATTGGAAAAACGACCATTGATAAACACGATTTATACTATGAAATAAGCGAGGATATAGAGAAATTAGAAGTCAGATATTACTTGAAAAATGAAAAATGTAGGCTGATTATCGAATATCTTAAATCTAAAATGATAGGGAGTTCCAAAACCTCACTTTCAAGAAATTTAAGTATGCATCCAAATACAGTTAAAAAATACATTGATATTCTTGAAGATCTAGGAATTATATCTAAAACAGAAATGTCTAATAAAACTTTATATCTCTTAAACGAAGTTAATCTCTACAAATATAAAATCTAAATGAATTTTACTAACTTATACTTTCTTTTTTAAAATACAATTAAATATAAGAAATTGATTTTCATCAGTAGATATATGGTATTAGCTTGTATTTCACTCGAGTTTTATAGTCTTCATACCCCTCCATCCCCTTTATGAGCATTTCCTCCTCGTACTTTACGCGGATTATTAGTGGTATTACTGCTAATATAGCAGGAATCAATGAAACCCACGATCCCAAAGAAATAGGTAAAGATAGCATCCAGAGGATTGATCCAGAGTAGAGTGGATGACGAATGTGGGCATATAATCCTGTATCAATGAGTTTTTGACCTTTATTAATATCTAAGATTTTTGATGCATACGCATTTTGTAATTGAGCGATATTCATGATTGTAAGACCTATGTTGAATATAACGAGTCCTATGATCTCCACCCCGAAAGGGATGGGAGTCCATTTAGTATTGTAATCAAATATTATTAATGCAAATGCAAGGAGTAATCCAATAGCCATTACTGGAAGTATGATTTTATCAGTTCCTGCAGGTTTTTTTGTTTTATCCGTGAGACCTACCTTTTTTAATTTTGTGCGGTTTCGAATGAGGCGTGGATTCTTCTTGTTTATGATTAAATAACTGATTGTCATGTTCATGGAAAATGAAATCAAAAATAACCACGCTTCTAGCCAGGCTAGCGTTTGAGTAAAAAAGAACATTGGAAATCCTAATAATATTATCAAGTAAACAGGCATGAGCAACAATACCCAACTAGGAAGTGGAGTATCCATCTTCTCAGATTTATCATGTTGAGTTTCTATAGTCATATGTGTATTATATCAATTTCATTTTTAAATATTCTCTAATGAAGAGACTGTAAAATATTGTCTTTCTAAAACCACCTTACTCTGGCCTTCGCAAGACTTCTCCTGGGTATTTTCTGAGTTGCTTGTTGTTTTCAACAACGACAATTCCGTTTACAATCACGTGGGGGATGCCCTCAGGAAATTGGTGTGGCTCTTCGAAAGTTGCCTTGTCAATTACCGTGTCTGGATTAAATAATACAATGTCCGCCCACATCCCTTCCTTAATTAAACCTCTATCGTGCAATCCTAGTTTTTGAGCTGGAAAAGAAGTCATGCGTCTTATTGCGTCTTCTAAAGTGAGGACCTTTTCTTCTCTCACATACTTCCCAAGAACTCGCGGGTAAGTTCCGTAAAATCGCGGGTGAAATTTTCCAAGCGTTGAGACATTTGGAATGGCCGCACCATCCGTGCCAAACATTTGGTATTGATTTGTCATGATCCTTCGAATATCCTCTTCACCCATGGTTTCCAAAGTGATGCTACCACCAGTCTCTTCATCAATCAATATTTCAAAGAGCGTCTCCCACACGTCTTTTTTGCCTTTCATCTTCGTGATCTCGGTAATGTTCTTACCTTCGATGTCTTTCCATTTTGGACTTGACACGCCTGAGATATATACACTTTCGAAACCGCCCACGTGGATGAAATTTTCCCACCCTGGAATTCCTTTCTCAGCATCTTCCTTAATTTTTTCTTGACATTTTGGATCCTTGATTCGCTCTAAGAGCTTTTCCTTGCCACCCTCGTGTACCCAAGGAGGAAGCAGTGTTTTTAAAGATGTCATCCCGCGATTATAAGGATATTGATCGAAGGAAATTCTTAGTCCACGCGAATTCGCTTCCTCTATTAACCGGAGCGACTCTATACTTGAGCCCCAAAAGCGCTTGCCAGAAACCTTTTTATGAGCTATTTGTCCATCATTACAACCTGATTTTTCAACGATTTCAATGAATTCTTGAACAGCGTTTATCAAGTTTTTACCTTCTCCTCTAATATGGGAGAAATAGATTCCGTTATATTCCGCTAATACTTTTGAGAGTTCAATTAATTCTTCGGTTTTTACATAGACTTGAGGTGCGTATATCAAACCCGTGCTCATTCCAAAAGAGCCAGCGGTCATTGCTTCTTTCAAATATGCCTTCATGCTATTTAACTCTTCAGAAGTAGGATCCCTATTTTCAAACCCTGCACCTCCCGCAATTCGGATATTATTATATCCTACGCAAGGGACAATGTTAATAGGACACTTACGCGTGTCTAAATAGTTTAGATATTCCGCATAGGTATTCCAACTAATATTGATGTGTTCTAACAAGGGAGAAATCGTCATTAATAATTTTTTAGCATCTTCAATCCTATCTGGGGGTATTGGAGCGAGACCTTCTCCACACATTCCGATAGTGCACGTGGTGATTCCCTGCCTTATGAACGATTCGGCCTTCGCTACAACGGCTAAAATGTAATCTGAATGTGAGTGCATGTCGATGAAACCCGGACAAGCGATTAAGTTATTTGCGTCTATTATCTTTTCAGCCCTATCCGTGATTTTTGGCGAGATTTTAGCGATCTTTCCCTCTTTCACGGCGATATCCGACCAAAACCAAGGATTTCCGCTTCCATCAACGATTTTACTATTCTTTATTATAATATCGTAGTCCATTTTTACGAAAGAGTTAGATTTTATTTAAAATTGATTAAAATCTACTATTCTATCTTTTAAAATAGATCTTGATCTTCATCTGAAAAAGAACTTAATTCATGCATTGAACGAAATAAAAAAGAGTCTTTTAAAGGGTAATTTATTATATTCTCTCCTTGAGTTAAAGCAAGCCTCTTAGCTCTATATGCTCGCGCTTTCCGCATCGATTTCATTGCTTTACAAAACGCTCTTAGCTCGTTTTTTATAAGCCTTTTCTCATGTCGTGCTTTTTTTATATCTTTAACTCTCGTGCTAATCTCCTTCCGTTTAAAGCTCTATTATGGTTATTGTAAGGATGAATAAAAACTCAGCTATTAACGTAGACCACTCTAAGAAATAAGCGTTCATCGGTATGCCTAAATTTATAGTAAAGTTGTTTATGACCGGAGATAAAAAGTACATTAAATAAGCGAAGGCTGTCATAAACGCGGATACTGCGAGCATGTTAGGAATGTCAGAATGATTTAATACAATGATACCGTATATCATCGTGAATCCAAAACCGCCCGCAAAGTAGATAACTGCAACAGCCGTATGTATTATATCGGTATGTAATGGAAATATTCCTACTAATAGAACTCCTAACGCAAATGATAAAGAAGTTAAAGATAACAAATCTAAATATCTTTCTTTTACTCCATTATTTCTTAATTCCCTAATTTCATTAACGTAAAAGAAAAACAAGATAAAACTCGAAATAATCCATCCAAAATTAAACACGTAGTTTGCTCCATTAGGACCATCTCCTAAATGACTTATCCAATGCGTAAAAATGCTATAACTAGGATCAACTAATAGATATAGAATAACTGCGGTAAATGTCGAAAAAGCATATAGAAGTAATCCGGTTATTCCAAAAATTTTTCCCGGGATTTTTTTGTACACTTGATCTAAAGTTTCTTCGACCTTTTCATCTATCTCTGAATACCATTCTTCAATATCATCCAGCACTTCTTCAACCTTTAGTATTACACTCATTTTTTTTTCTTATTTTTTTTATTTTTTCAAATTTCAAAAATTATGAATCCTTATTATATTATTATAAAATTGCATATTTAAATGTTCTCATTTTTCAAATATTGTGAAACCATACTTGGAAAGCTTCCGTAGTTCAAGCATTATATTCACAAAGTTTGAAATTTGAGAAAAATTTATATAGGTGGTTCACCATATATATACTTGAATGACGGTGAATGAAAAAATTAATGATGAAGATCAACTTTTTGATGAAAAACTTCAGAAATACGAAGAAAAATTAGTAGAATTTTTTACTGATATTGGAGAGCAGAAACGAGTGAATCCAAAATTTCTGAAAATGTCGTCATATTTATTCATTCATAAAAAATTAACTCAGAAACAAATAAAAGAACTAACTGGATTTTCAACTGGAACCATATCAACTTTTCTGTCAGTGATGTTAGGAACTGATTTTTTTGAGAAAAAAATGATTCCCGGTACTCACACGTGTTTATATCGATATAAAGGAGAACTCGAAGATCTCACCTCAAAAGGATTAGATACTGCTCTTCAGAGTTTTGTTCCCTCAGAAATTTTCTTGAAAGACAAAAACAATACTTTAAAGAGTCTTATAAACAAGGACAAAAAAGGTGCTAGCCACTTATCTCAGAGAATTGAGGAAATCCTAGATATATTCAAGTTTTATAGGAAACTATTTCCAGAAATGATGGACAAAAAGTTAGAGGAGGAGGAGTAAGCACGCCTGAAATTGATTTTGATCTTGAAGTCTTTATAATAGAAGACGAAATCATCACGCATTTTTTAAACTCTCCCATGTTTACTGGAAGAGATTCTCTTTTTGTAAGGCTCCTCATTTTGTTCATCACGAGAAAAGATCTCACGCAAAATTCTCTTCAGAGAATCACGGGAATGTCCGCTGGTAAGATTTCTCAAGAGGTCAATCATCTTCTTGAAATGGGTCTTATAGAAAGAGCAGAGACTTCAAAAAAAGGGAAAATAACTTATTGTGCAAACTCAGCAGGTTTAGTATTTCTTTCAATAACGAGATATACTATTGGAAAATTAGTAAACTGGGAAGAAAGTTTAATTGAAATGAAAAAGGAATTGGAAGATAATAAAAAAGAACTTGGAAAATTAAATGGGTATAAAAGACTATACGGTTTTACTGAAGCAATAATCAATATGATCTCAAATTACAAAAAAGCGATAGACACCTTAGATGATGCCATCGAGTCATTAAAAAAGAAAATACAATAGAATTAAAAATAAATTTAAAGCTCAGTTTTTACCGCATTTGCTATTTTATTGAGTGCTTCTTCTAATATCGAGCGTGGACACGCAAGATTTAACCGTTCAAATCCCTTACCCCCTTTACCAAAAAGAAAACCTTCAAAAAGGGCGACTTTTGCTACATCAAATAAAATTCGGGTTAATTCCTTCGAATCAGGTATTAATTCTCGGAAGTCAAGCCAGACCAGATAAGTTCCTTCTGGTTCCGTGATTTTGACTTTTGGTAGGTTTTCTTTCATGAATGTTTTTAGAAATTCCAAGTTATCTTTCATGTAGATCATTAACTCGTCCAACCAATCTTCGCATTCGTTATATGCTGCGATTAATGCAGAAGAAGCAAAGCAATTGGGTTCTTTAACTCCTGTGCCTTGAATTAAATTATTGAATTTCACTCGTAACTTTGGATTAGGAACAAAGATATTTGATAATTTAAGACCTGGGAGGTTGAAAGTTTTACTGATGGATGTGCAAGTGATTGAATTTTGAGCGAATTCATCTGAGATTGACGCAAAGGGCATGTGTTTATGATCTGGATATATAAGATCGCAATGTATCTCATCAGCAAGAACCAATATATTGTTTTCCAAGCAGATCTCTCCCACGTGAGTCAATTCTTCTTTGGTCCATACCCTTCCAGAAGGATTGTGAGGATTACATAAGATGAGAATTTTTACCAGGGGATCCTTTACCCTCTTTTCTAAATCATCGAAATCCATTGTATATCTACCATTATTCAAGATTAAAGGATTTAACAACTTGCGACGCACGTTGTTTTTTACTGCAAAGAAAAACGGAGGGTAAGCGGGATTTTGAAGTATGATTTTATCCCGAGGTTCACTAAACGCTTGAAGGGTGAAATTAATAGCAGGTATTACTCCAGGAGTGTAAAAAAACCATTGCTTATCTAACGTCCAACCGTGCCTGCGCTTATACCAGCTTATAGTTGCTTCGTAATATTCAGGCGGCGTGAGAGAATAACCATATATACCATGTTCAGCACGCTGGATGATTGCATCAATTATAGGCTGGGGAGATCGAAAATCCATATCTGCTACCCATAGAGGTAATAAATCAGGCTTTTGGAAAAGATGACTCACACCATCCCATTTCTCAGAGTTGGTATTTTTCCGCTCTATAACTTCATCAAAATCATATTTTAATTTGACCATGATTAATCATTTATAATTAAACAAGTATATTTTAGTCTTTATATTGACAGTTGAGAGACATTTCTCATTTAGAAATATTCAAAAGAATTAAAAATTAATTTCATTCTCGCACGACCAACACATTTCACCCTTTTCTTTCAAGGCGGTTGCGCACTTCTGACAGTAAAGCGTGTGGCAATATGGACAGAGATAAATTGGACCGTCAATAGCGCCTTTATGAACAACGCACACGAATTCCTTTTTCTCAATCCCCATTTCAGATTCGGTTTTTCGTTGTTCCTCCAATTCTTCAGGCGTTAATCTTTTTTCTAATTCATAGGCCGAGACGATATTTTCTGATTTTACCTTCTTCTTCGGGCTTTCGAATGTTTCTTGTCTGGATTTGTCATCTTCACGATAATCTTTACGCTTAAAAACATTATAGAAATTATTCTCTTTTATCATCGTGATTCTCTCCGACAAGGGAGTTGGTTCAATCGCTCTATATCGTAGCAATATAATGTTCAAAATGAGGATTAGAAATAAAGTCAAGAATCGAATGAGATAAGAAACCATGTCTGTATAAATAATCGCATAATTCAAAATTATTAAAAACATTGTACCCGTAATTCCAAAAGCGATTGCTTGTCGAATTTTAAGCTCGCGAATGAGAGAATACAATGAAATTGCCATCAAAATAAATCCAACAATAATCAAGACAATACTGGTATTTAATCTATTATAATAAAAAATCATAATAAACACGGAAATAAACAATATTATAGATATTACTATTAAAACCATGTACAAAATGGAAAGCGTAGTTATTTTTAGATTGGATCGCACATCAATGGCTCTATTTTCTTTTGGTGGATTTATTGAATGATACAATCTCAAGTTTATCGAGCAAAATCCGACGAGGGAGATTAAAAGAAGTATTGGTGTAAGAACATTTATAAAAATAATACCCGAATTTGGAGAATAAGCCATCATCATGATATAAAATATAAATAAAAAGTTAAATCCAATGAAAGCACAGCCAAGAAATCCGATCATCACCGTCCTATGAATGACACGGTAATACGATCTATACATGGCTATTAATATGAAAACAAGACCAATCCATCCACCTAAAAGATAAATATTAATATAGCCAAATCCATTAAAAATGATCTCATGCTGAGGATACGGAAAACCATAAAACATGAAAAAAATTGGAGCTACTAACATTATGATTACACAGATAACGTATAATTTTAAGTACTCTTTTCCTATATTATCTTCAATCTGCGTCGTTTCTTTCATTTTAACCCCTTTTTCTAAAATATAATATTAATCATAATGAATGAGTAAAAAAAGACTTATCGAATTTTTTGTCACATTCTATATATTTCTGGTGGGTCTCTCAAGATTTTCACACCATACAGGATTAAAATAATCCCTACGAGTAGTAATGCGCCCCCCACAAACAGGAGTAATTCAGTAGGATTAAATGCAGACCAATGAAAGATGAAAGTTATTATAATGATATATAATCCTCCAATGAATAAAATCGAGCCAAGAACTAAAGAATAAAAACCAAACCTTCTATCGCTCATTATTATGCCCCACCTGATTTATAATAAAACTATTTCTTTGATTATTTCTTTATTTTACATGTATAAAAAAGCTATGTTTTAATAGCAATTCAAGTTGTATATATATGAGAACAAGAAAAGTAAACGGTTATTAAAAATGAAAACACTAACCTTGAAGAGAACTCTATATTTACCAGTAATTATTATTTTTGTATGCTTCATCTCTTTTTTTGTCATTCAATTTGTCTTAAATCTTGCTGGTATTAGTATAGGGTTCCGACCAGAGCTTGATGCTCATGAAATGTGGTACGTACCCTGAGAAATTAGAGATTAGAGGTTTTTTTCATGGATTATACTATCTTAGGACGGACAGGATTAAAAGTAAGCGTAATGGGATTAGGTTGTGGCGGACCAAGTCGAATTGGACAAAGAACAGGGAGGAGTATCGATGATTCCGTTGCAATAATTAAACAAGCACTTAATTCTGGTATAAATTTTGTCGATACGGCTGAAAGTTATCAAACAGAAATAATTGTTGGAAAAGCAATCAGAGATATAAATCGCGATTCCATAGTGTTATCTTCTAAAAAATCTGCATTCGCCGAAACTACTCAAGATGATGTTATGAAAAGTTTTGAAAAAAGTCTTGAGAACCTTGGTACAGATTATATCGATGTATATCATCTTCATGCCGTAGAGTTTAAATATTATGATCATTACGCAGCAGAAATCGTGCCTTTATTAATGGAATTGAAGGACCAAGGAAGGATTGGATTTATTGGAATCACCGAATTTTTTAACAAGGATACTCGACATGAGATGCTACAAAGAGCTTTAGAGGACGATTATTGGGACGTGATGATGGTTGGATTTAACATGCTAAACCAATCTGCTCGTAACCTCGTGTTAGAAAAAACTATAAAAAAAAACATAGGAATACTTAACATGTTTGCTGTTAGATTGGCACTAAGTAGACCAAAGAAGCTTAAAAAAGTAATTAGAACATTGATTAAGAATAACCAAGTCGATCATTCTGACATTGATGTTGATGATCCACTAGGATTCCTCACCAAAGAAAATCATGCAATTAATATCGTCGATGCAGCATACAGGTTTTGCCAACATGAACCTGGAATACACGTGGTTCTTTCTGGAACGGGAAATAGCGAACATTTAGCCGCAAATATTCAATCTTTTTCAAGACCACCTCTTCTGCAAGACGTCACGGATAGAATCAAGAAAATATTTAAAATTGTCGATTCAGTTACAGGTCAGTGACGATCCTTAATAAACAAGCCAAATGCCGATTGCTTGGTTAATAACATAAACATTTAAATGAAAATTGTTACTATTTTTAGCGTGTAATGACTAGTGTTAAATACAAAATTTGTATCTTTGGTGATGGCGGGGTTGGGAAAACAACATTAACTCAAAGATACATGACCGGAGTCTTTCAAGAAAAATACCAACTCACGATAGGGATGGATTTTTATCTGAAAAAATTGGAAGTAGACGATATCGATGTCTCATTGCAGATATGGGATTTTGCGGGTGAAGAGAAGTTTCGATTTCTCATGCCGGGAGCTTTGTTAGGCGCTCATGCAGCGATTTTCATGTACGACATTTCGAGATATGGGACTTTAGAAAACTTAGATGACTGGATCTCTTTATTTAAAGAAACTAATATAAAAGAAAATCAAGACGTCCCGTTTGTATTAATTGGAGGAAAATTGGATCTTGACGACATTCGAGCTGTGTCAAAAGAGAAAGGGCGCGAAATGGCGAATCTTTACGTTGCCATGGGTTGGATTGAATGTTCCGCAAAAGATGGCACGAATGTAAGTAAAATCTTTGAAGAAATGGCTCGCGCTATTATAGAACGCCAAAGATCAGATAAAAAGGAGACTAAAATAAGATTATTTGAATGAATTAGAGTAGGAAATTTTGAACTTTATTAAGAACAAGAATTAAATTTTCGAGTTGATAGTGCAACACGTCAAGTTCAAATATGAAAGTAGAAGTGCGGTGTCCCGCATGCAATTCAATTGGAAAAATAATAGTTGATCAGCAGTTAATAGACCAAAGTGTTAGAGGACTCACCGCAGTAACAATTGCTTCGAATATAATATGTGAACATGCTTTTGTAGCATATATCGACAAAAATCGAGATATACGAGATTACATTTTATGCGATTTTTTAATTGATATTCCTGAAATCGAGCTAAAACTTGACAATAAAAAACCTCAAATTAAATCATACGAAGATTTTGACGTTGATATCATAAAACTCAATATATACCCCTCGCTCTTAGTTAACGTGCTTAAGGGAATTTTATTCAAAAAAAATGTCTTAATCATTCTTGATAACGATTTTCTAAGAGGATACATGCAAAAATTCTTACTACACATTACAGAGGGCACCTTTTTTCACGAGACCGTTTTGCTTTCAAGAAAAACATATCCCAAAGTTAAAAAAGAGTATAAGAAATACCTAGTGTTAGAAAATGCTAAGATTATAAAAGATAAAGAGAAGATCCTTAATCCGAAGAAATTAAAATTTGAAAAAGCGATAGTCCAAAAATTTTTCGAAGAAAAAGACCCTAAATCCAGTTTATTGATCATTATAAATGAAATAAAAAAGATCTTCATTTTATCAAAAAAGATAATTGAATTTAACGATAATCTTAAAGGCGTTCAAAAACTCGATTCCAAAATGCTTTTGGACCATTTTAAAGCAGAACTAGATTTAAAAATCCAATTCCCCTATTTAAAATATCTAATGGAAATAGTAAAAAGCTATTTTCAAGTTGATATTGAATATACTTCTGACACTGTTGATTTCTTCAAGTTACTTCAATAATCTTTATACCTTCAAGTGGACGAAATCAAACAACATATATAGTTGGAAAAATTAAATGGAATATGAAAGAAGAATTAAGTGGGAATATTTTCGAAGAACAAGCCGCTATTAACCACGTGAAAGCTTTGACTTTCACTCGAAAGGCTGGAACTAGTGGAGAAACTAAAGGAATTAATTACATTCAAAAAGAATTGGAAAAAAACTCTATCGATTCCATTCAAGAGTCTTTCAATTGTTCAAGCGGAAGCCTAATGAAGTTGTTATTAGCTTTTTTATTTCTGTACATGATAATATATGAAGTGATTCTATTTTTTAACCAGTTTGCCTGGATTATCTTAATTCTTCACGTGATCTTAGTCATATCGTTGATGCAAGGCATGAAATATCTCCTCGATTGGACAAACCTCATATATTGGGGGAAAAAACTACAATCAAACAACGTGATTGCTGAAATAAGCGCTCAAAAACCCAGATACAAGAGGCCTGTTGCAATATTTTCCGCACATTACGACACGGTATCAAGGGTAATTCCTGGACCAATATACATGGTATTAATGGTGTCTTGCCTTTTTATAGCTTTGACATTCCTATTATTAACCCTCATTATTTCAATATGGTCGTTACTTGCGATTTTTAATTTAGTTATTACGGGTATTGTTTTCAACATTATAATCTCCGTATCACTTGTTCTAGCAATCAGCTTTCAAATAGGCTCCAGTATTGCGATTTTGAATAAAAGTTTAGATAAATCAGTTGGCTCGTTAGATAACGCAACTGGAGTAGCAATCTTACTCGAAGTAGCTAAACTTATCAAGAAAAATCCGCTTGAAAATATCGATGCGATTTTTCTCTGGTGTGGTGCCGAAGAATTTGGATTATGGGGCTCAAAACAATTCTTGGCGAAGCATTTCGAAGAACTAAATGATAAATACGACCTCAATAAGTCGATTGCAATGAATTTTGACATTATAGGGCGCTATGTTGGTCTAATGGATGAATCTGGGTTAATTAAAAAGAAAAAAATGAACGATAGTTTGAACGATATCATTTTTGCTATTGCTAAACAAAGTAACATAGAACTCAAGAAACAAAAATCGATAATTGGCACGGGTGGAGATCACATGTGTTTCATGAAGTATGCAAAAAAAGCAGAATTATCGCTTCAAGTAACGTGTTTCGCTACAAATAAAGACGCAAGATACATTCATTATCCCACTGATACTCCCGATAGATGCTCTCCAAAGACTCTTAACGACTGCATTAAAGTCTGCCACGAAACGGTAAGGAGCATTGACAAGCGATTAGAATAATTATGAACTGGAAGACTCGTGTGCTCAAATATTAAAACAAATCTTTAAATAATTAACTTGAA
>Ga0180437_10008273_pt1 | contig 13265 bp, 6 predicted proteins | sample SS_ome_4_FD_132410 | JGI IMG/M metagenome (GOLD analysis project Ga0180437, IMG submission 132410) | Hypersaline lake sediment archaeal communities from the Salton Sea, California, USA - SS_3_D_1 metaG | ecosystem: Environmental > Aquatic > Non-marine Saline and Alkaline > Hypersaline > Sediment...
CCCCAGCCCTACACCAGCCTGCACCGAGACAAGGGGGCAGGTTGAGCAACTCACCTACTTCAGCCAGACGACCGGTTCAGAGGAGGCCTATCGCGTCTACCTGCCCCCCTGCTACGATTTTCCCACCCAGATCGATCAGCGCTATCCGGTGCTTTACCTGCTCCACGGCTGGCCGTACGACGACGCCCATTGGGACAAACTGGGCGCTGACGAGGCCGCTGATGTCGGCTTCCAGGCCGGTGTCTTGCCCCCCTTCATCATGATCATGCCCAGAGGGCGCGAAGTGCCCTACATTGGAACCAGCGGCGGCGGGCGCTCCTTCGAGGGACAGATCGTCAACGACCTGATTCCCTATGTGGACACGACCTACCGCACCAGGATCGAGCGAGAGGGCCGGGTTATCGGGGGTATATCGCGAGGCGGGGTCTGGGCGCTGGAGATCAGCTTCCTCCATTCCGGCCTCTTCGCCGCGGTGGGCGCGCACAGTCCAGCCCTCTCGGTCAACCTGGCCCCGCAGCCTTACGATCCGTTCTACCTGCTTGGGGAACCCAGCGTGGGCATGCTGCGCATCTATCTAGACGCCGGCGACGCCGACTGGGCCAGGGAAGGCACCCAGGCCCTGCACGAGGCGCTGGACAAGCAGGGCATCGCCCACGAGTTCCTCGTGCACACCGGAGCCCACACGAACAGCCTGTGGGAGGCAAACATGGTCGAGTACCTAGCCTTCTACACGGCAAGCTGGTGAAACCTGAGAACCGAGACCTGGAACGTCAAACCAACAGCGTGATCACGTTCAGCAGTTTGACGGATAGCAAACCATGGAAGCAACCAAGGTAGCAGAGGCATCAGGCCGCGATCTGACCAGCGGTAGCCTGCACCGGAACATCTGGCACCTGGCGATACCGATGATCCTGGAGACGGGCGCCATGAACGTATCCCAGATCCTGGATACCCTATGGGTCGGCAGGTTGGGATCGGCGGCCCTGGCGGCGGTGACCATCAGCGTCACCGTCCGCTGGATGATCAACAGCCTGGCCAACGGGCTGGGCATCGGCGGGATGGCGGTAGTGGCCCGGCGCATCGGCGAAGGAGACCGGGCAGCAGCAGAGCACGCGACCTGGCAGACCATTCTGCTCGGACTGACTATGTCGATCCTTCTGGGCGGCCTGGGACTCTTGCTGGCCCGTCCAATTCTGGCGCTCCTGGGAGCGGATGCCGAGGTGCTGCCTTTGGGACTCTCCTACCTGCGCGTCACCCTGAGCGGGCTGTTTACCCTGGTCCTCATCTTTGTGATTAACTCGATGCTGCGCGGTGCAGGAGAAGCGCGGCTGGCAATGATCGTGCTTTTCGTGTGCACAACGGTCACCGTGCTGTCGGAGTGGGTGCTGATCTTTGGCTGGGGACCGTTTCCTGCACTGGGGGTCGCTGGCTCGGCCTGGGGCGCCGTCCTAGGTTTTGGTTCAGGGGTGGCCCTGCAGATAGTGATCCTACTGAGTGGCAGGGCAGGCATCGCCATCAGCCTGCGCGATCTGAAACCAGACTTCCTCCTGATGGGTCAGATCATCCGCATCGCGCTGCCCAGCACTGTGCAGATGGTCCTCCGCTCCTCCTCCCGCTTGGCCATCCTGTGGCTGGTGGGACTGTATGGGACGTTCGCCACAGCAGGATACGGCGTGGCAAATCGGATGCTGTTGATCGGCATCATCCCGGCCTTTGGCCTGGGCAACGCCTCCGGGACCCTGATTGGCCAGAACCTGGGCGCTCGCAGGCCCAAGCGAGCGGAGCGGAGTGCCTGGTGGGTCAGCGCCTACACTGCTGGATATATGACCGTCATTGCAGTGCCCCTGGTCGCCTATGCCCGGCCTCTGATCGCGCTGTTCGACCCCACGCCCCAGGTGGTGGCCTTCGGAGCCGCGTGTCTGCGCATCGTGGCGCCGTCGTTGATTCCTGTCGTCGTCGGAATAGTGCTGGCGCGCAGTTTCGATGGGGCGGGGGACACGGTGCCGGCGGCGGCCGTCAACCTGCTCACCCTGTGGGGAGTGGAGGTAATGGTTTCCTACGCCCTCGCTCAGTGGCTAGGGCTGGGAAGCACGGGAATCTGGTGGGGCCGGGCCATCGCCAACCTGGTCAACGGGCTACTGTTCGCCTTCTGGTTCCGGCTGGGACGATGGAAACAGCGCGAGGTCTGAGGAAGATCTTGCGCAAAGGAGCGAGCATCCACAACGCAGGCACATAACAGGGCTCCACCGCGCGGGAGCCTCGCCTCTGTCTATCATATCTGTTCGAGGCCTACTCACCATACAATGCCTGGTAGATGGCCAGATGCTCCTTGATGCGCTGGATGTAGACGCGCGGCTCGTACAGGGTGATCATTTCGAGGAACAGGTCGGGATCGTCTCCAGCGTCCTCCAGCCAGCGGGCGGCGCGGGATGGGCCGCCATTGTAGGCCGCCAGCGCGACGTCTATCCGACCATCGAATCGGTCGCGCTGTTGCGCCAGGTAGTAGGTGCCAAAACGGAGGCTGACGTAGGGACGATACAGATCGGCCGTCTCGTAGCCCGGTGGCCAGTCCAGCTCAGCCGCGATCTGCGCGCCGGTGGAAGGGATGACCTGCATCAGCCCGTGCGCGCTGGCCGTCGAGGTGGCCAGGCTCTCAAAGAGGCTCTCCTGTCGAATGAGAGCAAAGACCAGCAGTGGAGCGAGGCCGCTCTCGCGGGCGTTCTCCAACACCAGCTCTTCGTAGTAGGTCGGATAGGCCAGGCGAGCGATAGAGGCAGGGGCATCGAGGGGGGTGACCGCCGGAGAGAGAGCCAAGACTCTCACGGCACACAGAATCGAGGAACGATAGAGGCCAATATCACGAAACACCAGCGCCAGTTGGTACTGATCCAACGCACGCGACGTGGTCGCGCGGCGCACAGCCTCCAGCTCCCCCTTGGCCTCCTCGAAGTGACCCACCCGCCACAGCTCCAGGCCGCGCTGGAGACGGAGATCGGCGGCAAGACGGCGGTCCAGTTCGCTCAGATGAACGGCGCTATCCAGCTCCAGCCACTCAGCCAGCCACTCCTCCGCCTCGGCCTGGTCACCAGGTTTTTCGGCATCGGGCGCATAGCGACTGGGTGGGAAAGGTAAGGAGAGCGGATCAGCGGACAGATCGGCGACACGCAGGCCGTAGTAGCCCTGGGGATCAGCGGCGATTGCCTCGTCAAAGGCAGCCTCGGCTGCCCCACTGTCCTCCTGCGCCAGGCGGACCTTGCCCAGCCAGAGGAACGCAGCGACACGGTAGGGGGAGTCGGGGTAGATATTGACCAGCGTGTCCCAGGCGACGGCGGCGTCCACCAACTCGCCCAGCCGATAGAATTGCAGTCCGCTGCGTAGAAGAGCCAGGGAACCATAGTCGGAGGCGGGGTACTGGGCGTGGCAATCCAAATAGGCCTCGGCCGCGGCTTCTAACTCGTCCTCACGCTCCAGGAGCTGGGCTGCCTCCCAAAGCGCCTCTGGCGCCCGGGGGTGGTCAGGGGCAGCCTCCACAAACCGTCCGTAGGTCTCGACGGCTGTGTCCACATCACCCGCGTCGTCGTACGCTTCAGCCAGACTCATCCAAGCATCACCCCAGTGCTCGTTCTCCGGGTGGGTCTCAATCAGCATCTCGAACTCACCGACCGCCAGGTCAGGGCTGCCGGCAGCCAGGAAGGATAACCCGGCGTACCAGTGGGCGTTGCCAGAGTGGGTGTCAGGGTAGGCGTAGATGTAGCGAGAGAGAGCCTGAACCGCCGGGCCATAGGCTCCCCCATAATAGTCAACCATGCCTCGCAGGAGGTCATCCGGCGGACGTCCTCCCTCCACCAACCTGACCAACGAAAGGTAAGGATAGTACTCGGCGTACGCAGAGTAGTCAGCGGCGTATGTCTCAACGACGGATAGGTGACGCTCGTAGCCAGTCTCCGTCTCTCCAGCCAGGAGGAGCGTCTCGGCGGCCTGGTACTCGATGCGAGCGCGGTAGGCGCGTATCTGGGCTACATCGAGGATCGCGTCATACTGGGCGATGGCCGAGGGATAATCCGACAGGGCGACGTGGACCAGGGCCAATTTCTCGCGCACGCCGACCTCGAAAGAACGGTCAGGGGCGTCCACAATGGCGGCCGTGTAGGCTTCGATGGCCTCAGTGTAGGCACCACCTACATAGAGCGCATTCCCCAACCACTCGCTGACGTAGGGCGTGATGACTGTTCCTGCCGATAAGTAGGTCCGGTACTCCTCGGTCGCCGAGAGCGGCTCGCCCGCCCCGACCAGGGCCTCTGCCAACAGAAGACGGGCATCGGGAGTCACGTCGCCCTCGGGATGGACGGAAACAAGATCGCGGAGTACATCTACAGCGCCGCGATATTCCCCGTCACGCAGGTAAGCCGTACCCAGGCCAAGCTGAGCCTGCGCAACGACGTCCTCATCTATGGGGAGAGCAAGCAGGTTACGGTAGGCCCCGGCGGAGGTCTCGAAATCACCTTCCTGCATCGCCCCCGCGGCCTCGGAAAGCCGTTCGCCGGGCGAGGGGGTCGGTGTGGGAGTGGGCGTGGGTGTTTGGGTAGCAGTGGGAGTGGGAATTGGGGTGGGCGTGTGAGTAGGAGTCACGGTGGACGTAGCCGTGGCCGTACCGAGAAGCGGTGGCAGGGTCAGATCGGCGGGAGCATTGCAGGCCAGCGCGGTCACTACAAGTACAAGGAGGGCCCAGAGAGCCAGACTCGGTCGGCGCATAAGCCTATTATCGCCGGGGGAGCAGGTTTGTCAACACGTGGCTGGGACCGCGATCCTGCCGCCCCGCGCAAGCTATCCTTGGACCGGGGTCAGGACCATCGGCAAAGCCGGTAATTATGGCCTTGAATCCCCAACCGCGCCTGTAGTGCAGGAGCGGTCCAGGACTGGCCGCATGTCCCCTTACGGCCGCCGCCGATGGTTTGTCGACGGCCGCGTGCGCCGTCACATCTGCCTGACTGGGTTGCGCAGGATACCGACGGCCTCGATGTCGATGAGCACCTCATCACCATCCTGCAGAGTGAAATCATCTCTCGGGACGATGCCGGTTCCAGTCAAGAGCACAGCACCGCTCGGAAAGTCATTGTAGAGGGAGAGATAGCCGACCAGTTCACCCAAAGTCCGATGCATGTTGGTCGTGCTGGTCTCCCCTCGGAAGACAGGAGTGCCACCGCGACGGATGGTCATGCGGATCACAAGATCTTGGCCATCAATCTCATCATCAGCCAGGGCGATCACCGGCCCCAGGGCACAGGAACGGCGATAGACCTTGGCCTGGGGCAGGTAGAGCGGATTCTCACCCTCGATGTCCCGGCTGCTCACGTCGTTACCCACCGTATATCCGACGATCTGCATGCGCGGATTCAGCACCAGCGCCAGTTCCGGCTCTGGCACATTCCAGTGGCTATCGCCTCGCAGACCGATCCAATCGTTGGGACCGACAACCTTGTACCCGATGGACTTGAAGAAAAGCTCGGGGCGCTCAGCCTCGTAGACCTGCACGTAAACATCCTTCGAACGCGCTTCCCGTACCCTGGCCTCTCGGCTCCAGGCATACGTAACACCTGCCGCCCAGACTTCTTGCTCATCCACCGGGGGTAGCAGGTGGGGAGTGCCCGGAGCCGGACCGCAGTCTAGTTCGGCATAGGCGTAGGTCGGCAGCGCGGATAGGTCAACGTCTTGCAGCAACTCCCCAATCGTCGTTTTGACCGATGCTTGAAGTAACCCCTCAAGCGCGGCAAAACGGACCGCACCGGTGGCCGTCAAGTCATAGATCCTCTGATCCACCAATCGGCCAAGACGTACACCCCGGTCAGGAAGATGAAACCGACATATCCTCATAGTGATCCTCCTGTATACGACCGTCTCCTACTGAATTCGAAAGCGAGCGGGGACGAATCAGGCTCGACAATTCGTCCAACAGATCAGGATGACCGGCTATGACGGCCTCGCGGGCCAAGCGGCCATCGACAAGCTCCAGGTAGTCAATTCGATCACCAGACAGGTAACGCAGCTCACCGCCTGCCTCAGCCAGGATAGCTGCCCCTGCTACCAGGTCCCACACGCGGGCCTTCGGAATCAAGGCAGCGGCTGCTGCTCCTCGCGCTGTGTAAACTAGACTGGCGCCAACGCTGCCTAGCGTTCGAGTGCGTCGAACATCGATGTCAAACCCATGGTGCGCGCTAGCACTGACAGCCAAAAAGCCCTTCTTTCTCCAATCCGTCCGAATGGCTTGATGTGGGCCACGGTCACCGTAGCCAACGGCAGCCTGGCCTGTTGTGTAACTCAAATCATCCAACAAGGGCATATAGAAGAGACCAAAGCAGGGCCGCCCTCTATGGAGCAGACCGATAGAGATGCCCCAGCCAGGCAGACCCTGGACAAACGCGGTCGTACCATCAAGGGGATCAACCACCCAGACATCAGTACTGGAGCATCCGTCTACAGCTCGGGTCCCCTCTTCGCTTATCAGACCATGATCAGGATATGCAGCCCGGATCCGCTCGGTAAGGAACCGCTCGATGTCCAGATCGACCTGAGTGAGGAAGCTCTCGTCTGGTTTGATTTGGGGAGTGGCATCCTCGAGGTGATCGAGGGCGATTTGGCCCGCCCGGCGTGTCCATTCTAGCAACTGATCACGCTCGATGGATGGTCGCGTTGATAGCGAGTTGTGGTACATCAATTCCTGCCCCCTCATCGGTGTCCTGGTTTATTACAGCGCGGACAGCCTTGTGCAGGCTGTGTGCTCCCTAGTCTCTCAGTATGATAGGCAGATAGACATAGTTGTCCGGGTGAACGCCGGGCCCAAAGTACTGGGCCTTGTTGGTCTCTACTCCCACATTTCCGGCTCCGTCCACCGCCTGCACAAAGTAGGAGAGCGTGTCGGAGTAGGGTATACTTCCTGTCCACAAGTCGGGGTCGCTTGCAGAACTCGACAAGTCCACCACCCGCCACCAACCATCGCCCCAAGTGTAGCCCACCGCCACACGCCTGATCCCGGAATGATCGGTCACCTCGGCAGTGACGTGCTGACTGCTGCCCACAATGGTATCCTCCACCAACCAAAAACTGGGCGGCCACACATCCTCCGTATCCGAGTAATAGACCGTGTACGTCATCGCATCAAAGCCACGCATCGTCCCCGTGAACGTCGAGAGGGCACTATACTGTGCCGGAAGAATGACCAGGCGTTGCTGTAACCCCTCCGGCATCTGCAGGCTGTTGACCAGGTCCCAGGCCGCCGGCACCCATTCCTGAAAATCGTACAAGGGTTCAGCCAGTCCCGTGGCCGTGTCGGTGATCAGCCGGGCGATCACCGGGTCGAACGACGGGTGAATATGGTAGTGACCGCCCTCAAAGAACGCACCATGGGCTTTCTCTTGCGGGAGCAGCAAGGTGCCGCCCGGTGTCTCCTCTCCTGGTAGTGTCACGGTCACGCTGGTACGGGGCATGATCGGCATCCCAGCTACCACCTCCACCTCTTCGTCAACGTGAAAGTAGGTACCGTGGGTGATGGTCCGTGATGCCAGGGGCAGGTCGAAGGTCACACGCCCTGCGGTAAGTCCTGTGGTATCCGAGATGGGAATCCAAGCCGTCAGCTGGTCGTCGGCGGGCCTGGCTCCAAGGTCCTGCATCCACCGCGGCCCTGCTAGCTGCAGAGACGCGGGAAACTCCAGGTGGAGCATCGGCAGCCCGTACAGTGTCATCTCGCTCAACACCTTCTCGTCGTAGGGAGTGAGGGAATGGACGCCGGTCCGGTTAAAGTACTCGCCCTTGGCCCGCCGCAGCGCATCCCCCACGCTCGCTCCCTCCCGCAGATGCCGCATGAACAGCAGGCTGAGCTGCTCCGAATACCCCACCTCATCCCGGTCGCCGTAGCCATAGCCCGTGTTCCCGATCCAGCTTACGCCCTGTCCTGCCTGCGCCTGGCAGAAATCGAGCCCTCCTCCCCCCCGTCGGAACGGGGCGGATTGAGCGCGGACAGCCTGGTCGTCGGGCACGCTCAATCCGCTGTGACAGCCCACGGAAAAGTCCAGCGCCCCGCTCCGATCGGCGCTCCCGGACCGCACGTCCCCCGCCGTCACAAATCCGCCGGCGATCTCGGCTGGCACCGCTTCCCAGTGGCTGAAGTGGGCGTTGATCGAACCCAGACCATGAGTGGTGGAAAGCCATTTCTCTTCCAGGTCGTCCGCCTGCCAGTAGTTGTTGATCAGGGCGTCGGGGGTAAGGCCACCCTGGACCATCTCCTGGCACACTGCATGAGCCTGGTCGAGCAGAAAGTCGTAGCCAACCACCAGCGCGCTGGAAAGCGTGCGCGTGGGTGCGCTTAGAAAGGCGTCGATCAACGCCGTCATCTCGGCCGGCGTCTCCACCAACCGCCCCGCCCCCAGGTCGGGCAGGTACAGGTACCGTCCGCGCCAGGGGACGGCAGCGTCGAAGCTGGCGTAGTAGTCGTCGCTCAAGAAGTAGCTCTCTTCCAGCGCTGACCCGACCGGGCTGCCTCCTACGAACCCCGGCCGATAGGTCGTCTCGTTCGACATCGTCGCCTCGTCGGGCACGCGGTGAAAGGGCACAATCCCATCATCCCCGGTGATGACCACATACTCCAGGTTGGGGTAGGCGGTGCGCGTGACGACCAGCATCGCCTTGATGCTGGCGGCGACGTAGTTGGCCCGCACGGGGTCGGTGCTGTCCTGCGCCCACAGGTCGTAGGCGTCGTCGATGGAGTCATAGGTCTCCAGGTCGACTACCACGCCGTTGACAGCCGGAGCAGTCGCTAGCTCGTGCAACTTGTCAAAGAGATCAGTGGCGGCGCTCTCGCCGTATCGCGCGGTTAGCCGTCCCCGGTGGGTCAGGATCAACGTCCTGCTGGTGGGATACGTAGTGCCAGGAGGCGTGAACGCCGGCAGCGCAAAGCCACTGGTGTCGCTGGACGGACCGTGCGTGAGGGCAATGGCCAGATCGTAGGGCTTGGTATGGTTGGCCCCGTTGTGGCCCACCACCAGCAGGTAATACCAACCGGATTGATCGAAGGTGTCCACAGAGATGCTCTCCGGCGTCGTGCCGGTCTGTCCGCCCAGGCCCATCATTCGCGGTAACCCCATCATCCGGGGAAGCCCCATCATGCGAGGCAGCCCCATCATCCGAGGCAATCCCATCATGCGGGGGATATCCACTAGCTGACCCGTGTCGTCCAACTGTCCCAGTCCCATCATGCGCGGCATATCGGTGATCTGACCGGGCAGTTGGCCCCGCTCGTACTCCAGGCTGCTGAAAAGGTACAGGTCATAGTCGCGGGCCAGGCCGCTGAGCGTGGCCGTGATAGCGGCGTTGCGCGTGCCTACAGGGATGCGATACCAGTCCAGGTCCCGATAATGACTGATGGGGAAGATGTGGGTGCCCGGATTGACAGTGGTGGCCATCAGCCAGGAATCATTGACCTCGGTCTGCGTCAGCCACGGTGTGTAGCGGACCCCCGCGCTGACGGCGTCGCCAAACCCATCGTGGGTACTGCTCTGACCGCAGGCATCCTCGGCAAAGGAGCTATCCTGCGGCCCTGAGGCGTGCCCCCACCAGGAGTAGCGCGCATCTACGCAGGTGATAGTCTGGTTGTTCACGGCCATCCCGCCGTTGCCGCCAAAGCTGTTGTGGGCCAGCGATAGAACACCATTGTTGGAGATCACAATACCATCCTGAGCCGAGGCCGAGATGGTGCTGGAGGTGACATCCGCGGTCCCCTCCACGCGCAGACCGGTCTCTGCAAAGGCGATCTCCGCATGGCGCAGGGAGCAGATGCTGCCAGGGCCACACTCCAGGCCGTCCCAGTCCCCAGGTAGTGGGTAGGCAAAGAGCTGTGGGCCGCCGAAGCGGGCAGGGGTATCGGCCGTGCCGCTGACCAAGAGCGTGCCCTCGATGTGGGCGCCCAGCCCATAGTCGAACTGGACGTTGACGCCGGCGGAGATGGCCCAGGTGCTGCCGGGGGCGATGGTGATATTAGCGTATTGGCTGACCAGGTAGGTGTCCAGCTCGCCCTGGGTGGTCCAGGTCTCATCCCGGCCAGTCAGCGTCCCACCGGCCACTCGTACGACGTTGAGGCCATTGTCCGAGAATTCGTTGTCCACCAGCACGTTGCCCAATACCATGTGCGCCGCTATCCCATCATTATGCTGTACTGTGTTGCTTTGAAGGACATTCCCGGTGCCCCCTCTGACCCTCACGCCGGCACCGCGATTGAAAGCGATCAGGTTCCTATCTATGGTGTTTTCCCCGGCATTGTCATAGATTTCCACGCCGGCCTCATTGGGAATCGGATTCGCGCCGGCACTGTCGGTGCCGATATGGTTTCCCGAGATCTCGTTGTGGACCGTCCCTGTGCTTCTGATCACGATCCCCTGATCCCGATTGCCGCTGATCACATTCCTTTCCGAAGGCGTGTCGCCGCCAACAGTGTTGTACGAGGCTGCTGCGCTGATCTCTACTCCTGGGCCGCCGTTTCCCAGAGCGAGCGTGCCTGTAACGTCTGTCCCGATGTAGTTTCCACGGATCTGGTTACCGGTTGTTCCATCGCCCTGGATGTAGACGCCACAGCGATCATTGCCGCTGATGATATTGCCGGCGCCGGCCGTATCTCCCCCAACGATGTTATCCTCAGCGCCGTCCATGACGACAACGCCGATCGATCGATTCCCCAGGGTATGTGTGCCGGTCGCATCGGTGCCGATATAGTTGCCTATCACCTGGTTGTCATTCGATCCCCCACCCAAAATCGCCACACCCGTGCCTTCATTGCCGCTGATGACGTTGCGCTCTCCCGGCGCGGCCCCGCCGATCGTGGTCTGGACACCTCTTATTCTTACACCATCTCCCACGTTCCCCAGCGCGCCAGAGCCGTTCGCATCGGTGCCGATGTAGTTGCCAACGATTCGATTCCCCGTGCCTTCAACGTAGACACCATATCCGTCGTTCCCACTGATGATATTGCGAGCCCCCGACGAGGCTCCGCCGACTACGTTAGCTGTCGCAAATAGCAGCACGCCGTCAACGCCATTGCCTATAGCCTGCGTACCCGTGAAATCTGTCCCGATGTAGTTGCCCAGAACCAGGTTGTTCGTGGCACCACTACCTTCCACGACTACACCACTGCCAGCATTACCACTGATGATGTTTCGAGCTCCCTCCGTTTGTCCGCCAATGATGTTGCCGGGGGCGCTACTGATACGAACACCACCCCATCTATCATTCCCCAAAGCCCGGGTACCCGTGGCGTCCACACCAATGTAATTTCCGCTTACGATATTCCCACTCGTCTCCTCGCCGGTCAGCCACACGCCCCCGAAATTGCCACTGATGAGATTGCGGGTTCCGGGCGTGCCACCACCAATCACGTTGTCGCTTGCACCGCCCCCAACCTCGATGCCATACCTGTAGCGCTGTCCATGCGCTACCGTCCCAGAGAGATCGGTGCCGATACAGTTGCCCAGCACCTGGTTCCCAGTTGTCTCCATACCTTGCATGACCACACCGGCCAATCGGTTGCCGCTGATCAGGTTGCCCTGCCCCAGGGGAGCGCTGCCGATGGCGCGATCGCCTCCGATAACCGTGCCGCTGACGCCCTCTGTCAACAGAATGCCGTTTTCGGGGAAGCCAAGGATCTGCAGCCCTCGAATCGTGACGCCGTCTGCGCCGCGGACGGTCAGGCCGTTTCCATAGCTCAGGTTATTGCCATCCAGGACGACGCCGGCGGAGCCTGCATCTACCGTCAGGGCGTCCGCAGTGATCTCGGGCAGCACACTCTGCAATGTTATGCTCACGGGGGCGGTGGGCGGGAAGACGGCCGCGTCGAAGGTGATCGTGACGCCCTCGGTCGCGTCCAGCAGCGCCTGCCGCAGCGTCCCCGGCCCACTGTCGGCTGGACTGATCACCACAATGGCCTGGGGACTGGCGGGGGACGGAGAACCAGGTTTATCGAAGGAGACCTGGTTCGCTGCCGGCTGCCATCCAGGTGCCGCCAGGAGCAGTACGGCCAGCAAACTCACTGTGGCCTTGCGGGCATTCATCTCATACCTCCAATCTAGCGCAGTCACCACGATCCTTGGCTCACCCTCAAGGGTGAACACCATCAACAAGCCGAGGAATCCCGAACTTGGGGGGTATCCTCCTCTCAGCGTGACCGCTCAAACGACAACTGCAATACGCGCTCGTGCGCCTCATTACGCCCTGCCGATGATAGCGTGAACGGCGAGAGAACGACACCAGAGGCAGCCTGGGCCAGGGTATGGAAGATGGTGACTTCGTTGGCGCCGTAGGCCTCGCCATAGTTCTCCGTGCCGTCGCTGTGATGCACCTCCACCCACCAGTAGTAGAGGCCCCCGGACTGCCAACCTGAGGGCAGGCCAGTGACCGTCACGCCATCTACGTATCCCAACAAGTTGGTGGCACCGGCTTGACTCAGCGCAGGATAGTATATGATAAACCTGTAGCTATCAGCCGTGATGCTCCGCTTGGTCCATAGGAAGTTCGCCGGCAGGGTCACACTGGCTCCGTCCGCAGGCGAGACCAGAGGTACGTCGGCGATGTCAAAGTCCCCTCCTGAAACCTGGCTGCCAGCGGTGTATGCGGTGATGAGCGGAGCATACCAGCTAAAAAGGTAGCTGGGGTTATCGGAATTGCTGCCCTCGCCATTCAGGTAGCGCACATAGTACGCCTGGCCCGAGTTGAGACCGTGAACGCCGGTGAATTGGTAGTTGCCGTCCGTCCCGGTCACCATCGTGGCTTGGGTAGACCAGTTGGCGCCGTCGTAGAAACGCAGGTCCAGGTAGATGCCTGCGACGCCCGTGCCATTGTAAGTGACCCGCCCGTGAATCCCCCCGGGCCCACTGCCCCCCGTCTGCAGCGCGATCAGCGGCAAATAGACCATCGTCGAGAGCGTCGGGGTTGAACCAGGAAAGAACTCGGAGGTCGTGCCATCCAGACCAGTGGCGGTGGCTGACAGGTAGGGAAAGGCAGGAGAACAGGTCACCGTCGTGCTGAAATCGCCGCTCGCGCTCGCCATCGTCTCAGCCAGGAACGCCGTTCCCCCCGGTTCCTCGACAGGGTTTCCATAGAGCTCAATCAGGCAGTCGGGGCACGCGCTGCCGGCGATAGGCAGAACAGCGGTGCCGACGCACAAGGTGGGTGTCAGGACCGGGGCCGGAATTGGTATGGGCGTGTTGACGAACTTGATCGGCAGGTCGCCG
>Ga0180437_10008274_pt1 | contig 13263 bp, 11 predicted proteins | sample SS_ome_4_FD_132410 | JGI IMG/M metagenome (GOLD analysis project Ga0180437, IMG submission 132410) | Hypersaline lake sediment archaeal communities from the Salton Sea, California, USA - SS_3_D_1 metaG | ecosystem: Environmental > Aquatic > Non-marine Saline and Alkaline > Hypersaline >...
CGGCCGTCGAGGGCATCGAGAATCCGGAAGAACTCCTCGATCTGTTAGATCAGAACGATGACGGCGTACTCACCATGGAGGACGTGCCCAACGGCCCGGTGCCCGTCATCCGCCTCCTTGAGCTGATTCGCGCCGCAGACGCCGACGGCGACGGGGAGGTCACGCTCGAGGAGTTGCAGGAGGTTGTGCCGCAGATCACACAGGAGGAATTTGCCCGCCTGGATCGCAATGGGGACGGGGTGTTGTCGCCGGCCGATGTGCCGCCGCCACCACCGGACGACTTCCGGGCGCTGATCCTTCGATTGTTTGCTTTGCTGGATACCGACGGCGTGGCGGGCATATCACTCGAGGAGATCCACGCCGTGCTGCCCGAGTTCCCCGCCGAGGTCTTTGACTTGCTGGATCGCAACGACGACGGCGTGCTGAGCATCGCCGATCTGCCGCAGGGGCCGCCGTGCTCGGAACTGGAACGGCTGCTGGCGCTGCTCCGCGCCGCGGACGCCGACAACGACGGCCAGGTGACGTTTGAAGAACTTGCCGCGGTGGCGCCCTGGATAACCGTCGAGCAGTTCGACCACCTCGACCGCAATGACGACAACGTCATCAGCCGCGAAGACTTGCCGCCCTTTGGCGAAGGGCCGTTGGCGCATCTTGTCCACATACTGCGCCACGCGGACGGTGACGGCGACGGCCGGGTGACGTTCGAGGAGTTGCAGGCGTTGTTCCCGGACATCACGCTCGAACAGTTCGCCCACCTGGATCGAAACGGCGACGACGTCATTACCAGCGACGATTTGCCGGATCCGCCTCTCGACCCGCTCCGGCGGCTCAGACGACTGCTGGGCGTCGCCGATGCGGACGAGAACGGCGCGGTCACGTTCGAGGAGCTGCAGGCCGTCGTGCCCGAGCTTACCCAAGAGCAATTCGACCAATTGGACGCGAACGGCGACGACGTGATCACGCCGGAGGACTTCCCGGAATTCCCGAGGGATCCTCGAAACGAGTTCCTCGAATTGCTGCGCGCTGCGGACGCGGACGAGGACGGCCAGGTAACCCTCGAGGAACTCGGCGCCGTACTCACGGACCTTACCGAGGAGGAACTCGAGGCGGTCTTCGGCCGGCTCGACAGAAACGATGACGGTGTCATTACGATTGACGACTTGCCGGAATCGCCCATTCCGGACGCGCCCGAGGTGCGCCAGTGGTTGCTCGAACTCTTGCTCGCCCTCCTGGACGAAGTCGTCCCGAAAGCCGACCCCGCACTCGACTCGTACGATGTCGCCGACGTGTTCCCGGAGGCGCCGTCGGAATTAATCGCACACATGGACACGGATGCCGACTGGCTCCTGACGGAGTCCGAAATCAAAACGGCACTCGAGGAGCCAGGCGCAGAGGGCGAAGGCGAGGGTGAAGGCGAGGGTGAAGGCGAAGGTGAAGGCGAAGGTGAAGGCGAAGGCGAGGGCGAAGGTGAAGGCGAAGGTGAAGGCGAGGGCGAGGGCGAAGGTGAAGGCGAAGGTGAAGGCGAAGGCGAGGGCGAGGGCGAAGGCGAGGGTGCGCCGATCATTTCCATCGGGTGCGGATCGATAAGCGGCGCGGCTTCGGACAATCCGTTTACCGGCACGGGCGGCAATACGGCCTTGATGGGCCTGGTCTGCCTCGCCATGGCCGCATATGGCAAGAAACGGAGCGCCGCTCAAGAGACGGCATAGCACATATTGACCAATGGCTCGCCGCCCTGCGTCTTCCGCGTCACGGCGGCGAGCCATCTATCCGAGCCAAACGCGATAGTTGTTCATTCCGCGAGTGGGTCTTCGCCCAGTCCCCTTCCTACTCCCACCTCAAGCTCGTGTGCCATCCGTTCCCATTGCGCGGCGGCCATATGCTCCAAGCGGCAACGGGCCGTTAAGCGGGGCAGGAGTTTGAGAATAGTGCGCCGATTGCGCGGTCCCGCGGATGCAACCCGACCGGGTGGGGCGGGCGGATCGTGCGGTTGAGTCTTGACCCGTATGATCCGCGTAATCCGCGGCTCATACTTCAGTTCGGAGCGTCGTCTACCAGAAAGGCTCGTGGATCGGCTACAATGGATGTGCACAAGGCGGCTCCGTGCGCGGAGTCCGGCAAAAAGGCGCCGCATTGCGAGGCAGTATGATAAGGACGGAAGACCTCACCAAGCGTTTCGGCGAAAAGTTGGCGGTCAACGCCTTGGACCTCGTGGTCGAGGAGGGCGAGTTCTTCTGTTTTCTCGGCCCGAACGGGGCCGGCAAGACGACGACCATCAAGATGCTTACCGGTTTGCTGCGGCCGAGCGCGGGCCGGGCGTTTCTGGCGGGCCTGGACATTCAGCAGGAACCGACGGCCGCCAAGCAGATTATCGGCTACATCCCGGATACGCCCTTCCTCTACGAGAAGCTGACGGGGCGCGAGTTTATGCGGTTTGTTGCCGGGCTCTATCGGTTGCCGGAGGAACATCTGAACGGAAAGAGCGAGGCGCTGCTCGAGTTGTTCGAGATCCGCGACGTGGGCGACCAACTCGTCGAGGATTACAGCCACGGCATGCGCCAGAAACTGTCGTTTGCGTCGTGTTTCCTCCACGACCCGCGGATCGTGGTAGTCGACGAGCCGTGGGTCGGGCTCGATCCGAAAAACATCCGGTTCGTCAAAGAGTTCCTGAAACAGAAGACGCGCGAGGGCGTGACGGTCTTCATGTCCACCCATAGTCTCAGCATAATCGAAAACATCGCTGATCGGATCGGGATCATTCATCGGGGCAACCTGTTGCACCTCGGATCGGTGGGCGACATCCTCGCGCTCGCGAAGAATCCCGGGTCTCTCGAGGACGTGTTCCTTGAGCTCACCGAGGAGAAGGGAACGTGAGTCAGGTCGGCGCCATAGCGGCGGCGAAATGCCGGATGACCGGGCATTTCATTGCATCGGCCCGCACGGAATCCAAGCTCAAGATAGGCGTCATCGCCTTTTTCGCCGTGTGCATTTGGCTGTTGGCATTCGCGGTCTTCTACTATGGATTTCTGTGGTTGATCGACTACAGCGCGGACGTGGGCGAGTTCGCGTTCACCATCGGCGACGTGATTATGGCGCGGATGTTTGCGATTATGGCGTCGGCGCTTTTCTTCTTCCTCACCTTCTCGAACGTGCTGGTCTCGTTCTCGACCCTGTACCGATCGCGCGAGGTGGCTTACCTCGTGCAAAGCCCGCTGTCCTATCGGGCCTTCTTCGTCGCGCGGTACGTCGAGTGCGTCGCGTTCAGTTCCTGGGCGCTAGCCTACCTTGGCTCGCCCGTGCTTCTTGCATACGGGGCGGCAAACCGCGTGCCGAAGATGTTTTATGCGGCGGCGGCGGCGTTCTATCTGCCGTTTGTAATGCTACCCGCGGCCATCGGAAGCGGGATCACCCTCGGGCTTGCGTGCGTGTTCCCGCAGCTCAAGCTACGAACCATCGTATTGCTCGGTATCCTGTTAATCGCCGTGTTTGCATTGCATTTTGCCGATGCGATGAATGCGGAAAGGCTGGCGCAAGATAATTTTCTTATCGCGCTGATGGAAGCGACGTCGCAGACCCAGTCGCCGTTCATGCCGGGCGCGTGGTTGTCTCGCGGGATCCTGGCGGCAGCGGCGGGCCGTTTCCGGGACAGCATATCCAACCTCCTGCTGTTAAGCGCCAACGCGTTGATGGCGCTCTGGATCGTTACCGAGGTCGCCCACCGCTTGTTCTACCGGGGATGGTGCGACCTGGTGGGCCGCGATCGGCTCCGGATACGGCCGTTGGGCCGCGGGATTCTTGGGCGGTTGGACACGCTTCTCGGGAGAGTACGCAATCCGGCGCGCGCCCTGGTCGTCAAAGACATTAAGCTGTTTTGGCGCGATGCGACGCAATGGGCGCAGTTTGTGATCTTCTTCGGCATCATGGCGGTCTACGTCGCCAATATCCAGAACACGTTCGGGTATGAGAGCGAGATGTGGCGCAGTTGGGTGGCGTGTTTGAACATTGGCGCCTGCATGCTCATTCTGGCCACGTTGACCAGCCGGTTTGTGTTTCCGCTGGTAAGCCTCGAGGGACGGCGATTCTGGATTATCGGGCTCGCGCCCATCTCGATTCGGCAGGTGGTTTGGCAGAAATTCTGGCTCAGCGTGGCAACGACCTCGGCATTCTCGATGGGGTTGGCGGCGCTGTCGGGGCTGGTGCTCGAAGTGACGCGGCTGCACCTTCTCCTTTCTGTGTACAGTGTGCTTGTAGCGAATCTGGCGCTTTCGGGTCTTGCCGTCGGCCTCGGGGCCCTCTATCCGAATTTTCAGGAGGACAACCCGGCCCGGATCGTCTCGGGCATGGGAGGCACGCTTAACTTTCTGCTGAGCATGGGGTATATTGGCCTTGTCGTGGGCGCCCAGACCGTCATCGTCCAATGGCGCGCCATCAATGCCTATTCCAGTCCGGCGACGTTTGGTTGGGCGCTTGCCGGGGTACTGGTCGGCATCACGGCGCTCAGCGCCATCTGCATGTTACTGCCCATGCAACTCGGGTTGCGCAACCTGGCAAATACGGAGTTCTGACATGAAACAGATTCTCATCAACACGCAACAGCACTGCCAGTTCATCAACATCGACCGGCAAGTACAGCAAGTCGTGCGCGAGGCCAACGTCAATCGCGGCATGTGCCAGCTATTCGTTCCGCACACCACCGCGGCCATCACCATCAACGAAAACGCCGACCCCGACGTCGTGCGCGACGTCATCAAGGTACTTGACAAACTCGTGCCCTGGGGCGCCGACTACACCCACACCGAAGGCAACTCGGCCGCACACGTCAAGGCCAGCCTACTCGGGTTCAGCGAAACCGTATTCATCGAAGAAGGCCGGCTCGACCTCGGGACCTGGCAATCCCTATACTTCTGCGAATTCGACGGCCCCCGAACCCGAAAACTAATGATAAACGTCCTCGCAACCGGCTGAGGGATCCGGGGCTACATGGGGTCACAAGTGGTGGCACGCAATGGGTGCACGTGGTTCAGACACGGGTTCATAATCTGGTGTGCGGCACGGCAGTTGGCACGGTCGATGAACCCGCTTGCCGCGCCATTGCCTGGTGTCAGTGGGCGCGACCGGTTTCCTGCTTCGCCCCCATGCCCTCGAGGACAACTTCGTTGAGCGCTTCGCGTCCGCCGAACCGTGCGCAAGCGTCCAGCACTTCAATCCCCGCCAGGTTGCCGTCGGCGTCGTAGTCTACGGCGATGCCCTCGCCCAACTCTTTGGTCGTCACTTTGGCGCCACGAAACGTAATCGCGAGTGCATCCACCTCCGGGTCGTAGGAAATGTTCATGCTCATCGCTCCTCTCAGTAGTAGTAAGTATACACCGTGACGACTACGATTTCAGTTTCTTCTTCCACAAAAATGGGCTTGACCCGTTTCGTGCCGTACACTTTGCGATTCCACTCTTGCTCGAATACGTACTCCTTCGAGCACTGCAAACGGCCTTCGCCATATTCCGCCGGCATCCACGCCCCGTTCAGAATCGCGGCCTCAACTTCCTCAATCGAGAACCCCCGCTTCTCTGCATATCGCAGAGCATGCTCTGAAAGACGAACAGGCTTCATTGCTTCCGCTTCAGACAGCCCAAACCCGCACCTATCGCGGCCCCAGAACACGTAATGCGTTCACGATAAGACAATAGTGGGATGGGGTGTTTTTAAGACTCCGTCTACCTTTCAGCATCCTCGTCAGGTTCCTCTTCGGGCTCCTCTGATTCTTCCAGTCGGGCTGCATAGCGTTCCATCTCGTGTAACGTGATATCAAGCATCCTCGGGTCTAGCCCCAACTCTTCCAAAGGGAACGGTCCGCGCATAAGGAACTCGGCTGCCCGCCTGAATCGGCGCAACGCGCGGGGGCGTCGGCGCGTCCACTCCTCGCTGCCCGGTAGGCTTCGAGGCCGACCTCGTACAGCCAAGATAGGTCTTCGCGCAACATGCTGGCCAACACAAGAATGAGGATTGGATCGTCGGGTCGTTCGCCGATCATATGAGTCATCTCATGAATCATCATCGGATGCATATGCCTCATGTCGCGGAGACGTCTGCTATGCTTTGGACTGCCAGTGGCAAGATCCTCGACATCGCGGATACGTGAGTCCAAAGCGCGGACACTCGCTACGAGCTCCTCTAGGATTTCATGCTGTGGGCGCATGTGCCTTTCAGCGGGTGCGTCATCGGGAATCGACTCAAGTCTCTTTTCCAGTTCCGGCCACAACGCGTCAAACAGCTGTTTTGCCCTCGCCTCAGGAATGGCATGTTCTGCGGCGGCCTTCTGGATGGATTGGATTACTTCCCCTATTCCCGCTCGGGAGATTTTCTTCGCCTGAAACTGCGCAAGCGGCCCTGAAATGTCGCTAAATTCAAGATCCAGCAGCAGGGGAATGACTCTAGTTGACTCCAACGATTTGGTGAGCGCGCCCGCCTCGAAAAGAACCCACGGCGACGTGATGTTCTCCGAGGTAACGCAGATGATTCCGAAATTGGACGAGCCAAGCTCCTTCGCCACGGACTGCGCCCAGCGCTCACCGGCCTCGATATCCGCCTCGGAAAGCCAAGGTTCGAGATAGTGCAGAACCAAAGGGAGCCATTCCCGAAATACCTGCGCGAGGGCACGGCTACGCTCACCACTCCAACTGATAAAGATCTTCATGGCGCTCTCCTGTTTGGCTCATCCCTGCATCGGTGTAGCTTATGGTCGTGCTGGCGTTTCTACTATCCCCAAGCGCACGAATCGTTCGTGCGGCTCTGCGTGGTGTGTAGACAGCAATATCCGGGCCGCCTTTGGCCAGGCATGCGGCGGCAAAATACCGGAAGGTGTCGCAAGTGTTCGTGAGGGTGTTTCCGCGATGTTTTGCGTGAATAGGCCGCTGTTTGGGTACGGTGTCGCGGGGAAAAGTCGGGCCTTGCACGCCGCTCATACTGAAGCCCTCCCACAGCAGTCGAACAATGAATACAAGTCTAGCGGAAAAGTAATGTATGTGGCAAGTCGCAAGCGGGGGCGGCCCAGGTCCCCGTTTGAGGAGCTGAATAGCGAAGACCTCTCGTCTTTGACTCCATTTTTCGCATGGGGGGCGTTGCGTGTATAACCGCGGGGTTATGAGAAAATCGCTTGGACATTTGCCGGAGCAGAAGAGGGCGGAATTGCGGTTCGCGCGGGACGTGATCCGGGCGGAGTTTCCGGACGTGCAGATGATCATCCTGTTCGGGTCGTATGCACGGGGGGATTGGGTCGAGGACGAGTATCGGGAAGGCCATATCACGTATACGTACGAGTCGGATTACGATATTCTGGTGGTCACGGAAACGGCGCGGGCCGCGAATAAGATGACGGATCAACAGCATGTGCTGGAGCGTCGGATTCGCACAGCGGTCAAGACGCCGATAAGCATCATCTATCACGACATCGACCGCGTAAACCGTATGATCGAACGGGGCCGGTATTTTTTCGTGGACATCAAGCGGGAAGGGGTGCGGCTCTACGATTCGAAGAAGTCCCTACTGGCGCGGATCCGAAAGGTGCGGGATCAGGTCTGCAAGCAGAATGCGGAAGAGGATTTCGCGATCTGGTTTCCTAAGGCAAAGGAGTTCTATGAAGCGTTTGTATTCTCTGTCGAACAGGGATTCCTGAACAATGCCGCCTTTCAACTTCACCAAGCGGCGGAATGCGCGTATGCGACGATTGAGTTGGTCTTCCGGGGCTACAAGCCCAAATTGCATGACCTCGAGAAGTTGGATCGCCGTGCCCGAAGTTACGAGCCGGCGTTTGGCGAGGCCTTTCCACTCGCCACGAAGAAGCAGAGGAAGCTGTTCGAGAAACTGAAGAAGGCCTACATCGACCCGCGATACAAGGCCGACTATGAAATCACGCGGGCCGAACTTAAGTACCTAGCAGCCCGCGCCCGCAAGCTTCATCGCCTCGGCAGCAAGCACTGCAAGGCCAAGATCGCGTCGTTCGTTCCGTAGGGCAAGGTCAAGGCGTGGGCGTCGGCGCCAGCGTGGGTAAAGAACTCGGCGGGGGCCGTGGAACGGACGGCGCCCAACGGAGGTACACGCGGGTCGCGAGCGGCTCAGCAGGGCTTCATGCCGATTCACGTGGTTTCGTCGCGCTCGCCGGGCGCGTCGGATATGGGAAACAGCACGGTAAAGGTGGCGCCTTCTCCCGGCGTGCTATCGACTTCGACGAGAGCGTTGTGTGCGCGGGCGATCCCGGAGACGGCGGCCAGGCCGAGTCCGCGACCGATGAATTTGGTCGTGAAAAAGGGGTCAAAGGCGCGTTGGCGCGTGTTCTCGTCCATGCCGCAGCCGGTGTCGGCGACGCGAACACAGACGTAAAGATCTTTGCCCCGCCGTGTACGGTTGCGATCTTCTATTTTGCCGGTGCTTTCCCGTTCCACTCGATCCGTGGCGATACGGATGACGCCGGTTCGCTCCCCGATAGCCTCCGCAGCGTTCGTGACGAGGTTCATGACTAGTTGGCGGATCTGCGTCGCGTCGCCCTCGACAGGCGGCAGGGCGCGCGCAAGCGCATATTCGAGCCGGACATTTTCCGGCACGGAGACCTGTAGAAGCCCGACCATGTTGCGCACGACCTCGGAGAGATCCAACCACTCCCGGCTGACGTACCCTTTTCCGGAATACGTCAACATCTGGCGGCACAGATGTGCCGCCTTCCTGGCGGCCTCGGCGATATTCTCGATGTTTTCGCGGATCGGCGACACGGCAGCGAGGTCCATAAGCGCCAAATCCACGTTGCCGATAATGCCCATGAGCAGGTTGTTGAAGTCGTGCGCGAGGCCGCCCGTAAGCGCGCCGAGGCTCTCGAGTTTCTGGGTATATTGAATCTCGGCGTCAAGTCTGCGCCGCTCCTCCTCGGCCTGTTTGCGATCCGTCACGTCGCGCACCACCGAGACGGCGCCCGTCACGGCGTTCGGGAAACCGACCAGCGGGGAACTGCGTTCTTCAAGATAATGAATTCTGCCGCGGGCATCCAGTCGGCGGTACTCGATGGTTTCCGGGCGTTGCTCGCTGAGCAGACGGTTGCGATGCTCCGCGAACCGGCGTTGGTCGTCCGGATGAACCGCCGCTTCCCAGTCGGTTTCGCCAAGTAGGTAACGCAACGCCGGAATCCCGGTGATCTGTTGGACGGCAGGGTTGACACTCACGATCTGGCCCAGGCCGTCGAACACGAGAATGCCGTCGCCGGCATTCTCAGCAACCAAGCGATAGTAGGCTTCGGATTCTCGAAGCTTCTGATGAAGCGCGCGGTCGGCTAGAATGCCGGCCGCCCGTTCCGCCACCAAGGCCATGGTCTTCTCCGTTTCCGCTGAGAAAAAGCCGGGTTCCGAATGACTTAGGTTGAGCACGCCCACCACTCTTCCTCGCTCTTCGAGGGGAAAGCACAGCAACGAACGAACCGGCGTCGAACTCTCGGGCGCTGGCACGAAACGCTCGTCCTTGACAACGTCGTCGACCCGGATAGCTTCCCCGGTTTCCGCGACCTTTCCGACGATGCCTTCGCCGACGCGAAACGTTCGGCCTTGCCAGGCCCCCGGCCCGAAAGACTTCCCGGCATCCTCCAATGGACTGCACGCGGCCCGAAGCTCGACCGCCTCCCCCTCTTCAGTCATAAGCATCATCGAACAGTTCTCGACCCCGAGACCCGACGCCACAGTCTCGACGATTTGCCGGCAGACGTCGTCGATGGCTAGGTCCGGGTCGTCGGCTTGGTTTATGCGGCGCAGGATCGAGAGGTCTTGCACCAGGCGCTCATACCGAAGGGTCATTTCCTGCAGCGCCTCGGCATAGGAACCGTTGCTCGAGCGGCCTCGACCTGATTTCATTTTCCGTGGTCGCCTTCTACACTACGCGCGTTCAAAAGGCTGTTCTCCCGGCGGGGGGCAGTTTCCCCTAGGAAAGTACATATAGAATCGGCCCCTAACCGCACGGATTTGCGCTGACACGCTTCGGAGTTGAATTGCTTGTCGAACCGTCTCGATCCGCGCAATCCGCGCCCTATTCCTGTTTCTTATTGCGGCCACGCCGCGCTACGTTACTTCTCTTTCATTAGATGGAAGAAGCGGCGCGTTTCATCGCAGAATTCGCGCAGTCCCTCGATGGCCTCGTCGACGGTTGCCGTCGTCAAACTCAGCGAATCGAGAACGGCCGGGGCGAACGCCGGCTCCGTCCAATCCCCGGCAAAACCGAACCCGGCTGCGCGCGACATGTCGTCCGCCACAACGACGACTGCTAACGCCGTTCGGTGCGGGCCATGGTACCTTCGCGCCCGATAAAGATTGCCGATCACGTCCGTAAGCACCGGAGGAAGACGCCACTTGTCTGCGAGCCACTGGCCCACTTCCGCGTGGCACACGTTGAGCTTCTCCTGTTCCACGTCCCGGAGGCGACGCCGGGACGCTTTGGCCGCCCGTACAACGGCGGCATATTCCTCGCCGAGAACCAGGGCCAGAAGGTACTTGCCGACGTCGTGAAGCAGCCCCGCCGTAAAGCAGCCCGCGGCCGATTCGACAGGACAGTGGCTGGCGCACAATAGCTGACATGCCTTGGCCGTTCCCAGCGAGTGCATCCAGAAATCTTCCGGATCCAGCGCAAATTGACGCCGGCCGGCGAATACATCGAAAACGGACGTCGCCAACGCAAGGTGCCGAACCGCGTCAAAACCGATAACCACGACGGCCTGACGAATCGAATCCACCGGATGGCGAATTCCGTAAAACGCCGAGTTCGCCAAACGCAACGCGCGAGCCGAGATTGCATGGTCACACTCGAGCAGGTCTGTCAGATCCTCCGCCGAGGAACGATCATCCTCGATCGTCTCGAGAATTTTGGTCATGACTTCCGGCAAAGTAGGGAGATCTTTGATTCCCAACAGTTTCTTCGAGATGCGTCGTTCGAGCACTGCTTCCTCACGCATTGGGCGCTCAGACGATCGGCAACGCCGACGGCGACGTTACCCGTTATGTCCTGATACTCCGCGGCCGTTTCCGGTAGAGGCTAAGCAGTAAGACAGCGGGAATGTGATTCAGAGCGCTCACAGCACTGAGACGCTGTACGGCCTCCCATATCCGTTCCTTCCGGAGCAAGGCGCCCCCCGTGGCTTTCTTTATACGAGGATTCTAGCATAGAAGCGCGCACAAAACAACTGAGACAAATGCGAAAAACCATTGAACGGCACACTCAGACGCGATATGCACTGGGCTGTATATTTAGATCAGTAAGCCGGTGGTCTATGCGCGTTTTCGACCGCGTTCGCCGCCCAGGATCCCAACCGACGGCCTTGATTCTCAAGATCTTATGCGCGTATGGCCCGACTCACCGCAAGGTCAGAGCGACCTCGCACGGGGTACCGTCCAGTATCTCGACGACGGCGACGGCCTGTTTCGTGTACTGCGAGAAACGGCCCTCGGAAAATGCTGGTTCTCGGTCAAAGGCCCTCACGAACACGGTGTACGTTCCGGGTTCCATCGGGTGGATTCTGAAGGCGCCTTCGGGATCGGTGCGGGCCAGGCGTGGTTCAAGGATGCGGTCGGGGTCGGTGAGAGCGACGTCACCGACGTCCCCTTTTCCGGGAAGCGCCAGCACGGCCACCTGTTCCTCTTCCCCATGACCAGCGACATGACCGACGAGCGTTCCTGAGCCTGAGAAGTCCGCGTTCAACACCGTTTCCTGGTCTGGGTCTAAATCCACCCAAGCCTCCTTCATTCCGGCACTCGGGTCGCGGTCGCTGAAAACGCGGACATGCGCCTGGCCCGAAGGCAAGTCCTCGATGAAATACTGTCCTTCTTCTATTGTCGCAACTCGCGTGTTCGTTGCCTCATCGACAGTGGTGCTTACGAAAATGCGGCCCCTATCCACCGGTTCGCCCCGCGTGGTCACGGCGCCGCTCAGTACGCAGGCGCCGTCGTGAACCTCGAAGTCGACTACCGTAGTTTCGGCCGATGCCACAACGGCTTCACACTGGTATTTGTTGTTCCATCCCTCGACCAGGATCACTTCGACGAGCCCCGGCGGCACGTGCTCGAAGCGGTAACGGCCCCCGGCATCCGTTTCGGTTCTCAGGAGGCCAACGCCTTCGTCCCCGGGAACGCGCAACAACACGACCAGGCCGCGGGAAGCAGTGACAATCCCTTCAACGGTTCCCCCCGGATCCAGCACAAGCTCGACGTGCGCCGGCTCCGTTCTATTGAGTTCGACGGAAACGGCAGCGCGGGCATAGCCAGGGTGAATCGCCGATATTAGGCCTGGCGTCATCCCTTCATAGGGGATTTGGAACGAACCGTCGCTTTGTGATCGAGCCACGGCCCGATAGCTGAAGAAGACCCCATGATCGGCAGGCACGGCGCCGACGAAGATGGCGGCGCCAGAGACCGGATTGCCCGCAGCGTCGATCACGCGCCCTGAAACGCCAGCCAAAGGTTCGAGCCGCACGATCACGCCGCCGAGCACTTCTTCAGACACAACATGCAGCAGCATGTTCTTCGCGGCGTAACCGTCTGCAAACACCCAAAGTCGCGTCGCGCCGTTAGACCTGCTCGCCATCCGAAACCGGCCGTCTTCCGCGTAGTTTATCGACTTGGCCTCGCGAACGGCCTGAGAAGGCTGAACGTCCTGATCCGGATGTTTCGTGGTCAGCACAAATTGTCTTACGGCTCTGCCGGTAACGGCATCGACCACCCGACCCTCGATCTCGCCGATTCTCGAGAGGACAATCTCGAGGTCTTCGGCGCCGGCCCGAACGCCGGTGAGCCTTACGCGCTCGAAGCCGGGGCGATCCGCTGTGATGGCATACGCGCCTTTCCTTAGCCCGCTGATACGGAAGCGCCCGGCAGCGTCCGTGCGTGCATCCCGGACCAGAAGATCGTTAAACTCATACCATCTACTCGGATCGTATTCGTCATCGGTGGCGTCCATTGGCCCGCGCGCGCCGAACGTGAAATTGTCTATCGGCGTTCCCTGGGTGTCAACAACGCGTCCTGAAATATGGATGCTCTGGTTGCCGAGACGTCGCACCACCAAGCCATTCACGTCTTCGCTTCTTCCAAGTGCTATTCTCGTCACAGGGGCCTTCGCGCCCCACCGCGTCAAGGTGTCATTCACGTTCTCGGGCGTCAAAGCCATGCCTCCGCCACCCAGTATCTCGTTAATCATTGCGTCGCGTGCAATCGCAGCCCAAAGCGCATAGTCGCCGGCGGCCAGCCCGTCAAA
>Ga0180437_10008275_pt1 | contig 13260 bp, 7 predicted proteins | sample SS_ome_4_FD_132410 | JGI IMG/M metagenome (GOLD analysis project Ga0180437, IMG submission 132410) | Hypersaline lake sediment archaeal communities from the Salton Sea, California, USA - SS_3_D_1 metaG | ecosystem: Environmental > Aquatic > Non-marine Saline and Alkaline > Hypersaline > Sediment...
GCCCGCGAAGCGGCTCCTACTGTTCTCATCGGCGAACCTGCGGGCAACGAAATCGAGCTCACGCACAACCCCGCGCCACCGAGTCAAAAAAAAACTCATCCACAACATTTGACAATATCTCTTGCTCTAACAAGTTAGTCCTCCCTGAAAAAGATTATAGATTCGCTTAATGACTCTGTTTTATAGGCATTTATGTGTTGCAAGGCGTGGTCTTAGTGGTATAATTTTGCAAGTTTTCATGTGTGAAGGACGCAAAAAAATCGCGGCGGGTGGTTTGAAATCTCCCGTTTGGGTGGAATCCCCAAAGATCCCACCAAAATCCCTGGGACGATTATAATAAACCGAGTTTCTTGACGCGGGCGGATAGTTCTGATAACCTGCTTGGCAGTGGTATCGCTTCCGGGTTTCTACTTGTTCGAAATTACCGAAGGCTTTTATGGAGAAGGCCCCTTCTCGCAGGAATTGCCACAGGTTCAGGCGGAAATTATGAAAGCAGTGACTCTATTCTGGTTTTGCATGGCATTGACATTTTTCGCCGATGCATGTGAAAAAGACAAACCGCAGTTAAAGGTGAAAGCTGCTGCGGAGTCTGCTGAGGAAAAAACCAAACGCAACGGGTCGGATGACTCACCCGACATAGCCCTGGCCGCCGGCGAGTCAGGGTCGAGCCGGGTACAGGGTTCTAAGCGTGTGGGCTCACGCACACTCTCGCAATGGCCCCAGTTCCACGGCCCTTCGCGGGACAACATATCGCGTGAAACCCTTCTTCTAAAGCAATGGCCGCCAGACGGACCGACCCTTCTTTGGACGGCAACAGACATCGGGGACGGCTTTGCCACGGTTGCGGTCGCAAACCGCTTGATTTATACCACCGGAAACATCGGTGATGACACTGTCATCACCGCACTGAACCTTGATGGCAGTCTCGAATGGACCGCCAAAAACGGCCCCGCCTATAAACGCAGTACTCCGGGAACCCGCGGCACCCCTACTATCGACAACGCAAGAGTCTACCATGAAAACGCCGACGGAGACATTGTCTGCCTGGATGCAAAAACCGGCAAAACCATATGGTCTCTCAATATGCTTGAGAAGTTCCATGGCCGCAACATAACCTGGGGCCTTGCCGAGTCGCTGCTTGTCGACCGCAATAATCTTATCTGCACCCCCGGAGGTGAAAGTGTCGGTATGGTCGCTTTGGACAAGAACACGAGTGAAACCGTCTGGGTCTGCAAAGGGACGAACGACAAGCCCGGTTACTGCTCTCCGATTGTGTTTGAGTATAAGGGTATCCGACAAATCGTCACAATGCTGGCTCGCTCTGTTATCGGCGTTAACGCCGACAACGGCGCCCTCCTCTGGCAATTCGAGCACATTACGCCCTACGATGAGAACATTAACGTCCCGATTTTCCACAATGGCTGCATCTTCGTATCAACCCAGACCACCGGCTCGCGCCTGTTGCGTCTTGACGTAAAAGCAGAGAAGGTCGATGTTGAGCAGTTGTGGCACTCACAGCAGCTCGAAAACCAGCACGGCGGCGTCCTGCTCGTGGATGGCTGCCTTTACGGCACGTGCCGATATAATACACAGGCACCGTGGGCCTGTCTGGACATAAAAACGGGAAAGCGCTTGTACAGCGACCCGGGCATAGGCAGAAGCTCGCTTACCTGTGCCGACGGGATGTTGTACGCCCTCAACCACGAACGCACATTAGCGCTTGTCCGACCATCACCGCATGCTCTTCAAATCGTCAGCCGGTTTACGATACCATCCGGCGGTCGCGGCCCGACGTGGGCTCACCCTGTGGTCTGTAACGGGCGACTATACATAAGGCACGGTAACTTCCTGTACTGCTATGACGTTGAAGGCAAGCCGAAATAAGAAAATATGAGGATGAAACGTATTTCCCGGTTATCATAGCCCGCTGGCAGTTCCGTGAAAACGGCCGCCTAACCGCAGCGGTCGACAAGCACGGCGTGCAGTGTGCTGTAATCGCGGCGGGTAAAAAAGTAGTGGCTCTTACTTATTCAGGAGGCAAAGCATGAACAGCGGAATGAAGAATCTCGTGGTTTTCTTGGTGATGGCGGCGATGGTTTCATTGTCGGTTGGGCCGGCTTGCGGTCAGACAAAGCCCTGCGCAAAAGACAGCGCAGAATCGGGCTTTGTCCCCCTCTTCAACGGTACCGACCTCACCGGCTGGGATGGCGACCCTCGCCTTTGGTCGGTAAAGGACGGCGCAATCCACGGCCGGACAACAAAGGAAAATCCGGCCCGTGGAAACACCTTCTGCATCTGGCGCGGCGGTAAATTGAAGAACTTCATCCTCAAGGTCAGGTTCCGAATTCAGAATGGCAACTCCGGTATCCAGTACCGCAGCCGGGACCTGGGTGACTGGAAGGTGGGCGGATACCAGGCCGAGGTCTGCAACGAGCAGGGAAAAGTGGGCTTTCTCTACGACGAGCGAGGTCGAGGCTGGATGGCCCGTGTAGGTCAGCTAATGGTCGTTGACAAAAACGGTAACAAGAAGGTACCGGGCAAAGTGGCGGACAAAGACGCCCTGATAAAGGCTGGTTACTACAACGAAAAGGATTGGAACCAATACACCATAATTGCAAGAGGAAATCACCTTGTCCACATACTCAACGGCTTCCAGACCATCGAGATGATCGACGATGACCCCAAAGGCCGGGCAGCCGAGGGCATCCTTGCCCTGCAGATTCATGCCGGGCCTCCGATGACCGTCGAGTTCAAAGACATCCTTCTCAAGCACCTTCCTGACCATTTCGGTCAGGCCAAACTTTTGTTCAACACCAAAGATTTCGATGGATGGACCTTTCATAAAGACGATGTCAAGACCGCCTGGTCGGTAAAAGACGGCGCAATGGTGAATATGGGCAAGCCCGGAGGCTATATCCGCACGACAGCAGATTACACCAATTACGTTCTTCGCCTGCAGTTCCGTCACATCACCGAGGGCAATAGCGGCGTACTGTTGCGCGCGGTTGGTCAGGACAAGGTCTGGCCCCGGTCCATTGAGGCTCAGGGCCAGTACCGCAAGGTTGGTGACATCTGGAATATTGGCGAATTCCCCATGAAGACGGACGCCAGCCGGACAAAAGGCCGTCACACCGTGAAAATGCACGACTCAAACGAGAAACCACTCGGCCAGTGGAACCAGTACGAAATCCTGCTCGATGGCTCGAATCTTGAAATAAAGGTCAACGAACTAATCCAGAACACAGCCGCCGAATGCTGGGAAACACCGGGCAAGATATGCATCCAGTCTGAAGGAGCACACATGGAGTACCGCAACTTCGTCTTGATCCCGATTATACGCGATAAGAAGCCGGCACCCGGAATATAAAGTGCAGCCTCCGACAACAAGGAATATGTACTGCGCAAGTAAAAAGGCGGAGGTGAAAGTATTCCACCCCCGCCGAAAAAGGCGTTGCCCGGCCCCGCATACACTACGCTTCTTCGACCACCTCGAAGCCGAGCAGGGTGGCGATATTATAGACGGGTCGTTTTAGATCACCATAGAAGGTAACTCTGTGCCAGCTCCACTCGTCCCAGTAGTTGAGCAGTTTATCGATGTCTCCCTTGACCTCCGCGGCCAGCTTGGTGCGGCAGGCCTTGTCTTCGTCCACGTTTTCGACCGCTTTTGCCTGGTGAAATATGACCTGCCTCTTGCGGGGGTCGAATTTGATGCTCGTGGTCATCTCACCAAGAGGCATCAGCGAGCGCACTGCTGCGCCTTTGCGGTCCTCTGAGTGGTTGCGGATGTGATAAGGGTTGGACGCACCGTCGGTGCCGAATACCCTGTTCGGCGCAACGCAGTGGGCGTAAATAATCCGGTTCTTGCTGGTGTCAATTACCGGATCGGAGATATAGCCCGGGCGCTTGACCAGATAAGCCATAATAAGCATTGTCAGGGTCGAGCATATATCGGCCTCACACGCGCCGACGTAGCCGTCGTTGTTCAACTGGAAGAAACCCAGGCACGGGTAAGCCCTCATCTTGCCGCCGTAGAAGCCGCCCAGACAGTTGATAGCGATGGCCTGGGCCTTCTGCTGCTCCATCAAGTCCAGCATAGCGACGTACATGGCGCCGGATTTCACGATTTCCTTTTGCGAGGGCTCGACCACCTTTGAGGCATCCCTGACCCACTTCTCGGCCCATTTCGTCGCCTTGGCCTCATCAGCAGCGTTGTACGCCTCATCAAGCTGAGCAAAGTCGATTGGGACAACCTTGACGCCGAGCGTTTCTTCGATGAGTTTGTAGTCAACGTACGCCCAGTAGCCGGGACCGGCGCCTACTTCAAGGACCTTGGAAGAAGAAAGCTGCTTCATGCATTCGAAGCATCGTAACGCTTGCACCACGTCCTCGAAGTCGGAGGACGAAACCCCGATGACCTTAAGGCCCTTGCGTTTTGCCCTTGCGTATTCGGTCAGGAACTCACCCGAGCCGGCGTAAAGGTCATCAACGAAAATGGTAGGCAGCCCCGACTCAGCAATGCGCCTGGACGCTCGAACCCATATTCCAAGCATGTACACCACATACCCGTCGATGTCCTTGCCTTTGTCGGAATCGAGAATCTGCTGCGTTTTTTGCCCGGCTTCGGCCTTGGTGAGGGTGGTTGGGATAAATTCGATGCCCGGCAGGGCCTTTTTCAAACGGCCCAGCAGTTCCTTTTTCCGTCCCTCATAGTCATACCCGATATTCGGCCACGTAGCTTTTTCACTCCGCTCGTGTGTGAAGAATAACCTTACTTTTGCTCTTGTCCTGGGGATGGTGTCGAGCGTTTGTGCCTGGGCGGCCGAAAGCGCTGATATGCCGGCTATCCCAGCCGCACACGCGGCGCATCCGCCAAGGAATTCTCGCCTGGAAAACCCACACCCCCGGCCTGATCGATTGGTCCTCTTAGACATGATATACTCCTTCATTATCCTGCTGTTTGTTCTTATCCGCATTTATCAGCTCCCATCCTCACAGTGCACTCCTATCAGCACTCAGATGCATTTATTCTAACACACGCCGCCCCAACCTGTCAAAATACCGCCTCGCAATCGAACAAAAGGAAACAAATTAATATTCTGCCATACCCAATAGAAAAGTTGATATACGAAAAAGAAAGCCTATGATTGACAGGGTAGCGTAGGCCCGCGTATCGCCGGAGGCAGGCTGTGCGAACGCCGGGAAAGTGCTCTTGATTTGCGGCAACTCTAAAACACGTACGATTGCTCGCAAAAATGCCGCAGTTAACCTTAAAAGATTATGTCCACAGTTTCACAGGTGACAGAATATTGATCGATAGGAGGATCCTGACATGAGCGAAAGTAATGTAAAAACTACGTCACGTCGTGAGTTCCTGAAGAACACCGGCCGCATCGCCGCAAGTGCCTCTCTGGTGGCGCAAGTTGCTCCGAGCATTTACGCAGCCCAGAACAACACGATTAAGCTGGCGCTGGTAGGCTGTGGTGGCCGCGGAACCGGTGCCGCGTCGAATGCACTCTCGGTGAAGAACGGCCCGATCAGACTGGTGGCCATGGCCGACGTCTTCGACGACCGTATTGCTCGAAGTTACAAGGGCTTGACCGAACGGCATCCTGAACAGGTGGATGTCCCTGAGGATCGCAGGTTCATCGGATTCGACGCCTACAGAAAGGCCATGGACCGTCTTGACCCGGGTGACGTTGCCATTTTTGGCACACCGCCCGCATTCCGCTGGGTCCATTTCGGCTACGCCGTCAGAAAAGGCCTTAACGTCTTCATGGAAAAGCCGGTGACGGTGGACGGCCCGACGACCCGCAAGATGCTTAAGCTCGCCGAAGAATCCGTCAACAAGAATCTGAAGGTGGGCGTCGGCCTTATGGTCCGCCATTGCCGGGGCCGACAGCAGCTCCGAGAGCGCATCGGCTCTGGCGAGATTGGCGACCTGCTCATGCTGAGGGGCTACCGTATGGGCGGCAGAGCCGCAGATGCCGGCCCTAAGCCCGACGGCATCAGCGAACTTCTCTACCAAATCCGCAAGTTTCACAGCTTCCTTTGGGCCAGCGGTGGTGTCTTCAGCGACTTCTACATTCACCAGATTGATGAGTGTTCATGGATGAAAGGCGCATGGCCCATCCAGGCCGAGGCTACCGGCGGCCGCCACTACCGCGGAGACGCCGTTGACCAGAATCTCGATAACTACGCCGTCGAATACACATATCCCGACGGAACCAGGCTTTTCTACTATGGTCGCAACATGCGCGGTTGTCGCAGTGCCTTCTGTAGCTATGCTCACGGCACAAAAGGCTCGGCTGTCATCTCAAACTCCGGACACACGCCCGGAAAAGTCCGAACCTACAAAGACCACAAGTTCGAGAAGGATGCCCTCCTGTGGAAATTCCCACAGCCCGAACCTAATCCCTACCAGCTCGAGTGGGATGATTTGATTGACGCCATTCGTCACAACAAACCCTACAACGAGGCGAAACGCGGCGCCGAAGCCAGCATGGTAACCTCCATGGGCCGTATGGCCGCCCACACAGGCCAGGTTGTTACCTACGACGACATCCTCAACTGCGAGCACGAGTTTGCTCCGAACGTCGATAAGCTGACGATGGATTCGCCCGCACCCCTGCAAGCCGGCCCCGATGGTAAATATCCCGTACCCCAGCCGGGCATTATCACCCACCGGGAATACTGAGCTTTGGCGGGCCGTTTGACCGACCCGGCCGCAAAGGCGGAGCTTTTCGTCTTCATAACAAGCAATCTCCCTCCCTCGAAAGAGGGCAGGGAAGGGAGATTGTGGTCGTGCGAAGCACATGGACGGTTATGAGCCGCAAGGCGGTTTCGCCAAGGCGGCAGCCTTTTATCTTACTTTTTTTGCTTGCGGCTGCGCCGGCTTAGGATACCATCCTGTCAAAATATCGAACCGAGGATCTCACGATGTGCAACTATCGTCTTATCTCTCATTGTAAAGTCGTATGTGCAGTACTGCTCACGATTAGTGTTGTCGGCTGTCGTTCCTCCGACGAGCCGGATGAGGACGCCGACCTGCCGACAGCGTATACCGAGACCGTCGCGCTGAAAAACGGACGGAGCATCCAGTTCGAGATGGTTCTTGTTCCCGGCGGAACCTTTACGATGGGAAGCCCTCAGGACGAGCCAGGCGCAAAAGCCGACGAAAAACCATCCCACGAAGTGCCTGTCGCCGACTTCTACCTTTCTGTGACAGAGACCACTCTTCAGTTGTTTCTGGAATACTATCAGGAAACTGTCACCACAAAGGAAGACTACACTTCACCACCGCAGCCAAGCACCGCTGCGGGGCAAAACCACGATGACCTCGACGCGATGACCGGGCCCACCCCCGTTCATGGGGACCTGACGATGGGCTACACAAAAGAGCACCCGGCTATGGGTATGACCTGGCATAACGCCATGAACTTCTGCAAGTGGCTTTCAAAAAAGACCGGCGCCGCCTATCGCCTGCCCACCGAGGCCGAATGGGAATATGCCTGCCGCGCCGGCGCCGCCGACATCTTTGCCTGTGGAAATGACCCGAACCGGCTCGCGGACTTCGCCTGGTACCAGGCCAATTCCGATGGCGAGGTCCACGAGGTCGGCAGGAAAAAGCCCAACGCCTTGGGTCTGTACGATATGCCGGGAAATGTCCGCGAATGGGTTAACGACATTTACAGCCCCGCCGCCTACGGCAATGCTGCACACCAAAGCCCGACCGTCGACTCGCAAGTACCCGCCGGCGGCCACGTCCATGTGGCACGCGGCGGCGACTACAGCAGCCCGATCGAAGATTTGCGCTGTGCAGCTAGGTCCTTCGAGCAGAAGTGGTGGCGCTCCGGCGACCCCCAGATACCCAAAAGCAGGTGGTGGCTGCCTGAAATGGATTTCATAGGTTTCCGCGTCGCCAAATCTGCCGGCACAACCACCGAAAAGCCGCACAGATAACAGCCTATCAGAATTACCCGAACCGCCTCCCGGACCTGACACCGCCCCCATGGTCAAAGGCGATCGTCACAACAAGGAAGCCAAAGCCACCGCAAATTCATACCATCACCGCTCACCCCGGATTTTATCATCTTCTGCAAATACTACTTCAAGTCTGACTTTAATAATCATAAATCATTTTCAACGTTAATTTCCATACAACCCCAAAGAGCTGACATTCCAATATTTAGTTCGAAGGTCATGTCCCTAAACGCTATTTACACAGGTCTGCATAACCTCTTTGGCATCAGGAACTTGTGGTGTCGCTGTCTGCGTTTTGGCCTTACAGGCACGTGCAGGCTTTCCATGCCATCGCAGGAATAAAAGGAGCCTGTGAGCAAGGATTTCCTTTCTCGGCGCTCGGCTTTATCCTAAGTTATACGATCACCACTCCATCGCCCCAGTTATGACCTCTAAATTGGGAAGACATCGCGATCTGGTCGCCCGCCAGGTCGGTGAGCTTGATACCCGCTAGTTTGCAGTAGGCTGCGTATGGTCGTTTGATGTCGGTCAGAACGCACCATGGATGGCGGCCATGAGCTGGGCCTCGGAGCGCGTCCGTGATGCCGTCAAGCGACAAGGCCACTGAAGTGCGGCAACCGCCACTCGGAGGCTGGGCCATGTCATCAGTATTTGCCCTCACGTGCCCGGTGCCGATTCTTTTGGCATCCACCATTACAGTAGCTGGCCGGCCTTTCGGCCAAGCCACCATCGGACAAACTCCGCCCCCCGTGTTGTGGAGGTCCCGTATAAGGAACGGCGCACGGTAGGCCTTGTGAATGCCTTCCAGCCTGGTCGCACTGGTGCAGTGGCTGATGATATACCAGTTGTTCACTGTGTCAGCCGTAGGATTCCCCATCAGGCCGGGCAGATCAAACAGTGATAGTGTGAGGAATTGGCACTCCGCTGCGGTCAAGTCGTTTTCACAGGCCGCCGGGATACCTTCGTCCAGAAGCCGCGAAAGTGCAAGACATCCCCAGCCGCCGTCCAGGCACAGCTTGCCGCGCACCCTCACGCCGTCATAGCCACCCTCACGGATCAACCGACGAATCGTCAGGTAGTGCTTGACCGCATTGAGAATGTCCACCTCCGAAGGCTCAATAACTTCTGTTGCCACCTTCATGTAGAAGTCGGCAATCGCGCGCATCTCTTCGGATTCCGCCACCTGCTTGAAAGTGTCATCATAGCCGTCACCAGGACAGGTTAAGATACGCATGGGCCTGCGTTTGACCCGCCAGAGGGTCTTATGCATGCGCATGGCATACTTCAGCCAGTTGACATCAGCAGTGGCACCAAAATAGATGCCCGATTCACCAGCGTATCGCTCCAACTCTCTGCGGTCGGGGCCGCGGTGAAACGAAAGATTGGCATAGACAATCGTAGGAATTTCACCTCGGTTTTCGAGGGCCTTAAAAACCGGTTTCCATTGGCCGAGGTCCAGCGCCATTAGGATTTGACCGTCAGGTAGAGTCTTCTTGATACGTTCCACATAGGCGCTGCCGTCTTTCATGAGTTCCGGCATGATGTCCAGGCGCACACCAAGTTCATTGGCCGCGTCTGAGAGGATCTTCTCATATTGCGCTCGAATGTCCTTCAGCATTTCCGTGGTGCCCGCAGGCCACCACCTGCCGCCTTGCTCCCGGAGTGCGAATCCCACGCTCACCAGCGGCCCGTTGTGTTGCTGCGGCACTTCATTGGCAAGGAGTGTTGAGGCGAAGTCAAACACCTGCAACTGTGCCGCTATAGCGGCGGTACCTGCTGCTAATAGAAATCCACGGCGGTTCATCTCCAGTGGGCAGTGAACACACATACGGTTGTCACGTGTCATCATTTTTTGTTCTTTTCAGTACACCTGTAAGATGCTAAGATCGACGACTTTTCTAAGCCGAAATTTCTGTATAAGCTGATTGTTTGTTCATATTGGCGTAATTCTATCTCATGATAGTAACCGTATCGCTCCAAAGCATTTGGGCACTGTGTTAGTCATAATTATACAGCCTTTTTCGGAGTTGTCCAAGAGTCTGTTCCAGCCTGAGAGAGCCCTTGCTACCTAAGTCTCTGAATAATCCATTGCTTGTCATAAGTACTCTTGAATGCAGGAACGGCTGGTCTTTGCTGCTCTGTAAGCACACAGTTCGGGTTCGTTCATCACAAACTTACGAAACACCCTGGTAAGCCAACTACTTCCATACGCCGGCACTTGCTATTGGCTCCAATGCCCGTAGCAGCACCTGCGCTTGCTTGGCCCACTACTTCGATGCCGAGATTCATTGGACCAGCCCTGCCAGCCTGCGAGAACCAGCGCGCACTGGACCGCGCACGAAACTGCTCATTTTCAGCCCTTTTGCGGCCTTCGCCCGATTCTCTGCCAGCGTCGTAAATCTTCTTCAATGTTCATGTTACGTCAGTTTCCATACAACCCCAAAGAGCTGACATTCCAATATTTACCTCGAAGGTCATGCCCCTAAGCGCTGTTTGCACAGGTGTGCATAACCTCCTTAACATCAGGAACTTGTGGCGTTGCTGCCTGCGCTTTGGCCTTACTATCGGCAGCGCAGAAATTCCAAATATAGATATTATTATTTGCGCAAATTAAAACTTCCAAGACCTGGCTTCATAGAAGGGTTCGAGTCCCTTCGTGGTCCTGCGGCGATTGACAAGTACAGTCCGGGCCTTGATATACTCTTGGATATTCAAGGCCTCCTGTTTCTCCCAGTCCAGACGCTTCTTGTAAACCTTCATGTAGATTTCCTTATCTTCAGGTGTCATGCCTTCCGTCCAATCTCCGGAATGAGGTAGTGCAAGGTCGATCCAACATGAAATCTTATCCATTTCTTCCTGCGTCATCTTCACCTTCTCGTGGCCTTTCTCTAACAAGCAGATCAGGGGGCTGAGCGATGAACCATGGGAGTATGGCGGAATCATCACTGGTACAGACCAGCGGCCTATCCAGTTCAAGTACTTGGATTTCTCGGCGATGATCCCGAGTCGCTGGTTCGTGTCATTGGCGGGAGGACCGGGCCTGTCCGTTGAAATAAGTATATGGTACGACTGGTTCCAGAACTTGCGTGCGGCTTTGTCCCAGACCGGTGTGCTTCGCAAGTCGGGCGGCTTGGTATCTCCGCCCTTGTGGCACTTTACGCATTTGGCATCGAGAATCGGCTGGATCATCTTCGGAAAACTGAACCCCTTGCCCGTTATGTCATAAAACGGCTCAAGCGATTTAATGCCGGCCTTTAGGGCCATAGATGTCGGTCTGTTGGCGACGGCTTCATTCTTGTTCTCGTGACAGCCTACACAACTGAAGATTTCGCCTGGCATCAGTGTTGACCAGGAACGCATGGTCTGCACTACGTGTCCTTTCGCATCTATCGCCTGGAAGTACACGGGCGTGCGCGCTACAACTTCAAAGGCGGCTGAGCCGTCCTCGTAAACTGGGGCTTCGCCAAGAACGATTTTTACATCCCATGCAGCCAGGTCGCTGATGGTTGAAGGCCCATGTTTTCGACCGATATCAGTGGCCATAAAATCCAGCGCCACAACCCTGATCTTCCTCACTATGCCACGCGCAATACCTTTTAGTCCCGGCCCGTGATAAATGTCCTGAATAGTGTAACAACCGGTCTTCTTACTCCAGTCTGTGGGGTACGTGGCCCGAGGCGGAAGAGGACGGGGCAGTAGGGGGACCGGCTGGTTGCAGGAAATGGCCGGGTCACAAGCAAGGAGCACGCGCTCGCCCTTACTGTTCATGAAATAGACCCCAAACCGTTTCTGTCCCTGCGGCCGGAATGTCACCAGGTAGTTCTCTTCATCAAGCGGATACGGGTATTGCCATTGGTCACCATCTTGACCGTACCGGTCTACCTTTATGATGCCTTGAAGTTTCTTAACCGGAGCAACAAGCGTCACACCGCTCGTTTCCTGCCGTCCTCTGGACGGGTCGATAATGGCCAGTTTTCCACGCTGGTGGGTATGGTGTCCTGAAAGCACTGCCAGCACTTTCACTGTGCCCGGAATGCCTCGGGCATGAAGGATTGTCGTGGGAAAGTAGGAATTGTTGCCATAATACTCGGTCTGGTGCGCGCCGTTTGGGTACATCCTGAATAATGGTTGCGGGTAGATCTGGCCTCGGTCGTTGTATTCCCACCGTGTATATGTAACCAGTCCGCTCGCCGGGTGCACCTGGGGATAGTTGGTATGCACCTGGTCGAATCCAACACGGCGCATGTGCTTTCCGTCTCTATTCATCAAGAACATGTTGCACACGCTCACGTGCCAGCAGTCCACGTTTTGAAAGCACCGCGTGGAACTGAACATGATGTTGCCATCGGGCAGATATATCCCTTCGTAGTCCGCTACGCCCGCACCGGATGTAAGCTGGCGTATTTTATGTGTCCCAACATCCATTTCGTACAGGTGATAATCGTCTCCGCGCGCCGACTTCTTCCATGAGAAGAGGATACGTTTGCCGTCATACGACACGTCCGGGTCACGCAAAACACCATCTTCATCCTGAAGAAGCGTCGTCTCCTTGATGGCATAATCTTTGCCGACTTCCAGCAGACATAAACTAGATCCGCCTTTGTAATTGAACTCCTTCCGTTGGCCGTTGGGATTGAGCATATCTTCGTCGCTCACCGCATCCGTATAGGCGTAGTGGGAGCCGCCCATGTCGAAATGCTTGGTAAAGACTATGCGCTCTATTCTGTCTCTATATGGGGCCAGCAATCTGTCTCTCAAGACGGCATCCGATTCTGCGGCGAATGTTTCAGATATGCCGATTAATAAGGATAGCGAAACAAGCGTGATCCTGTTCATCATCAATCTTATCCTCTTATGCAAAACGTTAATCTGATATTTCCCACTTGACTCCATTATCACGCCGGTCCACCAATCCTCTTATCTATAATACCAAATCCAGCTCAAAATTCAAGACCTAAGCCACCTTTCTTCTTTCACCCATCGGCCACTTTTCTCAATCATACACAAACTTGTTCAAATCCGTTCGACAAGGCTTATAATATCAAATTTTAATTATTTTGTATTAGTTTACTTGGTAAATCCGTAACTGTCCCAGACTCTGTGGTCGGGCATTTTGCACACAAGTGCTTGTGGCTCACTGGGCCGGAAAAGCACCACAATTTGAGCTTTGAAAAAAGTCCCACAATCGTTGGGACAGTTATGGAAATCCGGGCATCTTGTAATATTTCGGTTTTTGCTTATAATCGAGCTTCCGGGACGGCAAAACCGCCGCCAACGCCA
>Ga0180437_10008276_pt1 | contig 13258 bp, 9 predicted proteins | sample SS_ome_4_FD_132410 | JGI IMG/M metagenome (GOLD analysis project Ga0180437, IMG submission 132410) | Hypersaline lake sediment archaeal communities from the Salton Sea, California, USA - SS_3_D_1 metaG | ecosystem: Environmental > Aquatic > Non-marine Saline and Alkaline > Hypersaline > Sediment...
CTTCTCCCATCCGGGAGATAACGCATTGAGTCGGTTCTGAAACGCCTGTTCAGCTGACACTGCTGCCTGCTTCTGGACGTTCTGGAGGTTGCCCTCCATGCCTTGAATGGTGGTCTTCAGCTCAGCCATCATGTCCTGAGCTACCTGTCGCGAGACTCTTTGCACCAGATCAATCATGTCATCGCCAAACTGGGACACATCCTCTGCTGAATAGCCGCTTGCCGGAGGTGGCTCAGCGGGAGCAGGGGCGGGTGCCGCTTGCATGTTGGCGATGATGTCGCGCAATTCACTAATCCGCTCATCCTTGGAGCGTACAATCCCTTCCGTAGTACTGCGCCAATGCTGGAGGGCTTCCAAGTCAGCACGCAACTTGGCTATTTCCTCCTGTGCAGGATCGGGCGCTTGTACCATTTCGACTACTTCATCTGACTCCACAGTAGGTGCTTGGTCTTCCGGATTCAGATCAACGATCTCAGCAGTTGGTGTGCTTGATTCGTCATCCGTACCGTCAGCCTCAGCATCGGTAGCTTCGACTTGACCCTTAGCGGCTGCCGCCATCTGCCGGATCATTTCGTCAGCTTCCTGTGCCTTCTGCTTTACTCGGTGAATTGACATATGTGCTCCTGTTATTCCCGCGACTATCGTCTACCGGGAACCGCTTTCGGGAGGGGTTCATCCTCCGCAATTAGCTTGTGTAACGCCACATAGACCAACGCCTGCCCTTGCGCTACGCGAAATTCCTCAGAAGATGGACAGGCTACCAACCTATCCTTTGCGGTTTCTACACAGGCATCAAGGTAATCCATGATCTCTGCATTGAACCGCAGCTTCTTGAGTTCTTCCGCCTGCCTTGGACTAGGCGTGACCAGTGGTCGCATCACTCAGCTCCTTTCGCTATGGTGCTCAATTGCATACCGTGTTGTCAAGGAGACAACGAATTGGGAGAGAAATTATCGGTTACTGCGCTCCCATCCTGTAAAGTTTCTCCGGTAGCCTTGAACCCACCCCCTTGTTGGCCTTGCTGAAGCTGTGCAAGAGCGGCCTGCTCCTGCTGCTTGGCCCGCAAGTCCTCCTCCGGGGGTACAATCTTATCTGTATTAAGTTCCAGCCCGTCTGCCACCGACCGGAGAACCTCGCTTCTGCCCTCCAGACCAGTGATCTGCATGTCGAACGGATTGGCTGTGACCTGCAGGAACTCGTTACGCCGCAACTGCATAGTCTCGATACGCATGAGGCTGACTGCACCCCGCGCCACAACTTGTGCATCACCCTTAATGGTCGGGTCTTTATCGTACATCATGTTGTGGTTATACAGTTTCGTCAGCATGGGCGTGAGCACCGCCGTGTCCACATTGGATACGACTCCCTTCAGCCCCTTGTTCGCGGCATCCATAAGCATGGACAGGCCGGAAGCTGTGCGGCCTGCGCCGCCTACCTTATCTGACCCAGCCATATAGCGCGGCACCAGCGAGAAGTCATCTGCTAACTGGTAAAATTTCTCAATAATCCCAACCAGCTCCTGTGCATTACTCTGGGGCTGGAAAAATTCGATGGCCTTACCTGTATTGTTACCCATCTGGCTGTCTTCCAATTGCCAGATATGCCAAGGGGTCAGGGTTGTTATGTCCTGATCCGGAGCGAGCCGGTCTATATTTACCCCAACCTGCGGCCCGGAAGCCATACCCATATTGTTAACCAGAGAACGAACAGCTGCGTTAACCACACCCTGCACGTCATCCAGCACGTCAGGGATACCAAAGCCCCAAAACTCGCCGGGTATTTCTTCGTAAGACGTGGAGTAGTATGGGCGCTGGCCGATGGGGTCGTAATTAATTTGTGCCTTAATTACCCACTTCCCGATCATCCATACGCAGCACTCGTACATGGCTTCCGGGTCATCGATCTCGTCTTCTTTAAGACCCCACATCAGAAGGTCTTTGCCAGATATAGGCCCGTGATACTCCAGCGCGTCGAACTCAAATACTTTCCGCTGCAGGGTATCGGGAACAGAATCAAGCTCAGCTCCGTCAGTTATAAAGCCTAGCCAGTTATTCAGCCCGCCGTACTCACCCTCACGAATTACAGCCCTGATAGCCTCCTCGTCATAGCCCGGTACCCCAATAAGGTCATACAGTTCGGAATGGCTGAACGTATGGTGCTCGATACAGTACCCTTCTTGCGGGCTTTCGGCTCCGGGAGCGGGGTAAAATCTGAACGGGTCCACCCGCTCAAAGTCAGGGCTTATCGTACTCTCAACCTTGGGCGTCGGTGAGCCAAACGTGGGTGATGTCTCCCACTGCAGGGTCTTGCGCCGCCGCATGATCGGACCCTTCAAAATGGCAGATGGGTATGTGGCCAAGTCAGCAAGGAAGTCAGCCATCACAGCATGGAAGCCACCTTCTTCCAGCTGGTCAGCCATTTTGTTTTCCATGCGCTTGCTGGTTTCTTTGGCTTCCTCTTTAAGTGCCTGCTCAAAGCGGTTCATTTCGGAAGACAACTGAGCACGCACCATGGTGGGGTCCGGCATCTGCCCGGTGGCTGCAAACGCCTGCGCTACCTGCTGGGATACAGCCTGCTTAACCTGCTGCTCAGCGTCCGGTGGGATGTTCGGCTTAGGTGTGGGATTTACTGTCCACGGCCTATCTGTCTGACCAAGAAATACGTCACGCAACCACGCCTCTACAATGCGAATCTTGTTTGCGGTGACGCGGGCGTACTCTGTCGAGCCGCCAAATGCTGATATCTCAGCCAGTTTCTCAGGGTCGTACTCACCAACCCTAGCCCGGTGTGCTCGTTGCAGACGCCAAAGCACCGAGTTCTTGGCATCGCGTGCATTCTCCCACGCCTCATTTACATGGGCTGCGATCCCAGTAAGCAGCGGGGTATTGTTACGCTGATATGCCTCCTCAGTCGCAGTCTGGGCATCCTTCTCCATTTTGGATAGTTCAGAGTTCGATATGACCCTGATTAATCCCATTGCGCTAGCCATATATCAGCCCTAAGACAGCGCACCAGAGTACTGAGTGCTGCAAGACCGGGTATCGGATGCCGTCAGTGAGATTCCGGTACTCATACCGGCGCTCACATTAATGGCACTCATCGCGGATGCTGCCAACTGTGCGTTGACTTTGGCAGCGGTCTCAGTAGCACTCAACCCTAATGCTGTTGTGTGTTTCAATTGTTCAATAGCTTGGTCAGCCTGCTTTAGTATCGATTCGACACGAGCACGTTCCTTCTCTACCTCCAGCTCAAAGTTGCGGGCCTCCCCCTGCACCCGGTACTGCTCCTTACTCAGCAGCGCGGTGTACTTATTAAGCTCCGCTTGGTATACGCGGACAAAGGACTCAAGGTTTTGTGAGTCAGCCGCGATACCAGCCCGCCAAGCCCCCACCTGCTCTGCATAAATACGGGTCTCGGCCTCAGCTATGTCGGTAAGCGCACCGACCTTGGCCGATTCCGCATCAACTTCAGATTTGAAGGCGTCAACACGTTTGCCGTATGCGTCTACCTGAGCTGCATAGATGCGAGCTTTAGTCTCCTCGGCATCTACCCGGCTATTGTAGATATCGTACTTGATTTTTTCGCCCCCAAGCTGTGCTGTGTACGCATCAATCTCAGCTTTGTACAGCTGTACCTTGGTAAGCTCGCCCTGCAGCTGGGCTGTGGCTGCGTCAACCTGTGCCTTAAATACCTGCACGTAAGCCAACACGCCATCCAGCTCCGCCTTGTATATGTCAACAAGTTGCTGGTTTAGTGTGCCTATCAGGCGCTGGCCTTCAAGCTGGGCGCGGTAAATGTCCAGCTTAACCAGCTCAGCCCGCAGCCGTTCAGTGTAGACCTCTACATCGGTCTTGTAGATTTCCAGATACAGCCGGAAAATATCTACTGCGCTGTCGTAAATTCCTTTGACGACATTCCAGTGACCATCAGCCAGCTGCCGCGCAACATCATATATGCGCGTATGCGCTTCAAGAAGGGCACCTTCAAGAGCAATGCCTTGCTGTACCGAGAAACGTAAGTTCTCAATCTCCTGATTGTGGAATTGGATAGACAGCTCACGGTTAATCCTCCCCCGCTCAATGCGGTTGGCTTGGCGTATCTCCTGCACTCGCGCTAGCAGGGTTGATCCCGGCAGGGTGAACCCCTTAGCTGACCACTCAGCTTCTGCCTGAGCAACAGCTTGAACAGATGATAATTCTTCCCGCCCGATGGCCCTGTCAAACAGAGCCTGCTCGATGTTTGCCGGTAAGCCAGTGCCGCCAGCCAGCATAGCCTGCAGGCGAGCGTGCATATCCGTCACACCTGTGGCTGTGACATTACCGTTTATCTCTGTCCAGAGTACACTCTGAAAATCGATAAGGTCTGCCCGGTATGTATCCTCCAGTGCGTCCGGAGGTATAAAGTCTGGGCGCTCGACCACCAGATCATCGATGTTGATGTCCGGTATTTCAGGCAGCTCTAGGTCGTAAAGAGTCGGTACTTCCGGCAGTGGTCCACCATCGTAGATGGGGAAATCCACCTCGCCAATAATGGGCTTATTGGACGGTGGGCTTGGTAAGCTGACAGTCGGTGGCGTGGGTATCTGTATCGGAGGTGATACAGGCAAAGCGATGTTGGGGAAACGCAGGTTCTCAAGATCACTGGTATTGATGTTGTCTAATCGTGGTGCTGTAGGCTCGGCCCCTGTAAATTGGGGGTTGGGAGCCTGAAATTCACCGGGGTCTGCAGGCGATTCAAATGGTGTGAAGCCCGCATTCAGATTCCAAGAGACACTCTGTATCTCTACCGGGGTAATCTGGTAGTTTTCCAGAATCTGAGAGAAATTATTTGCTGCGTTTAGGTACTGATTTACCAGATCAGTGAAGAAGTCGAACTGCTCAACCACCACATCTGATGGTACGACAAACCCGCCGCCTATTACAGAGGGACATTGCGGTGTAGCCATTAAATCCTCCTACCAAGGTACAGCGGGTACATCTCCAACTGATCTATTTCAAAGTCACCACCGTCTACATTGGTGAGTTCAAACTGCCAGTACCGAGACCGCAGACCCTGACCCACACGAACATAGCCTTCTCTTGGGGCTTCAGCTGATGTTACTGGCGCAGCTTTATACCAGTGCTCAGATAGCTGTCCGTCATCCACTGAGCGCACTTTTAGAACCAGCTCATTGGTCGAAGTATACCCCAAGTACGCCGACCGTATACGCTTCATTCTGCTGGAACCCATATCCAACAGCAAACTGGACAGCTCAGAAGTAATTTTTACACCATCATCTGTGTCGCCGCCCATTTTGAACAGGCCAGTGTCGGTGGTCCCGTACATCTCACCTTGGTAATAAGTCAGCGAACTGAACTCAAAGTTACTGTACTCAGATACGGGCTGCGTACCCTCGGTGTTCATCACCCACCCTTGAGCCAAATCAGAGCTAGTCTTGACCAGCGCATAAACATCTACCTGCTCCACCAAGGTAGCCATGTACCGTGCGTCAAGCTCCAGCACGTCTCCAGCGGCCAGCTCTGCTGTCTCCTCCACCATGATTGTGAGCACGTTCGACATGAGCGAGTTCACAGTCATAGCTTCTATTATCTGGGCAAGACGTTTTACAGATAGTAGCTTGCTGTCCCCCAACGTACCCGTGTCGGAGATAGTCTGGACATATGCTGTTGGCACACCGGGATTGTCGCCGCCGCCCCCTGTGCCCGGAGGCGCTGTGACCCTGAAAGCCAGAAGCGTTACGGTGGTGGCTGGCAGTTCGGGCCATATATAAAGAAAGTCATCGACCGAATCCACAACCAGATCAGGCATGGTATCTAAGAACGCGGCAAACAACGGTGCCAATGTGAGCGGATCAGCGTCTACGGGAACCGTGTACTCGGCAGTTGTTGTGCCGCCCGTGTCGGTTACGTAGTCCATCTCAATGATTGTCCCAGCAACAAAGTAGCCAGATAATCTGATAACCGCTGGGTCTCCGCCAATAACGCCGCCTGAATCCGGCGGGTCTTCCGGGGGATTAAGAATCAGTACTTCGCGCAATTGGATGGCTGTGGCTGGTGCTTCCGGAAGCAGGCTTACAATCTCGGCATTCACAGTGGCTACGAGATCAGCTTGATTGTTCAGGTCCACCTGCACCTCAGCTGCCGCACTGAGGTTATCCATATCAGCTGAGATAGTGGTGACGACGGTAGACTCACCACCTGTATCCGACGCATAACGCACAGATACCTCGGTATCCTGTGGGAACCAGCCAAGAAACCGGATATCTACAGGCGTGGGGTCTTTGGCGTTAGGCGCAGGCTTAACCGGCTTATTGATCTTGCGGCCTTTGATTTTTACATCAGTGGCTGGCCCTTCAGGCTCTACATTTACCTTCTTTCCAGCCATTATCTATACCGCCGTAACCGCAGTGATGTCTGATTGGGCATCCAAATCAGCCGCCAGCAGGGTAGCCGCCCCTTCTGCGTCAGTATCTGATGTGATGGTGGTAACCACGGTGGACTCACCACCCGTGTCAGTCTCATAAATGATCTCAATGGTGGAGCCTGCCGGGAAATCACCAACAAGTTCTATGGTTGCAGGGTCTCCGGAGGTGCCTGTGTCTGTGCTCGTACCCGTCGGATCAATGATAATGATGCCGCCACCGCCACCGCCCGATGAGCCGCCACCGCCGCTGATCTTACTGTCGGTTACAGTGAGCGCAGATAACACAGCCACGATGCCTTGGTATATTGTCTGTACAGTACCTGCCGCCGCCAACGCCTCAGCTATAGCTACCACCTGTGTGACAGGTATGGACTCTGATATGTTGAACTGCTCGGCTATCTGAGTAACAAACTGCAGCTCGTGGTTTGCCAGCGCCAACGCCTGCTCTGTCAGAGAGACCACAGGGTTGTAAAAACTTTGAACAACGGTGCCGATCTGAATGGCATCGCTGACTTTGTTGGTGTACCTGACTTCAAGCGGTGCAGTCAGAGCGTAGAACAGCTCTGTGATCTCAACCTCAAGCTCTTGCAGTAGCGGCTGAACGTCAAAAGTAATGGCTACATTGAAGTAGTTGTTCACCACCTCAGTCGCATAGCCAACACCGTACAACTCCATCTCACCGTCTATAAAGCTGGTGATGGGAGTCTGCACGTTATCTGTGCCGGTCATCTTCAGGGTTATTGGCAGCTCGCCATTTACCCCGGTCTGCTCGTACAGCTCACCTGACGCACTGCCGGTAATTTCCATGTACCCGCGAACACCGTTACGCAGGGGTGCAGTGCCTACAGCGGCACCAGTGAACTCCAGCTCTCCGTATATAGACCCAGCTGTTACAGGTACGTCCCCGCCAAAAGCGCCTAGTGCAAACTCAAGTTCTCCGTTTAGGTACACCGGCGACCTTGATGTGGAGACGAGGGCGAAGGTTAACTCACCATCAATTAGGCTGGTTATAGGTGTCTGTACGTTGTCAGTGCCCGTCATCGTAATAGATAACGGTATGATTCCACTGCCTGCAGCCAGCACAGCGCTGGTGCCTACTCCGGGATTTGTAGGCGCTACTGGTATAGGTGTATTGGGGTTAGGTATCTGGGACTCGTTCAGAAAACCTGTCCAAGTGCGGCCAGTAGCCTCGTTTTCAACGGCATCGTCCAAAGCAAACAGCGCACTATCCAGAAACACATTACCGTAGCTGAGCTGTGGACTGACATACGCCACATATCCGGGCAGGGCATAGCCGGGAAAGCGATAATCAAAGTACTGGTTTGCAGGATCAGCGTTTGAGGGGCGGACACAGAACGCGACCTTATTATCGATTCTGTATATATAGTACCGCTGACCGGGACTGTGCCCCCCTGACACTACAGATACGACATTGCCAGCCTGAACTGGGTAATACGTACCGGCCAGAACCACAAAGCCATAGTCAATGTCAGTGTAGGTGGTGCTTACATTATCAGAACCATTGAGGCCACAGGCCACACCCACCACAGAACCAACGTCCCAACCGTACCAGCAGTTGCCCGTGTACGATACAACACTACGTGCTCCACCGTTCCAAGCCGACGGATCGTCTAGCGGGAATGTTCCATAAATGGGTACTGTGTCTACGCATACGGTCATTAGAGTTTGTTCCACCCAAATTCATAGCCCGCCGCGTAGGCTTCCAAGTACTCATTTTCGTACTCATCACCAAACGTGGGATCAGGTGAATCGGACGTGAACTTGGGGTTGGCCAGCGTCTTATCCAGTATCCCCATACTCATACCTTCGTACATACCCCGGTACGCAGCATTGAATACCTTGGAAAATATGCTGCCTGTGAGCGGTAAAAATGTAGGGCCGTACTCCGGATAAAACGGTACGCTCCACCACCCCAGCTCTATTGCTAGCGCGTAAGCCATCTCGTAATCGTTGTTGAGCTGCCACGGCACCACGCGTGCGGGTGCTGGGCTATCGTAACCCAACCACGGATCACCTGAATAAAAGAACTCGGCAAACTGACCCAACTCGTACTCAGTAAGGCTGCGCCGGTTAACTGGATCGTACAGGTCGTTAAGGTAGTTCTCCCATGCGGGACCAAATGTGCTGTAGTTGGGATCAGCTTGGAATGCTATCGCATACTGCCGACCATCTTGGAAAGGCTTTAAAGCGTCAGCAGTGGAGACTAATGCTGTCTGCGTGGATTCTTCCAGCTCCGTCCAAAAACCATAAGGGGTAGGTGCGTCTGTAACTCGCAATGTAACTGTGTTCTGCCCCAACACACTAATGCCCCCAGTGTCGTACCACGTCACTGTTATCTCAGCCCCATCATCCGCTAATACAACAGGGTCAATGATGTAGGCGTTGTTCGCTGTACCCCCAGCATTCCCAGTATAATTATCTGAGTTGGGGTCATAAGTATATTTACGAACTAACGTACCATTTTGTGCGGGAATAGTTACGGTGGCGGCAACATCAAGGGCTGCATAGTCAGCGTGACCGTTAACTCTGTCAAAGCCGTTAATGATAGTCTGGGCATTAAGCTCTACACGATCTCCTGTTTTCGCAAAAACAGTGTGGTCAGATGACTGCACTGTGCCCGGAACAAAAGAGTTAAGCGCAGGTAGACTTTGCGTAAGTGCTGTACCAACCACCCCATACGCGTCGGTAACAATGCACATGGGTAAGTAAATCCATATCTCACCTATGAATTTGGGGTTTATCCGCACATACGGCTTATCTGTAATCCCATCCGTAGTCAGCCAATCTATCTCACCATGCCACATATCCACCCACTTATACGTATAGGGTGGTGTACCGCCTGTTATATCGACGGCAGCGTAGGTTTTAATGCTCTCGTCTGTGCCGAATAGGCGCTCATCTAGCGGGTTGCCGTACTGATCCGGGGGTATGCTGAGACTGAACGATGGTACGCTGCCCGGTGCGCTGTTATCCGGAAAACCATTGGCAGGGGGGTTGTACGTGTTGCTGCCGGTATAGAGGTTACTCCAGCGTAACACCCTGCTTGTAATCCGGAACGCGCCGATCCACCCGGAAATACCCCAGCCACCTGCAGTGGCATTATCATTGCTTGGCGTGAAAAACGAATCACCCGACCCGCCAAAAGAATGGTCGCAATACCCTTGGTACGGCTCAGGAACCACATACGTGTTGCCAGCTAAACCGATAACAAAAGAATCAGCGCCCTGCTCATAGGCGATCATAAAGTGTTCTTTGCCAGAGCCGAGGTACAGCCCTGTGGCGTAATCAGTACTTGTGTCGTAACTGCGGACAATCAGCTGGCCGCTACTAACCAGTACAGACAAACCTAGATAAACAGGTAAGCCAGCGGTGCTGTCGTACTGCTGCCAGTCTGTGACTCCGCTACTTCTGGAGATATACGCGTTATCGTAAAGAATGCCGTCCCCGACAATATTCTCTACGAAAGTCTCCAGTGTGAAAGTAGGACAATCCCCACGGTGAACCAAACTAAAATTCCACCGCCACGCCTGATAACCCCCATCGAGGTACGGGCTGGTGAAGTACAGCATCTGGTGACCACCAGAAAAGGTGTAGCCGCCCGCGCTATAGGTGGGAGCGCTGACTGTGCTTAGATAAATTTCTTCTTGGCCAACTGTCTCGTAATCGTACCCTACAACCAAGCCACCAGTTGCCGTAAAGGTGTTTTGCCCAGTTGGTGTTAGTACTCTTGATAAAGCATATAGACTATCTGCCACCAATCACCTCACGGACACGTTATTGGTGTGCGGTACACACTGCCTGTATTCCCAGCAGCACACGGGTAACTAATAAGCCGCCAGCAGTTGCCAACGCTATCCTGATATTCAAATGCGTTTACTACATCACAACCATTATCTAACGGAGGTGCAGTATTGGGGCCTCCCACATTTATGGGTGGTGGTGGTGTCGCCACCGGAGGAGCAACAGGCGTAGTCGGTGGCGGAGCATACGTTACACAGGTGAACCCTAAGATTACATCATCTGCGTCCGTTATTTTTGTGAGTGCCATTCTGCAGCATTAGCCGGGAATAGACAGAGAGAAGAAGTCTATCGTATACAGCGTTGACGCATTGTAAGTGGTGCTCTGCACAATGAGGTCAGCACCAGAGCCGCCAATGGTGCCCTGAATCCGCTTCTCAGTGGTAGATGCTGCACCAGTGTCGCCAGACTGTTCATAACGCCAGAAAAGACCCTGACCTGTGGCCGCCGCTGTACCGCTCCACGTTTGCGCGGATGCTTTGGGGATAGCCCCGTTGCTTGCAGATGCCTCCAGATCAAGACCCTGACCTGCGCCAATACCCTGATCGTTGTCGCTGTAAGTACAAAGCAAAGTTGTACCGACAAGGGCATCATCAGCAGTGGCCGGTATGGCTGCGGCGGCATACACCTTAATATAGCCGTCATCGAAGACAGATTTCACACTGCCTGTATCCAGCACATCATCCTTGAATCCAGTTGAAAATTGCAAAGCCATAATTTACTCCAAAAAGTTTAAGTAAAATTCGTCAATGACGACGTTGGTCAAGGTGGTTATCGATGTGGTCTGGAGTATTAAAGACTCCCCAACCGCTCCATCCAGACGTGGATAATACAGTGAGTTTGAATCATCATCAGGCTCATTCCACTTCCAGCGCCACCATCCGGCAGTGCCGTCAGCGACGCCTTTCATGCGCCACGTACCACTTTTAATTAACCCGCCCGCATCACCCAGTACAATCCGCAACCCGCCCTGTGCCGTCGTAGGGATAAATACGTCCCCGTCATTGGTTATCTGAGCAAGTCGTGTGCCAGTTGGTGCGTTCGACGCTGAAGCTGGTTGAGCGCCAGAGTAGATATCAATGACCCCGTAATCCATCATAGAGGTCAAGCCGTAAGTACTAAGCATACTCCGGCTAAGACCAGAACTTACACGGATGGTCATATTATCTTTCCCATAGGCCAAACATCCCTAACATCGCTTATTCCAACCGCTTCGTCAATATCAAAGTTGGACCACAGTAAAACTTCGCCATCAGTGGGTGGCGCATAGTAGCTCCACTCCCCAAAGCCGAACACGCTGCCAGCAGGTTTTAGGTACGCTGGTGGTAAATAGCCAACTTTATGTACGTGCTTAACGCCAATCCGCACAATTATCCGGTCATCATACCGTATAACTTTGCTATCGCACTCACCCAACTTGGAGAAAGGTGGTGCAATGTTGCACGTCATAAACGATCTGGGCAGTTTTCCTGTGCCGAAATACCAGATATTGCTATCGCCATAGTACGTACCACCCGTATAACACGCCACCGTGTAGTCATCAAAAGGTGGTCTACACCACGGCGCATCCAGCTGAGTCTCTGGAAAGCTGCGATATGCGGGTCTGTCATACTCACCGTTTTCACCACCAAACCCGAAAGCCATAACAAGCTCAACATCAGGCGTAATAATCCCGACAGTATCTGCATATGTATAGCCGGGTGGTGCCCCAAGAGACGGGGGTACTGATAAGAAGAATGTGCAGGGGCTGACATCCATCTGGTACAACCAGCGTGTATCCGGCAAAGACCAATAAAAATCTTCTGCGGATATGTTGGGTGCATTCAGGGCTGGCTGCCCTCCTGCAATCGTATCGTCTTGAAATATCGTGTACAGCGTCTCCTGTACCTGCTCGTCTATCTCACCCGGCGCAGCTTTGGGATTCAAGTCTATTTTGTAATGCACGTCCCCATTGGTCCGGTAATAAGGTTCCGAGTTAAACGTCCAATGAAACTTGTTGGTGTGTATCTGGCTATAGATTATGTCCTCACGCAGCTCATCCAGATAATGAATCACGCAATAGAAATTCTCTGTCTTTGTTCCGGGAGCGGTAGCAAAGTCGTTATCTATAACTGGCTCAGTAGTCAGCTCCTCCTTCATATATTGCTGCATGTACGGAATTTCTTTGCCGCTCGGGAATACCAGCTTTCTATAGCGCCAGCAGTAGCTGCAGCGGTCAGCCCAGTTGAGGTCAGCCCGTTTAGTACGCTGCTTCTGGTACTCGTCTACAACTAAAGTTAGATACGTGAGGGTGTCACTGGCATCGTAATGCGGAAACACCTCTATGCTGCCGCTAAGCTGGCGCTCATAATGAGCTATGCTCTCCCAGTTGGTCTCTACACCATCCAGATCAACATCTCCAAGGTAAGTTGTGACGGTGGCGACCAGCGGGGTGGGGGTATATTGCGTAGGCTCAGCAAAGGTGGATAGTATGGTTTGGTCCCACTCAATATGTACTGGGTTAAGTGCAGCTCTTGGGTTTGAGAGGTTTGACCGCTCGTTTGTCCAATCACTCGCTATGTAATCCAACGCCTGCGTATAGGTGTCTGATATTTTGTACAGGGTGAATACGAATTTGGACCCGTCAGAGTTAAACGTCACATGTCCGGGAGGGTTGGTTATCCACCCGTCAGCCAATAAGTACTCCTTCTCGTACTCAATCTCGTAAGTACCCGGTATATTGGGCCGCCAAGGTAGAACACTGGCCTCCATAAGCCTGACAGGAAACCGCACAACGTACAGCCGTAAGTAGTCACCCTCTGCCGGGTACTCTCCGTTGTAATAAGCTGCGTCTGTTACACTGTCCGACTTCCAGTAAACGCAGCGAATCCACTTCTCACCATCAATCTCTATGACTGCGCTGCCAACCAGTGCGAGAAAATCATCTTCCGGGTCCAGTGTAACCAGCGGCGCTAAATCAGCGGGCAACTCATAAACGTAGCGCCCCCAACCAGCCCTACGGCTTGCGACGTAGTTA
>Ga0180437_10008280_pt1 | contig 13254 bp, 10 predicted proteins | sample SS_ome_4_FD_132410 | JGI IMG/M metagenome (GOLD analysis project Ga0180437, IMG submission 132410) | Hypersaline lake sediment archaeal communities from the Salton Sea, California, USA - SS_3_D_1 metaG | ecosystem: Environmental > Aquatic > Non-marine Saline and Alkaline > Hypersaline >...
ACAGGCGATGCCCCCCACTACCAAGAGAGACTTCACGAACAAATCGGGTGACCATCCCCGTCTCAGCAGATCAATCACGATGTAGAAGAATACGACGTACATGAATGCCCAGAACAGGCTCTCCAGGCTCAGGCGCGGCATGTCAGACAGCACGGTGGTCAACAAGAGGACGGCAATGAGTGCTGAGATTGGGATGTCCAGTGACGTTGCAGGAAGATCTTCGTTGGCCAAGGCCTTTCTTCCCAGCCAGATGATGACGATGATAGCCGCAATAACATGTGTGAAGAACCGGCTTTCGAAGACTACGATGCCGGCGTAGCCACCTCCTATCAGGATGAAGTAGCTGAGGAGCAGGATGAGACCGGTTTCTCTGGCGAGATACAACAGCGAAGGAGAGGACCTCATGGTTCTAGTTCGGCCTGGTGTCGGTTTGTAAGGGATCCAGCGTATCTCTCGTGACTGGTTTGAATGCCTGCGCAGTGCAACCCCACAGGTCTGGAGGCACGCGACGTTTGCGGTTCGCCCGTGACAATGACATAGCGTTAGGCAGGGAGGCTCTCCTGGATCCCATCATACCCCCGCCATGCCTCCGGGGCTGTCATGCGATGGGTTGCGACACGGTTGAGCGGACAGGGAGCAAGAACGTGTGAATGCGTGAACTCCGATTTGCAGGTACCCCATGGTTCGCCAAGGACGCAAGGCATTCGACTATGGCGTTTCTCCAACTCGGCCGCAAGGAACAGTCGCAACCATCGGATGACCGGCTACGTGCTCTCAGAGCAAGAATGCTTGCGAGTAGCGTTCTTCCCTTCCATTCTACTGTTGCCTAACCAGCCGGTCAATAGTACGCAATTCCCACTTGCCTAGTGTTTTGCCGGGCCTCAGCTATGACTCAGTGTCATACAGGGAGAGATGGACACCGCTGTACACTCTCTCTTCCACATTATGGCGATTCTGGAGAAGCCAGGCTCTTACTTCGTCCTCTTCCACCTTTCTCATCAATCGCTGCTGGGCTCCCTGTGCGAAGCGGTGAAGATCTGCATTCTCGCAGACTATCATGGTCCATAACCTCCCGCCTTCGCTTGCGCTGGAGGACAGCTCAGCGTCCAAGAAGGTGTCGTAAGCCTGGGCAGACTCCAGGTAGGGCACTGTGAGCCAAGGTATCTCCTGCAGGTCATAGTAGTACAGCGGCACATAGTGATGAGGGCGAACAAGAAGGACGTCTCCGCTTTGGGCGTTTTCCCTGATCTCGGTTATCGCCTGTCGCCAATCGTCGCGGCGATATGTTTGGTCAAGAAACAGGGAGCAGGTCGATGCACCAGTTAGCGCTAGCAGAACCACTGCCACAAGTGCACCGAGAGTCTTCTTCCTGTCGAAGACTTGTGTTATGCCGTAGCCAACCAGAATCAGAAATGCGGGTAGCAGGGGGATGAGAAAACGGTCCATGTAGATTGACCTCCTCTGGGGCAAAGGCCAGTCCAGCGAAATCAGGAAGACGAGTATGAGGGGCAATGACAGCCAGTACCATACAAACCGCAGCACGTTGCGTTGCCGTACCGGGATCTTCCCCCGGAACAGGCGTACTGCGACATAGACCAGGATTGCCGCTATCGACAAGGCGGCGAGGACATTGAAGAGGTTGGCGGGATTCGAAGAGAATCCCAGGCCAAAGTCGTAGAGCGTCCAGAACAGATCCTGAGGCACAGCTGGCCGGATCCACGATATGTTGGCCTGGTAGAATCCTCCGGTCAGGAAGATGGCGGCGAGCCAGGGAGCAACTAGCGTGCCCGCGATCAGCATAGACAGGAGCCATTTGGTCAACAGTACCCGGTTCCGTGGCCGTAGGAGTATCAGGTAAGCCCCTTGAGCTAGTATGACGAACAGAGTCAAGTAGTGCGTGTACATCGCGAGCAGGATGAATATGCTGTACCCCAGCCAGTTGATCGGCCGGTCTTTCCTTAGTAGCCGACCAAAGAAGTAGTTGGCCAGCAATGTGAGAAACACGATGAGAGAGTACATCCTGGCTTCTTGGGAGTACCAGATGTGCAATGGAGAGATAGCCAGCGCGAAAGCGCTGATCAATCCCAATCGCTTTCCGCCCACGAGAGCAGCCATGGGAAACATGGAGGCCACGGCCAGAACGCCGAGGAAGGCGGAGGGGGCACGTACCACGAACTCACCTCGAGCCAGGGGCAGCCACACGTGCAGGACCAGGTAGTAGAGTGGGGGATGGACGCGGTCGTCAAGTACGGTAGTCATCAAGGTGCGCAGGTCCATGCTGCTGACCGTGACTGAGAAAGCCTCATCCCACCACAGGCTCTGTGCATCTAGACAGGCTATCCGCAGCGCAAAAGCGAGTAGCAATATCGGTATCATCCAGCGGTAGTGATGGATTCGGCCAGTGCTCTCTGCCATCAGCCACCCTCCTGACGGAAGAAGACCACGGCTTGTTCGTCAGCGTAGGCTCGATACCAGTCAGCTCTCTCGCTGAGCATGGTCGCCAGTGAACTCCCCGTATCTATGATGGCAACGCCGACGCCATACGTGTCCAGAGGCTCCTGCCACGTTGGTCTCAACTGGTAGACCTCGAGATACTCTTCGATGAACTGATCTCCATAGACATCGGCGCGCCCATCTATGAACACCCTCCGCTCAGGATACAGTCTCCAGATAAGGTATCCGCCCCAGTGGTACAGGTTGTAGGCGCGGTCCCTTGTCTGGCTACTCTCCAGGAAGTCTACAGCGGCCACGGGGAAGGTCTCTCGCTGGGCGGCTGCATTCCCTGCCAGGGTGCTGCTTACCTGGGCAGCACCGCCGAGCAGCACAACCCCGAGCAACAGCCAATTCACGACGACTGTCCAACGGCCCCGGCGCTCCGGCCGTGTGCGGTACCGCTCGGTCCATTTCCAACCCTGCCAGGCATGCAGGATCTGATCGGTGAGCAGGGGCGCGGTGGTGAGCACAAAGAAGGGCATGTGCCGGGCGGACCGAAGAGAGGCATAGCCGAAACCCAGCATGAATAGAAACTGGATGGGGTTCGGCGCGCGTCGAGACACGCCAAAGCTAGCCAACAGGACCAGGATATAGATTGCGAAGGGCTGGAACTGAGCCAGATGGAAGTCAGGCGAGAACCATTCCATGATATACCGTTGCATGGCAGGGCTGCCGAGTGTCCCGAAGGGGTAGATCAGGATCTGCACGCCATTAGGGTTCAGGATTGGTGCAATGGCTGTGATGAGGGTGACGAGCAGCAACCCACGCAAGTCTCTCCAGGTGAGTCTGGTGTCCTTACTTCCAGCCAGGACATTCTCAATCGCCGCTCCGACGATGTACACGCTAGGGAAGACCAACCCCAAATAGAAACTGCCGTGGAGGTTGGCCCAGAGTACCATCAGAGGTGGTAGTAGCCATATGTGCCATCTCTTCCCGCGTCGGTAGAGATGGAGGATGTATAAGAACGCGGATGACAACAAGAGCGAGAACATCTGCGGGCGCACTCCCCAGGTCACTGCCGAGGTGATGGCTGCCCATACGACCACGAAGGAGGCCAGGTACGGTCGCCCCCCGCACTGGAGATAGAGCAGAGCGAAGGTAGCGGTGATGATGCCAGCGAAGACCAGGATCAGACCTCCGTGGCCTGAGAGAACATAGATGGCATACAGAAGGATCTCGGCGAACCACTCGTGAGTGATCCATGGCCTGCCCGGTTGTGTGTAGGAGAAGATGTCCTCGTGGGGAATGCTCTTGGTCTCGAGGATGTGCTGCCCCGTGCGCAGGTGCCACCAGAAGTCCGGATCGGTGATGGGCCGGGCGGCCATGATAAACACGCACAGCAGCAGGATAAAGGTCATCAGTCGACCGGTGCTCAGCGAAGAGAACACTCTGCTGAACCTCATGTTGACACAGCTCCTCACAGTGTGTCTGGACGAGATGTTGCCATGGAGCGGGCGTGAGCGCAGACTGGCCGTGGACTAGGGGCCGTCAGCGGCCGGTCTCTCTTGCTGCGATTTCGAACAGTTGGTGGCCCACTCGTCGTGCCACGTAACTGTCGCCGACGGCTAGCGGGTCCACTGCCCCCCTGTGGGGTACGGGATAGGTAACAAACGCATATCTCTGGATGCCGTTCTGCGCGAAGACTTCTGTCAGTCGCTGGTACTCCTCTTGACTGCGGACGTAGAAGAACTGATTCTCGTAGAAGAGGGGAGCTGCGTACTGCGCCAGCCCGTATTCGTCGCTGACGACAAGGCTGGAGTCGAGCAGGGCGGTGTCCTCGATCAGTTGGCGACCCCTGCTCTTGACCATCTGCATGACCCGGACTCCACAGCTCTGGAAGAGCAGACTGATACCGAGCGTGGCAACCAGGCACACTGTGAGAACGCTTGTGGAGGATGCTCGTTTCGCCGCCTCGGCCAGCCAGCGGTAGTTCCTCAGCGCGAGGACTGTGGCCAATGGGAAGATGGGTAGCAGGAAGCGCGGACCCCACTGCAGGCCCGGATCCACCGGGGTCGCGATACATACTACCGCGACGTATCCAAGGAAGACAGCCAGCAACAATCGGCGACCGTCTTCGGTGTCTCGGTTGGAGAGGGTAGGGAAGCTGAAGGCCAGAAAGGGTGTGGTCGCAATCAACCCGCCCAGGGGCCTTCCTGCCCAGGCCTGGAGGAGGTTGGGTAAGCTGCACAGCACCAGAGCGCCGAAGGAGGCGGCTACCAGAAAGAGGTTCTGTCGAAGTTTTGGTTTCCAGAGGACCATCGTGGTGGCCACGAAGGCCATGGTGAACAGAAAGGTGAGTGCCGGATCGGAGTTTGATTCCAGCAGGGTGTAGTAGAGGATGGCCAATCGGTTTGTGCTGACTGGGAGCTCGTAACTAAGGGATGCAAAATGGGCCACGTGGGGGCCGATGGGATTTCCATAGACGATGAGCTGAAAGAGCCAAAGGGGGAGTAGAGTCATCAGCGTGCCGAGCCCCAGGATGAGTGTCGAGAGTGGGCGGCGGCCGCAAGACAGGAAGTAGGCGATGGGAACTATGGCAGCCATCACGTACAGTTCCGTACGTGCCCAGACTGACAGTCCCAGCATCGCGCCGGCCGCCAGAAGCAAGGGCCATTTGGGCTGAGAGGTGGTCTTGACTATCAGGAGCAGAGCAGCTGTGCTCAGGAGGGTCCCCAGTGTATGATCCCAGAAGAGGAGGCTGTAGAAAAGTAGAGGGGTGCACAGGCCCAAAACCAAAATCACGGGCACGCCGCGGATGTCCATCAGTCGAGCGATCTGCCAGGTGAGGAGCAGCGTCAGCAGTCCCGACAGAAAGGGTATCACGTACAGGCCTGCGTAGCCTATAAGTGAGAACAGGGGTGTGGCTAACAGTGGGAAGAAGACAGGATAGACAGCGTAGACATTCCCGTCCCGGATCAACGCAGGAGGATTGTTGATTGGCACAAAATGCAGCTCCGGGTCGAGCCAGCGACCAGGGTAGTCAAGCGCGAAGTCTGCCCATCCCTTGCGCACGAAGTTCTGAACTTGGATCAACTTCAGGCCCTCGTCACTGCTGAAGAAGGCATCTTGAGGGAGGATATGGAAGGCTAGAGCGGCGTAGATAGTGGCCACAAGGACCAGAGCGAGTACAGACTTTCGCATTTGACCGCAATTGTAGCCTCGTTGGTGGTATGCTGCAAGGCCTTGCCACTCCCGCCAATACCTGACTCACACTGTTGAGTAGTCCCGGGCAGCAGGGTTCTTGTTTGTCGGGGGGTGCTTGTAGTACAATTGGCGTCGACGCGTGGGCACCTGTCTGAACCTTTGAGTGTGCGACGAGGCGGCACGATGGGTGATGGAGTCGAGGCAACTTACCGATTGCAGGCGATAGACACCGAGATGGACGAGAGGAGGGCGGCTCTGCGCTCCGTGCGGAGCCATTTGGCCGACAACCAGGAAGTGCTGGCGGCCGTCAAGGCGGTGCGCGAGAACGAAGAGACCACGCAGAAGTTGCACAGCAGCCTGCGCGTGCTGGAGATGGATCTACAAGAAGTCTCGGACAAGATCGCCGCGACCGAAGGAGCACTTTACGGGGGCGAGGTCACCAATCCGAAGGAACTGGCCGGTATGGAGCAGGAACTGGAGTATTTGAAACGCCGGCAGTCTACAGTGGAGGATGACACGCTGCTGCTCATGTCGGAGGTGGAAGAACAAGAGGACGCCCTGGAGGCCGCCCGGGAACAGCTGAGTAGCACTGAGCGGGGCTCGGACAGGCACAAGTCGGAGCTTCGCAAGGATGAAGAAGAGCTGCTCGCGCGCCTGTCTGTCCTTGAGGCGGAGAGAATGGAGATCGCCCAGCGGATCTCCCAGCAAGATCTGAGGGCGTATGAGGATTTGCGCAGTCAGAAGGGGGGACAGGCGGTAGCTCTGCTGGAGAACGGCATCTGTCAAGGCTGCCGGGTTGCCCTGCCGACCAGTCTGGTTCAGCGCGTACGTCGGGGCAGCGAAGTGGTCTATTGCGGCAGTTGTCAACGTATCCTCTATTCCCCATAGCAGGAAGGGGACAAGACCAGCGCCACCATCTGAGGGAGAAGCTTGGAGAACGCACAGGAGTCAACGAACCCATACGTCATAGATGGGCCTGCTGTCGAGCAGGCGCAGTTTTTTGGACGAGAGAGTGAACTGGATTGGGCGACTGAGGTTCTGGCAGCACGTGGCACCCGGCGGTTGGTCGTGGTGCAGGGCAGCTACCTCATAGGGAAGACCTCCTTTCTTCATCAGTTACGGACGCGAGTGCCGCAGAAGCTCTTCGTGATCGATCTTTCAGCGCAGAAGGAGGGCGGACTTGGGCGCCTCCTCTGGCGCGCGGCCAAGGCTATCGCATCCGATGTCCGACAGGACACCGGGCGGCCGTTCGCGGAACCGGAGGTTAACGATTTCCTCACTGACGCCAACCGCTTCCACCAGGTGTTCCTCCCAAGGGTGTACAAGTCACTGAGGCGAAAACGTCTTGCTCTGGCGTTCGATGGACTCGATGCCCTGGCGGGTCACGAAGGCGAGTTGAGGGAGGCTCTCTACGCGTACGTTGGTGCTCTGCTGGAGGGCGATCTTAACCTTAGCCTGGTGCTGGCAGTGGAGGAATGGCCGGAAGGTACTTCGGATCTTTTCGACGACGCCTACTGCCTTCGGCTGGGTTCCTTGGATGACACTTCCGCAACAGAACTGATCAACAAGCCTGCCGCAGGGGTTCTTGATTTCGACTACCAGGCTGCGAAACGGATCCTGGATCTCTCCTCGAGTCATCCCTACTTCTTGCAGCTCTTCTGTCATACGGTATACGAGCGCTGCGTGATCCATGGCCGAGTGTCAGAGAAAGATGTGGAAGCCGTCACCCAGGACGTCTTGGACTTAGCATCGTCCTACGTGGAACGCGTGTGGAGTAGCGCATCTCCCGAAGCTAGGATTGTACTCGCCGCGCTAGCCTCTCTTCGCGGCGTTAGGGGGATCCTACTCGAGCAAGATCTGACGTATGCGCTGAGAAGAGCAGGTGCTGGCCTATCCCTGACGCAGATCCGCGGAGGATGTGCAGAGCTCGTCGAACATGACGTGCTAGAGGAGCTGGGCGCCATGAGCTACCGGTTCAAGGTGGAACTGGTGAGGATGTGGCTCGGCGCTCGACATGGCCTTGATCACCTGTCGGGTATGGGGCGAACGACCATGGTGACGGCTACGGCAGGTGATTGGCTGGGCAGGTTTCTTTGGCCGCTGATCGGGCTGCTGGCCCTCACGGCCGTGGTGTTCTCGTGTCTGATATCCTGGCCGGTCCTCACGACTGGCAGCGAGCTAAGTGCCACACCTGTAGAGACTGAAGAGGCGTCGACGTTGTCTTACTCCCTGGTTACGCCCACACCTGACCTGCGTTCCACTCCGATTCCTGCGCCCACGCCAAGGCCGCCAGTATTGGATATCGCGTACGTCCAGTGGAGTGATACCACTGAAAGCTGGGATATCTTCGCGATGTCCAGAGATGGTTCATTGGTAGAACAGTTGACGAACGATGATGCAGACGACAGCTCTCCTGTCTGGTCGGCGGATCACTCCTGGCTCGCCTTCTCGTCCAAGCGAGACGGCAACCAGGAGGTTTATCGATTGGATACAGACGGCTCTGAGCCTATCAATCTGACCAACAACCCGGCGGCCGACTGGACCCCCTCTATCTCTCCTGATGGGACGAAGATCGTGTTCTCATCTCTGCGAGACGGCAATTGGGAACTGTACATGATGAATGCGGATGGCTCGCAGCCGGCACGAATGACGTTCAACCAAGCACCGGACTACTCCCCGGCCTGGTCGCCCGACGGATCTAGAATAGCGTTCGTGTCTGAGCGAGATGGAAATCTGGAGATCTACGTGATGACCGCGGATGGGTCGCAAGAGTCACGCCTTACGTCCAACGCGGACCTTGATCTGGCTCCGTCCTGGTCCCCCGATGGCTCCTTGATCGCCTTCGAGTCCTATCGGGATGACAACATGGAGATCTACGTCATGAACGGGGATGGTAGTGAGCAGAGGAATCTGACCAACTACGGAACCGCCGACGATCACGGTCCCTCCTGGTCAAGTGATGGTTTGGCGATTCTGTTCTACTCCAACCGGGATGGCAACTGGGATCTCTATCTGATGAATGCCCAGGGAGGGGATGCCAGGAACCTCACCAATAGTCCCGGTCTGGAGCAGGAACCTTTCTGGAGTTCGTGATTCTGCTGGCTGCTAATCTTACTCGGAGTCTCCTCCGGCCCGCGTCAGATCCACGAGTGCCTCGCTGTGCACGCCGTAGATGCGCACAGTCTTGCGCCTCGTCTTGTGCCCACTGACTATCTCCACCTGACGACCTCTGACCCCGAGGGTCTTTGCCAGCAACTTGACGAGGGCCTTGTTTGCTTTCCCCTTGACTGGCGGCGCGGCAATGCGGACCTTGAGAGTGCCGTCCTCTGACCCGACGATTTCGCTCCTGCTTGCGTTTGGCACAACGCGGACCGCGAGAACCGTGCTGGTCTCGTCGAACGGTTGGCAGCCACCATCCGCTCCTGTGGGATTCACACGATGCAACTTGGGGGGCACCTCACAAACTCTGGATGACGGTGTAGAGCAGCTGCTGTACTATGCCCAGGACGACGATGGTAACGATGGGGCTGAGATCCAGCATGCCCACGGGAGGGATGAAACCGCGGAAGAAGGCCAGGATCGGCTCTGTCACGCGGAAGAGGAAGACCGATACTGGGTGGTAGGGGTCGAACCTGAACCATGACAGGATGATTCTGGCCATGATGGCTAGGTAGAAGAACGTGAAGATAAGGTCGAGAGTCTGAATTGCAGCCGCCTGAACGGTCATGACTTGTCCTCCTGGTTGTCTTGCCTTGAACCGAAGATGGCACGCCCGACTCTGATTATCGTGGCACCCTCTTCAATAGCTATCTCGAAGTCATCAGTCATCCCCATGGATAGATGTCGCCATTGCTGGTTGGCGAACTGTTCCCGCAGTATGTCAATAATCGCACGGACACGACGGAAACAAGCTCGCAGCTCCTCTTCGCGTGCCCCAAAGGGGGCTACTGTCATCAGGCCTTGTGGATCTAGATTTGGCAGGGCAACGATCTCGTGCACTTCTTCCGTGAAGTGGTCGAGCTGTTTGCCGTCTTCCTCATGCAGTGGAAAACCGTACTTGCTCGCTTCTCCGGAGACGTTCACTTCGAGAAGCACTGGTACGTCCACGGAAGCTGCATGGGCTCGACGGCTGATTTCCTGCGCCAGACGCAGGGTATCCACCGACTGAATGACATCGAAGATCTGGATCGCCTTCTTCGTCTTGTTGCGCTGGAGATGCCCCACCATGTGCCAGTTGAGATTGAGGCCGTTCTCCCGAGACCACGCGATCTTGGGCTCTGCTTCTTGCACGCGGTTCTCTCCGAAATCCCTGAGCCCGGCTTCCCAAGCCTCTGCGATCCGCTCCGGAGGGAAAGTCTTGGTCACCGCCACCAGAGTGATCTCCTCGCGCTTCCGACCGGTCCGAGCTGCTGCATCGGAGATTCGTTCGTTAAGTCTGGCCAGATTGCTCTCTACATCTGTCATGCTGGCTTCCTTATGCCCATTAGCGCGCCAAATCTGCCGGTCTTTCCTCCATCCGCCCGATGGGAGAAGAACTCTCCTGCGTGGCACGACGTGCAAATGCTGCCTATCTCAACTTCCCTGACACCTCGGTCGAAGAGTTGCTGTCGGTTTGCCTCCCATAGGTCCACGTAGAATTCGCCGTCCCCACCGCGTCGAATGGCATCTTGGTATTCGTGCAGAGTGGCTTTGACGGCCTGAGCGACGTCTTCTCCAACCACATAACAGCAGGGCCCTATAGCGGGGCCCAGACCAGCGACGAGATCGACCGGGTCGGTTGCGTAGTGTTCGATCATCGCAGACACCATCTGAGGCCCTACCTTGGCGCTTGTGCCGCGCCAGCCCGCGTGACCAAGTCCTATGATCCGCTTCGCTCGATCATAGAGGAAGATTGGAAGACAGTCGGCGAAGCGTAGCATGAGAGTCACGCCTGGCTGGTTGGTGATCAAGGCATCGGTCTCGGCTACCACTGTGCCAGCGTCGCTCAGGCCGACCGCCGCGACATGGCTGCCATGGACCTGCCACGCCGTGACCACATCTGTATCTGAGACCGCGAGAGCCTTGTAGGCCACGCGATGGTTCTCGTTTACGGCCTGTAGCTCATCTCCCACCGAGCGCCCTACATTTAGCGCTTGGTAGGGAGGGCGACTGATCCCGCCAATCCTAGTGAAGACTGCATGCATGATTCCGTCTTGGTGATCGAAGGCCTCGAAAACGTAGTAGGGGACACCGTCTTTCTCGCGACGGATCATCATACCCTCTGTTTGCTCATCCGCGCACTGGTATCCTCGAGGCACGCCTCGCCCGCAATGGTGAGCCATGGCGGTATCTCGTCTGCGGGGCGAGCGTCCAGATATCGCTCCATCTCGAGACCAGTTGCTGCGACGGCTCTTCGCCAGGCGCTGAGATCGCTGCCCTCGAGTGCCATCAGGGTTCTGCCGACCAGACGATCGCCGCGAGCGAAGACACCCTGCACTTCGGACCGCTTAGGACTTTCCCCAGTGGCTTCTACGTTCAGCGGACGTAGCCCCTTCTTGAGGTCGCGGAAACGGGCTTCGAGCACCCTGCGTGAAGCCATGGCCACATGCTGGAAGGGTGTCTGTGCTTTGGGAACGAAGGGGGTGACGTTGACGGTGATGTGACGATGATACCGTTTTCTCACGCCGCGCAGCAGCTCAATGATCTCACTCACATCACTATCGTCCTCGGTAGGGAGACCAATCATGAAGTACAGCTTCAGGTGAGGAAAGTCGTAGCGTGCGATGAGGTCCGCAGCTCGCATGATATCCCCTGTGGAGATGCCCTTTCGGATTTTCTTCCGCAGTCGCTCAGATCCGGCCTCGGGCGCAATGGTGATCGTTTGGGAGCCGCTCTGGGATAGGGCGTTGAGGAGCACCTCTGGCAGCGGATCGACGCGCAGTGACGCCACGGACAGCTTGGCACCGAGGGTTCGTAGTTCCTTCACTAGTTGCTCGATATGAGAGTAGTCTGACAGGGATGATCCGATCAAACCAAGCGTCTGACGATAAACGAGGCCCTTCTTGGCCGTTCCAAGCAGGATCGCCGGAGTTCGCTCACGCACCGGCGAATATACGGCCCCTGCTAGACAGAAATGGCAGCCCCTGCCGCAGCCCCGCGTCACTTCCATGAGGAACATGTCGCCGAACTCGGTGTCGTCAGTGATGACACTGGAACTGGCGGATTGCTGATCCAACTCTCGCAGCCATTGGCGCTGGACGAAGTGAGGAGCTCCATCCCTGGGCTTTATGCTTTCTATGCGTCCGTTCTCCTCATGCACCTGGTAGGCGCGAGGCACATACATGCCGGGTAGTGTAGTCAACCGCTCTAGAAGGTCGCCACGCTTGAGGTCCATCAGTTGTGCAAGCGGTTCGACAATCGTGGGGATTATGACCTCGGCCTCGCCGATAGCGAAGGCGTCCACGATGTGGGCCAGAGGCTCGGGATTCGCCATGACGCATGGTCCACCGGCGATCAGAAGCGGAAGGTCTTCCTCCCTGGCCTTGCTGGACAGTGGGATGCCCGATCTGCGCAGCATGGTGACCAGGTGTAGATAGTCCAGCTCGAAAGACAATGAGAAGGCCACCACGGCGAAGTCACGTAGCGGTCTCTGGGATTCCAGGGAGACTGGGATGTCGTCTCTCTCGTCATAAAATACCCTCTCGCACACTACGTCGTGGTAGCCGTTGAAGAGACTGTAGACAGCGTGTACGCCCAGGTTGGACATCCCTGCATAGTAGGAATTGGGGTAGACAAGGGCGATAGGCAGACGCCCTCCCCAATCCTTGACGATGGTTCCTTGCTCTCGGGAGAGTGTTTTCCTGGCCCGTGAAATGGTGTTCCAGTCCAAGCGCTGCCTCCTGTTTCAAGTCTATCACAGCGAACGGGCCGAAGCAACCGTATAGCGGTGGTTAGGTGGCCGAGAGGGCAGGGGACCAGAGCAAGAGGTCGAACCGCTGAACGATACTTTGGGGGTGGAGTAGCCACGAAATAGGGGGTGTGGCAGAGCGTTCCAGATGTCGCTTTCCCCCCCCTGCATAGGTGGGTTGGCAGAGGCCTGCGTCTCTGCTGATCGCGATCACCGGTCAGTGGTGCCAGCAGGGAATGAGGTCTGTCGTCGCGTCGCGGTTGCAGGACACACGACTGGGACCGGCAAAGTGGCGCTGGGCCGGAAGCACTACGGGACGGCCAGAGGCAACACCTGACTGCTTGTGGAGTTCACGCAGTGACCAGAGCTAGTTGTCCTCGGGAGGAACCGGTTGATTATCGCACGAGCGGTGCCAAGTCTCCAGCGACGCCCGAGGGTGCTTAGGCCTCGGCCATCATCTTCTTGAATTCCTCCGATAGCACGGGGACCACCTTGAAGAGGTCGCCCACTATGCCGTAGTCCGCGACCTTGAATATTGGAGCCTCAGGGTCCTTGTTGATGGCCACGATGTACTTTGAGGTCTTCATCCCGGCGAGATGCTGTATTGCCCCTGAGATTCCGCACGCGATGTAAAGCGTTGGGGTGACCACTTTGCCGGTTTGGCCAACTTGATAGCTGTGGTCCTTCCAGCCAGCATCTACAGCGGCTCGCGAGGCGCCCACGGCGGCGCC
>Ga0180437_10008281_pt1 | contig 13254 bp, 7 predicted proteins | sample SS_ome_4_FD_132410 | JGI IMG/M metagenome (GOLD analysis project Ga0180437, IMG submission 132410) | Hypersaline lake sediment archaeal communities from the Salton Sea, California, USA - SS_3_D_1 metaG | ecosystem: Environmental > Aquatic > Non-marine Saline and Alkaline > Hypersaline > Sediment...
CGGCCTCGACCATGGACGAGGCCCAGGCGTTGCGGGCGTTTGACGGCGGGCGATACGACGTCCTGCACGGCCGCGACGAGATGCTGCTGGCCGGTCTGGCCACCGGCGCCCGAGGCGCGATCGGCAGCACCTACAACTTCGCCGCGCCGCTCTATCATCGGCTGATCGCCGCGTTCGAGGCCGGCGACCTGGACGAGGCCCGGCGGCAGCAAGAGCTGTCGCTGGCCATGATCCGCACCATCCTCGGACCGCTCGGCCAGGCCGGTTTGAAGGCGGCCATGAACCTGATCGGCCCCGGTTGCGGCCCCACCCGGCTGCCGCTGGTATCCCCGGATTCGCACCAGGCGGCGCAACTTCGCGAGTCCTTGCGGTCGATCGGCTTCTTCAATTGGGCCCGCTGACGCCGCTTCGGTGATCCCCACCGGGCTCGCCCCGGTGGGTTTGGGGTTTGACGACTACTACGCTACGCCCCAACACCTCGGTCTTCTCCGCTGCGCCGCCGGGCCCGGTAACGCCGCTTCGGTGATCCCCACCGGGCTCGCCCCGGTGAATTTGGGGTTTGACGACTACCACGCGACGCCCCAAAATCCCCAGTCTTTTCCCTCCGCCGCGCGTGACGGAAGAGGAGAGGGCTTTGTGTGGCGGGTCGTGTTAGTTGCCAAACCAATCTCCCACCGGGACAAGCCCGGTGGGGGTTAGCAATGGGCCAAAACACCCCGCCTTCCGGCCAATTTGCATTCTTCAATCTGCAATTCTCAATTTGCAATTCCCCCCTCTTCCCGGGTCAGCGGCCACCGCCTACAATGGCAATCTCGGCCCACCTCAGCCAAGGAGCAGATCCTATGCCCACCGACCTGGAGATCATCGCCGAACTGGAACGCGAAATCGGTCGAGAACTCCCGCGGCGGAAACTCCACGCGGGTCTTCCTGAGCGCAAGGAAACCGCCGACGGCAAAGTGTCTTTCACAGGCGGACGGCCTTTCGACGGTTTTTGGTGGGGACCTTGCTTCGGGTATTTCGTGAATGAGAACAGGGATGTTGTCGGCCTTGCAGTCTGTGGCGCGACCCTGACGAGCGTTCCCAAATCGCTATTGAAGCTGTCCCATCTTCAAAGACTGAACCTCGGGCAGAACGAGATAGAAGCACTTCCTGTGAACTTGACCCATCTTAGAAGCCTAGAAATACTGCAGCTATTCGGCAATAGGCTACGTTCGCTGCCAGCCACGCTCCCGCATTCGCTTCAAGAGTTGTATGCGATTTCGAACCAAATCGAAGATCTCCCTCCTTTCACTTCCAGGCTCAAGTATCTCAAGCTGGTGGATGCTTCAGACAACAAGATCAAGTCCATTCCGCCCTGGATATTTCAGATGGGACTCGATATCCATGTGGGTGCATCTTCCGGCAGCGGCATAATCCTAAATGACAATCCTATCGAATCCCCGCCTGTGGAAATCATCCAACGGGGCAAAGACGCCGTTCGGGAGTATTTTGCGTCGCTCGAGGGAGAACGGCTGCGGCTGAACGAGGTCAAGGTGCTGCTGGTCGGCGACGGCGGGGCGGGAAAGACGTGCCTGGTGAAGCAACTGCTTGGGGAGGGGTTCGATCCGCACGAGGGACAAACCGACGGAATCAACATCGACCCGTGGATGATCGACACGGACGGCGAAGAGGTCAAGGTCCACCTGTGGGACTTCGGCGGCCAGGAGATCATGCACGCCACGCACCAGTTCTTCCTTTCCGAGCGGAGCGTCTACGTGCTGGTGTTGGACGGACGGAAGGAGGAGGACGCCGAGTATTGGCTGAAGCACATCGAGAGTTTCGGTGGCGATTCGCCGGTGCTGGTGGTGCTGAACAAAATGGACGAGAACCCCGGCTTCGACGTCAACCGCCGTTTCCTGGGCGCGAAGTACCAGGGGCTCGTCGATTTCTACGGCGTCTCGTGCAAGACGGGCAAAGGGATCAAGGCCTTCCGCAAGGGATTAAAGGAAGCGATCGGCCGGGTGGAGATGATCCGCACCACCTGGCCGTCGAGTTGGTTCAAGATCAAGACGCAACTGGAAGAGATGACCGATCACTACATCGGCGCCGAGGCATATCGCGATATGTGTCAGCAGGCGGGCATCGAGCAGGAAAGCGGCCAGGACACGCTGGTCGAGTTCCTGCACGACCTGGGCGTAATCGTCCATTTCGCCGATTTTCATTTGCAGCACATGCACGTCCTGGAGCCCCGCTGGCTGACCGGGGCCGTGTATCGCATCATCAACTCGCAGGAGCTGGCGGAGAACAAGGGTGTGCTGAAACTGAAGGCACTGCGGGAGATCCTCAAGCCCCGAGACGATGACGATTTCAATTATCCGATCAGGCACCACCCCTACATCGTCGAGATGATGAAGAAATTCGAGCTGTGCTACTCGATCGACGACCAAACGGTGCTGATCCCGGACCTGTTGGAGGTACAGGAGCCGGCGATCGATTTCGATTACGACGGATCACTGCGATTTCGGATCGACTACGACTTCCTGCCCAAGTCGGTGATCCCACGGTTCATTGTCCGCAAGAGTGCCAGCATCGTGGGCAATCTGCGGTGGCGGACCGGCGTGGTGCTCCAGGAGCCGGCCTTCGACGCCCGGGCCGTCGTCAAGGCGGACGTCGCGGCGCGACGGATCTACATCTACGTCGGCGGCCCACAAAGGCAGGACTACTTGACGGTCATCCGCTCCGCCTTTCTGGACATCAACCGCAGGTTCGAGAAGCTCGATTACCTGGAGATGGTGCCGCTGTTCGACGATCCCGGGGTCGTGATCAGCTACAATCACCTGGTCCACCTGGCCAAAGAGGGAGTAGAGCAACATTATCCCGACCAGGCCAAGCACGCCTACGACGTCAAGGAGTTGCTCCGCCGGCTGCAGATCGAACGGAAGCTCAGCAAGAAGGAGTTCGTTGAGATTCTGCGGAGCGTCGCCAGCGAGTTGGACGACGAGAAGTCCCTGCTGCGGAAGATCAACGACGTGATCATGCTACAGCCGAACTTCATGGGACTGGGAATCGACCTGAATGCATTGATCGAGGAGTTCCTGAACAGCCGGAACATGTGACGCCGAGTGCCGAGCCGGCCACCTCGCCGCGTAGTCTCGAACCGCAATCCGAACGGCAACGCGTCGCGGCCGTCTCGGCCGTTTGGCGCGGCATTTAGGGGCTTTCAGCGGCGGCGTTTGCGCGGGACGCAGGCCAGAATTCCCGCGGCGCCGGCAAGCAACATGGTGATGCTAGCGGGCTCGGGAACTCGAACGACTCGGAAGCCGACATGGTCGTACCCGCGGGCCGGGTGTCCTTCGTTGTCGCGGAACGAAGCATTCATGCGGTAGGCGGAGTGGCTGAACCCGCCGCCCAGCAGGCAACGATACCGGCCGATGATCGTCTCGTTGAACTCCCAGACGTTGCCGCCCTGGTCGAACGTCCCGTAGGGGCTGTCCGATGGCTTGGCGTTGTAGGCCCCGCACTGCGTAGTGTAGTACTCGGTGTCCAGGTGGCTTCCACTGAGATAGTTCGCCGAGCCGTTGGCTACGTCGGTTCCCGGGGGCGCTTCGGCCGTCGGCGGCGTGTTGCTGCCGGTTGGGTAGTCGTAGTACACGCCGCTGCCGCCGTCGTAATAGGCCGCCTTGTACCATTCGTCCTCGCTGGTGACGGCCCACCTCCAGTTCGCCTCGCGGCTGATGCTGTCGTTGGGCGGCTCGGTTACGCCGCCCAGGAAATACGCCCCGTCCTCGGTGGTGCCGAGGTCCTGCGGGCCGGTCGGCTGGCCGTTGTGAAGCCAATTGGCGAAACGGCAGGCGCTCCAGAAGCTCACGTAGGTCACCGGCCGATTACCACGGTTCTCACGGACTGTGTACAGCCAGTTGACTTTGTCGTCTTTGTCCCAGTCGAGCTGCACGATGCCACCGCTGTCGCGGTCGTGTTCGCCGCCCCCGTCCATCCACGGGTTGTAGAGGTGGTGCGTATCGTCCATGGCCGCCACGGCGTTGAGGAACTCGGCATACTCGGCGTTGGAGACCTCGTACTTGCCGATTTGGTACACGTAGTCCACGCGGCCGTATCCGGGAGTCTCATACCGCGTGTCCGGAGCGTTGTGCGGTTCTGCTACGGTAACCATGTCAATCGTCACCTCTCCGGACGCACCCGCACACAACACAAGTAGCGCAACCGCTGGGGCAAACCACCTCATTTCACTGCTTCCCTTTCGAAGTGTCGCAGTGGCCTGACAAGAGACATCATAACAGAACGATGGGCATCTTGCGCGCTCTGCGGCTGAGATTCAAGAGAATCCACTCCGTTAGGGGGGCAAAGGAGTCGGGCACCCTGGTAGGAGTGCCGAGTTCCGGGCGCGCTGCGAAGTCCAGAGTCCGGGGGGAGTTCCCACAATAGCCACGTGGATTCCCACGTTATCGTGCAGTTCTCAGCGAGTTGGTGCATTGTACCCTATCCTGCCCTCCTCTGACGGCGTTCGATCCAGAACGCCGTAAGCCTGGTAAAACAGGGAATTTAAGGCTAGCCTGGTGCAATCATCTTTACCCGGGCAATCGGGACATTCGATACAAAGCAATATGAATACTGAGGATTCCGTGCACGCCAGGGGCAGGAACCGGATGAGACGCCGCACGCTGGCCGTTTGGCTGCTGGTGCCCTTGGTCGGCATGGCCGGGCGGGTGGCAGTGGCTCAACGCGCCCCGATCCCGCCGGCCGTATTCCCGGCGCAGCGGGTGATGCCGTTGCCGGGCGCGCATTGGGCGACCGGCCCGAGACCCGAAGTGGTTCCGGTCGCCTACCAGCAGCCGGAGATCATCCCGCCGGCGCCGGCGCTTCCGCCGCAACCGGCGATTCCGCCCGACCCCCTGACCCTCGACGCCCTGACCCTCGACGAACTGCAGGCGATTGCCCTGCAATCCAATCCGACGTTGGTGCAGGCCGGGTTGGCCGTGCGGGCGGCCCGGGGGGCGTATCTTCAGGCAGGCCTCTACCCGAATCCCGGCATCGGCTATGCCGGCGGCGACATGGGGTTGGAAGGCACCTCGGGGCAGCAGGGGGCGGTCGTCAGCCAGGAGTTCGTGACCGCCGGCAAACGGCGGCTGGGACGCGCCGTGGCCGGTCACGACGTGCAGCTGGCTCGGTGGGACTGGGAAGTGCAGCAGTTGCGGGTGTTGAACGACGTGCGCGCCGGCTTCTACGAGGTCCTGCTGGCCCAACGCACGATCGATATCAGTCGGCAACTGGCGGAAATCGGGCAGTCCGGGCTGGAGGCGACCGAGAAGCTGCTGGCCGCTGAGGAAGTCAGCCGGGCCGACGTGCTGCAGGCCGGCATCGAGGCCGAAGCCGCCAACCTGAATCTCCACGAATCGCAAGACCGTCATCGGGCGGCGTGGCGGCGGCTGGCGGGCTTGCTGGGCCGGCCGCAGATGGAAGCGGCCCCCCTGGACGGCGACGTCGACTCGCAACTGCCAGAGCTTCAGTGGGACGCCACGCTTAGCCAACTCTGGGCCCAAAGCCCCGAACTGGCCAAGGCCCACGCCGGCGTGAAGCGGGCGGAGTGCGAGCTGGCGCTGCAATATGCCCAGCGCATTCCAAACTTCGAGGTCGAAGTCTGGGCCAAGCACGACGCCACGGTCGAGGACACCTTGGTTGACGTGGGCGTCGGTCTGCCGTTGCCGCTGTTCGATCGCAACCAGGGCAACATCATCAAGGCACAGGCCGAATTGAACGTCGCTCGAAACGAGGTCCGCCGGGTCGAGCTGGATTTGCGCGACCGGCTGATCGGCGTGTTCGAGCAATACATGATCGCCCGGCGGCGGGTCGAAGCCTATCGCAATTCGATTCTCCCGAAAGCCCGGGCGTCGGTCGACATGGTCCGCACCGGCTACCGGGAAGGCGAGTTCGGGTACCTGGCGCTGCTGACCGTGCAGCGCACGTTCTTCAACGCCAACCTCGAATACCTGGAGAGCCTGGGAAGGCTCTGGGCCGGCGTGGTGGAGATCGACGGGATGCTGCTCAGCGGCGGGTTGCAGGGCGTGGGTGAGTGAGGGGCGGCCGCCGCCAGCCCGCATGTCTCATCAGTCAGTGACCACCGGCAAAGCCAGTGGCATGAGGAAGGCCCCTAAAAGAGGCCGAAACGATGGACGTCCTGCGAATAACGAATATCGAATAGGGAATGTCGAAGGAAGAAGTCTCGTGACCGCGAGACCACGTAGTCGACGGTCACGCGCGGAAAACGACGATTCGCAAGGCCCTTCGTCATTCGTCATGCCCTATTCGATATTCAATACTCCTCCTGACGTGCGAATCGCACGCGGGAAACGGCAGAGCCTTGTCAATTCTCACCGGCCGAGCCGGTGGCTTAATACGGAGTGAGGGAAGATCGTTGACGGTGTGCCGCTGCTTCGCAGAAGCGGTGCCGGCCGCAACTCCCCGCAGACACACTGCTTCTGCGAATCAGTGGCACACCGAGTCACATCCGGTGCGCGGAGGGGGGACAGCCCCGCTTTCGCCATACAAAAATCGAGACAGTCCCTGGTCTGCTTTACGATCCCTCGACCGCGAAGCGGTCCTTCTTGAGGCGTGCGAACATTTCGTAGAGGATCGGCAATACGATCTGCTCGAAGAAGATGGCCACCACGAATCCGCCGATATAGACCACGGCCAGAGGGCGGTGCATCTCGGAACCGGAAGTCCTGCCCAGCGCTAAGGGCAACACACCGAGGATCAGAATCAGTTCGGTCATCAGGATCGGCCGGAACCGTCGGACCGATCCCTGGATGACGGCCTCGTGCAGTTCCATGCCCTGCTTCCGCAGGTCGTTGATCTTACCGACCAGGATCACGCCGTTCTGCAGGGCGATGCCGAACAGGGCGATGAAGCCGATCAGCGAGGAGACGTTGAGGGTCTGACCGGTCAAGTACAGCGCCAGGATGCCGCCGGAGAGGGTCATGGGGATGTTCAACAGCAAGAGCACCGACTGGCGAAACGACCCCAGCGAGGCGAACAGCACGACCAGCACGCTGAGGCCCACGATCAGCATCATCCACATGAGTTGCCTTTGGGTTCGTTGCTGGGCCTCGAATTGACCACCGAACTGGAAGAAGCAGCCCGGCTCGAATTCGACCTGCTCGTTGATCGCCGCGGTGGCTTCCTTGACAAAGCTGCCGATGTCCCGGTTGACGACGTTGCAGAGGATGATCTTCCGTCTTAAGAGGTTCTCTCGGAAGATGGTCTGCGGCCCGTCGCCACTGTGAATATAGGCCAGATCCGACAGCGGAACGGCGAGTCCGTCGGGCGTGTCGACCCGCAGGTCCCTGACCGCGTCGACGTTGCGACGGTACTTCTCGGGCAGCCGCAAGAGCACGGAGGTCATCCGCCCCGGTTCGATCACGTCGGTGACCTCGACGCCGTTGAGGGCGGTCTCAATCAGGTCGGCCACGTCGGCCACCGCGATTCCATACCGGGCCAGGCGGTCGCGGCGGAGTTCGATCAGCACCAGCGGGATCCCGGTGGTCTGCTCGACTTGCAAGTCGGCCTTGCCACGGATGCCCTCCATAACGTGGGCGATCTCTTCGGCCGTCCGGTCCAACACGGCCAGGTCCGTCCCCGAGGTCCCGAAGACCTTCAACGAGATCTCGCCTTCCACGCCGGTGAGCATCTCGGCCATCTTGTTGGCGATGGGTTGCTCGAAGATGTAATGGATCCCCGGAATCTGCTTGAGCTTCCGGCGCATCTGCGCGGTCAACTCGGTATAGCCCAGCTCCCTCTCACCGAGCGGCCTCAGTTGCATGATGTAGTGGCTGTGATTGACCGGGTGGACGTGCTCGCTTCCCTCGGCCGACCCGGTGGTCCGGCACACGGACACCACGTCGGGGAACGAGAGGAAGACCTCTTCCACGATCTTGCCGACCCGGACCGACTCCTCCAGCGAGGTTTCCGGCAGCATCACGGTGGAGGCGATCACCGATCCTTCATCGAGAAAGGGCACGAACTCCCTGCCCAGTTGGCGGTAGCAGTGGCCGGCCACGCCGAGCACGACCACGGCACCCAGCAGAATCAACCACTTCAGGCGAAAACAGAGCCGCAGAACGGCCGCGTAGACTCCGGTGGCAAACGCGACGGCGAAATTCTCCTGGGGGCGGCGTCCCTTCTTCCTCAGGCAATAAGACATCAACACCGGGTTCAGCGTGATGTTCATGATCATCGATCCCAGCAGCGCCGCCACCAGGGCATACACGGTGGGGCGGAACATCCGCCCGGCGATGCCCTCCAGCACCAGCAGCGGCAGGAACACCAGGACAATGATCACGTTGGCCGAAAACAGGTAGGTGCCGATCTCCTTGGCGCCCTTGGCGGCGAGCTGGACGGGCGAGGCGCCCGTTTGGTCGGTCTGATAGAACTTGTAGATGTTCTCGACCATGATCACCGATCCGCCGGCCATCTTTCCCACCCCGATCGCCAAACCGCCCAAGGCCATCACGGTCAGCGAGACCCCGCCGAAATGCATCAAGACGAGCGCGAACAAGATGGAAAAGGGGATGGTCAGCGCGGCGATCAAAGAAGCCCGGATGCTGGTGAGAAACAACAGGATCACCAGCAGCACGAGCGCGCCGCCTTCCAGGATGGAGATCTCCACGTGCTGGATCGCGCTGAGAATCAACTCGGACTGGTCATAGTAAGTCTTCGTCTCAATTCCCGGAGGCAGGTCCTTCTTGACTTCCTCGAGAAACGCCTTGACGTTGTCGATCGTCTCGACGGTATCTCCCCCGTACTGCTTCTGGACGACGACCGAGACGGCATCTTTTCCGTTGAATCCGGCGTTGCCTCGGGGGAACGTCTCGCCTACCTTGACGTCGGCGACGTGCTTGACATAGACGGGCACGTTCTCGCGGGAGGTGATGACGGTGTTCTCGATATGTTCGATCGACTCGATTCTGCCCAATCCCTTGATGAGGAACTCCTGGTTCTTCTTGACGATGATTCCACCGGAGAAGTTGCGATTGCTCTTCTCGATGGCTTCCTTGACTTCGGCGACGGTGATTCCGTAGCGGTGGAGCATCTCGGGCTTGAGGAATACCTGATACTGGCGGACGAATCCACCCAGGTTCATGGTGAACGACACGCCGTCGACGCCCAGCAGGCGGTATCGGATGGTCCAGTCGGCGACGCCCCGTAACGTCATCGGGTCGACGCCGTCACCCACCACGGCGAACTCGAAGATCTCGCCCATTCGCGAAGAGACGGGCCCCATCACCGGCTGGGAAGCCTCGGGAGGAAGGCTCTCGGCGACGATGTCGAGCTTGCCCGACACGATGTTCCGGGCCGTGTAGATGTCCAACCCCCAGTCGAACTCGACCGTGACCACCGATTCCCCCGTGGTCGACTCGGAACGGACCCGGGTCACGTGCGGGCTGCCGTTCATCAAGTTCTCCAGCGGGCGGGTGATCATCCGCTCGACGTCTTCGGAGGCCATGCCCGGACACGTGGTGATGATGTTCACCAGCGGTGCGTTCAGATCGGGATAAATGTCCTTGGGCATCCGCTGGTAGACAATCACGCCGACGATCCCCGTCAGCACCGTCAACAGCAGCACGACGGCCCGATTTCGCAACGCCAGGTCAATGATGGCACGAATCAGCATTTTTGTTTGTTTGGTTCCCGGGCGGGAGGTTGGGAACCGGGGCGGCAGGGGCCTCCGGAGCGTCGTCTAGTGTGCGTGGCCGTGCTGTAGTTGGTCTTTCCTCAACTCGGATCTCAACTGATGATTGCCTTCGACGACCACGAGTTCGCCGGCTTCGAGTCCGCTGATGACGTGCTGGTAGTCTCCGCTGCAAAAACCCGTCTCGACTTCCCGGCACTCGTAGCTGCCTTCCTGCAACTGAACAAAAACCATCTTCCGTTCGCCTTCCTCCAAGACGGCGGCCGTTGGCACGGTCAACACTTCCCGGTTTCCGTTCAGCGAGATCTCGACGTCGGCGAACAAACCCGGTTTCAATCGTCCATCCGCATTGCCGACTTCCGCCCGAACGGTGATCGTGCGCGTGTCCTCGTTTACGAGGTCCGCAATGTAGGTGACCTTGCCGGCAAAGACGTGGTCCGGATAAGCGGGGACGGAAATCCCCACCTTCTGCCCGAGCTTGACCTTGGCAATGTCCTTTTCGAAGACCTCCGCATCGACCCAGAGCCGTGACAAATCGATGATCTTGATGATCTCGGTCAACTGATCGACCAGGGCGCCGCGCACGGCCTGGTTGGCGACCACCTTGCCGGCGATGGGAGAGTGCAGGGTGATCGCCGGGCTGACCTGATGCGTTTCCACAAGCTCCTGCACCTGATCTTCAGTGAACCCGAGCACGTGCAATCGCTTCTCGGCGGCCTCGGCGGCGGAATCGGCAATCTTGAAGGCGGTCTCCGCGGCCGCGTGGTTCTTCTTGACCCCAATGCCGCTTTCCAGCAATCGTTCCTCTCGGGCCAGGTTGATCCGGGCCAGTTCGAGATCCGCCTGCGCCCGGTAAAAGTCCGAGGTGGCCTGTCCAACCTCCTGGCATTCCAAGGTGACCAGGGGTTGGTCCTTCTGGACCGTCTCGCCAATCTTGACGTGGACTTCGGCAATCCTGGCGGAGAAGGCGTGGCTGATAATGGCGGTCTGCGGTTGGGGGGCCAAGATTTTTCCCGGCCTCCTCAGCACGTGATTGCAGTGCCGCATGGCCGCTTTCTCGGTCGCGATTCCCACACGCTGGAAACACGCCTCCGACAGTTCGACCTTATCGTCGGCGGGCGGCGCCTGGGAGTGATCGTGCGTATCTCGCGAGGCAACCGGGCTCTGTCTCCTGTTGCACTGCAGCGAGCACGCTGCCAAAAAGAGAATCAAAAAGATGCCTATCTTGCGCATCGGACACGCCTTCATTCGAGAGCTTCGGCCGGGGGCCGTCCTTCGCTCGTGCCCCAAAACGTCGATTATTGTCAGCCCCCATCCGGCTGTCAACGGTACGGGCATCCAAACCCGCCAATCGAGTGGACGGCGGGTCAATGGTGCCTTGACACCGATCATATCCCCGGCTGTACGCCGCAGTGCAGGTCACGGTTGCCGAGTGACCCATGCCCCGGCGTTTCGCTCACGCGACGGGCCTCGCGATTCCGATGTTTTCTCCGGGAAGTGCGTGCGGAGCATAACCCCGGCGGGGGGCATTGAGTCAGTTCTTCACGCCCGTGCGACCGCGTTTGCTGCCGGCATCGCAAATCGGAGTGGCTGCCGTGGCGAGTTCACTGGCCCGAACCACGCTGTTCTCACTTCTGACGCTGACCTTCTGCTTTGTCCTGTTCGAGCCGGCCTGGGCGCAGGGCGACCGCGATTATCGTTCCGCTCGCTCGCGTGGCGAACCGCGCATGACCCTGCTGCAATGGAGCTACGGCACAAGTTTCCAAGGCGGAGCACCCGGACGCGACGAGCCGCTGGCGGCCGATCGACCCGACTTCACCGAGACGTCGGTCACGGTCGGACGCGGCGTAGCGCAGCTGGAGGCCGGCTATACCTATGCCTGGAACCAAGACGGCGGCGACCAGCTGCGATCGCACTCTTATCCGGAAACACTGCTGCGCGTGGGGGTGCTTGCCGAATGGCTGGAGCTGCGCGTGGGCTGGAACTACGCGGAGCAGATGGTCCGCGCCGGGGGGATCGTGGGCAGCGATTCGGGTTCTGCGGATCTCTATCTCGGCTTGAAACTTGCGACGACTCCCCAAGAGGGCCTTCTGCCCGAGACCGTCCTGATACCCCAAATGACCGTTCCCAGCGGAAGCTCGGCGTTCACTGCCGGGGAAGTGCTGCCCGGGCTGAATTGGATCTACGCTTGGGAATTGAGCGACTGCCTTTTCGTGGCCGGAAGCACACAGGGCAACGGAGCCATCGATGATTCCACGGGCAGACGGTACCTGGAGATCGCTCAGTCGGCCGTGGTCGGATACCGCCTGACCGATCGCGTGGGGGCCTACACCGAATGGTTCGCCTTCTTCCCCTATTCCGCCGATTCCGCAAAACCCGTCCATTTCTTCAACGGCGGGTTCACGTTCCTTGTGCACAACGATCTGCAACTGGACGTGCGTGCCGGGCTAGGCTTGAACGAAGCGGCCGAGGACTATTTCCTCGGCGTGGGGAGTGCTTTCCGATTCTAGCAGTGCCGCATTGCTAGGCCTGGTGCCGGATGTCGGCGCCCTCGACCATGTAGACGATTTGCTCGCACACGTTGCAGGCCTGGTCGCCGATCCGTTCCAGCGATTGCGAAATCATGATCTGGGCCACCGCCGAGGCGATGTCTTGCGGACCGGAGCCGTTGGAGCGGTCGCCGCCGAGCATCTCGCGGACGATCTCGTCGTTGAGCACGTCGACCAGCTCGTCGCTGGCCATGGTCGACTTGGCCTTGCGGTTGTCGTCGAGCCGGAAGGCCTTGAGCGTGTCGTGGAGCATGGCGCGGACCAGCTTGGCCATGGCGCGAAACTGCGGCATCGGGGTCACGTCGCCCTGGGAGACCATCAATTGGATGTGGTTGCACATGCTCACGGTCTGATCGCCGATCCGCTCCAGCTCGGCGTTGATGCGGGTGGCGGCCAGGAGGAACCGCAGGTTGCCGGCCACCGGCCCGTAGACCGTCAACAGCCGGATGGCCTCCTTGTCGACGTCGAGCTGCATCTGGTCCAAGCGGCTCTCTTCGGCCTGCACGCGCTGGTAATGGTTGTTGTCCAGCGGATCGTCGAGCGCCAGAATGGCCTCGGCGACCATGGTCTCCGTAAGATCGCCCATCTTGCTGATCCGCTCTCGCAGCAGTTGCAGCTCGTGTTCGAGTTGTTTCATGTTCGTTTTCCCTTAGCCATAACGGCCCTCGATGTACATTTCCGTCTGTTCCTCTTTCGGGTTGAGGAACAGATCGGGCGTCTTGGCGTGTTCGATAATCTCGCCCAGCAGCATGAAGATGCACTCGTCGCTGACCCGCCGGGCCTGGCCCATGTTGTGCGTGACCATGATGATCGTGTAGTCCTTCTTCAGGTCGGCAACCAGCGTCTCGATGCGTTCGGTTCCTTCGGCGTCGAGCGCCGAGCAGGGCTCGTCCATCAGGATCACTTTCGGCTTCAGCGGCAGCAGCCGGGCGATGCACAATTTCTGCTGCTGCTCCAGCGTGAGGTAGGTTGCCCGCCGCTTGAGCTGGTCTTTCACGTCGTCCCAGAGCTGTACGTCGC
>Ga0180437_10008282_pt1 | contig 13254 bp, 4 predicted proteins | sample SS_ome_4_FD_132410 | JGI IMG/M metagenome (GOLD analysis project Ga0180437, IMG submission 132410) | Hypersaline lake sediment archaeal communities from the Salton Sea, California, USA - SS_3_D_1 metaG | ecosystem: Environmental > Aquatic > Non-marine Saline and Alkaline > Hypersaline > Sediment...
ATGACTGCCGTAGCTCAGCCAAGGGCCGTTGTCGGAGAGGAAGATCACCATCGTCTTCTCGGCGATTTTCAGCCGCTCAAGACACGCGAGGATCTCGCCCAGCGACCAGTCGAGCTCGAGCAACACGTCGCCATAAAGGCCGTGTGCCGACTTGCCCTTGAACCGCTCGGAAACGGCCAGCGGCACATGGGGCATGGTGTGGGCCAGATAGAGAAAGAACGGCCTCGATTTGTTGCCCTCGATGAACTTCACGCTCCGCTCGGTGTACCACCGCGTCAGCAGGCTCTGGTCGGGGTTGTAAGCGACGACCCGCTCGCCTTCCATCAACGGCAGGTCCGGGAAGAAATTCTTCTTGACCGGATGGTTGGGCCACATGTCGTTGGAATAGGGCAGGCCGAAGTACTCATCAAAGCCGTGGCGGGTGGGTAAGAACTCCGGCCGGTCGCCCAGGTGCCACTTGCCGATGCAGGAGGTGCGATAGCCGGCCGCCTGCAGAAGCTCGGCGAGCGTCTCCTCGTCGCTGCTGAGTCCGATCCGCGAATCGGCTTCGAGCACGACCGGCAGCCCGACGCGCTGCGGATAGCAGCCCGTCAACAGCGCCGCCCGCGAAGGGCTGCACACCGACGCGCCCACATAGAAATCCGAGAACCGTGTTCCCTCCGCGGCCAGTTGATCGAAGTGCGGCGAGTCCACTCCGGTCGCCGGAAAGAACGACTTCAGATCGCCGTAGCCCTCGTCGTCCGTGAGGAAGATGATGAAGTTCGGCCGTTCGACCGTTGCTGTGGCCGTCTTTGTCGCCGGCGATTTGGGCTTCTCAGCTGCGGCGCTGCCCCGGGGCGGAAATGCGAGGACGGCGACTGCGATCGCCAGCCGCAGCACGAATGCCCCTGCACGGCCCCGGTGTTTGACTTGCAGCATCATGGCCAGACTCCTGTGCTCGTTGTTCGGCGCCACTACCTCCACGATTCTTCGGCCGACGGGTCTTTGTGGCCGTCCGGGGCGGGTGGGAGGCGGTTCCGGCAGCGCTCCCACATTTCCTTGACGAACCGGCCCTGCATCACGTGTCCCTGACGGCCGAACTGGCCGCGCTCGGCTCGGCCGTAGTCGGCTCCGCCCGCCGCCTTGATCGCCTCGACAAAGGGCGCGTCGTCCTCGGTCATCCAGCGGTCGACGTACGCGAAGAACGCGTCGTGATCCCAGACGTTCTCCGCGTGCATGAGGCGGGCTGCCAGGGCCTGGCCCACCCAGGAGCTGCTCGTGTTCGCGCGGCGGTAGCCTTCGCTGGCGGGGATTCGGCCCGGTTTCAGCCGCGGCCACTGCGAGGGCGGGTAGAGGTCCACCGTGCCCCAGCCGTCGTCCCAATTGCCGCAACGGCCTCCACGCGGCAAGGAGTGGCCCGTAAATATCGCCTTTGCTCCCGTCCAGCCCCGCTCGTGCACTTCGCCGCGATACTCGTACGGGCAGAGTGCCGTCTGGTCGTCCTCGTGGAAATGCAGCCCTGGGATCCGCTTGCCGGGTGACTGCATGTCCAAGTCTTCGAGCATCAGTCCGGCGAAGAGGATCGGCCACTTGCGGCCGCTGTTCAGACCACCGTGAGAGGGCCAACTGCGGCCCACGCGCGCCAGCCCCCAGAAATCGATCCCCGCCTGAACGAGGCCGATCAAAAGCGGCTCCTTTTCTTCCGCGGAATAGTCCATGTGTAGGAGGAGGCTGGCGTCGCCGACCAGCATCACGACGTTCTGGCCGTAATGAGGCAGGTTCTCCGTCGGCGCAGCAAAGCCGAACTCGACCACGTCGAGCCAGGGTTTCTGGAACCGAGCCGCGTAATCGGCCAACGCGGCAGGCGCACTGGGGACGCGGGGAAGGTTCAACAAGAGGTCGCGGCGGAGATTGCGGGCCAGATAGATCTTGCTCCCCGCCGTGTCGCAATACGAGGGGCGCAGCGCGTCCGCCGGCTGCGGCTCGGTAAGGCACGTCAACACGGCCGCCACTCGCAGCGGGTCCACGTGCTGCCCGGAGAACCGCGTGATCTCGTCGTTGCGCCTGCTGATCGTGGACACCAGCGCATCGCCGGGCTGCATCCGGATGGGAAGATGGGCGAATTGCTCCGGAACATAGCGGCCGTGCGGAATGCGGCTGTCGAAGCCGGCGCACTCGGCGTAGCGCTGCTCGTTCTTTTTGTCGCACCGCGGGTTGAGCACCGAGCCGTTGCGGGCCGTGCGGCCGGGATAATCGCCTTCCTGAATGCCGTCTTTCTGGATGAGCTCCTCGACGTCCGCGCCCCAGAGCGGCTTCGGGTCGATCGCCGCGACGGTCACCGGGCCCACCGCGTACCAGTCGCCCGTGACGAAGCGTCCCACGCGGGTGGGCTTGTCGAACGTCCAGGTGATGCCGTGCTGAGAGACGCTCTTCATGAGAGGCAAGTCTTCGAGCCGCGGCGCGGACGGCGCCTCTGCCGTGATACCCGCACAGGCCACCCATCCGGCGGGAATCCACTCGCTCGCGAGCTTGCCGCTCTGCTGGCCGTAGCCGGCTGCCGCGGCCCAGAGCCACCAGGCGCCGCACGCGAGAGCCGTCAGCCGGCCTATCATGGCTACGTCCTCCCAGATTGGGTCGCGTTGCCCGCTCAGCCTGTGCCACCCGTCCGCGGCCGTCGGCTACGCCCATTCACAACGTCCATCCTTTTCTGTATTCCCTGCGGATGAAGCGGTCGGCCCCGGCATCGCCTCCGGCCTGCATCTTCTGGCTGTCCCACTCGATCGGTTTTCCACTCAGCAAGGCCACGTTGCCCAGCAACACCATTTCGGTCAGCGGGGCGGAGCTTTCGAAATTGGCGCAAGGCTTCCGGCCGGTCTTGCAGGCGGCGATCCATTCCTGGATATGGCGGTTGCCCTTCGTCCAATCGCCGTCTTCCACTGTGGGAATCTTTTTGTAGGGCTTCCTGTCCTCAATCGGGGTGAATTCCGGAATCGTCCTCGGGCCGACCTGGCCGGGAGTCGTCCCGAACACCGTCGGCCCGAACATCATCGTGTGTTCCTCGCCGAAGAAAGTAATGCCGTTGCAGCCGACTTCCCGAAGGTAAGGCAACCCGTCGGGTCGAGGCGGCTGGCGTCCACCGTCATGCCAGATGATTTCCACCGGCGGCAGGTCGCCACGGGCGGGGAAGCGGTAGCGGATCGTCGAGGCGGCGGGATACGTCTCTCCGGCGGCGGTCGTGGATTCGGCCGCCACGTGGAACGCAGCGGCCTTTTCCAGCTCGAGGCCCCAAAAAGCGACGTCCAGCAATTGGCACCCCATGGCTCCCAGGGCCCCCGTGCCGAAGTCGACCCACCCGCGCCATCGGTACGGATGGTAAGCCGGATCGTAGCTCCGCTGCGGCGACGGCCCCAGCCAGAGGTCCCAGGCCAACCCCTCGGGCAGCGGCGGCGGCGACTGCGGTCTGCCGATTCCTTGCGGCCACTGCGGCCGGTCGGTCCAGCAGTGGACTTCGCGGATCGGGCCTAATCCGCCACCCCAGATCATCTCGACCGCCTTTCGGATGCCCGCGCCCGAACGGCGCTCGTTGCCCATCTGCGTCGTGACGCCGGTTTCGCGGGCCAGCCGGGCCAGTTGGCGGACTTCCCAGACGTCGTGGGCAAGCGGCGTTTCGACGTAGACGTGCTTGCCCCGTTTCATCGCCTCGGCGGCGATCACGGCGTGGGTATGGTCGGGCGTGGAGACGACGACGGCGTCGATGCCCGGCTCCCTGTCCAGCATCGCGCGGAAGTCTTGGTATTTTGCCGCGTCGGGGTATTGCTCCAGTGCCACCGCGGCCAGGCGCCAGTCCACGTCGCAGAGCGCGACGATGTTCTCGCCTTCACACTTCTCGACGTTGCCCAGCCCCCTCGCGCCCAACCCGACGGCGGCGACGTTCAGCCTTTCGCCGGGGGGCTGCTTCGCACCTCTCTGGGCGCCGAGCACGGAGGAAGGAACGACGAGGCAGCCCGCCGCCGCGGCGCCGCGATGCAGAAGACGCCGCCTGGTAAGACGCTTGTCCAGCTCTTTCGTGTGCCGCGCGTTCATTTCTTATCTCCCAAGCAGATCAGCGTTCCATTCATCGTGGACATGTAGAGCCGGCCGGAGGCCGCGATCAGGCCGTCGAAAACGGGGGCTTCATCCATGGTGAACTCGGCCAGCGTGCCGCCGTCGGCCGTCGAGACGACCCGGAACAGCGAGCCTCGCTTGCCGATCATCGCTTCATAGGCCTCTTGCTCGAAAAGCAGGTCGGGCGGACCGGCAAGATAGAGGTGCTCGCGGGCAAGAAGCATGCCCTGCACGCGAATCGGGATGGTCTGCGACCAGATCGGAAGCTCCGTCCGCGAGAAGCCCCGGCCCTTTTCCGCCCCGATGTCCATTTCGTCGAGGACCGGCAGAGTCGTGTTGCGGTCGGCGAACAGCCGGTAGCCGCTTCCCGGGCGAAACTCGGGACTGTGCCCGCGCCGCTCGGTGTAGGCTTTCAGCGAGTAGGTATTGTTGTCGTCAAACACGAGAATCTGGCCGGATTTTGGTCCCCGGTAGGTGAAATAATATCCGGGCCAGCGATCGTCATGGACCCAGTACGTCCGATTGAACCACGTCGTGTCGAGGAATCCGTTGGTGGTCATCAAATGGGGTTCGCCCCAGCGGTCGCCGAGCTTGGTGACCCGCGGCATCGGCTGGAGCGTCAGGTCGGCGTTGAACCTGTTCTGGAACAGGTAGATGTCCTCTTGGCCGGCAACCAGGATGTCAGATTTCGCTCCGTCCATGTCGAACGGGCGGCCCCCGTCTATCGACACGTCGGGGTCTTCGCTGCAAAGCAGCGCTTCGTGCAGGATCTCGCCACTGGCGGGGTCCAGCGCGTAAACGCGGATTCCTCCGTCGAGATAGCTCGATCGCCCGGCCGTGCAGTAAACCTTGCCGTCGCGGATCAGCACGCTTCCGTGGACGGGCCAGGCGGATTCCAGACGATCCATCGCGCATATCTGGCGCTCTTCCGGCGCCGCCCTGAACCGCCACACGAGTTGTCCATCCGAAGCGGACACGCAGTAGACGTGGCCGTCGGTACACCCGAAAACGCAGAGTCCGCCGAAGAGAGTCGGAGGCGAGTCCACCCGGCCGTCGGCAATGAAACTCCAGAGGCGCTTGCCGTTGTCGGCGTTGAGGGCATGGACCGTGTGCGCATCCGGCTCCGCCACGAAGACTCGGCCGCCGGCGGCGACGGGCGGAGTGAGGCCGCCTGCGGGGTACTCGCGGAGCATCGGCTCTTCTGCCTGCGCAGCCGCCTTATCCGCGGCAAACGTCGCAGGGCACAGGGAAGTCTCCCAAACGCGCTCGAGCTCGACGGGCAGCGACACTCCGATCGATCCGCTCCGGAAGACGTCATGGCGGTATGTCGGCCAGTCGGCCGCAGACGCACCGGCTTGCGGATCGCCGGACGCGGGCCGGCCGTAGGCGGGCCCCTTCTGCAGACCCGGCTTCTGCTCGTTGGCGAGGGCCTCGTGCTGCGGGACCTCGCGGGCCGCAGCCAGCGCGTTCAGCCCGGTCAAAAGGACGCCCTGGTAACAGAAACACTGGCTCGGCGGCGTGTAGAGGAAGCCGTTGGCGGGGAGCATGCCGAAGCCGCACGCGCCGCGGGTCCAGTTGGCCCGCATGTGGTCCGTCCCTTCGAGGTCGAAGAACTCCACGCCCCGCTTGTTGAGCAAGAGGTATCGCCGGGTAGCCTTCGGCGGATAACAGCGGATGTGGTGGCCGGCGGTCACGAGCCGCTCGGCCGTCACCGTTTTTTTCACCTCGCCGGTCGCCGGATCGAATCCGTTGCGGGTTTCCTCCCGGTGCTGCCACAAGAAGGACCTCGGGTCGACCTGGTCCCATGCGCACCAGATCAAGCCGCCGGCTCCGAACAGCCCCGGGGGATTGCGTGCGTGCGGGCTGCCGTCCGGCCCCGTCCACAGCAGTTCGCCCGTCTCCAGTGAAAAGGCCCGCGTGCGGCCGCCGGTGAGAAAGACGGCGCCGGCGTACAAGACCGCATATCCCTTTGCGCTGGTGCTCGCGCCGGTCCGCCAGATTTCCTCGCCGCTTTCGAGCGAAAGGCAGACCATCTCGCCCTCATCGAGGAAGCAGACGCGGCCGCTGCCGGCGACGAGTGTATTGGCCGCGACGGCTTTGACGGGTTTCGTCCAGAGCAGGCGGCCGTCGTCGGGGGCAACCGCAACCACGTGCGGTCCTCTCTCTCCGGCACCGCCGGCCAATTGCGTGCTCAAGACGACGCGATCCTCGCAGACGGCGATTTCATTGACCTTGCCGGTCTGCTGGCAGGTATGGCGAGTCTCGCCCGTGGCGGCGTCGAGGATCGAGAGCGGCCCCCTGACGGTCAAGGTGACGTAGACGGTGTCGCCGACGACCGTCAAAGCGTGAGGGTTGATGTGGCCGCAAGGGCGTCTCCAGAGCAGGACCCCGTTGAAGGCGTCGCGGGCGACGAGCGTCCAGAACTCCGGAACGCCGCGGGGCTGGCCGATGATCCCCTCGTCGAACACGCCGATCAGCCGTTTGCCGCCCGATACGAGCGTCTGGACGCTGGAGGCGAACTCGTGGCTTCGGCACCACACGGGCGCGGCTTTCCATTGCAGGTGTCTCGGCGGTCCTCCCCGGTCGTCCTCGGCCACGGCGTTGTTGCCCGCGTCGTGCAGATAGTGGGTCCACTCGTCGATGTCGTCGGGCAGCGGTTTCACGTACCTCGTCCAGCCCTCGAGGCCCGTCGCAGATCGGGCAACGAGTTTCGTGCCGCGCGTTTCGAGAGTCCCGAGTACGAGAGCGCTGCCTTGCGGCGCGAGAACTCTTTCGATTTCGCTGCCGGCCGGCTGCTGCCCGCTGCCGATCACGAGAAGGTTGACGAGGTTGTCGCCGTAGGGAAGACGCTCGCTCTGCCACTGCCGCACGGAAACCTTGCCGTAAAGACCGAGCGACCGGATGTGCGATCGGGCCGCGGCGACGTTGGCCGCGTCGGCGTCCAGGCCCTGGACGAGGTAGCGGTCGTTGGCACAGAGCGAGGCGGTCAGCTCGCCGTCGCCACAGCCGAGATGGACCACGAGGCCACCCTTGACGCCCGACGCATCGAGCAGCTCCTCGCCGGACGTCGCGGCAAGAAGCGAACGAGCCCCGAGGCAGAGGACCGTGAGAAACAGGGTGCCGCGAAGCCAGCGTGCTCTCCAGGCAATTCTCATCGAAATCTGCTCCTGATATCAGCGTTTTGCTATGGGTCTTAAGACGGACCTCGAGCAGGCGAGTTGTACCTTCAGTTTTCTGCCCAGCAAGCCACGCGTCCGTCCTTCAGCGACAAGTAGAGCCGTCCGTTGGCCACCGCCATCCCGTCCCAGGCCGGCGGTTCATCGAGCTTGTACTCGGCCAACTTCTCGCCGGTGGCGGCGGATGCGGCCCAGAGGACGCCGCCCAGCCGGCCTTCATAGGCCGCGGCCAGATCGTCTTCCGGAAATTCCACGGGCGTGCCGGCGATGAACAGCACGTCGCCCGCCCGTGCCATGGCCAGGCCGGTGAGCGGGATGGCGCTGCTCCAACGTTCCACCGAGGCGACTCGGGAAGCCTGGCGCGGCTTCTTCTCGCCCGCACCCGTCGCGCCCCGCCGCTTCTTCTTGCTGGCGGGCGCGTCGGTCGCGGTGGATTCCGGTTTTGGCGTTTTCGGCGTTACGGCCGTGTCGGCGACGGTGCACGTTCCCGCGAACAGCCGGTAGCCGCTGGGCCGCGGATCGAAGTTGCTCGATCGCCCAGGAGCATAACCGCGTACTTCCCAAAAGTCGCTGCCGTCCATTACCAGGATGTCGCCGTGGGCGGCTCCGCGCGAGGCGGCGATGTCGTAGCGGATGGTCGTGTCGATCGTCCAAAACGTGCGGTGGTGAGGAATCGATTCCAGGAATCCGGCCGAGGGAATCAGATGCGGCCGAGTGGCCTCTTCCGGTTTCAAAGGCGCCAGATCCGGTTGGAACGCCTGCTGCCGGAGATACAGGAGTTCGCCGTCGGTCAGAAAGACGTCGTTCTTGAAACCGTCCAGCCCGTTGCCGGAGGCGAGGTTGCTGGTGATGATCGGAAAACCGTCGTCGCCGTATGGGCCGTGCATGTGATGCCGATAGACAATTCGGCCCGTCAAGGGATCCAGGCCGTAGAGGAAAATCCCGCCGTCGAGGAACGAATTCCGGCCGGCGGCAAAGTAGGCCACGTCGTCCTTGACCATCACGCTGCCGCACACGGGCCAGGCCGATTCCAACTGCTCGTAGGCGCAGATCGTCCTGTCGGGCAGATCGCGGAAGCGCCAGGCCAACGCACCGTCGCCGGCCCGCAGACAATAGACCCAGCCGTCATGCGATCCGAACAGCAGCAATCCCTGATGATAAGTGGGCGGCGAATCGACGCGGCCGCCGGTCGTATAGCGCCAGATCACGTGCCCGTCCCCGGCATCCAGAGCGCACACGGCGTGCGCGTCTATATCCGCCACAAAGACCAGGCCCGCCGCGATTACCGGCGAGCTGGATCGGGTCGACAGCTTGGTTTCCCAAGCGGGCTTCAAGACGGCCGGCATGGTGGCCGCCGAGGAGCCGGTCCGCCTGGCATCGTGCCGATGAGTCGGCCAATCGCCGGGAGCCGAAGCCGGAGCATCAAGCGTAGCGAGCTGATCGTACGCGGGGCCCTTTTCCAGTTGCACGCGGGCCTTGACCGGGATCGGCCGGCCGGAAGTGGTCAATCCCGGCTCGGCGGTCAACGCGTTCATTGCGTTGAGCATGACCCAGTTGCAGCAGGAACAGGCGGGCGGTCCCAAGTAGAGCATGCCGTTGCAAGGCAGATGCCCGATTCCGCAAGTGCTGCGGGCCCACGGATTGGGAAACTCGCCGGAACCGTCCAATCCCAGGAAATCGCTGCCGCCGGTCTTGGTGTTGATGTAGAATTGGTCCGTGATCCGGTTGCGGTAACAGCGGTCGTGTCCCATGGGGCCGTTCATCTGCTGTGCAAGCGTCTTGACGATCTCGCCCGTCTGCGGATCGTGGCCGCTGTAGTAGTTGGACCATAAGACGCCGTTGGCCAGGAACAGGTCCGGCCCTTTGAAATGGTTCAAGCTGGCCTTGCCGGTCCACATCTTGACACCGCTGTCCAAGGAATAGGCCGTCGTCTCGTTCCCGTGAGCCAGATAAACGGCGTCGTCGGACAAGACAAGGGAAGGAGTGATGCCGGGCCTATTAAGCCGAGGCAAATCCGCCGCCGTCCGCCACCGCGGTCTTCCGGTCGCGCCGTCCAGGCAGACCACCGCTTCGGTCGTGCAATAGACGGTCGCCGCGCCGCGGACGGCCAGCGACGTGCCCTGGTACCCGGCCGTATCGTCGCCCGATTTCTCCCACAGTTGCCTGCCCGTGTCGGCCTGGATCGCCAGGATCGAGCTGACCGGGTTGGCCAGCTTGGGGATCTCCGGTCCGTACGCCCGCTCGGGAAACTGGCTGCTTCCCAAGCCGCCGTGGGGATCGCCGATGCCGAGGGTATCGACGGGATCGCCGATCACGGCGTAGAGGACGCCGCGGTCGAATACGAATTCCTGGGTGCGCTCTGTGCCTTCGTAGACCCGCAGCACCTCGCCTGTGGCCGCGTCCAACGCCGTCACCGGTGCGTTCAGTCCCGGAGTGCAGTAGACCGTGTCGCCGATCGCAGCCAGCCGCCGCTGCAACTGGGCCGGGGTGTACTTGGTGTAGACGTTTACGGGGTGCCAATCGGGGAAAGAGCACTGCCAGAGGACTACGCCGTTAAAGGCGTCGCGGGCCACCAGCGCAAACTTGCCCGGCAGCGCCGGGTGTTCCGCCGAGCCCTGGTCCTCGACGGTAAACAGCCGCCCCTGGGACGAAACGAAGCAGTTGATCGAAGGCAGGGTCAGATGCGACCGCATCCACTCCGGCTCGGCGATCCACTGGTAGTGCCGCGGGGGGCCCACCAGGCTGTCTTTCGCCACCGCGTTGTTGTCCGAATCGTGGAAATGCTGCTGCCACTCGTCGATTTCCGCGGGCCACGGCTTGACCGTCCTGGTCCATTGGCCGTCTTGCTTCACACAGGCGACGCCGAGCGGCGCAAGGACGCGCATGACTTCATCCTGCGACACGCCGCCGAGATGCTCCGCCACGACGAGATTGACCAGGTTGTCGACGTAGGGGAGGCGCCCGCCGGAGAATCGCTCGACGGACACCTTTCCATACAGCCCGAGCGAGCGGACGTGCGCGCGCGCCGCTTCGACGTTCTTCGCGTCGGCATCGAGGCCCTGGATCACGAAGCCGTCGCCTGCCGCCAATGCAGCGGTAAGACGGCCATCGCCGCAAGCGAGGTGAACGATCAGCCCCCCGGTCACACCGGCACGTTCGAGGATCTCCGCGGCCCGCTCGGCTGTCGGGTCGGCCCCGGCCGGCGAGCAGGTAAGCATTGCACTAACAGCCAGTAGCGAGAGCGTGCGCGTGAACATCGATTACAGTCTCCTTGCGTGGTGTAGCCTGGGGCGGGGCCCTATCGGCTCCCCAGGCAGACAATGTTGCCATCGTTGAGTGAGAGGAACAGTCTGCCGCCGGCGGCGATCAGGCCGTCGAATACGGGGGACGAGGGTAATTGCACTTCTGCCAGTTGTGACCCGTCGACCTTGTCGAACACGCAGAGGACTCCGCCCTTGCGGCCTGCAAAAGTGTCCAGGGCGTCTTGCAGGAGCGGCTCGGGGGGGAAAAGATCCGTACGGGCAGTGCTCAAATACAGTGCCGTCGCTTCTTCATCGAATCTCGGCGGCCCGGCGACAATCAGCGCGTCGCCTGCAAGAAGCATGGCCTGGGGGTACAACGGCGCCTCCTTCTGCCAGGTATATTCATACTTGGTGATCCTGCGGATGGCGTCGCCCAGCTCTCCACGGCTCAACTGCATGGCTTGCGGATTCTGTGGGATCCCGTCCTTCCAGACGTACGTGCGGCGGATGGCCTCGGCGTCGTTGCCGGCCGCAGGGGCTTCCGCTTTTCGCTTCTTGCTCTCGCGTGGGCCTTGGGCGCCCAGCCTCTCCCCCAGGTCTATGAACTCAGGGTTCTGCGGCACGCGGAAGATGCCCGCCGTCTTCGCGTCCAGCGCCAAATCGAGATACCCGTAGACCGACTCCTCGTCGATGGTCAGCAGTCTGCCTGCAGGAAACAAGGTCTTGGCATAGCCGTGGCCGCGGGCGCCGCCGTAGAAGTGGGAGCCGTAGATCCAGTAGCTTCTCTCCCACCACGTATTCTCCAGGAACCCCATCGATGCGAAGAGGTGCCGCACATAATGCTTGTCCTTGATCTCGAGGTCGTGGTCCAGCGGCACGGATCGCAGGTAGAGGTTTTCGCCGTCGGACGAAAAGACGTCGGGCAGCAAGCCCGGCAGTTCGCGGTCGGGAAGCAACTCGCCGTCGAAGGGGGTGAACAGGTTCACGAACTCGCCGGTTTGCGGGTCGCGGCTGGAGTAGTTCCTTTCGAGCAGCGTCTTGCCCGTCTTCAGATCGAGCTTGTAGAGATACATTCCGCCGTCGAGGCAGGAAGACCTGCCGGCGGCAAAGTAGACGTTCCCGCTTTCGATCAGCACGCTGCCGTGGACGGGCCAGACCGAGGCCAACCGGCCGTCTTCGACGAGCCGGAGATCCCGCGGGGCGGCGCGAAAACGCCAAGTCAGCTCGCCGTCGACCGTGCGAAGCGCGTACACCCAGCCATCGTGACAGCCGAACACGGCGATCCCGCCGCTGACGCTGGGCGGCGAATCGACGCGCCCGCCCGCCTGGTAGCTCCAGAGAACCTGCCCCGACTCCGCGTCGAGACAGAACACCTGGTGTGTCTCCGGCTGCGCCACGTAGACGCGTCCGCCCGCACTGACCAGGCTGGTGAGCTTGCCGCCGAGCTTCGTGGTCCAGGCCAACCGCGGCTGCCAAGGAACCTCCGCCTGGGTGAAACCGCTGCGGAGGTTATCGTGCCGAAAAGTCGGCCAATCGCCGGGAGTTGAGAGTCGGGAGTCGCCGGCCGGAAGCTGCGGATCCTGAGCCCTTTCGTACGCTGGCCCTTTCTCCAGCCGAGGCTCTTCGATCACCGCCGGCCCTTCGTTGCCCGCCGCTCGCTTTGCCGCCAGGGCATGGAAGCCGTGCAATTTGCTCTCGGCATAACAGGCGCACTGGTCCGGCGGAGAATAGATCAGGCCGTTCGAGGGCAGGATGCCGAATTCGCAGACCCCGCGGACCCAGTGGTGGGTGATCAGTTCGCCCGAGTCGAGGTCCACGAACTCGATACCCGTTCTACCGGCAAGAATGTACTGTTCGGTCGCCTTGTCCCGGTAGCAGCGGTGGTGGTGCCAGGTGGGCCAGTTCTCGGCGTGGTCGAAGGATTTGCGGATTTCGCCGGTATGCAGGTCGCGGCCGTGGTTGTAGTCGCTGACTCCCCGCCTCGGGTTCTCGCCGACCCAGACCAGGCCGCCGGCCACGAACACGTCCACGCCTGCCCCCACGTTGTCGCCGCACTCGCAGCGCCACAGCTCCCGACCGTCGACGGCGGAAAGGGCGATCAGCTCGCTCGTGGCTGCCTTTGCCTCGCCGGCGTCTCGCCGGGCCTGCCGGCTCATTCGGTCGGCCGACAACACCACGTCGTCGTGGACCACCAGCGTCGGCGTCATGTGTCCGGGCATCGCGTAGTTGCTGGGCCGTGGATAACGCCAGATCGGCTCCGCGGTGGCCGCGTCGAGGCACAGGACCTCCCTGGTGTTCTGGAGAAACAAGCGTTTGTCCTTCACGGCCAGCGTCAAAGGATGGATACCCAGCGTGTCGTCGTCCTCCTTGGTCCACAGGATCGCGCCGCTATCGGCCTCGACGGCCATGACCCGTTTCGCGTCGGGTGTCTTTCGCGCCTGGGCCAATTCGCGCCGGTCGATGTCCTCGACCGCCGAAGTCGTAGCAACCAGGTACAAGATGCCTGAATCGCACACAATCTCTTCGGTCTTCTCCGTCCCCTCGTACCCTCTCAGGACCTCGCCGGTGGCCGGATCCAAAGCCACCACCGGCCCGAAGATCGTTTCCGTGACGTACACCGCCCCCTCGGTGGCCACCAGCCTCCGCCACATGTCCGCCGCCAGCGACTTCCGCCCCCGTACCAGGTACGGGCGCCACTCGTCGAGCGGGCGTTTCCACAGCACCACGCCGTTGAACGCGTCGCGGGCCACCAG
>Ga0180437_10008284_pt1 | contig 13253 bp, 9 predicted proteins | sample SS_ome_4_FD_132410 | JGI IMG/M metagenome (GOLD analysis project Ga0180437, IMG submission 132410) | Hypersaline lake sediment archaeal communities from the Salton Sea, California, USA - SS_3_D_1 metaG | ecosystem: Environmental > Aquatic > Non-marine Saline and Alkaline > Hypersaline > Sediment...
CTGGCGGATCGTGCCTTCGATTTGATCCGTTGGCAAACCTCGGTTGTTCGCCACAAGGGGCAGTCGGTGGTCAGGGGGTGTTTTATCGATGCCATCGATGATCCCATCACGGATGTGCACTTTTTCGCTCAAGCGGTAAACAAAGCCGCTAAAGCGGACAGTCCTGCAGAGAAGTGCTCATTGCTCAAGGAGGCGCTTCAACGCTGCCGACCTTACAGTACCGGGCGCTTTATCAACCTGGCTTCTGTAGAAGACAATACCGAGGTGGTTATGGAACGACGATGGGAGGAAGACCCCTCGGGGCTTTCGATCCCCTACACGATGAACGTATCTGCTCCCTGGCCCTCCTACAGCAAACGGGGGGAGCTGATTGGCGTCCCTGAAGAGATTCTCCCCGTGGTGGAGAGATCGTACGTTTCCTCGTTTTTCTGCAAACCCATCAAAATTAGATTGGAGAAGTTGAGCCCTCGCACGGCGTATCGGGTAAGACTCTGTTACGTGTCTCACCGGCGGGGCGGAGGCATACGTTTCAGCGCCGGGGGACGGCTTATCCATGACTTCATGATCCCCGAGAACGAGAGGGTAACCATGAGCTTCGATCTGCCAGTTGGATGTGTTGCAGAAGACGGCGTTCTTGAATTGATCTGGCAGGCATGCCCCTTCCGGGTCTATAGCGAAGGGATCGCCTGGGTGATCGTGGAAAAGAAGGAAGCGAGGAACGTCTAGACTGTACTGGAGATAAGCCACACCGGTATTCCTATCAGAGTGAGGATTGAAACCCATGCGGGAAAGAGAGCCTGTTATCATTCACACGCAAAAAACAGCGGTAAACAACGACCTTCACGACGGGGGAATCGAACCGGCTGTGGGCGTGCATAACTACCAGGTATTGCGGGCCAATCGTACTCATCCCCAGAACAAGAACCATCGATGCTATACCTACAATCACCAACCGATGCTGGCCTACTGGAGCGGTCGTTTCTACCTCCAATACCTCGCCGGACTGCACAACGAGCATGAAGATCGGACCGAAACGTTTCTAACGTCCTCCGCAGACGGTATTCATTGGAATACACCGGAAGTAATCTTCCCGGCGATTGAGTATAGTCTTTTTCGCTACACTATAGCCCACCAGAGAGTCGGCTTCTATGTGGCACCGAACGGCAGACTTCTTACGCTGTCCTTCTATGGAATCCCACGGAGGGGGGACCCGAGCCGGTTGCCGAATCGTGGAAACGGCATCGGCCGGGTTGTAAGAGAGATCGACAAAGACAACTCTCTCGGACCAATATACTTTTTTCGCTATATGCCCAAAGCGGGCTACACTGAAGACAACACCAGCCATTGGTATCCTCACTACAAGAAATCCACTGATAACGGTTTTGTTGAAGCCTGCGAAGCCCTTTGCGCTGACAAGCTTTTCCACCAGCAGATGTGGGAAGAGGACAGGAACAACGATGACGGTTTTTTCGGCATCCACTGGGAAGAAAGCGAGTACGCTACCGGCAAGGCTCTCTCTTACTGGACGAATCCCGACGGCAGCGTAACCGGAATTTGGAAGAGCGCCTGTTCTTCGGTGACACGGAACAACGGACAATCGTGGAGCGAGCCGGTGGCTCTTACGAGCATTCACAAAAACAATGCCAAATACTGGGGACAGCGTACCCCTGACGGGCGATACGCCCTGCTTTACTGTGCTTCCGAGGGGTCGGTCCGCACACCCTTGGTCGTGGTTACGGGCGATGACGGACAACATTTCGACGATATGCTGGTTGTCCACGGTGATGTGCCTCTGCAGAGGTTCTGGGGATTCTCTCGCGACCCCGGACCCCAGTACACACGCGGAATCGTCGAAGGTAACGGTACGCCCCCGGGCATGTACTGCTGGGTAACATACTCTGTAAACAAAGAGGACATCTGGGTCAGTCGGATTCCAGTGCCCATAAAAAGAGGGATCACCGGTGTGGTGGATGATGATTTTTCCTCCGGAGACGCGAAGCTTCTCAATTCCTGGAATCTCTACTCCGGGAACTGGAACCGAGTTTCTTTTGCAAAAGTTCACGGCAGGGGATGCCTGCAGCTCTGTGACAAAGATCCCTATGACTATGCGCGAGCAAGGCGAGTGTTCCCGGAAACCACAAGCGCAACGATCGAGTTCAGGCTCATGACGGAACATGGGCAATCAGCCAGGCTGGATGTCGACATTCTAGATTCAAAGGTCAGGCGTCCCGTACGTTTGATCTTCGATTTCCAGACCTCCAAACTCGAGGCAGTAGGGCGGCAAGAGGAAGGCGATGCGGTAGTCAATAATGTGCCCATCGGTAAGTGGTTAGATATAGAGATCCACATTGATACTGTGAAGTGTGATTACAGCCTCAAGATAGATAAAAAGCTCGTGTTATCAAGCGCGAAAATAGCCGAGAGAGTATCCTCGGTGAAGTGGCTAGAATTTCGTACTGGACGGTATCGGATGGCGGACAGGCGAATCTTCAAACCCTATAGAAAAGTTCCGAAAGATTCTCCGGACCTCGACGGTGCAGACGATTCACTGCCGCAGGCGGTTTTTAGTATAGGGAGACTGAAAATTCTTACCTAATAGGGGTCCTCCCGTAATGAACGTAGAGCTGGCCGTGATTGCCGATGATATAACCGGGGCTGCGGATACTAGTGTTAAGTTCCGAGGTTGTTTCAAACCGATTTATCTTATCAACCATACGAACACGGAAAATCTACGTTTCAAAATTAGTCCAAGCGTAATTTCGATGTTTACCAACACCCGAGGATTATCGATCCCCGAGACCAAAAACATTCTTCAACGAACAACAAATGCGCTTCAAACTCTACAACCGAAGTGGTTCTACAAAAAGGTAGATTCCTGCATGAGAGGAACCGTGGGAGTCGAATGTTCCCTACTATTGAGTTTTCTGAACATGAAAGCGTGCTTTATTGCTCCCGCATATCCTGTTCAGGATCGAATTACTGTTCATGATATCCACCTGGTAGGCGGCAAACCCGTGGCGGAAACAGAAATCGGTTGCGATCCAGTTTGCCCGGTGAAAGAATCCAGTCTTACCAAGCTTCTGAGAGCCAGCCATCGACATAAAGTCGGACATGTCGAAATCCGATTCCTGGAGGGAAGCAGAACAGAACTATATTCAGAGGTCGCACGCCTAATTTCAAGCGGAAATCGCTTGATTGGCTTTGACGCGACATCCGAAGAGCACCTGAAGAAAATAGCCGAGCTTGCTATAACCAGGTTCCCAGATGTGTTACTTGTTGGATCAGCGGGTCTGGCAACGGCCATAGCGGGACAACTCAATGACAATCGAGGAAAAGGAAAATCCATTCAACCTGCTCAATCCATTCGACACACCGGCAATCTGTTACTTGTATGCGGATCCCCCTCAGAAACCCTTAAGCAGCAGATCAGTGCCCTCCAGAACAGTTGCCACTGCGAAACCATAGACTTGGAACCTGAGATTTTAGTAAATCGCGGCGCAGAATACTCAAGAGAAAATCTTGCTGCTCGATTACGGGATATTCTCAGCAACAGCTCCCTTGTTGTAAGGATCAAATCTTCAACGCAGGCACACAACCGCCAGCACGCCGTTTCGCTACTTAGAGGTCTTTCCGAGTTGATGCAATACCTTATTGAGCTTTGCCCGCCGTCTGTTCTTTTTATGTCCGGTGGAGATACGGCTTCGGCTGTACTGGATCGATTCAATCCCTATCCCCTCCGTATAGACAAAGAAATCACGGATGGAATTGTGGCGACAACAGCTCTTGAAGGCCTACTTTCCAGTCGGACGATTGTGATGAAGGCAGGTGCCTTGGGGATTCCGAGGTCTTTAGTAGAGCTGTATCACTATTATTACGGGAAAGGAGAGATCAGTGAAGAACGGAGGTGGTAAAACCATTATTGGGATCTCAATGGGTGATCCAGGCGGAATCGGGCCAGAAATATGCGTGAAAACACTTTCAAGAGAAGAAATATATGAGCTATGCAGACCGCTCGTCGTCGGAGATGCAGCAATCCTTCGCTATGCTGCACAGTTTTGCCGGAAACATGTGAATATTCACCGTGTGGACAAGGTAGGTAAAGGATTATTCGTGCCCGGTACGGTCGATGTATTCGATCTGAATAATCTTCCACTGAAAAAACTCAGGCATGGAGAAATCTGCAAAGAACAGGGAAAAGCTTCATACGAATACGTGTCGAAACTTGTCGAATTGGCACTTTGTGGAAAAGTTCAAGCATGTGTTACTGGACCTATTAACAAAGCGTCCCTGCAGGCCGCGGGGTATAAATACTCAGGTCATACGGAGATATTTGCCGAAATGACAGGGGCAAAGGAGTACGCAATGATGTTAGTTGAAGGGGCGTTCAGAGTCGTCCATGTTTCCACGCATGTATCATTACGAGAAGCCTGTAATCTTGTAAAACAGGAACGAGTAGAACGGGTGATTGACTTGGCTGACAAGACTTTGAAGCGCTTGGGTATTGACCAACCCCGGATTGGAGTTGCCGGATTGAATCCTCACTGCGGTGAAGGTGGATTGTTTGGCAAGGAGGAACAGCAAGAGATCCAGCCAGCGGTCGAGCATGCAAAGGCCGAGGGCATTCTTGTGGAGGGACCGATTCCGGCCGATACGGTTTTCAGCAAGATGAGAGGTGGGATGTACGATATTGTTGTCGTCATGTATCACGACCAAGGGCATATCCCTGTGAAACTGACTGGTTTTAACTACGACAGAGAAACGAATAGCTGGGATCAGATGGCCGGCGTAAATGTTACGCTGGGCTTACCGATTATTCGAACCTCCGTTGATCACGGTACTGCTTTTGGTAAGGCTGGAGAAGGTAGGGCTAATCCTCAGTCTATGATCGAAGCGGTCAAGCTTGCGGTAGCTTTAACTGTTAGACAAATCTAACTTGTTATAGAAGACTTTTTTGATTGTATCAGGAGCTATGATGTCGGGGGTAACGACTATTCCCCACTAAATCGAGCTCAGGGTAATTACTATTCCCCAGTTTTAGGACGCCCAGGGTAATCAGTATTCCCCAGTTTTTTCACCCTGGGGTAATTACAATTCCCCACCCCACATGTGTGTAGCCAACCGCTGATGGATTCCGTATTCTCGCCCCAGCAACATTTGAGTGACTGGGAGCGACTATGGGATACAAACGCATGGAGAAAGAAGATTTGTACGAGATTCATCGTCGGTGGCGGGCTCAGCATTCGATTTCGCGTATCGCTGAAGCCTTGGGTTTGGATCGCAAGACGGTGCGGCAGTACATCCAGAGGTTTCTGGACGTGGGGCTCTTCAGCAGGACAGTCCTGAGGCCGCCGTGGAAGCACTGTATGAGCTGTTCGCACAAATCCTGCCCTCTACCGAACGCAGCAAGCCTGCTTGGCAAGAGCTGAGCAAGTTTGAACAGGAGATTCGGGAACTGGTTCAGGATGAGAAGGAGCCGGTGAAACCGAAGACTGCCTACCTGATCCTGAAGCGTATGCATAGCCTGAAGGCCAGCTATGAGAGCTTCAAGGGCTTTGTCCGAGCCCGGGGGTTCCGAAACCTGGGATTGGTATTCCTGCACGATTATTCGGCGGCATCGACCAGCTGACATGGAGGTCTCCCCTGGTCGTTGTAGATCGAAGAGCGGCTTACCTGGCCGGTACGAGCCGTTCCGTTGGGAGGGGGTGGTCGAAAGGCCACCTCCTCCCAGATCATACGGACGGCTGCTGAGTATTTGGTCTTACCGGGGCTGAGAACATCCGTGTTCTCAGCCCCGGAGCGGTGGGTTTATTCTACTGATTAAGCTGGTGGCGATCTTGGCGAGCGATCAGGGGAAAATGTACATAGCCAGAGAGAGAAATCTCTGTTACTTCACTCTTCGGTGGGAAGATCTTCGATGGGAGCCAGGATTCTTAGCCTCTCCATAGGTAGGACTTCGCATTCTTGGGCCCAGCGCTCGTACAGCTTCCTCAACTCATCGGCTTTGGGCTTGTTTTTCTCTTTCAAATCGACAGACTCCGTCCGGTCCTGCTCCATGTTGTACAGCTCCCAGTCTCCGGGATATTTTTTTACCAGCTTCCAGTTCTCCTTTCGTACGGCGCAATTGCCCTCGTGTTCCCAGCAGAGCGGTTTTTCCCTGGACCACCGCTTGCCCTGGAGAACCTGCATGAAGCTTTCCCCTCGGATAGGCACGATTTCGTTCCCTTTGAAGGAATGGGGGTATCTCATCCCGGCAGCTTCGACGCATGTGGCCATGATATCGATCACATGCGTCGGCTCATGCACTATCCGCCGTTTCTTGATCACCGAGGGCCAGGAGACGATGAGCGGAGTGGCTATTCCTCCTTCGTGAACCCAGTGCTTGTAGAGCCGAAAAGGCGTATTGCTGGCGTTGGCCCAGGGAAGGTCGTAGCTCATGTAGGTATCCTCCGGCCCCGGCATCATGCCGGGGAAATTCCCGGCCCGCACCGGTTTTCCGTTGCGCATAGGCCACAACACGTTCTGCACGAAGCCGTCCTCAGCCAGAAATTCGGCACAACCCCCGTTGTCTGAAAGGAACATGATTAGCGTGTTTTCTTCCAGGCCCAGCTTCCGTACGGCGGCTACTATCTTGCCGATCCCCTGATCCATGCGGTCCACCTGAGCCGCGTACACGGCCATTCTCCGATCTTCCCAGTCCTTCTCCTTGACCTCATTCCAGGAAGGAGCGCTGCGATCCCTCGGAGAAATCTTCCACTTGGCGTCCAGGAATCCCACCTCCACCAGTTTCTCGTGCCGGGTGCATCGGATAACGTCCCATCCCCTGCGATACCGGCCCTGGTACCGGGCGATGTCCTCCGGCAGCGCGTGAAGAGGCCAGTGCGGTGCCGTGTAGGCCACGTAGAGGAAGAAAGGACGATCGCGTCCGCCGTGCTCCCGGATCATGCGACACGCTTCCTGGCTGATAGCGTCGGTGTAGTAGTATCCCTCGCCCTTGGGCTCGATGGGAGAATCATTGCGCATCAGCGTATGGGGATTGAAGTAATCTGCACAGCCGGCCAGCGTGCCATAGAAACTCTCGAATCCCCTGGTTGTGGGAATGGGATGCCCCTGGTCGCCCGGCTTCCAGGCTCGCGGGTATTTCACATCGTAGCCCCCGCCCACGTGCCATTTGCCGCACATCAGCGTATGATAACCGCCGGATCTTAGCACCTCGGCGATGGTGACACAATGATTATTCAGGTATCCCTGATAGGAAGGGTGGCCGAGGTCGGCTACCATGTGACCCACTCCGGTCTGGTGGGGATACAATCCTGTCAGAAGAGATGCCCGCGACGGGCAGCAGCGGGCACAGTTGTAGGCCTGCGTGAAACTCACCCCGCCTGCCGATAGCTGATCGATGGCCGGAGTGGCGATCTCCGAACCGTAGCATCCGATGTCGGAGTATCCCATGTCGTCTGCCAGAATCAGAATGATGTTTGGACGGTTTGCTTCCACACTTGAACTCCTTGCCCCTGGTATAGGCGGGTGCATCTTGCCCGATCACCCTCGCACGATCTCTATCCCTTGATCCCCGTGGTTACAATACCCTGAATGAAGTAGCGCTGTGCGATCAAAAACGTGATAACCAGCGGCAGAATCGTAAGGGTGGTGGCGGCCATGAGCAGATTCCATTCTACGGTCGTCTCGGCCTTGAAGGCCGTAAGAGCCAGTTGCACCGTTTTCATCTTGTCGCTGTTGATAATGATCAGAGGCCAGGTGAACTCGTTCCATGTGTGTGTCGATTTCAGAGCGATGAGGGTCGCAATGACCGGAGTGCTCAAAGGAACGTATATCCGGAAGAATATCCTGACTTTTCCCAATCCATCTATCAGGGCGGCATCGTCCAAAGCCTTGGGGAAATTGAGATAAAATTGCCGAAACAGAAAGACCCCGAAAGAACCGGCCACGTAAGGGGCGATCAAGCCCATATAGCTGTCCAGCCAGCCTGTGCCTCCCCTTCCCAACAGGTTGTTTCCCCCGGCCAAAGGGATGTTCTTCAGGATGACGAATACAGGAAGCATGTTGACCTGGGGCGGAATCATGAGACCGATGAGCGTGATCAGGAAAAGCATATCTCTGCCACGGAAGCGGAGCCTGGAAAAGGCATATCCTGCCAGCGAGTTGAAGAGGAGGCTGACGATGACGGTCATGGCGGTCACGTAGACGCTGTTGAAGAAGTACCGCGGCCAGTTTCCGCGGGTCATGGCTTCGGCGAAGTTGTGCCAGACCAGTTCACTCGGGAATAGGATGAATCGCGGCGCCAATACATCTTTCATGGTTTTCAGCGAAGTCAGCAGCATCAATAGGAAAGGGAATAGCATGATGAGGGAGAAGATCCCCATCACTACGGTAACAATCAACTTCGACCCGTTCCTATTCACATGTATCCGCTTTCAGCATCAGACGACCTCGGTATCCACGCCTCTCTGGCCGTACTTGAAGAAGATCAGGGTAAGAAATGCCACTATCGTCAACACCAGGAACGCCTGGGACGAGGCGTAGCCCATGAGAAAATCCGTGAAGGCTCTGATGTAGATCTGGTGAACCACGGTGGTTGTGGAGTTCATGGGTCCACCGTCGGTAAGGATGCGCACTTGCTCGAACACATTGAAGTTGTTGATCATACCGGTTACGAAGAGGAAAAAGGTAACCGGGCGTAGCATGGGAACGGTAATGCGAAAGAACTTCTGTACGGCTGAAGCTCCATCCACCGTGGCCGCTTCGTACAGGTAGCCGGGGATACTCTGCAGTCCGGCCAGGTAGATCACCATGTAGTATCCGATATACTTCCAGACGCTCATGATGATTATAGCGGGCAGAGCCCAGTTCACATCATAAAGCCACAGCTTCCCCTGAATACCGAACAACCCCAACGCTTTGTTGATTACCCCATGGGAGGGTTCGTACATCCAGAACCACACCATAGACACCGCTACCATGGAGGTTACATGAGGCAGGAAAAAACAGGTCCTGAAGAAGCCCTTGCCAAAGATCTTCTGGTTGAGAAATACCGCCGCCAGCAGGCTCAGAAGCATAGTAAAGATCAGGGTAAACGAGGTGTAGATGGCCGTATTTCTCAAAGAAACGAGAAAGAAGCTGTCGGTGAAAAGATTGGCGTAGTTTCTCAGCCCGATAAAGTCGATGGTACTCAGGTTGAACTTGGTGAAGCTCAAGAGAAGGTTTATCAAGATCGGAACAAAGATGAAAGCCAGGAAAAAAAGATAAAACGGCGTTATCAGGATATAGCCCACTGGGTCATGGTTGATCCTGTTTCGTCGCCTGGAACCGAACATGGTGTAACCTCAGGTAGAAACTGTTATAACAGTTTGTGAGAGGCGAATACAGGCCCGCAGACGCGGATCCGCGGGCCCGTGTAGTCGGCGCTGCTACTGGATCTCGAATTTCTCCAGCTCTTCCAGGAGTCCGGCTTCGGCGTCGATCAGAGCCTGCCGCGCCGTTTTTCTTCTGTTCAGAGCCTCCTCGTAGGCCTGGCTCAGATACTTGTTGGCGATGGTCGTCCAAGGCGTGACCGCTTTGCCCTTGCCGTACTGTATGTAGTCGATCTGCGACTTATTGAAGGCAGGATCATCCTGAATAAACCGCTCCTGCAGCGACTTGCGAACCGGGGTGATCTTCAGCTCCTGGTAGCGCTTCCACATCTGCTCATCGGTCATCATGAACTTGATGAACTCCCACGATTCTTCCTTTACCCCGGAGTCCGCGCCGATGGTGAACATTCGATAACCGCAGAAGGAGACCTTTTTCTTCCTCTCCGGGACCGGAATGTAGCCGATCTCTTCCTTTAGCGCTGGATCGTTGTTGTACATGCCCACCAGCACCGAAGCCAGCAGAAATCCAATTGCCCCATTGCCTTTAGAGAAAGGGTGCTCCATCCACTGCTGGAGATTGTGGGGAATACTGATGTTTTCGTTGTACAGATCGGCAACGAACTGCAGAGCCTCGACAGCACCGGGATCGGTCCAGGAGGGCTGCAGGTTGATTTCGTCAATGACCATGGATCCATTCTGCCTCATCCACGGCTCGATAAAGACCGTGGCCGGCGTACTGGAAGGAATGTCCAGGCCCGCCCTGGTCACATTGCCGCTGGCATTCCGAACCGTGAGCTTTCGCCCCCAATTGGCCAGCTCCTCCCAGGTCGTGGGTGCCTTCTGCGGTTCCTCGGGATCGAGACCCGCTTCTCGGAAGAAGTCCTTGCGGTAAGGAACAAGCTTCGGCGCGGGGAAGAATCCAAGGCCGACGATGTCACCCTTGTATTTTCCCAGGTCCAAAGCGCTCTGCAGAATGTCGTTCTTATCGGGCCATTGAGCGATGTACGGGTCGAGTACTTCGAAGTCGCCCCGAGCTCCGCGGGTTCCCATGAACACCAGGTATGCAGAAAACACATCCGGAAATGTCCCAGCCAGTTTGGCTGCGTTGAGCTTGGAATCGATGTCTTTCGAGTCTGCAGGCAAGACGGTAGGTTCCACCTTGATGTTGGGAGCCGTAGCCTCGAACTCCTCTCCCACGTTGTTGAAATACTCCTCCTGACCCGCTCCACCGGGAAACCAGAAGGTCACGGTCGCCGCCTTAGCAGCGGCTTCGGTCTGACCGCCTCCCCAGGATAGAGCAACCAGAAGAATAAAGAATACGAAGGATAGAACGAAAACTCTTTGCATCACAAACCTCCTAATAAAACTAATTCATCAATTCGGAAATCAGTTTAGCATATTCTTTTTAAATTGTCAATAAGTTATTTTATTTAATTTTATAAGTTAGTAAAATAACTGATTGACTAGAGGAAAATCTTGATATATAATCGTAGTTAAATATGCAAAAGAAGCAAACAAAACGGGCACTACGCGAACATAACCGGAAGGCGGTACTGTCACTGCTCAGGAGTTCCGGTCCAATCTCTATTGCTGAGATTTCTGGGAAGATTCATCTGAGCAACAACACGATTACTAGAATAATCGAGTACTATCAAAATCAAGAACTGGTTGTGACTGCAGGAAAGGGCAAATCAAACTACGAAGGTGGGAAAAGACCAAATCTTTTTTCCTTCAATCCGGAAGCATTGTTCGCCATTGGCATGCAAATGCATCATGACGAGCACCTTTACGGTGTGCTGACCGATCTGAACGTCACAGTTAGGGAGGAGGTTTCCCTTCCTTTAAAATGGAATACGAACAGTGAGACAGTCTTAGAAAGAATCGTAGAAGCCTACCGTAAACTTTTGCAGCGAGGCGGAATTGACGGAAGCAAAATAATGGGACTGGCCGTTGGGACGCATGGGGTGACGGATTCGGGAAAGGGGATCATCATTGACTCCCCACACAATCCTGTTTGGGGAGAAAATCTACCCTTAAAGAATCTCATGAAAAGCAGGATACGGGACTCCATCCCAATTCTAATTGACAATCAGATCCGTTTCCAAACGTTTGCCGAGAAATTCCTTGGCAGCGGACAAAACGAGGCGTGTATCGTAGCAATGCGCTGTGGTTTTGGGGCAATAGCTGGAATCATGCGAGAAAACATCCTTCAAAGGGGAAAGCACTTTCTCGCCGGCTCCATTGGACATATGACCTTGGATCCAAACGATGAACAAGTGTGCATGTGCGGCGGTAGAGGTTGTTTCGAGATGTTGATCAATACGGATAGGGTTGTTCGCGAGGCTCGAGAAGGACTTACACGGAATCGGGATTCCCGTATTTTTTCCGGAACCGATCCTGATGATATTTCGATATTCGATATTTTCGAGGCTTCAAATTTGGGTGATCCATTTGCTCGGAAACTAATAGATGAAGTTGCTAAGTGGTTTTCCATTGCAATCAATAATATCATCCTGATGTATGATCCGGATATTGTGATTATTCACGGCTTATATGCCAAAGCTGGAGATTACCTGCTCAAAACAATCCGAACCAAAGTAAATAATGTGTCCCTTCTGCATATTCCAAGGGCTACCAGGATCGAATACACGCGACTGGGGAAAAATGCGGGTGCAATAGGAGCCGCCGCCTACCTTATCCATGAGATCTTTCAACAAGGTACGATGCTAATTCATACTCCAGGTTAATTCGGTCTGCACTGGTAAAATAGTAGTCCTATTATCTGACTTGGGCAGGCAAATCCCGGGATTATACAACCATCGAGGCGATCGAGGCAACTTTTCCGCTCTTCCTTGTCGGCGCCGAGCAAATTCCCTGACAACAGCTTCCCGACTATCCGGCCGAGGGCTCAGTACAAAAAACAAAACTCTTTAGGAAGGCCCATGGGTGAGTGGCAGCGTGAACACTCTAAAGCAAGCGAACAAGAATCAGTCGGCATTTGTTGCTAAACTGCGACCGTTACTCGCGTGAATCCCTTCTGCCACCTCGTGTGGCTCCAGAGACCGCCACTTCCAATACGTAAAAACACCCCTAACAGGGATGTTTGGGTTGTTCTTGCGCTCTTGGTGCCAGGATCTATATAGAGATTTCATGGCACTTGAGCAGAGACAAGCTTGCCGAAAATCATTGACCGCGACATGGGCCTAATACCGGAATACCCAGTAACGCAGTCAAGCCCCCAAATTGGGATCGCCTTCCCATTTCGCTAACAGACCTTGCCGCTCATATCGCTTTCGAGCTCGGCTCCACTTCGACACCACAGCAGAGAGGATCGAGTGCGTTCGGGCTCGTCGGGTCAGCACTGTATGGCGGAAAGGAAGAAAGATCAGGTGATCCAGGTCGACGCAAGCCAAGCACGGGGCTCCTTTGCCTTCCACCAGGGTGATCCAGGCTCCACGGCCGAGATCCTCTCCGCACTCGCAGCAATAGGAATCTCTGTCGCCGGTGGAAATAAATACCTTCAGATCTTCGGCCTGTTTTCATCCGTCCCCTAAAATATTACCACACCGATCCGGCGATCGAATATTAGAACAGCGTCTACCTCAGGATGACGTCGGAATGAAGAACCGTAATATATCTATGCCGGTGGTTTCCTGGAAAACGGCCGCTGTAGGTCCCCCAAGGTAGTAGGTTTCTATGAGGAGTCGCACGAATAATCATAGCACAATCTCCGTTGGCCAGAGAGACGAGGAAGTATGAAACACGACTCCTCATAGAAATGAATGCGAAGTCGCGCCGCGATGGCTCTATGGAGTTTCAATCAATAGGGATGGTCAACAATGCATGTGGTTGCCTGGCCGGGAAAAAAAGCCCGCCGATGAATAA
>Ga0180437_10008285_pt1 | contig 13252 bp, 27 predicted proteins | sample SS_ome_4_FD_132410 | JGI IMG/M metagenome (GOLD analysis project Ga0180437, IMG submission 132410) | Hypersaline lake sediment archaeal communities from the Salton Sea, California, USA - SS_3_D_1 metaG | ecosystem: Environmental > Aquatic > Non-marine Saline and Alkaline > Hypersaline >...
TGGAGTTGGGTCGGTTCTGGGTAGTTCATCCATAAATGTTCGATGGCGATATTCCCCCCGCGGGTGACCGTCTGGAATGTCTCGCAGCGCCAACCGGCGAGCTGCTTACGATAGAGCTGCGATTTATAGCCTGAAATCATAATCATTTCTGACCGGTTTCGAATGGCTTTGAGCAGGGTCTCGTGATCCTCTCGGGTCATTTCGAATTCATAAATCGGATTTTGGTTTTGTCTGGTTTCGATCAAATATGGGGGGTCCAGGTATATGAACGTTTCAGCTGAAGCATATTTATAATATTTTTCTATATGGTCCAGAAAAGTCAAAAACTCGCAATTGATGAAGATGCAGCGGTTTTGATTTGGCCATGCGCTGATGACCTGTGGATTGATATCGATCCCTATATTTAGAGCTGCAGGTCTTTTTTTGCGTAGGATGGCACCGCCTCCAAGATAGCCCTCGACATATAAATTATGTGGCGGGATTTGGTTGATGATGTTCTGGTAAACTCCGGAGCCCGCTTTCCCGCCAGGGTAGTTCATGATTTATTTTTCTCATTTCTTTTGACTTCAATCCAAGCAATCAGTTCGTCTATCTTGCTTTCTGGTTTTATATGCTTGACGATGGTTTCGGCTGCGCTTTCCATGTCCTCTTTATGGATGGCGATGCGCGGGCGGTTGTCGACTGCTCTGACGCCCAGAAAGTGATCCCTCCATTTCTGGGGGACCACGCCAGTGTTGGAAATTTTCACCAGCGTTGCGATGGGGATTTTCTCTAATCCTGGGGGGTTGATGGCGGGAAGATTGGCGATCTTGGGCCAGGAGAGATCGTAATAGCGGTGTAATTGTTTGAGTAAAAATGCAACTTCGCTATGTCCTTTAAAATGGGGTCGGATGGGGGAGCCGTTGGCGATCGCGTTTATATCCATATCGTTTCTAAGAATTTTATCTGGTTATCTGGCATAGATTTGTGCTGTTCTGCTGTTAAATCGCTCCTAGATGCCTTTACTCCAAGTAAAGGCTATGTTTCATAGATCACCATCGGTGATTTTTGCTTCCTGGGCTTGGGTTTGTAATTGGGCGGCATCGATCCATTTGTCAAAGCTGGTTTGTACGGCGATATATTCTGCCGAGAATTCATCTTGCCCTCCGATGATTTCGGCTAATGCGGAATTTAATAATGTTCTCGCGATGAGTAGTTTGGCTTTGGCGACAGCCAGTGATTTTACTTTTTTGAGGGGGTCCATTTTATTCCTTGTCGTAGGGCCATAATGATTTTTGTTTGCGGATCCGGATGGCTTCGGCTTCCATTTCCTTTCTAAATGCCAGGGCTTCTGCGAGGGCATCTTCGGGGGTGTCATAAAGGTGCAATCTGAATTTCTTCCCGCGGGGCTTATTCGGTTCTAATGAATACGAGACATTGATGACCTCGATGCGCTTTCCGTTGCGCTCGGTAACGTGGGTAAAACTAAGCCCGTTGTGACCGCTGGTATTTGTACTGCAGAGAATCTGTAAGTGTGGGGTTTTGGGTGGTGGTGGGTCAATGCGGATTTGCGTTTTTCTCCAGGCCAGGGCTGCGTTCAGCGCCGCGGCATCATTTGGGTATCTGCTGATTGAGAATCCCTTGGTGGCAACTCTGCCAGCGGGGTAATAAACACGGGCCAGATATCCTTTGAATTTGTAACTGTCGACAAAATTGATACCTCTGGGCAATTCGTTTATGGTGGTATTCATCGATTTCCTCATAGGGGGTCAAGACCGTAATTAAGCAAGCGTTGGGTGAATGCTTGAATGTCTTGTGCTGTTTTTAGGGTGAGCGATAAGGCTCGCAGCGCTTGAATTTCTGATAGCCGATCCGCGGGTATATCAAAGGGGACCGTTTCCAACCAGCAGGGGGCGTGGATGAAATATTGTAAATATCTGATCAAAATATCCAGTTCGTTTTCATTGGCTGTGTTAGCGTAATATTTCAGCGCGATTCCGATCAGCGTTCCGCTTGTTTCGGCTGTGATGGATACTGGCAGTCCAATGATCGGGGTTCTGTTGAGATAGTTTTCCTTCTTGGTGGGGTTCGATAAATCGATTGTTATTGGCATTTGATTTTCCTCTTTAGTCCTCCCATTCTGCGTATTTTTGCATTTGCTCTGGGCTTTGGATATTTTCCATAAACCGGCTGTTTCTGGCTCCGATGCATTTGTAACAATTGCATTCTACAGGATGACCGGTTTCGGGATCGAAGTCGGCTCCCTTGGGCTTGAATGCTGCGAGCAGATTGGTGATCAAGATCCCGGTTTCGTTTTCCCTCCCTTTCTTTTCTAAAAAGTGATATTGTGAGCGGATTTCTGTGACGGTCAAATCATCGGCGTGTAGTAGGGCGAGCGTTTTCCAGTTCATTCCAATTCTGCAAGCGAGCAACTCTTTTAAGATGGCTTCTTTGGCGGGGTTTTCTGCGATAATTTTGGCGACCATTTCGTCAATCTCTAAACCGTAGTTATCCACAGATTTTTGGTTTTTATCCACAGGTGTGTCTGGGAGCGCGGAATTTCCGCGTTCGCTTGGCATTGGTGCGGTTCCTTCGATGATCTCCAGGGCATACTGAAACCGCTCGAGCGCGGAATTCCCGCGTTCGAGCGCGGTTTTCCCGCGTTCGCTCTTAATTAAAGCTTTTAAAGCTTTAACTACTACTATTAAGGGGTTTTTATCAATTGTATTTTTCTTAGTAGTAGTAAGATTTAAAGCTTTAAGGTCTTCTGAGCGCGGAAATTCCGCGCTCCCGCCCTGTAAAATTTGCATTTGAAGCGGGAGTGTGAGCTGGCGACCGCCATCGGTGAGTGTGTAACCTTTATACCTGCCGAGCCGGGTGATGATCTCGCACTCATGCAGGGTCCGTAAATATTTACGCGCGGTTTCCTTGTCGATTTGCAAAGTTTCGGCTGCGATTGTTTCGGTGACTGGTTGGGGGTCCAGACGGATGATCAACAGCCAAACGATCGCAGCTTTTCTTACGTTTCTGAAGATCAGCTTTTCTTGGATTTTGAGTTGCTGCATGGTTCCTTCCTATTTTTCTATAATGTGAAATACGATTCCGGAGATGAAGTTTTCCGTTTCGATGTCGTTTTCATTGGGCCAGTGATTGATGAAGGTTTCGAGTTCGATTGCGCTCGGGGGTGTGTTTCCAATTCTCGATAGGTATAGGGTGAAGCGCTGGTTGTCTTTGCGCATCTTGAAGCGGAGCCCACTGGGTAATTCGAGCGTGGTTGTTTCTTTGCCTGGGTTCAGGATCGCTTCGTTGATTTTCCTTTGAATGATTTCTCCGAGTCTGCTCATCGGGTCCTCCTCTGGTATAGGGAGCAAGACCAGGATGCCTTGCTCCCTATACTTTTTAATCAATTATGTAAACATTCCCCGCGTTGTGTTTGTCTGGTAATCCATGCATGGGCTGCTCATCAAAAACCAACACAACGGTGAAGCCGGGGGGGATCTCTGCAACGGTTGCCTGGGTTACCACGGCAGCGGATGCGTTGGGAATGATCGCGGCAAAGTGCGCGGTTTTGATGGGCTGCGATAGCAGTTTGAAAATCGGCGCGGGTAAATCCAGGGAGTCAAGATTTACGAGCGGCGAGAAGGCTTTCAATTTCGGCGTGTGATATTTTTTCTTTGATGCGTTGGATGCTGGCTGTGTGTTTATTTTTTTGCTCATCAGTGAGTGAGTGTCCTTTCGAGTAATAAACCGATCTTTGTTTTCCGTTTTCATCTCTAAATCTTATATATCGATACCATCTTTTTGATCTCTTGGAAGTCTTTTTATATTCTATCCAGTATCCATCTCCTATTAAATCGCTCGAGTTACTTTTGGGGGGTTTGTGGTTTGGTTGGCTCCATTTCCATTCGCTCCCAGATTGGTTTGTGGTATCTGGACGATGGTTGGTTCTTCGGGTGGGGGTGCGGCGATCTCGACCTCTGGCTCGATCTCATCAGTTTGACTTCTGACTTGGGCCGCGATCTGATAAGCGAAATTGGCGCGCTTTTCGGCTTCGGCCAGAATTACATCAGCAAATGATTCGGTTTGTTGGTTCTGCGCGGCGTCCAGGATCTGAACTGTGCGCATGTTGTTTGCGTAGGTCTTCATTGAGATTTTTGCTTCATAACTGGCTAATTCATAAATTGCTACTCCGATGATTTGCGCAATTACAAATGCGGTCACCACATATCTCATTTGTAGGGCGGTTACAAATTTATCAATGAGCATTTGTTCTCCTACGCCGAAGACCGCGATGGCTGTGACCGTAATGGCGGCTAAAAATCCAGCGGTGATGCGTTGGGGGGAGCTGTCAGCTTTTCGAAATCCGACCAGGGTCCAGTATAGAAACATCCCATCGGTGAGCGCAATTCCGGCGATGGCGGCTATATTCGCGGCGTAAATCCCGCGGTGAGCCGTCATTTTATAAATTAGCGAATAGGATGTGAGACCGGTGTAAACCAGGGCGATCGCGGTAACGATGATAAAAAGCCAAGTCTTCAGGTTCTTCGTGGCTTCGATGCGCTCTCTGCTCATGCGTTCAACGGCTCGGATTTTTTGCGGGGTGGGGAGTTCGGTAATCACCCGCGGGCGTGGTCCTCTGGTTTGATTGTTTTTTTTACTCATTTCGGTTCCTTTGCTTGGATGGAGCGCGGGGATCCCGCGCTCCTCTGGTTTCTGCGCTTTCGTATGATCTCGGAAAAGAGCAGATAATAATAAATGGTCAAAAACATTACAGTCAAAATCAGCCAAAGATGGATCATTTAATTCCCTCGGATCTCTTTGACTTTAGCGTTGCCTTTTGGGGTCAGGCGTGCGCCAGTGTTATTGTTTTTGGCGTGCCAATCTTTCAGCCATTTTTTAAATTCTTTGCTTCCCAGGGGGGGGACTTCTGGGTTCATCCGGATTACGTTATCGAGTTTCTTGGACATGGTTTGTTGGTTCCTTTCGTTTTTGGGTTGAGTTGTTTTACTTCTTTTTTGAGCGGGTTTGGCGATCTTTGCGGATTGTGCGCAGCACCGCGATTATAAGTACGCCATTGATTCCGGTTCCAATTTTGAGTAGGTAGATCAGGAGTTCGTCAAATTCTGACATGCTTGGTTCCTTTCGTTTGTTGTGCGCTGGTTTGGATCTATGAGCGGGTGAATTGCTCCCCGCTCATAGCCCGAATTTATCGGGGCAAGTCATTAGATCATGGGTATAAAATGGGGGTGGGGATCGGGTCCTTTTCATTTTGGTTCCTTTCTAATTCTGATATAATTTTTAAAACCCGCGCTGCTGCTGCTCTTTTGGTTGGTTCCTTTCTAGCAGGGCAGCGCGGCTTTTCTTATGATTGACACCTATCTAAACTCATTTGATTGGGCTGCATCCACTCGGGATCGTTATGCTGCGATCTTGCGAGATTTCTTAGTTACCTTTCCGGATCCGGCGTTGATCGGTCCGAGCGATGTACTGGCGTGGTTGAAAGCGCATCAATGGGGGCCGTCATCCAGGGCGCTGGCGTTGTCGGTAGTCAAGGGGTTTTTATCCTGGCGATTTGGGGCGTTGCATCCGGCGATGCCGACCCGGGTTAAGCGGGTGAAATCTCCCACTCAGCGATCGTTGAATATCGATCAAGTGTTTAAGCTCTTGGCCAGTTTCGATACGTCTAAACCCAAGGGGCGCAGGGATCTATCGATGGCGGCTTTGTTTCTCGATGCGGGATTGCGGGTTTCGGAGCTGGCTCGCTTGGATTTGCGTTATGTAGATTTGACCCTTTGTTCGCTCCAAGTTATTGTCAAAGGTGGCAATTGGGAGAGTGGGGTCTTCTCGGAATATACCGCTAATTTTTTGGCGAGCTGGTTAGCCGATCGAGCGCAGATTGTGCAGCCTGGGGTCCAGGCTGTTTTTGTGTCTACACATCGCGATGCTGGCTCTCAGATGGGGCGGGGGTCGATCGGTCGGATCATTGCGGGTTGTGCGGAGGCGGCTGGCGTTGAGCGTTTATCTCCGCATGATTTGCGGCGCACTTTTGCGACCATCTCCACCCAGTTTGGCGCTCCATCTCGGATTTTGCAAACGGCGGGGCGTTGGAAATCTCCTGAGATGATTGAGCGTTATACGCCAGCCATTAGTCAATCTGATTTCCGGCGGTTTTTTCCGGTTGCCGGGGTGTTAGACGATTAAGTTGTTAAGGTGCTATTGGTCTTGTATAGCCGGATTTGACTATATTGCCGGCGGGTTAATGTCGGTGATGGCGCGTGATCCTGTCATCGAGTGTTTTTTTCCAATCTTTGCGCAGTCGCCATCCCCATCCAGTACTCCAAAAAATAACCCCATCGCGCAGTCTTTTTGGGATCGATGTCGGATATCCCTGGCGACTGTATTGTCCATCATTGCGGGGGTGCTTTTCGAGGTATTGGTTGATCCAGTCATCGAGTTCAAATAAAATGCAAAAGTCGCAAATTTCCGGAGCGTGATTTTCTGCATCGTATATGGCAAACGGGCATGCGGAATCTGGGAAGGATGGCGGTTTCATTTGGTTCCATCCGTTGTATAATTCCAGTCTTTTCCAAAAAGATGTAATTTTCCTTGGGGCTTCAGTTCATGTGTTTTCTCGATGAGTTCGTCTAATCCTGGCCTGGGTTCCTGGTCTGGTTGATCTTGGAGCGCTTTCAGGATGAGGTTGAGATTGATCTCTCCCTCGATCAATTCGCAATGGGGCCAGACTTTGCGGCGGTAGCGGGTGAGTTCTTCGATGAAAAAACCGAGCGTGTCGGGTCCTTTGAAGCGGATCGCCAGGGGTGGTAGGTCATCGAAATCGACCGGCCAATGTACAATGAAGTGAACCTGCTCTGGGGGCGTTTCTGCATTTTTGTCGCGGCACCATGCGGCGATCTCAAATCCTGGCTCAAATAGAGATTGATAGGCATCCTTTGGTTCTGTGCTGCGTTTCATTTTTCCTTTTGGATCTGGCATGTTATGCTCCATTTTCCTTTCGGTTGGCCGTTATTTGTCGAGTTCGTAGTCTTCTACTTTTTGGATAAATGTATTCATTTCATTCATGAGCGTCTCGAATTTTTCGCGATCATTCACAAATGTTTCGAGCATCGATAGCAGTTCACCTTTGGCTCTTTGCCAAGCCATTGCCCTCAATATTCCTAAAAGTTGTTTATAGTCCATTTTGGTTCCTTTCGTGGGTGAATGAGTCAGAATCTCTTATTCTGACTCATTCGTTTGGCTGAAATAGGGGTGGTATGTGAGCGGTTCTTTTTCTATAAACACCCAGGGTAAATTTATCTTTTCGATTTCTATATTCTGAATCTGTAATCTGTGGGTGAAGATTTTATCCTCGGGGTGTTTCATCTCATCGAAGAGTTCCATGGCTCTTGCCATTGCTTTGTCGATGTGATCGGTGATCACAAAAATGTTTAGTTCTGTGTCTGGCTTTTCTGTGATTTTTATTCGGTAGACTTCCAGATCAAATTCGATGTCTCGCTGTTCTTTTTCGTCATAATTCAATATATAAGTTAATTCTACAAATTCACCTGCATATAATTTGCCGCTATAAGTCATTCGCTCACTCGATCCTTTTTTCTTGCTCATGGTTATTTTTGCCGATCCTGCCATTCTACGGATCCGCATTGGCAGAGGTGGTTGGCGGCGGGTTCGCTTTCATCCTGTAGTGATGCGCTCAACCAGAACCAGATATGGTGATCTCCATCGCATTTTTTGGTTGCATTGATCGACGAGTTGTCTGGTAGCGTTTCCCAGGGCCAGAGATTTGACTCTTCGGGATCTCCTAAGTTTTCCAGCGGGCTGGTTTCCTGGATGATCACTGGGCTGTTATCGATCTTCACCAGGATCGGTTCCTGTAGTTCTGGGCAAATTGCAAACCAGCCATAGTCGTCTATGGTTCCATTGGTGAAGGCTGTAATTTCTAGTTGATCGTGATCGCCTCCGCAACGTGCGCATCCTTTTATGTTGTGAATCGGTTTTATTTTGCTCATTTTGCTGTTTCCTTTTCCTGGTTTTTAACTGTATCGATGGCGATGTCATCGATCATCTTTTCTCGGGCTGCGTCTGTTTTTAGGATTGGAAATCTGACCCAGGTCACTGTTTCTGTGGGGTTGTGTTCTACGCATGCCAGAATTGAGAGCTGCGCGTGGTTATCTCTATCGGGCTTGATTCGTTTTCGATGTACTGTGTATTCATCAATTTTCAGGGTGTTCATGTGCTTTCTTCGCTTAAGACCGGTTTGTCGCAATTGGCGCATTTCCATGGTTCGCTGCCGCGTTGGGTCATCTTAGGGCATCCGCAATCGGGGCAGCGTTGGGTTTCGTCTGTGAGCGATGCTCCAAAAACCAAGCATTCGTCATCTGTGACCAAGGGTTCGCGGCGATCAATTACTCCGCAATTTTCACAAAAAATACCAATGATCAGACGTTGCTCGGGGTGGTAGAGTTGGATTTCTTGCGCATCTCGATTTCCGCACTTTGGGCATGGGGTTGTTAATACATTGATATCTGTGGGCATCGTTTATTTGCCGATCTTGGGGGATGCTGCGCTGGATGTCACTAGTGCGATGCCTAAAATAGTCAGCGCCAAGGCGATGTTTTTGAAGTCGAATTTAATCGTTTCGGTAGCAAAAGTCCAGATAAATGCGAAAAAGTTCAGCCATGCGATGAGGGCCATAAAATGGATCGGTTTGAGTTCTTCTGATTTCATGTTTGTCTCCCTTGTTTATTTTTGCGCTTTTTGAGATATGCCCATCGTTTATATACCGAATCTTTGACGATGATGCGATATAGTGGTTTTCTACCATTGCGGTCGAATCGTTTGACTTCTGTGATGGGGACTCTATTTTCCTTTACAAAAACCATCGCTTCGATTCTGCTGTTGAATGGGGGGCCGAGTCTTTTGCTCATTCGGTTGGCCATGCTTCGGCTTCGAGCGTTGGAAAAGGCGTACCATCAATATTGCAATTTTTACATTCCCCCCCGCAACCGGCCAGGGTTATGGTCAAGATTAAGGCGATGCTAATAAAAGCGGCTTGGAGTTTCTTCATTTTGGTTCCTTTCTGAATTCTAATTTATATCGATGAGGGGGCGGGGTTGTTTTGGGTCTTGGATTGCACTTCGCTGCGCGGTATCCGGTAAGGGCTATTTGGGCGGGATGGGTCGATCTTCCTTGCGCCAGGAAAATGCCCGCGGTCGATCATGTTTCGAATTGTCGCAGGGGATACCTGTAGCATTTGAGCGGCTGCTTTGACTCTGATCATTTTTTCGTTCATACGATCTCCTAATGTGTTTATTGTGCGCTTGGTGTTGAATGTGCGTAAAGTGTATCATGTATTTATATTCTGGTCAAATTATGTCTATGGGTTCCCGAGCGGGTTGGCTATCCCATCATTTGTTCCATCTTCAGGAAATAACCGGCGAGAATTCGGCTTAAATCAAGAGTATTTTGTCAATTATTCACCAATTTTCGGGAACTAAAAGGTCAATTTTCGGGCATTAATCATCCCATTAATAGAAAATACCTGCTGCAGCATAGATGTTTTTGTCTATTCTGGCCAAGCTGTCCGGTGTGCTTTTCCCGTTGCTTTGGTTCTGTTTATGTTATAAATAGAAAAGGTCAAATTATATTTTTGGAGGTTGTTATGTCTCAAGATCCATCTGAATTTGTCAATCATCTAGTCAAAATGATTTTTCCCTTTCTGCCCGTTTTGTTTGGCGCGGTGGAATTCATCAAAAGCAAAAAGGGCTTAAGTGGTTCTGTGGTTGAATGGGGGGCCATCGGCATCTTTACGCTTTACGGCATCCTTGCGATCCTGGCGTTCTTTTTCCCGAGTTGGGGCATCTATTTGGTGGGGGGATTTATATTCCTTTTGATGTGCGCGTTGGCTCCGAGTGGGTTTTATAAATTTCAGAACGATCGCCATCCCAAGATCGGCTAATGTCCGATCAATCAGCAGGTTCCCTGGGTGGGCATTATGGTATGCTCTCCCAACAGATAAGTTCGATCGGTTCATCGGTAGATGAAGTCAAGGGTTTAGTCGGTGGGCTTGACGTTCGTTTGCGAGAGATTGAATTGGATGAAGCGGCAAATAAGGCGCTGACCGCGAATCGTATTGATGCGGCTCATCGTAGGCTGGATAAGTCATCGGTCAGGATGGGGGTGTTTAATGAGCGGCTGGATCTAATTGAAAAAAAAATGCCCTATATAGACGATATATTAGCTTTACGCACAAAACTGTTAGTTTTGGTTTTTATGTCTGGATTTCTTGGGACCTCGATTGCGGGGATGTTTTTGGGGCTAATCTTCAATTATTTATTTAAGGAGTTCTTATGAGCCGTCAGGCGTTTGTAATTGATATTCATTTATTCTACAGAACGAAGGGGATCGATTGGGGTTGGGTGTCTGAAAATTTGGACGCGATCGGTATTCGGGGATCTCAAGGCATGCGGATGGACGAGCTGCTCCCCGAGCATGTCGAGTTGGCGAATTCTCACAATGTTGAATATTTTACTTATTCTCAACTAACGCATGCGGCTCCCTATGATGAAGCCGTTGATTTTTATTTGGAGCTTGAGGGGGTTGCTGGCCATCCGGTCGCGCTTGGTGTTGAACCTGCCGATCAAGGTATGGTAACCGAGTATTATGCGCGAAAGGCTTTTGAGCGTGCGGATCAAAGAAGCGGATTCGAGGCTTGGTATTATTCGAATTACAATTCATCTAAAAAGATTGGCTTCCCGCAATGGTCCAAGAATCGCTTTGTTTGGTGGGCTGAGTATCCTTACGATATCTTTACGAAATATCGCTCTCATGAACGCTATATGCTGAAGAATCCCTGGAAGATTCCTAAGTGGGCTGTTAGAGCTGGTTACAATCCGAGCTTGCATCAATATTCGGATTATGGTGATGCACAGGCTACATTGGCGAATGCTCAGACCGGCGATCCTTATTACCGCCAGGGGATCAAGAGCGCGGATTTCAATGCATCCTTGATCGATGTGGCTGAATTCAAGAAGCTATTTAAGCCGGTTGTACCTGGGCTTACTATTGGCGAGCGGGTTTCCCGCTTGGAAGATCGAGTCGATTGTTTGGAGAAATTTCATTAAGTTTGGAGGCTATTATGGCTGTAATATCTATTCCTGAATTAAAGGCTAAATTTGAAACCGGGCAGATACCTATCGGCGGTGATTTTGTGGATTTGATTGATACCCTTGCCGCGTCTCCCGCGAGTGCGCTGGCTTATACTGCTTCACCAGGATATTCGCTTTATGGTGTGAATAATGTTGCGCCATCGGCTGCAATAGAAAAATCGATACAACTTGGAGTTGATGCAGATGTTGTGGCTGATTCGGCGATTGCAATTGGGTATTCTGCTCTGGTAGAAAATGGTGCTACAGCCGGAATTGCAATAGGTTTTGGGGCGACTGTACAGCAGCAGTTGTATGCAAACACAAACGCAATTGCAATTGGTGTAAATGCGACTGTAGTGACTTACGGGATGCATTCTATAGCAATTGGTAATTCTTCGAATGCGGGTTCAGATTACGTTGTCGCACTTGGGCCAAGCGCATCTGCTACAGGTAATTATGGAGTTGCTGTCGGAAATGCAGCCTCTGCCGGTAGTAGGGGAGTCGCTATTGGCCCAGGAGCGCAATCCTCAACTAATGGGGTGGCTATTGGAAACGGGGTAATTGCTGCTGCTAACAGTGTAAGAATTGGTGTTTCTTCAACCAGTTTCATCGAATTTGATGATTTCACTCCCGCGGCTGGAGCAACCACTCCAGGCTATTATATTGAGATAGAGTTAAATGGGGGCCGTTATAAAATCCCGCTGGAAGCTATACCATAAAGGAGAGTCATGGCTAAAAAGAAAAAAATTCAAAAAATATCAGATATTAAAACGTTGGATAAATGGTTTGAGTTTCGTTCTCAGGTTTTCTTTCCGATGAAGCCTGGAAAAGAAAAGGACGATCTTAGAGTTGAATTACGAAAAAAGCGCAGGGAGATCCGGGAGTCTACGCGTGAAAATAAAGGTTAGAAATGAAAAAACCATAAATTTCATAGCGGGGTTGCCGCGCTCGGGTTCAACTTTACTGTGCAATTTACTTAACCAAAACCCTGATTTTTATGCCACACCGACCAGTGGTTTGGTTGGTGTGATAATTCCGATTAAGCAAGGCTGGCATCAAATTCCCGCATTTAAGGCTGTAAATATTGATCAGTCGTTTACAAGATTGCGTAATGTTTTAAGATCTGTTTTCGATGGCTATTTTGCCGACATTGATGCTCCAATAGTTTTTGACAAAAATCGAGCCTGGCTGAATGAAGTCGAGATGCTAAATGAAATCTTCGGAGAATCTAAGTTTATTGTTACCGTTCGGGATATGCGTCAAGTCCTGGCATCGATGGAAAAACTTTATAGAAAAACGATTTCTTTGGGGATTCCATCTCAAATGTTGCAAGACCCATCAAAGTTTGCCACTGTTGAGTCGCGTGCGCTCTTTTGGGCTTCGAGGGATCAGTTGGTTGGTAGTTCTTACAATGCGATTCGGGGCGCGCTTGAACGCGGTTATAAAAGGCAGATTCATTTTGTAGATTATAAGGCGTTGACTAAGGCTCCTAAGTCAACCATGGAGGCTCTATACAATTTTCTTGAACTTCCCTTATTCGATCACGATTTTGATAATGTCGTTCAAACTACAGTTGAAGATGACCGCGTTCATGGGTTCATCGGTTTGCATGATATCCGTTCAAAGGTGGATTATTCTGAGCCCGATTATAATGAAATTTTGGGAAAGGCTTTAGCGGATCGATTCAAAGGTCAGGAGCTATGGTAAAGCGAGCTGCGCGTCCGTGTCCATCTCCAGGCTGCTTTGAACTTGTGCGCGGGTCTAATCGATATTGCCCCTCGTGCAAATCCAAAAAGCAAAAGGAAGCCCGCGCTCGGCGCGGTCCGGTTGATCGAGACAGGTATGGTAAACGCTGGCGCGATATCCGAGCCGAGCATTTGATGTTGCAGCCGTGGTGCGTGGATTGTGGGGTGTTGGCGGTGGAGGTTGATCATATAATCCCTATTGAGCAAGGCGGTACAAACGACCATGATAATCTGGCGAGCCGGTGTAAGTCTTGCCATTCTCGAAAAACCGCCAAGTTTGACGGTGGTTTCGGTAATCCTATAGTACCGATAGACCGGCGATAGGGGTAGGGGGGTTTAAATCTCTAGCACCGCGGCTCACGGGAA
>Ga0180437_10008287_pt1 | contig 13251 bp, 12 predicted proteins | sample SS_ome_4_FD_132410 | JGI IMG/M metagenome (GOLD analysis project Ga0180437, IMG submission 132410) | Hypersaline lake sediment archaeal communities from the Salton Sea, California, USA - SS_3_D_1 metaG | ecosystem: Environmental > Aquatic > Non-marine Saline and Alkaline > Hypersaline >...
GGCCTGACGGCCGAGTGGGCCAGCAACGAAAAGGTCGCCCTGGACACGGCCATCGGCGCCAGCTTTGCCGGCGTTCGCGCCATGGCATCCATGAAACACGTGGGCGTCAATGTGGCTTCTGACAGCCTGATGTCGGTCAGCTATACGGGGGTCAACGGCGGATTGGTGCTGGTCAGCGCCGACGACCCCGGCGCGTGGAGCAGCCAGAACGAACAGGACAACCGCCATTATGCCCGTTTCGGGAAATTCCCTTCCCTGGATCCTTCCGACTCGCAGGAGGCCAAGGACTTTACCAAACTGGCGTTCGAGATCTCGGAGAAGTATGAGATACCCGTTATACTGAGGACTACGACCATGGTTTCCCATTCCGCGGGGACTGTTAAGTTAGGGAAGATCAGGAAGCCCAAGACAAAGGGGAAGTTCGTGAAGGACCTTTCCCGCTATTACAACATAAGGCCTAACCTACAGAGGCTTCATCACATTGTCATAAAGAAGATGGATGACATTGAAAAGGAGTACGGGATGAAGCTGAACAGGATGGAGGGGAGCGGGAGCGTGGGGATAATAACGAGCGGGGTCTCCTACCAGTACGTCAAGGAGATGGGGAAGCTTCCCAACGTCAAGATCGCGAAGCTCAATTTGACTCATCCCATCTCGAAGGAATTCGTCTCGAAATTCCTCAGGGGGCTGAAGACCTTGATCGTGGTGGAGGAGCTCGAGCCCGTGGTGGAGGATTTCGTCCGAGGGATCGCGAAGGATGTCAATCCCGGGGTGAAGATACATGGGAAGGATATAATGTCAAGGGTCGGGGAATACACGCCTGACAGCGTTTTGCAGGCGGTGGCGCCCGTTCTCGGGATAAAGAAACCGGACTTCACTAAACATGATCTGGACCTCAAGAAGATAAATATCCCGGTAAGGAAGCCCGTGTTCTGTCCTGGTTGTCCTCACAGGTCGACCTTTTACGCGGTGAGGAAGGTTCTCGGGGATGATCTTGTCTGGGCGGGGGATGTAGGCTGTTACGTTCTGGGAATATTCGAGCCCTTTGAGATGCAGGATTTCATGATATCCATGGGGGCGAGCCTGGGATTGACGCACGGGATCAAGAAGGTGAGCGACCAGAAGGCTGTGGTTTTCATAGGGGATTCCACGTTCTTCCACAACGGGATGCAGGGTCTCGTGAACATGGCAAGGCACGGGACCAAACCCCTCGTTATGGTTATGGACAACGAGATAACAGCGATGACAGGCCACCAGCCGCACCCGGGGACGGAGATAGACGGCATGGGGATCAAGAGGAAGCCTGTCCTCATCGAGGACGTCGCGAGGGCTTTCGGCATAAAGAACGTACGCGTAGTGAACGCGTTCGACCAGAAATCCCTTCAGTCCGCCATTCGCGAGTTCTCGAAGAAGGACGAGCTCTGCGTGATAATTTCTCGCGGCCCCTGCAGGCTTGTGATGAAGAGGAAGGTCCGGGCTCAGGGGGGGACGCTGACCAAGTTCAGGGTCGTTAACAACCAGTCCCTGAACTGCAAGGAACTCGTGAAGAAGTTCGCCTGCCCCGCCCTCGTTATGGAAGGCGGGAAGGTTTTCATAAGGGAGGACGTCTGCCTGGGATGCGGGGTGTGCATGCAGCTCGCGGGCAAGGGTGACATCGCTCCTGTTGTCAAGGGAAAGAAGGAGAATAAATGACGCACAACATACTTTTAACCGGGGTTGGAGGAGAGGGGGTTCTGGTCACCTCGGTGATCATAGCGAAGGCGGCAAATCTAGAGGGGCATGAGGTCCGAGGGACGCAGCTGCACGGCCTCGCACAGAGAGGGGGATCGATCCCGACCCACCTCAGGCTGGGCAAGAAGGTCTACTCGCCGATCATACCCAGGGCGTCCGCGGACCTTATACTCGGGCTCGAACCCATAGAGGCCGCGCGTTCATGCTTTTACGGGAGCAGGGAAAGGACGAACTTCATAGTCGATACCTATCCTCTAAAACCAATTTACGCGAACCTCCTGGGGCAGAGATACCCCTCGAACGAGGAGATCAGGAAAATGATAGAGCCGTTCGCTAAGAGGATCATAATGGTGGACGCCTCGAACATCTGCAACGAGAAGCTGGGGAACCCGATCTACGGAAACGTGATGTGCATAGGTGTCGCGCTTGCGAACGGGATGCTGCCGCTCAGCGAGAAGAACGTCCTGGAATCCATGAAGACCGTTATCCCGAGAGGCATGGAAAAGAACCTCAAGGCGTTCAGGATGGGGATGGAGTTCAGGGGTTAGATTTCAGCTCCAGTTTCGTCTCTCTTGTATTTCTCTCTGAATTTGTCAAGCGTGTCCTGAACCTCTGTTGCCACCTTCTTTAGATCCAGTCCCATGGGTTCTCCGCACAGCTGTTGATAGACGACTGCGTAAGATTTTTCAACAACTTTCATTGTTTTTTCATCCAGAATCTCGGGTACGGTCCAATCCTCAAAATAAGGAAGACCTTCCTCCTGTTCGGCTTCTATTATTTGTCTGTATCCGTTTATCGTGTACAGATTCCTGAGGAATTGCTTGCTCAAATCCACCAGTTTTCCGTATTCATTTTCTGTAAGGATTCTGTTTTCATCAGAAGTCAGAAAAGTATCGCATATGTAAAGCCTCCCGTAGGCATCCATTATAAATTCGAATTTCCCGTCAGCAAGATCAAGACCCGCTCCCGATGCGTGATCCCTTGAAACACCGTTTGCTCTCTTTGCCAGTTCAACAAGCTCTGCCTTCTTTTCCTCGTTCAGACCTAACACCTCAAATAGGTCGTCCCTGTATACGTCCGTATCACCAAGTTTCGTTGATGTGGTTATCACTGGTTCGGGGGGAGTCACAGACTCGTATCTTTCAGGAGGCCTCTCTAATCCATAATCTTCAGGCTTTTTCTTGCCTGTTCTCAGCCTCTTGTGCAACGATGCGACAGGTGTTATTGTATTTGATATTATCACTTCCATCGGAACAAGGAACGGCTTTTCGCCTCTGGTTTTGACCCATTCTTCCCACCCCTTTTTGGGTGGTATGTGTGCAACGTATACGGCTATCTCTCTGTTCCCGAGATCCTTTACGTAATGCGTCCGGATACTGTTCTTTTTCATGAGCTCGAAGAAATTAACGGATTCCCTGTACATGAAATGGTCCTTTCCTTTAATACCGAAAGGGAACTTCTCCTTTAGATCAAATATTGAAACAGGGCCCGTCCCATCAGGCCTTTGCTTGAAACTCAGAAAACCATAGCCAAAATTACTTTCAGTGGGATCTGATTTGGAATAGAAATCCTTGACAGAACCCTCGTGAATAATTTTATACCCCATTATAACAAATTTCCAATGAAATAATTTAAAGTGTTATTATTCCAGAACTCTGGTATAGACCAGAAATAAAAAATTTACATTCAAAAAATATTCTATGAAATTCCTGGATAACATCGGGCTTTCCGCCAAAGATCTTGATATTGAACCAACTCAGGACGAGATCTACAGGATGCATTCCTTCACCCCGCAGCAGGGAAGATACGCTAAGTATGCGCAAGAGTTAAACCATGTTGTTTCTGAATACGAATGGGTAAGGAGAAGGCTTAACATAGTTGTGGAATACCTTATAGCCCTGGGGGACGAATTCCAGAATTATCACGGAACGACGAAAAGGCTTATCGAAACTCCTTTCAGCGAAAACCAGAGAAGGGCGCTCAGGAGCCTTTATACTGATTTCTCAGAGATTGATTTCAGGAGTTTCCAGACAATAGACAGCAAGACGCATCACGACATAGTCGCGGCAATCCGCCTGGGGCTCTACAAGATGCACAAATCAGGCGATATCGTTGATCCTGCAATCATGGAAAGGGCAATGCATTTCGGAAGGACTTCCGACGACGTCAACGCCAATGTCTTCGGTACAATGCTCACGGACATACTTAGGAAATACTGGCTCCCGGCTTACATCGGCTTGTCTGACATGTTCATTGAAAAGGCAGGAGAATGGCATGGGGTCCCGGAAGGATACGAAAGGCCTTTCACTGTTGTTGCAGGGCAGACCCATGAACAATACGCTGTCCCTACCCCGCTCAAGAAAATCGCTTCCAATATCGTTTCGCAGATGGAGGAGGGATTGTCACCTTTCCTTTTGGAAGGAAGCGAGGGTTACGAACCTTTCAGGTTCACGGGTAAGATGGGTGGCGCGATAGGCAACGATTCTGCCATGCGGGCGGCTTATCCCGGGCATGACTGGAGAGGGTTTTACAGGGGGCTAATCGAGGGCTTCGGCCTCGAGTACCAGGAGACAAGCGACCAGAACATATCCAACATGAAGATCCTGAGATTTCTGCAATACGTGACGAATTCGAACAATCCGCTCCTGAAATGGGCGGACGATTACAGCTCGTACCTGAGCAGGGGCGTGCTCAGGAAAAAGGTGGGAAAGGGTTCCAAGGGCTCTTCCATAATGCCCCAGAAGATAAACCCGTGGAGAACCGAGGGGGCGGAGTTCCTGCTTGAGATGGCTGATGCGGAACTGGGGGTTTACAAGGTTCTTGCAAGGCAGAGGAAACAGGGAAGCCTTCAGAGATCATTGGCAAGGAGATACATAGGAGTCCCTTTCTCCAACATAGTGATAGCGATATCAAGGATAGGGGAGGATCTCAGAAAAACGTTCCCTGATTACGAAGGAATAGAGAAGGAGCTTTCGGAACACCCCGAAATAGCATCCGCGAGCGTCCAGACTATTCTCAGGGCGGGGGGTGTTCCTGACGCATACGACAGAATGGTTGAGCTCACCCAGGGCAGGAAAGTAACCCCTGAAATCATTGGAGGGGTCATTGACAACATGGTTTCGGAAAGGGAGATAGGACCGGAAATAGGAGATTCCGTTAAGGGCGTATTCGCGCACGAAAACAACGTTGGAGATGCGCTGGAAATTGCTGACCGCGACATAAGGAGCGCAAGGGAAACGAATGAAAGACTGAGAGAAGTTTATCGCCTGGATTTATAAAATAAAAAGGGAGTTGACCGGAATACTTCGTTCTTCAGCAGTTCTCCTATTCGTCTTCTTCCCAGTCTTCTTCTTCGAACCTGAACATACTGATCCTCCTCTTAAATATTCCTGGTTCCTAACCGCGCGTTTTCAAAAAACAAACAAAGGAACGGTTTTACATTCGCTGACCAATTTGAATCTTGAAGTTATTTCTTCTTGCTTGCTGCTTTCTTTTTGGCCATGCAGACCTCCCTCCTTTCAAAGGGTTTAAGATGGCAAAATTCCGTATTCGATTGTATAATGTGGGAACTTGCTTAAATACTTTATCAATGGTTCTCAGCATAGCGTTTTATATCCCAAAAAAGCCTGAAATCTTTAAAAATCGCATTCTTCGGCCCCATGTGAAATAATAAATGTAAGTGCTGACAAATTAAAACAGAGCGGGCCGGTAGTCTAGTCCGGTTATGACGCCGCCCTTACAAGGCGGAGATCGAGAGTTCAAAAGGCGAATGGCGGCTTGGACGGATCGGATAAAGCCGTCTACCGGAAATCTCTCCCGGCCCACTACCAAAAAGGATTTTAAGCTTGGTTTCAATTTTTTATTACTCGCTTTTTAAGTCTGAAGTCTGGAAGGTAAACCATGGCGAAAAAACTGAAGCATGAGGAGCTGGTGGCGAAGTTCAATGAATTTCTGGAGAAGGTCTACAGGAAAGAGCTGACCAAGGCCTCGAACGAGGGCCAGCCGCTCGTGATCGACTTCCAGAAGATTGACAAGTTCGACACGGACCTCTCGGACATGCTTGTCAAGGACCCCGAGAGTTTCTTCGGGATAGGGTATGAATCGCTCGACCAGATCGAGCTCCCGAATCCGGTTAAACTGAAGATTACTGGTCTGGACATAACCAACATCCGGGACCTGAGATCGAGGCACATCTCCAGGTTCTCCTGCGTGGAGGGGATAGTGAGGAGGGCGAGCGAGATTCGTCCCGAGATCATAGAGACCATATGGGAGTGCCCTGACTGCAGCGAGATGACGGTGCAGCCGAGGAAAACGAACGTGATTTTCAAACCCTTCCAGTGCAACAAGTGCGGTAACAAGCAGGGACTGAAACAGGTTGACAGGAAAATGATAGATACCCGGTGGGTCACGATTGAGGAGCCGTTCGAGCTGACTGAGGGCGAGAGGCCGTCCCAGCTGAACGTCCTGCTCACCGAGGACCTGGTTTCCCCGGAAGGGAGGAGACTTACAGATCCCGGGAACAGGATAAAGATCACCGGGGTTCTCAGGGAGATCCCGAAAGGGAAGTATTACTCCGTTAAGCTGGATTTCTACCTGGATTCGAATTTCGTTGAGCCCGTGGAGATCGGGCTCCAGCATCTTGAGATAACGAAGGAGGACGAGAAGGAGATAAAAAGGATGGCCAAGGATCCGCTAATCTATGACAAGCTTGTTGATTCGCTCGCTCCCTCCCTCTACGGGATGAAGGAGATAAAGGAATCGATAATCCTCCAGCTGTTCGGGGGCGTTCCCAGAACGCTCAAGGACGGGACACATTTCAGGGGGGACGTTCACATCCTTCTGATAGGCGACCCTTCCTCCGGGAAGTCCCAGCTCATGAAGCTGGTCCCGCAGATCGTCCCCAGGGGGAAGTATGTAAGCGGGAAGGGGGTGACCGGAGCGGGATTGACAGCGACTGTCACCAAGGACGAGCAGTTCATGGGCGGATGGGTCCTGGAGGCGGGGGCGCTCGTTCTGACCAACAAGGGCCTGCTCGCGATAGACGAGTTCGAGAAGATGAGCCAGGACGATCAGATCGCGATGCACGAGGCGCTGGAGCAGGGGAGCATTTCCATAGCGAAGGCCTCTATCGTGGCCACGCTTCCGGCCCAGACATCCGTTCTTGCCGGGGGGAACCCCAAGTTCTCGAGGTTCGACCCTTACATGCCCATAGTCAAGCAGATCATGATCCCGGACACGCTTCTCACAAGGTTTGATCTCAAGTTCGCCCTGAGGGACGTTCCCGAAAGCGAGATGGACAAGAGGATAGTGGACCACGTCCTGAAGACCAGGGAGGACGATTTCGAGGGGTCGCGGCCAAAGATATCGCAGGAGATGATAAGGAAGTACATAGCCTATACCAAGCAGAACTGCAGCCCGACACTCACGAACGAGGCGGGGAAGATCCTCAGGAGGTTCTACCTCAACACCAGGAAGCGGGCGGAAGGAGGGGGACCCGTTCCCATCACGCTACGTCAGTTCGAGGCGCTCATGCGACTGGCAGAGTCCTCGGCGAGGATTCAGCTGAGCAGGGAGGTAAGGAGGGAGGACGCGCAGAGGGCGATCAGGCTGATGAGGTTCTCGCTCCGGCAGCTCGGGTTCGACACCGAGACAGGGCAGATAGACATTGACCGCGCGGAGGGCGCTTCAGTGACGTCCACGGAGAGGTCAAGAATCCGCATGGTGCTGGACATAATAAACGACCTGTCCGAGAAGACCAAGGAGATCTCTGTCTCCGATATCCAGAAACTCGCCAGGAAAGAAGGGGTCGAGGAAGTGGATGATATCATAGAGAAGCTGAAGAGGGAGGGATTGCTCTTCGAGCCGAATCCCGGGTACGTGCAGAAGGTTTAAAAGATTTTGATCTTATCGTTCTTTCTATGGAGATCTCTAGAAGGGAGTTTCTGAAGTACGGGGGCGCAGCGGCTCTGGCCCTGGCTCTCGATAAGGAATATTTCATGGGCCTGACCCTGGACGACGTGAAATCGGGGAAGGCTTCGCCTGAATCGTACCTCTCCCAGAAGTTCAAGGCTTTCCCTGAGCTAGCAGGAGCCCGGGGATCGGGGATCCTGAAGGGGTTCATGTACGAGCCTTCCGGGGACGAGCTCAGGTCGAAGATGCACGAGTTGTTGGAATACAGGACGAGTAACGAGGAGACCCTCAAGCGCCTGATAGAAATAACAATGGAGGACTACGATTTACTTGAAAGCAAAGGGTGGATAGCCAGCATCTTTCCCGGGATTGTGCATGTTTTCGGGAAGGAAGTCCCCCACTACATCGCATGCAACGAAAAGTTATTCGATAACCGGGTCATAAATAAAGATGAGGACGTGAGGGCCCTGCTGGGAAAACACATGATCAGACACGTGGAAGATTTTTACGACGGCATCACACTGGGTCTTGGGGACCTTTACCTCTCGATCGATGAGATAAAGGCAGAGAACTTCGGGCTTGAAAACCTGATTTCGCTTATGGAATTGAGGGCTTCGCACGATATCCTGGAGGACGTGTTCAAGGGATATTTCGAGAAAAAATCAGTTTCGATAAGCGAGGACCTTTTCTTAAGCGAGGCGGACAATTATATCAAATACTGGAAATCCCTTGAGGAGAAGGCTAGAACGGACCTGGAGAAGCGGGCAAGGGACCTGCAATTCGGGGAATTCTGGAGGCTGGAGCCGAAAAGGGTGAACGGCGGCTTCTCCCTGAACTACAACCCGGATATGCGCAGAAAGTTTAAATAATTCATTGCTTATTGTTTGTTATGAGCGGGATAGGATATGTTGAATTAACAGAAAGTAATCCGGAAACTGGGTATTGCTTTACAAGAAAACCTGATTGCGTATGGAAATGGATGAATGACATTGATAATATGTATAAGGTTATTGATAGCATATTGGAAAAAATACAGGAAATGGATTTTTAACCGATCCGTCTGAGGACTGAGTATGTTTTTAAAACTTCTCTTAGGAATAAAAATGTATGACGGGTTCCAGGATTAATTACAGAAAGATAATAAGAGAGATGTACAAGAGCATTTGCAGGGACGAATACCCGACCAAGGCTAAGTTTACCCTGTCAGAGGTGAGCAGCGAGATACAGAAGAGGATCCAGACGCGGGGCAATAAGATCGGAAGTACTCTGGAATCGTACAGGATCAGGGAAGAGGGGGGCGTGTTTTACAAAAATCCTTACGTGTATGACTTCTTGGACGTGCTCGTAAGCCTTCCTTATTACTTCACCAATCCCCTCGGGAGAGATCCGCCGACCGGTATAACCGGGTCCGGACCCGAGGCGGAAGAAAGGCAAAGAGATTACGGGCGCACGATTGAGGGTGCCTCCAGGGTCATAGAAAAAAGCATCGGCAAGAAAGTACATAATGATATCCTCCTGGCATGGGTAGAAAGGGAACACAATGACAGGATCAGGAAGGGCGTGGACGGCTATTACTACGTGGTTCCTGAGTGAATTGGAAAGGGGGAAGGTTTATAAATATTACTGTTTAGTAATAACTATTGGTGATTACATGGAAAAGAATTACTCTGGCATTGAACCTAAATATTTTGTAGTGGCGTTTACAGACAGGGACCGGGATAGAAGGCTCGAGTATCGCGTTAAAGCTATGCTAGCCGAAGAAGTTGTCAGGAAGGGATTTAATCTGGAAGAACGGCCATGTGGAGATTGGAAAGATATCGAATTCTTGGAATGGGGATCTGCCTATACAAAACTGGGAGCGAGAATTCTCTGGAACAGGATGCAGAGGAAATACATCCATCCCCAGGAAAGGGAAAAATTTCCGGAGATAAAAATTCCCGATTTTTAACAAATTTATACGTTGGAGACCAATAATTTCTCATGAACTGCCCCAAGTGCAGCGGTGGGACGTACGTCTCGGAGGAGGAAGTCGTTAAGGTCCTGGAGAATACGAGTCCCATAAAGGTAATACTCAAGGTCACGTACGTATGCAGGTCCTGCGGGGAGAGGTTCTCGAGGGTTTTCTCCGAGGACGTGCAGGCAAAGAGGAAAGAGGACTGGAGTCCTTCTCCCGGGATGCCTTCCTCAGAACATGCGGTCAGGCCTGAATACGAGCCTGCGGACAGGCTGAGATTCCTGGACAAGATCTAGCTTATTTGGATGTCCATGCAGATCTTCCAGACCTTCGGCTTGTAGGGAAGGACCTTGCGTATATCGATCTTCTTTACCTTCCTCCCTAGTGTTTTTGCCGTGTTCTTTATCATCTCCTCGGCTTCCCTGAACCCGTCCTCGGGGGCCCAGTAATAGAAGTGTATCCATCCCTTTCCCCTCAGGCACTGGACGGCAAGGGATAGGAATTCGTACGCTCCCTTGGGCAGGGGCATCACGATCCGGTCGCATTTACCGGAGTATTCCGGGCATTTTTCATTCACGTTCCCGAGGATCGGGATGACCTTGTCTCCAACCTTGTTTATTCTTATATTCTCTTTCATGTATTCGAATGCCTTTGAATTCACCTCGATCGCGTAAATTTTTTTCAGCTTTTTGTTTTTCTTTGCCATGATTATCGGGTAGGGCCCGACTCCCGCGAACATCACCATGACAATTTCTCCGGGTTTTGTTTTTTCAGCTATAATCTGCCTTTCGTTGGACTCCCTGGGGGAGAAATAAACCTCGGAAACGTCCATCCTGAATCTGCAGCCGTGTTCCTTGTGGGTGGTCTCCGTTCCCTTCCCCAGGATCACCTTGAACTTCCTGAGCCTGTACTTCCCTTCCCTCTTGCTCATCTTCCTGCAGACCGTCTTAACGTGCTTGTGGACCTTTTTCAAGGCCCTGGCTATCTCCTTTTCCTTCTTTTCGAGTTCCTCTGGGATCTCCATTATCGCGATGTCCCCGACTATGTCAAAGGAGGTCTTGAGGGAGTACATGTCGCTTTCGGGCAGCTTGCCCTTCAGAAGGCCGCGGACATTCATGATTTATATATCCGTACTATTACATTTATATTAAAAATCGGGTAAAATTCAGGCCTTTCCAACAAACAGTTCAGGCTCCTTTACGAGGAAAATGGGGTTTTAAGGCCGTTTGGAATGGTACGGGAGTATAAAAATCTGGGTAAAAAATGGGGATCGAGGATATCGGTTTTTTAATCGAGGAATTCGAGGAGATAAGGGACTCCGTAAGGGAAATGGAGCCCGAGGATCCGGAAGGGGAGGAGGAAGAGGAGTATTCGGAATCCCTTGATGACCTCAGGGGATACCAGGAGAGGTTCACTAAGTACGCGGAGGGCCTCGAGAGGGATATCCGGGATCTGTACAAGGCCAAGGATGAGAGGCCTGACCATGATTACAGGGAAGAGGGCATCAGGAAAGAGGGGGTTAAGACCCCCTGGGAGAGGGGGCACAAGCTGGGATGCGGCTGTCCCGGGTGCTCGGCCTACCGGGAGTTCCACGGGATCGAGCTTGCAAACAGGCAGGATCATGATATTGAATTCACTGTTCCGAGGTCCGCTTCCGGGGTACGGGAGAGGATGGAGGAATACGGGGAAAAGAGGCCCTGCGGTGGGAAGCATTACCATTTCTTCCACGGGAAGCGGAAGGATTTCGGGAGGATTTTCGGGGATTATTCCGGGAAACTGAATTTAAACCTGGCCGGGTATTAGATATTTAAGATTTAGTTTGTTACTAATTGGATATGAAAACGGTTTATGCGGCGCGTGATGTTAACGGGGGGATAGAGGTTGAGATACTCTCACCTTTTATGCGGAAAATAATAAACCCCAGTTCCACGAATTCCGACCGCTATGTCCTCAAGATCAATTACGGTGAAGGGGGGAAGAGCAGGAAATTTCCCGAGTTCCCGGGAACGGTAAAGCTCGGGGACCTGATCGGCTTCCTGGAGGGAAAGGATCTGCCTGAAAGCCTGATAGAGGAAATCAGTGGGGTTCATCCCTATTTGTCCTCGGGGAGGTCAGAGCTCCTGAAAAAAATGAAGGAGAGGGACGGCCTTATAAAATACCAGGAAAGTAAAATCAAATACAATTTCTTGATACACGAGCTAAAGGGTATGGAAAAAAGATGCAGGGATCGGACTCTTAAATTGAAAGCGAAATCGGAAAATCTGGAAAAGGAGATCAGGAAGATAGAGATAAGGAAGGGCAACCTCGAAAGAGATATCAGGAATTTGAAGGGGGACTTTCTGGGCCTGGAAAGGTACAGGGATGACCAGGACTGGAGTAAAAAATACGACGAGCTTTTTCACAAGTACAAAAAACTGGTCATGACGCTGATAGAGCCTTCAAGGAAGAAGGCTGAGGAAAAGATATGCGGTGGTTCCGTGAATCACCATTTGCCTAGGGGTTCGGATAAATATATGATGTATTTGGCCGGGATCGAGGTCATCGATTCCGTCTGGACTTCGCGCCTGGAAGGAAAGATTCTGAAAGGGTTCAAATGCAAGGGGAATAATGTTAAATTCTTCTACAACGACGGGGAGAAGACATTGGTGATAGAGGGGAAGACCGTTGCGAGGGACGAGTTCGAATTGGATGCGGTAAAGGAAATCATAAAACAGAGGCTTGAGGGGTTCTCTTAATTTTATATATTCCGCTGGTAAAGGTAATAGTATGCTAGAGCTCAGGTTCGATCCTAGGAAGGGGATTTTCGCGGAGGAGACAGAGACAGCTGAAAAGCTTACCCGGGACTTCTTCGGGGACCGGGAAAAGAAAAGGGTTTCACTCCTTCCCGAGGAGGCCATGTACCTCATGCTCTTCAGGAACGCGGCATTGATTGACGGCAAGGGTAAGGGGATCAATTTCAATTCGCTTGCAGGGCACTTCATCCTGAAGGAGCCAAGGCTGTTCATAAGGTATAACGCATACAGGGACTGGAGGGACCGGGGGCTGGTTATAAGAAGGTTGAACGAGAACGTCCAGGGCAGGCATTCGAAGAAGACGTACAAGAAATACCCTTCCCAGAAGCTGAAGCCGGAGAGTCTGAAGGCGAAGGCCTACTGGTATCCAGATTCGCTGTTTTCGGTACTTGACAATGACAGCGTGGGCAAGGACCTGTTCGAGAAATACTGGATAGGGCAGTACGGTGTTTACAAGCAGGAGAGGGGGAGGCAATCGAAGCTGGATTTTTTCGAGACCATCTTCCTGGCCAAGCACTTCGGGATTGAGATCGTTAACAATGAGACGGGTAAGGGGATGGAGCCGGAGGATGTTCTAAGGGAGGTTACCGGTAAGAGGGAATACGCGAGGCAGCTGTACGAGATATACGAGGACTGGAGGATGAAGGCTTATGTCGTCAAGACCGGGTTCAAGTTCGGGACGCATTTCAGGATATACTTCCCGGGGGCGTCGCCCGTGAAGGAGGACAAGTGGATCCACTCCAGGCACGTCCTGCACGTCTTCCCAAAGGAGCAGAAACTCCTGATATCCGAGTGGGCGAGGGCGGTCCGGGTGGCGCACGGTGTCAAGAAGACGTTCATACTGGGCATCCCGGAAATGAAACC
>Ga0180437_10008289_pt1 | contig 13247 bp, 8 predicted proteins | sample SS_ome_4_FD_132410 | JGI IMG/M metagenome (GOLD analysis project Ga0180437, IMG submission 132410) | Hypersaline lake sediment archaeal communities from the Salton Sea, California, USA - SS_3_D_1 metaG | ecosystem: Environmental > Aquatic > Non-marine Saline and Alkaline > Hypersaline > Sediment...
CGGGTGCGGGTCGAGTTCTCGAAGAACAGGTTCACGCAGGTTTTGCCCACCAGTAGCGGAATCTTCTTCCGCCCCTCGGCCATCGCCTGCTTGAACCACGTCGCCTTGTCGAGGATAACGGTGATTTCCTCGGCCGAAAGCTCTTCCAGGCTGAGCAAGTGTCGCCGCGTCCAGCAGTCCGGAACAGGGCCCAACTCGACCGTATCCGTAGTCATGGCGTCGTTTCCCCCCTTTGAAGTCCAGTGGCGGGCTTGCGCCCCGGATGATTCTAGCAGTCATTAGGAATGCTGCAAGCGGGCCGGCGCGGTATAATCACAATCATGGGTGAATTGGCGGATGTGAAGGTCCTGATCGCCTCCGGCCGGCGGGCATGGACACAGCGGTGGGCAGAAATGCTCCGGCAAGGGGGGGCGCAGGTTTGGCTCGATCCGACCGAGATGCCGCCGGACCAGCGGGTCGACGTGCTGGTGGCCGACGGGAGTTCTCTCGACCCGGGGCAGCCAGCGGTGTTTCCCGTCTGCGCCTCCGGGAATTCACCCGACGGGCCGATCGGCGTCATTCGGTCCGGGCCGGTCGATACCACCGATGGCGGACCGGACGAGGTCTGGTTGCCCGAGGACGTGACAGGCCGCGAACTGCGGCTGGTATGCCGGCTGTTGGCTCGGATCGTCCGGCTCCGCCGCCAAGGGCAGTCGGAGGCCGAACTGCGCCATAGATTGTCGGAGGAGGCGCTGACCGATCCATTGACCGGCCTGCCGAACCGCCGGGCGTGGGATCAGGTCCTCGAAGAACGTCTGGCCACAGCTGCCGATGGGAGACAGGCTGCTCGCCGACTCTGTCTGGCCATCTTCGACCTGGACCACTTCAAGCGAATCAACGACACCTACGGACACGCCGTCGGCGACGTGGTGCTGCGGTCGGCGGGCCGGGCCATACGCGCTGGGCTTCGCGGCGACGACTTCGTGGCCCGGCTTGGTGGGGACGAGTTCGGCCTGCTGCTCTGGGTTCCCGACGGACCGGCGGCGGCCGTCGTCGTCGAGCGCGTGCGGTCGGCGTTGCCTTCCCGTTTGACCGGCGATAACACACACGCGGTGACTTCCTGTGCCGGCTACTGCGTCGTGCCCGCCGGCTCTTCGTCCGATCCGCCGCCGTTTCCCGACGTCGTATACTCGGCCGCGGCCGCGGCGTTGCGTGAAGCGAAGCGGCAGGGGCGGGATCGGACGGTGGGGAAGTGACGGGCTGGAGAGCAGCGTTGATGTTGTCGTGGGGCACGTTATTGACGTGCCAGGCACGATGCTATCGTGCCTTACGCGGGGTGCCATGCTTGTTAAGCGAGCGAAGCGAGACAATAAGCATGCCCACGCAAGCGTGGAGCATGGCACCCGGCTCGCTTAGCAAGCATGGCACCCGGCTACTCTGATTCGGTGGGAAGGCCCTCTAACCAAGAGATAAACTCCGCTTTGTTGCCAACAACGTCCGGGATGTAACTCCCCCCGCCAACATAGTAGTGTTCAAGATACTTTAAGGGCGGTGGCGGATTGCACACAAACCGCTTTGAGCCGAGTGACTCTAGACTCGGGTAAGCAATTACGTAGACATCATGCTGGCCACGAAACGCCTTGGCCTTCTTCACAGTGGTCACCCGATAGTATCCCTTGCGTTCCAGCCGAGTAGTTTTCACTACAAACACAGTAAGTTCTGGATCGGAGTGTGTTCCTCCCATATCGCCGAGATACCTCTCCAGACCCTCGAATCCCGCCGCAATCGTATCACCCTCGGAGCCATTCCCCACATGTTCGCAACCCCAGTAATCAAAGACCACTACCTTGCCACTAATCACTATCCCTTTGTCATCCAGAGCTTTGCATTCCTCGATCACTGGCTCCACTTCCTCGTAAAGGTTATCCGTCCATGAGAGTATACAAAGAACAACTACGAATAGAAAGACTATTACAAAACCCCCACTAATCTCAGACCAGACCTTAGACATGGCCAGACCTCGCACATACGGAATCGACGGAAGGCGTGCAAGAACCCGTGAGACGACCTCACAATTACCTTACCCGTATCAGGCCCAGACCGGCCAGTCAAGTGGCCGATACCGCACAGGCGAGCCGATCCAAAGCCGAAATCAGATTAGCGTCGTTCTTACCATTTGTCAACGAAACAGGAATCAATAGTCGACCCCGGTCCGGCAAGGAATCGTAACGAGGCTCCCAGAGTCTATTGGGTGCTCACGCGCCAGCGGACGTTGAACAGCCAAAGCATCGACCACAGTAGCGTGGTGTTGATCATGGCGTAGAAGGCCAGAAACGCGTAGAACACCGGCCAGTTGCCGGGGTTGGCCGGCGCGTCGCCTAGCTGGCCCAGCGTCAATGGCAGGGCGAACGACGCAGAGAACGGGCTGGTGAAGGTGAGTTGACCGATGGCCGCCATGGTCATCGAGTCGAGCCTCAGCAACATTCCGAACACTTCCACCGCCACCGGCACCGCAAACAGCAGCATGATCACCAGATACGCGGTCATCATGCTGACGGTCGTCTTGCGGAAGATCACCGAGGTGAACATCGCCAGCACCGTGGTGGTGAGGCTGGAGGCGGCGATGATGGCCACGTAGCCCAGCATGGTGGGCGTGTCGTACCAGTAGGTCCATGGCGGCAGCAACCACGCCAGCAACAGCGGCCAGACCAGAAAGCTGGTCAGCACGCAGGAGATCCGCAGGCTGGAGAGCAGCTTGCCCCAAAGGATCTGCCAGGGAGAGACGGTGGTGGTCAGCAGCAGTTCGAGCGTCTGGCGTTCGCGTTCGTTGGTGATGCTGCCGGCCGAAAAGACCGGCCCGACCAACATGTTGAACACCAGCACGTAGCCCGTATACCACGGGGCGAGCTGCGGCCACATGTAGAGACATACGGCCATTAGCGGCAACGCCAGAAACATGCTCAATTGGATCACCAGCCGCAGCATCAGCGTGCCCTGGCCGAACAGCTCGCTGCGCATTTCCTTGTCGAAGACCGGATTGGCGCGATCGGCCATCAGGTCGACCCGTTTCGGCGGGGCGAAGAGCTTGTCGGGAAACTGGTCGCTGCGAATCACCATGCCGACGGCCGTCTTCTGCTCCAGGTCCGGGTCGACCACGTCCTGGGCCTCGCTGCCCACGTCGGGTGGGTGCAGCAGCCGCCGGGACGTCGTCGTGAACAGGGCGCTACACAGTGCGAAGCAGCCCAAGGGAAAGACGCCAGCCAGCATCCACAACCGAAACCAGGCCAACTCGGCGGCCAGCCGATAGAACAGCACGCCGAACAGCGCCATCGGCAGGATGATCAGGTAGGAGACCACCAGCGCGGCGATGGTCCGTTTGAAGTAGCTGCTGCAGGCCAGGCAGATCATGCCGAAGGTGACCACCGAAGCCGCCATGGCCGTGTACGTGGCCAGCACCTCCCAGAGCGAAACGCCGCCCAGCGGCAGACATAGCATCACAATCGGCAGTGACGCGAAGACCAGCACGGCCAGATGGCACAGCGAGGCGAGCAGCTTGCCCATCACGATCGCCCCGGGTCGCATCGGACTGGCCAGCAGCATCTCGTAAGTGCGGCGTTCCTTCTCTCCGGTGATTGCCCCGCCGGCGAAACTCGGCGCCATGAGCGACATCAGCACGTATTGGCCGAGGAAGAAGAAGTTGACCAGCTTCTCCGCCTCACCGCCCAGCTTGGCCTGGCCGATCTGCCGGACTTCTTCGCCCAGGGTCAGGTCGAGCCGCTGCTGTCTAGGCCAGGCCGTGGCCACCACCGCCCCCAACAGCGCGATGTAGGCGAACAGCAGGATGAACGCGCGGGTCATCCGCAGGTTCACCAGCAGCTCGCGTTGCAGAACCGGATTCTCCAGGAGATACATCGAAAGCGAACGATCCTCGGTTGCAGGTGCTGTGCGTACCCAGAGCGTGTTTTGAAACAGGTACGACGGCTCTCCGAAGCCGGCGACGTGCCGGATAGCAGCCGGAAACCGACGGGCTCGGAGGCCCGTCGTACGAGCCATTTCCTGTCTGGCCCAGATTTCAAGACACGTTCTGAGGGCTGATCGCCTCGTGGCAGCCGCCACGCGAAACGGCGCAGCGGACGACACCCCTATATACTACGGGATGTTTACGTTGGGCGAAACGGGGGCCATCGGGTGGCGCCGTGGCCGAACGCTGGGCCGCGGCGTCGTGAAGCATGCCACGAACGGAGTGTCAGACCGGTAAACCCGTCGATCGGCGGCCGCCGTTTCATGCTTCCCCCTCGTATCGGTGGGCCGCCTTGAAATGGCCTCTTTCAACAAGTTCAGGAAGCAAGACGAGGGGGCCTGCGAAGAATGGGTAAACACAGGCCGCTCTAGCGAAATTGCCTTTTTTGTCGATTGGCGTAACTGTGAGGTCGATACTCTTTTAACGGCCTATCGAATTGTCGCAGGCCGCCCCGGGCCGTGCGACGCGGACGAATCGACGGACTGTTCTCCTCCGAGAGCTTTGTTGCCCGGGTGTAGCCGTCTTCGACCGTGCGGATTACCTTCTGTCCGTCCAGCTTCGGAGCAGGTCGGAACGGTTCCAACGCGTTCCTTTTGAACCAGTTTCCGCATACAACCAAGGGGCAATGAAAATGCAGTTGGAGAAGACGTCATGGCCGTCCGCAAGATCATGGTCATTGCAGGCGTTGGGCTGGCGCTGGCCATCAACGGCCCGCTCAAAGCAGAAGATGCCGATTCGTTGACCGAGGTTGAGAACTGGGAGGAACCATTCGCCGAGACGGAGCCCCAAGTTGTCGCCGACGCCGCCTGCAGCTACTGTCCGCGTGCCGGCTACCAGGACGGGTTCTTCATCAAGTCGGACGATGGCTGCTATTCTCTGAAGGCCCGGGGACTGATTCAGTTTCGCCACGTCGCCAATTGGCGGGACATCAATATTGCCGACCGGGCCCAGTACGATCCGATCGAGGCCGGCTTCCAACTGAATCGGGCCAACCTCTTCTTCTCCGGCCGCATCGGCTCGCCGAACCTGAAGTACGCCTTCACCGTGGCCTCCAACGGGGCATCCGACCTGTTCATGGAAGAGGCTCAACTGAGTTACGAATTCCTCAACGGCGTGGTGATCAACGCCGGGCGGTTCCGTAATCTGGCGTTTCTTCGGGAGGAAGCGACCAGCTACGCGCATGAATTGACCGCCGAACGATCGTTCATCAACGAAGTGTTCACCATCGACTATGTGCAAGGTTTCGGCGTGACGCGGCAAGGTGATCTGACCCGGACGCAATTGGTGGTCAGCGACGGTCGATATTCCGGTTACTTCAACAACGATTTCGCCACCAACCACACCGACCTCGCCCTCAGCAGCCGTTTGGACGTCAAGCTTGCCGGCGATTGGGATCAGTTGAGCGATTTCGCCTCCTGGGCATGTGAGGATTGGGGAGTGTTCCTGGGCGGGGCGTTCCATTGGGAAAACGGAGAAGACGGTGACGATCTGGCGGTAAACAACCTGAATAACTTCACCAGTTGGACGCTGGACGGGTCAATCGAGGGTCGCGGGCTCAGCCTCTACGCGGCCGGCGTGGGCAGGCACTGGAACAACCCCGGGACGGCCAACGACAACGACCAGCTCGGCTTCCTGGCCCAGGCCAGTTACATGCTCGTCCCCGATAAGTTCGAGCCGTTCGTTCGTTGGGAATACATCGACCTCGACGGCGTCTTCCAGGATCCCCACGGCAACCGGCACACGCCCGTGATGGATAGCGAGATCAACATCGTGACCATCGGTGTGAATCGCTATTTCAACAAGCACAAGGCCAAGCTGACCGTGGACGCGATGTACGCCCTGGATCCGATTCCTGCCGACGGCGTGATCGCGCCCGTGGGAACCAACACGGGATTCCTCCCGGACGTTTCGGGCAACGACAACCAACTGGTCTTTCGGACACAGATGCAGCTCTTCTACTGAGCGGCGGCAGGTGTGCCGACTCATTTCCTGGTTCCCAAGCCGAATCTTGGGAACCAGGCGACATCACCAACCTCTATGAGCACGCCGCTTGTTCCTGGTGGACGTGCTCTTCTTCGAGGCCTTTCTCGCCCCGGCGGTTCTCCAGATCGACTTCGACGAGTTCTTCCATTGTCACGTCGACACCGTCTGTTTGGGCTCGACTCATGGCCGATACGATCTTCTCGAGATCGGCTCCCCGCGCAACGGCCTTTTCCATGTCGCTGCAGGCGATGTGGATGCCAGCTCGCTTGGCCGCAATCAAGGCCTGTACGACCGCCTTGAAATCGGTCTTGCGCAGCTTCATGAGGATCAATTCAAGCAGCGACACTTGCACCCCGGAAGTGTACGCTTGAAGCCACGTGGGAAAGAACGTCAGGAACACGGCGCTCACAAGGAAGAACATAAGCAGGCCGGCCAAGGCCGCAATCAGCAGTACTACGAATTCGGCAGACAACATGAACAACCTCCTGCATCGGGGCCACGGCGTGAAATTCGATTCTTGGAGAACGGCTCGCCCCAAAACGAAGGACGTTCCCCTGCGTGCTGAAGTATTCGTTATCAGTCGGGAACGTGCAAACGGGTGCGACGGCGGGTGTTGCGCCGGCCGAGAGCTGTCGGGAGACGGTTCTCGGAGGCTACCATCTGCTTCGCATCGCACTCTTTGCGGGTATCTCAGCCCTAGGATGAACGCTTGTCTGCCGAACGCGGCTTCCGAATAATGGTTTAAACGAGTCTTTTCGGCGAATCGGCAAATCCGTTGCCGACGGTATTTCCAGTATCATCCTGTCCCGCGTTTCATTTGGACCCGTCACAGGTGGGGGATTGGCCGGGCGATCCTGGCGAGTGCGTCGGCAGGCGCATTTTTATCGGATCTTTCCTAGCTTGCCCCATTGACCTATGGTGTGAGATTGGTATGCTGAAGCGAAACGCACCGTTTTCACGGTATGCGTTACCTGGGTATGTTCCGGTAATCGCCGGCTTTTAGGTACTTTGTGTCGAGTGGCGAGCGGCTCACGGGCCGGGGCGAATGAGTCAAAAATGCGTCGATTCAACGCTCTGGTGATGCAAAATGCCAACGTGCGTGACTCGATACCCGTCATCGTGCAAGTCTTTACGCTTCCTAACTTCTTTACAGACCAGATATTACGTTCATGGATCTGGACGTTTTTCAGGCGTTGGCATCCGAAATGCTCCCCAGAGACACGAAGTTTCGGTCCGCCCGGTAACTGTTTCCTTCCCCCACAATTTCGAGGACTACGCTTTGCCGAAAGCCACTGGTAAGTCCGCCCGACGCAAGTCAACCGCTCGATCTGTCCGTGTCAAGTCGGTTCCTCAGGAAGAAGACGCCACCTTCGCGAAAACCGCAAAGGCACCTCCTTCGAAAAAGGGGGGGCAAGCGGACGACGTTTCTGTCGAAGAGTCTGAAACGGTGCAGACCGGGGGAGACGATCAGATTGAGGATCCGGTACGGATTTACCTGATGCAGATGGGTGAGATTCCCTTGCTCAGCCGCCAGGAGGAGCTTGCGGCCGCCAAGCAGATCGAGCGGACTCGCCGGAAGTTTCGTCACAGCATGTTGGCCACCGATTACGTGCTGCACGCGGCCTTCCGGCTGTTGGAGAACATCCTGGAAGGCAAGTTGCGACTGGATCGGACGATCGAAGTGTCGGTCATCAACGTGGGCGAGAAGCGCCGGCTGATGAGGCTTCTGGTACCGAACCTGCGCACGTTGCGACACCTGCTGGAGCAGAATCGCCGCGACTTTGCGGTGGCCATCAACAAGCGGCAGCGCCGCAAGCAGCGCCACGAGGCGTGGCGCCGGTTGGCGATCCGGCGCAGCAAGGCGGTCCGTCTGATCGAGGAACTGGGGCTGCGAACACAGCGCATACAGCCGATGTTGGAGAAACTGGGGCAGCTTTCTCGGCGGATGAACGAAATCGTTGAGCGACTGACCGAACTCCGCGGCGACGCCGACGCGACGGATCAGGCCGTCGAACTTCGCAAGGAGCTGTGCTACTTGATGCGGATCACGCTGGAGAGCCCCGCGACGCTTCGCCGCCGAATCGCCGGAACCGAGCGGTTGTTGAGAGAATATGAAGCCGCGAAGCGGCGCCTCTCGGCCGGCAACCTCCGCCTGGTGGTTTCCATCGCCAAACGCTACCGCAACCGCGGACTGAGCTTCCTCGATTTGATTCAGGAGGGGAACACCGGGTTGATGCGGGCGGTGGACAAATTCGAGCACGCTCGGGGCTACAAGTTCTCGACCTATGCCACTTGGTGGATCCGCCAGGCGATTACCCGCGCCATCGCCGATCAAAGCCGCACCATCCGCGTGCCGGTTCACATGATTGAAACCATGAGCAGGGTCCGCACCGTCACCCGCAACCTGATCCAGCAGAACGGGGTCGAGCCGTCCGTGGAAGAGACGGCTCAGGCGGCCGGCATGTCGGTCGACGAGACCACCTGCGTGTTGCGGATGAGCCGTCAACCTCTCTCGTTGGACCAGCCGGTGGGCGAGCACGACGACACTTACTTCGGCGAGTTCCTGGAAGATCACCGCGAGGACGATCCGCTCTACGAGATGAACCAGGAACTGCTCAAGACTCGGATCGCCGACGTGCTGCAGGCGCTGGACTATCGCGAGCGAGAGATCATCCGTTTGCGGTATGGTCTGGCCGACGGGTACGCTTACACGCTGGAAGAGGTGGGCAAGATCTTCTCGGTGACGCGGGAACGCGTCCGTCAGATCGAAACCAAGGCGGTTCGCGCGCTGCAGCATCCGGTTCGGGCGAGACAGCTCTCCAGTTTCCTCGAACGACCGCTTTCGGCGCCGGTGGGAATCGTCCCGGCCGGCGGCAACAACGCCACGGCGCCCGTGGAAAACGTCTAGCGGGGCGAAGCCTCGGACGACCGGGTTGTCCTCTCAAGGTTCGCAGTGGCCTGACGGAACGCGTTAAGCTACGCGAACCCGCGGCAAGACCGCGGGCGCACGGCCACTACGGGCAGTCTGTAGATCCTCTGCTTCAGCACCCTCGCGTGTCGACGGCGTGGCACCGGCCCGTCAATTCTCCGCGCAAGCTCCACCGATCACGCGTCGACGGGGAGTGTCTCATGGGGTCGGGGCGTGAATTCATGCTTTACAAGATCACGCTATTCTTACTAGACTAGGCTTTTTGGATGGACCGGTCGAACAATACGGTAGCAGATACATGCGGCTTCTTCCGGCAGTGAAGCAAGGGAAAGGAACTCGCAGTGATGGCGGATGCAAATGAAGACGGTCATCGGATGTATCTTGGCATAGATATCGGCGGCACGAAAATCCAGGCCTCGTTGGTTGAGGAGTCGGGCACGATCGTCGGCCGCCAGCGGTGTCCCACGCCGCGCGAGGGTGGCTCCAGAGCAGTCGTCAGGGCCATTGAGGAGGTCATGGACGGCGTCTTGAAGGACCAGAAGGTCGCCTCCGGCGATTTGCAGGCGATCGGGGTGGCAGTACCCGGTGTGGTCGATCCGGACGAGGGCCGCGTTGTCGTCACTCCTAACATGAGTCTGACGGGCGTGGCGATCGGTCCGGATCTCGAAAAACGATTCGAGGTACCGGTGGCCTTGGGGAACGACTGCAATCTCGGGGCCCTGGGTGAGCTGTGGTTGGGCTCGGCCCGGGATGCCGACAGCGTGATGGCCATTCTGGTGGGGACAGGGATTGGCGGCGGCATCGTCCAGCAGGGGAGGCTCTGGCGCGGGGCGCGGGAGTCGGCGGCCGAAATCGGTCACATCGTGATGCAGATCGGCGGGCCCAAGTGTGGCTGCGGCAATCGCGGTTGCCTGGAGGCGTTGGCCAGCCGCTCGGCCATCGAACGCGACATCCGTGAGGCGGTGGCCGCCGGCCGGGAAACGGCGTTGACGGCGCTCGCGTCGGGTGATCTGAGCGTGATTCGCAGCGGGATGCTCCGCCGCGCCCTGGCGATGGACGACGAGTTGGTGACCGAGATCATGCGGCGCGCCTCCGAGGTGCTCGGCCATGCCTGCCTGACGGTGCGTCACTTGATCGACCCCGACGTGATCGTGCTGGGCGGAGGCGTGGTGGAAGCGTGCGGCGATCTGATCCTGCCGATTGTGGAGGAGATCGTCGCTTCCGACCAGCTTGCCGGTGCCCGGGAGGGCGGCCGCGTGCTGTTGTCGGCCTTGGGCGACGACGCGGTGGTCGTCGGCGCCGTGGCCCTGGCCCGCGAACTGGTCGGCCGCAGCCCTTGGCGAAAGCGATTTGCCGTGAAACCGGACTATCCGCAGATCTCCGGCGACGTTTTCGGCGAGGTCACCGTGGGGCGCAAGAAGTACCGCCGCGACGTCTACGTTCGCGTCAACGGCAAGGTGAAGAAGCGGGACAAAGCGACGGCCAAGGCGCTATACGGCAGTTCGCATACCGTAGGGCCCCAGGAATTGGAGAAGGCCTGCCGGGGCGGTCCCGAGGTGCTGTTCGTCGCCGCCGGCCACTCGGGCCAGGTCACGTTGAACGAAGAGGCCCGGCGGTTTCTCGCGCAGCGTTCCATCCGATGTGAGGTCCTGCCGACGCCCAAGGCCGTGGAAGCCTACAATGACTCGACGCGACGCAAGGCGGCGTTGATCCACGTGACCTGCTGAGCATCGTTCGAGACATGGGCGTCAGAGTTGCATGTAGCCGAAGTCGCCAGACTATGGAGGCATGGCCATAAAGCCAAACTCTGAGCGAGTTCGGCTACGGCAGTAATAGTTCGAACGATGCTTACTCTTTCGGCCGCGTCAGGGGGCGGAACTCCATGGTCGTCTGCTCGGACGAGCGGGCCAGCTTGACGGCGTCCTTGTAGAACTTCTCCTGGGCCCGGACTTTCTTGCCCTTGCGGGCGACCGGCTCGTAGGTGCCGTCGGCCAGCAGTTGCCGGGCCTTCACGTTGTCGGAGAAGAAGACCCCAAGCGCGTCGATCAGACGCTGACGGTGATTCGGGTCGAGGATCGGAAAGAGGATTTCCAGCCGCTTGCTCAAGTTGCGGCGCATCCAGTCGGCACTGCTGAGATAGACTTCCTCGTGGCCGCCGTTGCGGAAATAGAAAACCCGCGCGTGTTCGAGATAGCGATCGACGATCGAGCGGACCTCGATCCGCTTGGAGACCCCCTTCACCCCGGGCCGCAGACAGCAGATCCCCCGCACGTTGAGCATCACCTTGACGCCCGCCTGGCTGGCGCGATACAGTGCCCGGATGATTTCCGGATCCTCCAGCGAGTTGGTCTTGGCCATGATCAGGCCCGGCTGATCGGGCGTGGCCACGTCGGCCTCCCGCTCGATCAACTCGACGAACCGCTGCCGGAGCCCGGACGGGGCAATGGCCAGCTTGGACCAGCCGACCGCCTCGGAATAGCCCGTCAGCAGGTTAAAAAAGGCGGCCACGTCGGCGGCCACGTCGCGGTCGCTGGTCATCACGGCGACGTCGGAATAGAGGCGGGCCGTCTTGTCGTTGTAGTTGCCGGTGGCCAGGTGGACGTATCGGGCGATCCGCTGCGACTCGCGGCGGATAATCAGCAGAGCTTTGGCGTGGGTCTTCAGCCCGGCAACGCCGTAGATCACGTGGCAGCCGGCGTCTTCGAGGTGCCGGGCCCAGTTGACGTTTTGGGCCTCGTCGAAGCGGGCCTTCAACTCGACCAGCACGGTGACTTCCTTGCCGTTTTCGGCGGCGCGCCTGAGCGCCCGGATAATCGGCGAATCGCCGCTGGTGCGGTAGAGCGTCTGCTTGATGGCCAGCACCTGGGGATCGCCGGCGGCCTGCTCCAGCAATTGCACGACCGGGTCGAAACTCTCGTAGGGGTGAAACAGCATCACGTCGCGGTCTTGCAGCGTGCTCCAGAGATTGTCGGCTCCGATGAGGTCGCCGGGTGTCTGCGGCTGCCACTGGGGAATCTTCAGATCGGCGAAGCCGGGCCGCCCCACGATTTCCCACAGCGCCGTGGCGTCCAGCGTGCCGTCGATTTCGTAGACGTCCTGCGTATCGAGCTGCAGGCAGTCGACCAGCCAGCTTTTGAGCCGGGCGTCCGGGTTCGCCGAGATTTCCAGCCGCACCGCCGCCCGGCGGCGCCGGTCGAGCACCGCCTCTTCGACGGCCTGGAGCAGGTCCGCGGCGTCGTCATCCTGCACGGCCACGTCGGCGTCGCGGGTGATGCGAAACACGGCCGTGGCCAGCGCTTCACGGCCGGGGAACAACGCGGTGACGTTGTCGGCAATCACGTCTTCCAATCGGGCGAAATGCAGTTGACCCTCGGCCGGGATGGGGATCCAACGCGAGAACTGGCTCGGCACCGGCACCACGACCACCTTCTGCTGCGATTCGTCCCCCTGCTCGGAAACCGGTCCGGAGGCAATCACCGCCGCCACGTGCAACTGGAGACCGGGCAGCAGCGGCCCCGGGGCCAGTTCCTGCACGGCCAAGGGGGTGAGCACGGGTAGGATTTCCTTGGTGAAATGGGATTGGAGGAAGCGTCGCTGTTCGGGAGTCCAAGCTTGCGGCGGGAAGACGCAAAGCCCGTGTTCGGCGAGCTGCTGCAAGACGTCGCGAATGCCGCAGGTCTGTTCGTCGACCAACCGGTGGGCCCGGACGCCAATGGCCTCGAGCTGTTTGCGGGGCGTCATTCCGGCCAGGTCTCGGCGGCGGACGCCGGCGGCCTGCTGCTGCATCAGCCCCGCCACGCGGACCATGAAGAACTCGTCGAGGTTGGAGCTGACAATGGCCAGGAACTTCAGACGCTCCAGCAGGGGCAACTCCTCCGAGAGCCCCTCTTGCAGGACCCGGTCGTTGAACTCGAGCCAACTCAGCTCGCGGTTGATGTAGAGTTCGGGGGCGCCGAGGTCTTTCTTGGCCATGGTTTTCGTCCGAGCGGTTGTTGCCTTGGTTCCGTTGCCGCGTGGTCACGCGCTATCAAGCCGCGACCGTTGGTATCAGACCGCGACCGTTGGTCGCGCCCGGAGAGGTATTCGCGAAGTTCCATGTTAGCACCGTTCGAAAAATAACTGTCCGATTTCTCCGTGGCGTAAGCTTCCAGCTTGCGGGAGATAGTGCCATCGCAAGCTGGAAGCTCACGCCACTTGTTTCTCGAACGGTGCTTACCGTATCGGCGCGACCGCCGGTCGCGGCTTTATAGGACCCCCAACCGGTTGCGGCTTGACGACGCGATGTCATACTTGTTCCAGGCGGACCTTCATTCCGTAGATGTCTTCAAACAGGTC
>Ga0180437_10008291_pt1 | contig 13245 bp, 10 predicted proteins | sample SS_ome_4_FD_132410 | JGI IMG/M metagenome (GOLD analysis project Ga0180437, IMG submission 132410) | Hypersaline lake sediment archaeal communities from the Salton Sea, California, USA - SS_3_D_1 metaG | ecosystem: Environmental > Aquatic > Non-marine Saline and Alkaline > Hypersaline >...
AAGCAAAAGGAAAAAACCGGCAGAGATCAAGATTTCCATTATTTTGAAGCGGCCCTTGAGGAGATCACCACGTCTGAAATCGATTCCCCCTTGAAATATGTCATCTATGGGCATACGCATCGCTATAAGCTGATTCCTCTCATCACCATGAAAGAAACAGATAAGGAAAAAAAGACATTCTACTTTAATTCCGGAACCTGGAAGAGAACGGTTCAAAAAAACAAGTTCCCTCGAAACAATGCGGAATTTCAGAATTGGGAACGGATGACCTATATAAACTTTTTCAACGCAGAGGCTCATGAAGTCAAAGATCATATCTTCGATCTCTGGCACGGAAATCTTAAAACTAAGACGCAAAATTGAGTTTTAATTGTCTGATATTCTTGAGAGGAGATTCAGATGGGTAATTATATAATCGTATATAATCGACGCACACATTCATTTCGGTGCCCCAAGGGATGAGGAGAGCGGTTGCTACGGGTCTTCCGAATTTGAATCTGGCGTAGCTTATTTTACCATGCTGCTGTTGACTAAATCGCTTTTCAAGAAAGTCGACATTCACAGAGTCAAAAAACACCTGCTGGGCGTTATAAATGGCGCCAAACAAGTGGATAAATCCGTAATTCTGGCCATGGATGAGGTCTATGACGAAAACGGTGTCGTCCAAAAAACCTGACCCATCTCCATGTGCCGAATCGATATGTTGCAAAACTGGCCGCAGAAAATGAACGGGTGCTGTTTGGAGCTTCGATTCACCCATACCGGCTGGATTGGCGGGATGAATTGGCCTTTTGCCTTGAAAATAGGGCGGTTTTATGCAAATGGATCCCATCCTCCCAGCTTATTGATCCTCTTAACCAGCACTGTGATGAATTCTATGACAAGCTGGCAGAGCATAACCTGCCGCTTCTCTACCATGCCGGCCCGGAATATGCCATTCCCACCTCGAATCATGAATACGACGAATTCAACAATCCCAAATACCTGAAAACGATACTGGATAAGGGAGTCACGGTCATTATCGCCCACTGTACCATGCCTTTTTGGGGGGATCTTGACATTGAATACCAGGATGATTTTACAGAATTTCTCAAACTTTTCGAGGAGGCTGAGAGTAAGGACTGGAAGCTTTACGCGGACCTGTCAGCGATTTGCTCGCCGCTTCGGAACAAATATGTCCAAATCATCAAAGCAAGACTCGCCGAGATTACTCCCAAACGATTGATCTATGCAAGTGATTATCCCATTCCCTTATCAGAGCTCTGTTATCAAAAGAGTACGAACTTTTTTGCATGGCTAATATATGTATTCAATGTCGCCCGAACCAAGAATTATCTGGACAAAAACTACCTTCTTATCAAAGGAATGGATTTCAAGGAAAAGATTTGTTCTAATGCGCCGGAGCTTTTTAGTATGATAAATTATGGTTTCTGAGATGATCACCAATCGCTTTGAATTGCAAGGTTTCAGGTGAATTAATGACCTTAATTCATTTATCCTCACGCAGGATTAGACATGATGAGAGCAGGAAGGCAGATGAAAAAAATCGGATTGATCTTCCTGGCAGTCGTTTTGTTCACGCTTGGGTGTTCCAATATCCTGAAAATCGAACAGAAAGACAGCGTTATCATCGTCCTGAATCCCAAAAGGCCGGTCTCTGTGCCCAGCACACCCCATGAGCTGAGCCTCGAGCCCCGAAATCGAACTGCTAAGACCTCACAATTTGATGAAGTCTTGCCTTATTTTATTAATTACAAATATTTAGGACAGTCGAAGCGCATAATAAGACGCGCTTATAGGTGCATAGCCTCATTCGTACCGCAGCGCCTCGACTGGATCGGCTACCGCTGCTTTGATGGATTGAAAGGTGACGGTCAGCACGGCCAGGATCAGGGAGAGGCTTCCCGCAAGCACAAAGATCCACAGGCCGACTCCAGTCCGGTAGGCAAACCCCTGAAGCCACCGGCTCATCGCAAAATAGGCGGCCGGCCAGGCCACGAAGTTGGCGCACACAACCAGCATCGTATACTCACGCGAGATAAGCCGGACAACACCCGGGACAGAGGCTCCCAGGATCTTGCGGATGCCGATCTCACGGCGCCTCCGTTCGGCCGTGTAGGCCGCCAGGCCAAAAAGTCCGAGACTGGAGATAAAGACCGCAAGTCCCGAGAACAGCCCGGCGATCCGGCGCGTTTTCATCTCCAAGAGATAGAGATTATTGTAATCGTCACCCAGAAAAGAATATTCGACCGGCAGGGGAGGGGAGAACGCCTCCCAGGCCTTTTTAACCTGGGCCAGCACATCCTGCGCTCTATCCCCGCGAAAACGAACCGCTGCATACACAGAGGATCCGGTGTTTAGCATCATCCCCATCTTCTTGATCTTCACGTGCAGAGACTCGAAGTGAAAATCACGGACCACCCCGATTACAGTGTATTCCCGTTTATTGACACGGATGGATTTACCTAAAGGATCTGTCCATCCCAGCTGACGGGCCGCTTCCTGGTTTATGATGATGGCGTGATCGTCAGAGGAGAAATCCTTTGAGAAGAAACGGCCGTTTGCCATCTCGAACTTCAAAACCTCCTTTAGGTTGTGGTCACAGCGGATCATTTCGAGAACGATTCCGGCTGGAAATCCTTCAGGCTGGACGCTTTGCTTGTTGAAACTGCTGCCGGGCAATTGATCGGTCAATGATATGTGTTCGACTCCCGGGAAGGCATTCAGTTTTTGCTGAAAGGCTTCGGATCGATCTCCCAGACGATAGAGATTCTTGATCACCAGCACGTGCTCACGATCATATCCCAGCCTTTTGTTCTGCATGTAAGTCAGCTGCCGGTACACCACCCCGGTTCCGATAAGCAGCGCAACGGATATGGCGAACTGGAAGACAACCAGGCCCTGCCCCAGGAAGATGGATCGTTTACCACCCGTCTCCATCCCGGCACCGGCGGTTCCTTTGAGTATATACGCCGGCCGGAATGCCGAGAGATAAAAGGCCGGGTAGAGGCCGGCCAGCAACCCAAATCCTAAAGCCACACCTAAGATCCCCAGCCAAACACGAGGATCGCCCGTGTAATGCTGTCCAAAATCAATCCCGGTGAGGCCTCGGTAGAAGGGAAGCAGGAGGAAGATCAACACCAGAGCAAGCCCAAGAGCCATTAGGCTGAGGATCATGGATTCGCCCAGGAATTGCCCTACGAGCTGGAAACGACGCGATCCCACCACCTTGCGCACGCCGATCTCCTTGGCGCGATGGCCGATCCGCGCGGTCGTGAGGTTGACGAAATTGACGCCGGCTATGACCAGAATAAAGACCGCGATCAGGCCGAAGATCGTAACATAGGCGACATTCCCATTGGCTTCGAACTCTCCGATGTCCACATCGGAATGGAGGTGAATCCAGGTCAAAGGCTGGAGATAGAGCTCCCAGTTTTTGAAGATGTTGGAGGCGGCGCCGTCCTGGTAATAATAGTGATGCACGAAAGCCGGGAATTTGGCTTCCAGTGCCTCGGGCCGCACACCATCCCGCAGCACGAGATATACCGCGGCGACACCGAGAAACCACTCGCGGCGCTGATATCGCGGATACGAGGAGAGCGAGGTTACGGCACTGAAATGGATGTGTGAATTAAGGGGAGGATCCTCCGCTATCCCCGTCACCGTGAAGGGGACCTCATTGATGAGAAGGATTTCGCCCATGGGATCGCTGGCCCCGAAATAACGATCGGCCGTGGATCGGGTCAGCACCACCCGGTTGGCCTCTGCCAGGGCGGTCTTTTTATCTCCGGCAAGAAGTCCAAAGGAAAAGACATCGAAAAAGGCCTTATCCGCCGAATAATAGGACTTTTCCTCATACACACGGTCATCGGTCTTGACCAATGAGTCAGAAAGATCGATCACCATGGAGACAGCTTCGACCTCCGGGAAGTCACTGAGCAGGGTTTCCGCCAGAATGGGAGCGGCGGGCAGGGCATGGTCCTGACGGTCATCTATGTGGATGACCTGGGCGACACGATAGATTCTGTCGGCCTTCTCGTGAAATCGGTCGTAGCTCAGCTCGTATGTCACATAGAGTCCCACCAGGATGCTGCAGGCCATTCCCACCGCCAGTCCGAATATGTTGACGAAGGAGTGAAGCTTGTGGCGCCGGATGCTCCGAAGGGTGATGATGAAGTAATTCCGGATCATGTCTCCTCGCATCTCCTCGCAGGCGCTTTTACGAAAGCTTTCACTTCTAATGGAATAGACTTAAAGGTGTGGGAAAAGGTTGAGTCGGATGAGATTCTGTTTTTTCTCTCCTGGTAATTGAATTCCCTAATAAATATGATTCCGACAAGTGGACAGATCCCTACCATTTGGATTATCTTTTAGTCGACATGAACAAAAAAATCGGACGTAACGCCCCCTGTCCCTGTGGAAGCGGGAAGAAGTACAAGAAGTGCTGCGGTCTAAACGTCGCTCAGGGCGGTTTTAAACCGGCACCAGAACCTTTGTTACCTCCATCCGACCGAACCGGCACTCTCTGGGATGATTATATGGAACTCATCCCGATAATCGCTTTATACGGCAAGAAGATCATGGATTTTGATAAAGACGGCCGTGAATTCAAAAAAGCGACCTCGAACTTCGAGAAGCGCTTCCGGCCGGGAGAAGAGGACGGAATAAGTGACAGTTGTTTCCTCAGTTGGATGTACTTCGACCTCCGCTTCGGGGAAAGCCGCGAAACCCTCGTCGAGCGATTCCTTTCCGATCCTATGATCAAAAACCTCCACGAACCCGGACCCGCCCACATCAGGAAGCTCAGCGAAAGCTATCTCACATTCTTCGAGATCGTAGCGTCTACGGCCATACCCGATGCCGTTACCGTCGAGGAGCTGGGGACAGGAAAGCGCTATACGGTTCTCCATGTGCGGGAATTATTCGAAATCGATCCGAAACCCGGAGAGATCTGGTTCGCGAGGAGAGTCGGCACTACCGATAGATCCATTTTCTACACAACGCCATATATTTATGGCCCGGAAACACGCACGCAGTTTAAAAAGGTCGTCAAGGCCATGGAGAAGGATTTCAAAAAAATCCCTTGGGCCTCAATGATCCCGGCGGAACGCCACCTCGCAGAGTCACAGAAAGAGGCTGTCGAATTGTGGGCTGAATTTATCATCCGGTCAATGACGGCGGACGACCTGTCAAGATTGCCAGATGAGCCCACATTTGATGACATCGACGATGGGCAAGGACATCTTCCCACGCTGGTCACAACCGACGGAGAGGAGTTTGTTTTAGTGGAAGTGCATTTCCAGATCAAGAACGAAACCGCACTGCGCAAACGGCTCTCCACGCTGCGAAGCTTCGAGTTCAACGCGCAGGATGACTCATGGAGCTGGCTTAAGGCCAAGAGCCGGAAATATCCCGATGCCCCAAGGACAGTCCTGGGATACTTCCGCATCCAGAGAGATCGCCTTGTTGCCGAGACGAATTCTCAGGAAAGGGCCGGAAAACTACGTGCTAAACTCAAAGGACATCTTCGCGATCTCATCGCTTACGAAAAAACTCTCTATCGAGATCCATATGATTTCCCGGAGAGGACTCCGGAAGAAATCGAAGCCCGAGAAAAAAAATCTGAAGACCTACATTCCAGGCCCGAAGTCCAGGAAGCATTGAAAAAACAATTGGAACATCATTACTTCAATGTATGGCCCACAACAAAGATCCCTGCCCTGGGAGGCCTTTCGCCCCGGCAGGCGGCACGGAGCAAGAAGGGGAGGGCGAAGCTTGAGGCGCTTATAGACGATATAGAGCGGAGCCAGATTAGTCCGACCTCAGAAATGCCGAGTATCGACATCGAAAAACTTCGTAAACTGTGCGGACTCCCTCCCAAAGAAGAAGAGCACGATTGAATAGAACGACCAGAACAAAGACTATTATATTTCATATCGTGTTACCTGACTCATACTTCAAAATCGCCTTGGATTGTGAGATTACATAGTCTGACCAAAGAAATCGAGAGGAGTATTATATTTCCGCCACCTTACATTCGGTTCATATGGCTTTTCCCAAGGGGAAACATCCATTAAAAATATCTATCCGAACAAAAGGATAATCTAGCCAAGTTCTGTGAAAAACATCATGTCCGACGATTGGCTGTATTTGGGTCAATCCTTCGGGATGACTTTGGACCTGATAGCGATATCGATGTTTTGGTTGATTTTGAGCCCGGCCGAACTCCAGGTTTTTCAAGTTGTTTGACATGGAAGAAGAGCTCTCAAAAATATTTGGCGGCAGAAAAGTAGATCTGCGGACTCTACAGGATTTAAGCCCCTATTTCCGCGACAAAGTGGTCAAAAATGCTGAGGTACAATATGTTCGGGGATGATGAGATTCGCCTTCAATCAACATCCAGAATTGCCATAGAAAAGAATGATTGGAATGAGAGACCGGCTTATCCATGGCTATTTTAGGTCAATCTTGACGTCGTATGAGAAACAGTATCTAACGACTTACCCTTTCTGATAGAGAAGCTAAAAAAGATTTTAGCTTCTTCGTGATAGTCAAGCAATTTTTTTGTCTTCGAACATCCTAAGATAGGATTTGAGCCTGTTATTGCCCCGTGCCATGGCCTGGAAGCGCTCCTCGAAGTCCTCAGAGGCCGCCTGCCGGACGTTTGGGTGCACAAGCAAGGGCGATATGATGCGTTTCCTCATCATTTGAGGTCCTCCATGAACGGAGGGACGTCATCCCAGATCGAGGCAGACAGCTCCCGCACCTGCTGGAGCGCCTTTTTGCCCTGGGGCGTCAGGTGGAACAGCGTGCGGCTGCGGCCGCCTCTGTCCGGCTGGGGAGCGCATTCCATGGATTCCACCAGCCCACGCTTGACCAGCCGGCTTAGGGGGCTGTAAATAGCCCCGAACACCCACTTGAGGCCCGTCATCTTCTCGATGTACTCCCGGATCGTCACTCCATAGGCATTACCCTGGAGCTTCCAGACCGCCAGCAGGATCAACTCTTCTTTTCTGGTTAGTACTTTCATGATTTTGTACTTTCGGCTCATAACTTATGTGTTCATCACATTTAAATACGCATAGTACATAGAAAAAATTCACTAAAAGTGAATAATTGATTTAATTAATGTAGGCAATCGGACAGTGAGGCTATTACGTTAAATCTTTTGAAGCTGAACGGGTGAGTTGGATATCCAATTTATCCAATTTTATTCTTCAGTACGAGACAAATTTCCATCTAAAAATAAAACTCTTTCTTTTTTATGTCATCCGTGGATATTATATTAGCCTTTCCACAGCTGCACAAAATCCGAGCGCTCACGATATCCACAGGGCGTGGAAATTCGCAACTCATATCATATCAATAACTTATATTTAATGCTGACATTGTGTCGCATAAGGTATATTATGTAAACTAATAAATGAAAAAAATATTTTCAGCTGTTTTTCATATTGTTCATATTTCTCTTCAATCTTTCAATCGCTTCCTCTAATATTTTTATGATTTCACTTTTGTTAACCATCTGCTTGCGAAATTCGATCCGCAATCGACAGTATTCTTGTCCTTCCGGCTGATAATTGTAGACATAGCGCTTGAACTTATCATCGCTTTTGCCTTTAATTTTTTTGGATAAATAGCGTGTGTCTTCACGCTTCAAATCTCTCTCGGCTATAGCCTTAACCAGGTTCATCATATCTTGTTTGCTTTTAAGTTTTGATATTTCCAAGAGAGTCGTTCGGCTTTCAATATGAAATCGATGGCATAGATCTCTCACATCATAAGGAATTTTACTTATGCTTATTATTTCCGTCACAGTAGACCGCGCTTTTCCTAGCTTTTCGGCTATTTCTGCGTGGTTGTAGCCATATATTTCGGCCAGCGTTTTTAGACCGTCCGCTTCTTCGAACACATCTAGATCTTTTCGCTGGAGATTCTCTATAAGCGAGATTTCCATGGCCTCGTTGTCTTCGACATTCATCTCAATACAAGGCAATTCTTTAAGTCCGACGCCTTTGGAAGCCCTAAAACGTCGCTCCCCGGCAATAATCTCGTATCGGCCGCCCTTCGGCCGCACCAATATCGGCTCCAGCAATCCTTTTGATCTGATTGACGACTTGAGATCCTCGATATTGCCCAGCTCACTACGTGCCTGTAATGGATTAGGATCGATACGATCGACCGAAATCATGCGGATCCGGGGCCCAGCCGTCCTCGAGTCTATCAGGTCTACAAAATGCCCGTCGTGCCGCATCCCTATGGTTCCAGGCAATCCGCTCTTTTTAGCTTTTTGCACGTCTCAAAATCTCCTGTACGACCTTGCGGTACTGCTCTGCCCCTACTGAGCTGGGCGCAAAGGTGAAAATCGATTCTCGGTAGGCCGGGCTTTCCTCCAGCTTGACGCTCTTAGAGATGATTGTCCGGAATACTTTCGGCCCAAATACGGCTCTTATGCGCTTTACCACATCTTTGGCGATATTGGTGCGTTTGTCATGCAGCGTAACCAGCACGCCGATAATCTGCAGTTCCGGATTGGCCACTCGTTTCACCCGCTCTATGGTCTCGAGCAAATCATCCGTTCCTTCCAGGCATAAATATGACGACTGAATCGGGATCAGCACCATGTCTGCGGCCACCAAGGCGTTCAGGGTGATAATGCCGAGAGTGGGCGCAGTGTCTATGATAATGAAGTCATATTTCTTCCTGATCGGCTCCAACACGTCTTTAAGTCGATAATGTCCGTCAATTTCTCCCAGCAGCGAAGGCTCGAGCTTGGCCATCGCGATCTTCGAAATGGCAACATCCAGCCCCGGGACGGTCGATTTCACCACGATGTCGCCGATGCTGTGATTATTGTCAACCATAACGTTGTAGAGAGACTTCTCGTACTTCTGCGGCTTTTCAACAAATGCCAGTGTGCTGTTCGCTTGAGGATCGGTATCAACCAGGAGGGTGTTTTTGCCCATCAATGCCATGGCGGCCGAGACATTGAGCGCCGTGGTGGTCTTGCCGACGCCTCCCTTCTGATTCGCGATGGCGATGATCAAAAAATATTACTCCAAGGCCAAAATCGTTTATAGATGGATACATTATACAAATCCCCCGGAAATGGCAAGATAATTTTTAGAGACGCGCCACTCCCCTATCACGGTTCTTTTTTCGTCCGATTTCCCATCAATTAAGCCGGCTCATTTTCAGCATCGAAATGTCGGCATGCCGACATCAGCCGTCATATTTATGGACTTCATTTAGAAATGTCGGCATGCCGACATTTTAAGCTATTTCCGATAGTCTCGCTTTGTCAGCGGATCCAAATTCGCTTCCTTGCCGGATATCGGAGTCAGTCGGAAGCTATATTCGCAGGATCCCGCCGGTAAAGTGTATTTTGCATGTGGGAGGGCTCCCCAACTGTTATCACCGCCGACTCCCATCTGCTTGAAATCGAGATTGAGCGTGTTCCTTTCACGCCGCGCAAGCTCGAATGTGTGCTCGGCAAGCTCCAGGTCCTCTTGCGTAAAGGGCCAAACGCTTATGCTTAGAAGTGGATGTCCCACAACCAGCCAACCGCACCCGTTCGAATCCGTGAGCGTCAGCCAGCGGACATCCGTTTTGTTGCCGCACTCCTGAGGCCTGATGTAGGGATGGATCTGCTCTTCTACAGTGCCGCTGTAGAGTCCTATGGCCGCGCCGGTTTTACGGTCCCAATAGGATTCGTGGGGGCCTCTACCGTACCAGGTCAGGTGATTCAATGTTCCAGGAACCGATACCTGCATGCCGAATCGAGGAAGGTCCGGGAGTTCCATGCCGCCTTGAAAACGATTGCTGAGTACCAAGTCCCCGTTTCCGTAAAAGGCATATTCGATGTGCTGTTTTGATCCCCCTGCCGGCAGGATGAACGACGCGGCAATGGCGATCTTATGCCTTATCTCCCTGGTAATTTTTATGCTTTCGACATGTCTGTGGCGCCCGGCCATCCGCCATATCGATTGACGCCAAGGCATACGGTTTCCTTGATCATTGTCTGTCGGTGCACGCCAGAAATTGGGTATCAAGGGTGCGCGAATTAGATCCTTACCGAACGCCCGATACGATTCCAACGCCCCACTCTCCTTCCCTACTCTCGCCTCGAAGCCCTCTCCTTCGACAATGAAATATTGGCCGGTTTCTTTCAGGCGCAATGATGGCAATGATTCGAGATTAGCCCCTGCCGCTGGGGGGCTCTCAAGCGGCAGGGGGAATTGATCCCATGCCACGACATGCCCCTTGTCGGCCCATATCTCATCCGCTTGGAGCGCAAATTCGAGAGTGATGTGGTATTCGGTCCCCGGTTCGATTTTGGGCGGCAAAAATGGAAGCGTGACCTCGGTGGATTTTCCAGGAGCTAGATCCGGGGAGCTCAACATCCCCTTCTGAAGCACGTGCCCATCGCCATCGAGCCTCCATAAGATATTGAAATGATTAAGGTTAGTAAAAAAATAATTGTTTTCCAGCCGGAACCTTCCCCGTTTTGGCTCCGAGGCCTGCACCTTGATGCTTTGATAGACTTTTTTCACTTCATGGAGATGTGGATTGGGCCTGCGGTCGGGTTGAACCAATCCGTTGCACAGGAAATTTCCATCGTTGAACACATCACCGAAATCTCCCCCGTAGGCGAAGAACGGCCGACCATCGGTGGTTTTTTTGAACAGGGCTTGATCCACCCAATCCCAGATGAACCCTCCCTGCAGTTGAGGCTCCGCCTCGATCACATCCCAGTAGTCCTGCAGGTTGCCCACACTGTTTCCCATGGCATGCGCATATTCACACAGGATGAGCGGCCTCTTTTGGGATCGGGACGCATAACGCCTCAAGCCTTCGATAGGCATGTACATGGGGCTGAAAATATCCACGTGATCTCTCAGCTCCGCACGCTCGTAGTGCACCGGACGCGAGGGATCCCGGCGGTGGATCCATTCCGAGGCTGCCACGAAGTTTACTCCGTCCCCGGCCTCGTTTCCCATGGACCAGATCACCACCGACGGATGATTTTTGTCCCGCTCGACCATGCGCTGGATGCGATCCAGATGGGCTTTTTGCCACTCGGGATTGTTCCCGAGCGTCGTATCGGGACGATAACCCATTCCGTGCGATTCGATGTTGGCCTCATCGATGAGATAGATGCCGTATCGGTCGCACAGCTCATACCATTCCGGGTCATCCGGATAGTGGCAGGTCCGCACGGCATTGATATTGAAACGTTTCATGATCTCGAGATCCCGGATCATGGATGCCCGGGTCACATAATGGCCGGTCACGGAGTCGTGTTCATGGCGGTTAACTCCTTTAAATAGAATAGGTTGGCCGTTTATGCAAAGCTGTCCGCCTTTCATTTCCACTTCCCGAAATCCCACTTTGCATCCCGTAAACTCGAGATTATCTCCCCTTTCGTCCATTAGATGAAGCACGAGCGGATAGAGATGAGGGGTTTCCGCCGTCCACTTTTTAGGATTTTTGATGCGCGTTTTTAGGGTCAAGCTATGTTCCCTTGTGATAGTAAAAATAGAGGCTTCGGCGATCGGGTATTCTCGGTCTGAAAAAGGATCGATCATGACAGCCTCGAACCGGACATTTTTTTCAGGTTGGGACCGATAGTTGATCATTTCGACTTCCAGAACCAGTTCCGCATCCTGATACTGTTCATCCAATTCGGTCTTGACCTCAAAATCACGGATATGCACCTTGGGAGTTGAAAAGAGGTAGGCGTTGCGGAAGATTCCGCTCAATCGCCAAAAATCTTGACACTCCAGATAGGATCCATCCGACCAGCGATAAACCTCACAGGCCAAGAGATTCTCACCCGGTTGGAGAAAAGATGTGATATCGAACTCAGCCGGTGTACGGCTTCCTTGGCTGTACCCCACCTTTTCGCCGTTTATCCAGAGGTAAAAGGCCGATTCAACTCCGTCAAAATGAAGAAAGACCTCTCGTTCGCCCCATTTTTTCGGAACCAGAAATGTCGTGCGGTAGCATCCCACCGGATTGTAATGGTTATGGATGAAGGGAGGGTTCTTTTTGAAGGGATAAGGGATGTTCAGATAGATAGGGATGCCGTAACCCTGGAGTTGCCAATTGGAGGGCACATCGATCAAGGCCCAATGCGAGTCGTCGAAATCGTCGCGATAAAAATCAGCCGGACGTTCCACCGGCTTATCCACCCAAAAGAATCGCCATCGGCCGTTTAAGCTGTGATGGAACGGGGATCGATGTCTCTCCCCCCGTATCGCTTCGGCTTTATCCGGGAAAACCATCATGGTGCAGTGAGGAGGCTCCTTGTTGATGCCGATGACCTGAGGATTCTCCCAGTCGTGCTGTTGTCCGGCAATGACCACCCCCCCTGCGACGAACCAGACGGTCATTATGAGAATCGATGTTACCCAGGATGATAACGATGACTCGGTCATGCGCATTTTAACTCTCCCCTTTCACTGTGGCGCCTGTCGTTCTCATCCATTTTTCCCTCCAGATATGTGCCTGGAAAATCGCTTGACGATGGTGGAATATGATTTTTAAAGCGCCTAGGTTGCGGTAGCGAATCGATCCTGACTTTCTCCCTTTATCCACAGACAAACGGCTCTCTACGGCCGTCTCATCGCTTTTTTCGAGCATTTTATTCCACTCATCCGCCGCTTGCTGGTCACCGTTATTGGATGGCTTTTCGGCTTTCACTTTAAAACCGGTTGGATTTTTCCGTATAAAGCAATATCTGTCAATCCTCCCAAGTCGGCGATCACCTTTTTGTTCACCTTCGATCAGCCGGATCCTTTCGGACATTTTCCGCGGAGGATTATCGGGCATGGTATGGCATGGATGCCGGCACGGTCATGATCGAGTGGAACGTCCGCCCGATTTGTGGGCATGAGCCTGCTCCCCGTACATCTCGATGGTCGCAACCAGTTCCGTCAGCTTGATAGGCCGGGACATAAAACCGTCCATGCCGACCCCAAGGCATTTCTCCTCGATCTCTTTGAGCGCATGAGCGCTCAGGGCGATGATGGGAGTGTGCTCGCCGGTCTTTTTCTCCATTTCACGAATACGGGCCGTCGCCTCGAATCCGTTCATCTCCGGCATCTGGACATCCATCAGGATGAGGTCGAAGGTCTCCTTTTCATAGGCTTCCAAGGCGGCCTTTCCATCGGAAACCAGCAGCGCCGAGTGTCCCATTTTTTCCAGCATGCGCTTAACCAGCCGTTGGTTGATCACATTGTC
>Ga0180437_10008292_pt1 | contig 13245 bp, 14 predicted proteins | sample SS_ome_4_FD_132410 | JGI IMG/M metagenome (GOLD analysis project Ga0180437, IMG submission 132410) | Hypersaline lake sediment archaeal communities from the Salton Sea, California, USA - SS_3_D_1 metaG | ecosystem: Environmental > Aquatic > Non-marine Saline and Alkaline > Hypersaline >...
GGGGTGGGTAGGTTAGACTTATATCCTGTTTCTGGTTGTGTATGGATCCGAGCAGCCCGGTCGTCTAGCGGTCAAGGATGGGGGCCTCTGGAGCCTCAGACGAGAGTTCGAATCTCTCCCGGGCTACCAACCCTCAAAGGTTTAGTAATACCATTTTTTTCGCGCGAGGTCCTATATTTTTATATGAGATTAATTTTTTTTGAGTTGGGTAACTTGGGCATACTATTCAAAGAACCAGGAAGACTCTATGAAAAATATTTAAATCAAAACGAAAAATGTGAGCTTGAAGCTATTTTAAAAAAAGGAGTGAATTTTAAAAACATTGAGGACTTTTATAAAAATCATATTATTATAGATTTTATAAATTATGAAGAACTAACAAAAGAGGAATTATTTTTCATTAATTCAATATTAATAAAAACGGTATCACGTAGTATGGGTAATTTTTTTATAACTCCCGATTATTCTGAATTTATCATATTTATAACAACCAATATCAAAAAACCAATTACAGATGCTGTAAGAGAAATTGATCGTATAAAATTAATTGGTTCAATATTGCTACTCAATTCTATTAAATTACCTGAATTTCCATTTCCAATAAACAAAGTAATAGAACCAATAAATAGTTTTTTTGGTCCAACTATTGCAAGTTATATTGCCTTTCCTTTATTAGAGACTATTTGTAAATTCTTATCTCCTGTATTGGATATTGACGGTACATTAAAAAATAACCTTCCACCTACACGTGAACACGTTCAATTTCGACCAGTTATAAATAATCTCAAAGAAATACTACTAATTACAGAATATGGATTAAATAACAATTTAAAATCATTATTAACATCTTTAGATAATGAAATTAATTTATACAAAAGAATAAAAAAACAACGTGATTATCTCTTACATGGTCAAATTTCAAACACTTGGGAAAGTTATTTATTACTTTTGTTATTATATTTATTTTATATTTCTGAGGGATATTTTCCTTAATATTTACGCGCGCGTATTAATTTTTTTTAAATAAATGCACAAAAGAGTTGAAGACAAACAAATTAATGAATTTTTTAGGAGTTATATTCGTGCAGACTAGTCTTTAGTTCATTGAGAATTGTGTTTTTTATAGCTATAGTAAGAACGTTAATTTGGTCATCTTCCTGGCTCTGAGGGTCTATCAGCGTCCTGTGTGGCTTGCTTAGGGCTTCCTTGCTGAGCACCTTGTCGGGCTCAAGGCCCAGGGACATAGCCAGGGCCTTCAGCATCTCGATCTTGTTCAGCTGTGTTTTGGGCCTGATGCTGAGGCCTGACGAGGCGTAGACGTTCCTGAGGAACTCGACGCCCTTCATCTGAATGTCGTGGTAGGTGCTGATTGTGTGGCCCATCATGTACTCGATGTAGTCGGTGGGGACGGTGCCCAGGCTGGCCAGCTGGGTCCTGAAGTACTTGCGGAGGCTGTGAGCTCTCAGCTGGTACCTTCGACTTGAGCCCTTCTTGATGAGTCCGACCTTCTTGTAGAGCTGGTTAAGGATCCTGTGGACCTGGGCGGCTGTGATCGTTTTGACCGTTGAGGAGTGGGCGTTTCGAATCAGAGGAGCCTCAGGTATGAGAGTTTCAGGTGGCATCCTCGCATCTCGGCTCCCTCTTCTGCGGGCCTCGATGTAGGTCTCTAGGAAATTAGCTGCCTCTTGACCCAGGAATGTGTCATAGTCGTGATACTTGCCCTTGGTGATCGGGGCCTCGACATGCACATGGATGGGGAAGACGCCCCTCTCCAAGTCCTTCATAACGTGCCGGTACTGGAGCTTAACCAGGGTACCTACCCTGACGCCTGAGAGGGCCAAGATGCTGATGATGGCCTTCTCCCTGATGTCTGCAATGTCGATCAGCCTCTGAAGCTCCTCAGGGCTCGGAGACCTGTCCCGGTAGACCACTCTCTTGCTGAGCTTGTAGGGCAGGTTAAGGACAAGTCCATTAGTTCTGAAGAGGGCCTTGACGCCTTTAACGTGGTTGGAGATGGTGCCGTTTGCCAGGCCTTCAGCCTGGAGGTCTCCGATAAAGTCGTCCAGGTGCTTGGTCAAGATCTCGAGGGATGGTTGGTCCACGAGGCCTTCGGGAGTTCGGCAGCCCTCAACGAGCTCGTCGGGTGTCTGGCTTATCCAGTTGCAGAATCTATGGACTCCGTATATGTACTGGTAGAGGGTGGCCTTGCTGCCCGTGGTGTGCCTGAGCAGGTAGGTGGCCAGGTTGAGGAGGCTCTTGTTCTCAAAGGTGAGGCTGATGAGGCTGGGCATCTTCACTGTGAAGGCCTCGATCACGTATTCGAGAACGGCCTTCTCTCCAGGCCTCTCGGCCTTGGGGAGCCTGACTGTGATGGGCTTTCGCAACTTCTTTCCTCGAGGGCTGGTCTCTATTGTGATGATCTCGTCTGAGAGGTGTTGGGGCACCAGGGTTTGCATCTTAGAGGAACTCCTTCCAGGCCTGCATCTCCTTCAGCTTCTGGTCGGCCAGTGTGGCTTCCTGCTCCGGTGAGCCCAGGTCTATGAAGGGAACGCAGAATATCTGGCATCGTTTCTTGAGTCCGTTGTCCTTGGTGATGATGATGGTCTTGTTCTGAAGGGCGTAGCTCAGGATCTGGTCGTCGCTGATGCTGTTGGAGCTCTCAAGTGTTTTCAAGGCCTCTTTGACGGTGTCCACTTCCCAGCCTAGCTCTATCAGATACGGTTTCAAATTCTGACAGTTTTCATCAAGCAGCAGCTTCATTTTTCATCACTTTCTTGGTTTTCTTATTCTCAAGAATATCAATCAAGAAATACTTATAAATCTTATTATTCGTGGTATTCTTGAAAGGCATATGTCCAAGATACTCGGAGCAAGTAAGGTCACAAAACGATTTCAAGTGACCATTCCTGAGGATGCAAGAGATATGTTGAAAATATCTGTTGGGGATAATGTGGCTTTTATCCAAGAGGAAGATGGGAAAGTCTACATTACTACAAAAATATAACTCATTCAATCTCTCGAATCTCCAGTATATCACTTCTTAGAATAATCAATCCAGAGGCTGGATCTGGCTTCTCGAGGGGTTGAGCCTCGATAGGTTTGTCGAAGAGGATCCAAATCGCCTTCTCAGTCTCCTTGATCATCCATCCGATGGTCTCCCTTGTGGACGGCTGCAGCTGGTTAGGGTCTGTGTTTCTGAAGAGCACGTGATCCTGGTACTTGACGTGCACCAGCTTTAGCGACCTTTCCGAGGCCATCTCAGGGTCCTCGTCTGACGACCTTTTCATCGTAGTCGAGCAGCCCCAGAGCCTTCATCATGGGAAGGTACTGCTTGACCTGCAGCTGGTTGTAGCCCTTGCGACCTAGCTGATCCAGGAAGGCTAGTATCCCGATGGATCGTTCTCGTTCCAGGAGGTCACAGACATCTTCAACAAGCTCCTGAGGAACATCGAATTTTTCAGAGGTATCTTTTTTGACCATCCCAACCGTCCCAATCGTCCCGCTTTGTTCTTCTCCGGGACGTTTGGGAGCTTTGGGATGGTCAGAATTGATACCCCCTAAATTTTCAATTATCTTGACGAGTTGAATCAGCTTCGATGTAGGGTAGAAGCCTCTCCCGCTTTTAATGAGGTCTTGACCCTGCAGGATGGCCACTAAGGGTTGTAATTCACTATGTTTCGAGAGGGTAAACTGATTTTTCAATATGTCCTTGGTGACGTGGCCCTTCAGGACGATGAACCTGAGGATGCTGATGGTCTTTCCGGCCTCAATCCCAATGGCCTCGAGCTCATAGATCAGTTGGTTCAGGTCGTCCTCGGTGGGTACCTCGAGGATCTCAGAGCTCGCAAGGGAGTGTAAGCCTGCCTCCATGTACTCGTCCTCGAGGAAGGCCACCACCTCTTCCACATGCTCCCTGGTGACCATGACCTGCTTAAGATCCGGTGTGGACGAGAGGGTGAGCCTGGCGAGGGCCGTACTGAGCCTGGCCAACTTGAACTTGAAGTCGATGCTCACCAGAGGTATGCTATCACAGTAAAACTTCTTGTAGAGCCTAGTGGCCTCCCCGAGTATGTGCATCAGGGCGTCAGGGCTGAAAACCGTCTTAGCCTGGTCGCTCCAGGCCCACTTCAGGGCCTCGGACAGGAGCTCCAGGTCTGGGTCGTGAGGGGTTCCCATGGGCCTGTTCACTGCCTCGGCTTCGATGCTCCTTTGGTCGCTGATGGCCGCCACGTCCAGCCTGGCGATGCCTGTCTTGTCGAGTATGGTGGCCACGGCCTGGATGGGATAGAAGAATCCGCTGATGGTCTTGGTGCTGTACTTCCCGGAGTCCGGGTCGATTGCGTTGGCGATCTTGATCTGCCTGGTCCTGGCCGGGGCGCTGCCCTTAGCGGCTGCGCCCTTGGTGACGACTCCCTGCCTCTCAGCCTCGGCGAGGGCTGAGGATGCGTAGGTGCTCAGCTTCTGGTATCCGTCAACGGCCAGAAGTCTCTTGTCGTTGAGCACCAGGAACCCAAAATCCGTGAACCATTCACCCTTCTCGGCCTTCACTGCTGCAGCCGTGAGGCCGACCATGGTGGCCGTCTCAGCCGTGATCAGGGTTCCCGCCTTGAGCAGCCCGATCAACTTGCGCACTGTCTCAGATTTTCCCGTAGTGGTGTCCCCGATGAGCAGGCTGATTCCCCATCCATGCTGCCTGTCGCCGTCGAGCTCAACCCATATTGGCGTGAAGAACGAGAGGAGGCCAGCGTAGGCCAGGTTCCTGCGTCCCACAAGGTGGCTGAACCTGTCAAAGTTCTCTAGGATCCAGTTCACCCTCTCCCTGACGGATAATCCCTCGAATCTGCCCTTGAGCTTGTTCAGATCCTCTGCGTTAAAGGCCTCCACTGCCTCCGGGAACTCGACGTCGGTAGCCATGAAGGTGGCCATCTGGGTCTTCGGGTCTGGCCTGATCCATCCCGTGATAATCACACGGGTCGATGGGGACAGGTCCAGCTTTCTGCTCGTGACTATGTAGACGTCGAAGTGCTTGTACTCGTAGCCCCTCTCGTCCAGGATCTTGTCTTCACGGCTCATGAGGCTGAAGACAGGTGGCCTGAGCCTCACCTTGTACACGGTGTAGGTGCCGCATATGGAGAATGAGGCGTTTTTAGGGGCGTCCATGATCTTGGCCAGCAGGTCGTTCTTGGCCTTCTCGCTGACCCCTACGAACTGCAGCAGCTGAGAGTCAAAGCTGTTGAATGTCCTGCTCCTCTCGTCAGGCTGAGTCTTGCCCTTCTTTATCCAGGTGGCCACGACTTCCTGAGGTATTAGGTAGCTGATACTCGTGCTGCTGACTATGCCCTTGATCCTCATTGGTTGGTGTGCGTGCTCAGGATTCTCTATCTCGGTGAGGTGGTGGATTCCAGGAATCGGCTCGAAGAGGGGGCCATCTTCAGATTTCAAGGCCACCTCTCCTTAGGCAATTTTTACAGTGCCCAGCCAGTGTCCGCACCAGATACAGACCTTGGCATCTGGGACCACGTGGCTGCAGCTGGGGCAGCGCTTGAGACCAGGGCCTGGGTCCTCGACCTTTACCTGGTCGAGTGTGGCCTGAGTCAGGCTCGCCCCTCGGCTCGGATCTCCCATCGGCTCTGCTTACCCATCCTAATCCAGTCTGCGCCAAGCGGCTTCAGAGCGTCCATGTATTTCTGCCAGACGTCGCCCATGTACTTGTCAGGCATCACAACGAGCACGCCCTCATCCATGTAGACGTTGAGATGCATCGAGTCTAGCCCAGCTCTCTCAATAGTATTCAGCACGGTCTCACGATCAATGATGTATGTTGATGTGCTATGCTCCGCTTCGACGTGTTTTCTAGGGGCGCCTTGCCCCGTGTCTCTCTCTGAGCCTATAAATTCCTCGGCTGAGATCTCGCCTCCTCCAACCAGGTTGCTGATGGCCCTGTTCATGGCTCGTGTTTGAGCCAGGCTCCTGGTGTCGTGTATGATCTTCCCGCTTTCATCCCTCTCGTCCGTCGAGGCTGACCCTGAGGCCTCAGCGTACCGACCGTTGGGGGCTATTGCCCTGTAGTCGAAGTGGTAGATTGTCACCCAGTTGCCTGAGCCAGTGGGGAGCTCCTTATCGACCTCTCGCTCGTCGATCTTCTCGAGGCTGACGTTGCAGGCCAGTGCGTACTTGAGCCAGCCTGACTTCTTGACCCTCTTCCTGTTCTCCTTCTTGTCGAGCCAGAAGTCGCCTTCCTTGAGGACGGTGGCCTTGAACCTGTCGAAGGCTCCGACGATGGCCACAAGGCGCTCCACGCTCACAGGGGTCACGGGGCCTCCTGCCTGGTCCGGGAGCATCAATCCCTTATCTTCAGGCTTGGAACTCATCGGGCAGCCTCCTGGAGCTCCTGTATGTTCTTAGCCTTCTCGAGGACGGTGAAAAAGATGTGGTCGGCCTCTTCGATGATCCACTCCAGGGCCTCATCCTGGGTCTGATCCGTCGCCATGGCGAGGATCTCCAGGTCCTTGCAGGCCTCCTCTGAGAGGCTGAAGGTCTTATCAATTTTCATGGTGAGGCCTCCTGAAGCGTAGTTGTCTTCGGCAGGATCAAGATCCAGCAACCCTGGACACGCCACCAATAGACCTTCTTACCCTCCCGTGTCTCGAAGGGCATCTTGAAGCCCTCCTGCATCCATGGCTCCTCGAGCTCCGATTCATCGACCTCGATCCAAACCTCAGCGGTTGGAGGAGCACGTAACATCTTCATCAAGCCTCAGCCTCCTCAGCCTTCTCGAAGACCCGATCATAAGCCTGGGCCACTGCGTCCTCGGTGTACGTCAGATAGACCGCTGTTGTGGACAAGTCCGCATGTCTCAGGATCTTCTGCAGGCTCCTGACGTCGCCTCCGTGCCTGAGGAAGTGGACGGCGAATTGGTGCCTGAGGCTGTGAGGCGTCACCTCCGAGGCGTCCTTGACCCGGGCCTTCTCAGCCAAGTCCTTGACAATGCGCCTGACGTAGCTCTCCGATAGGTCGAAAAGCAGCCCGGAGTCACGGCCTCCAAGGTAGGCCTTGATCTGTTCACCTGTCTCTGAGTCGAAGGGCACAAAGCCCTCCTTGAGCCCTTTCGGATGCCAGTCCTCCTTAGCCCTGACGTGGATCTGCCTGTTCTCAAAGTCGATGTCCCCGACGTCGAGGTTGCAGAGCTCCCCGACTCTCAGCCCCGTCCTGGAGAGAACCTGCACGATGAGACCGTCCCGCTGATTCTCAGCGACGGCCTTCATTCTGGCCACCTCCTCGTCGGAGGGCACGGCCTTCAGGATCTCAGCCCTCCGGGGAGGCTTCACCAGCTCCGCCAGGTCTACACGGCCATGGTATCTGAAGAAGGCCCTCAGCTGCACGCTGTAATTGTACTGAGTGGCACGAGCATAATCCTCGATTGTATTCAGGTAGCCAAACACATCGTCCCTAGTCCATTTTAAGGGATCTGTCTTCCGGGAGAACTCGATGAAGCCTGAGGCCACGATCCTGGCCTGCCTTTTCGATGAGGAGCTCTTGCCGGCCTGGGACGCTATGTAGGACTTGACGGGATCCAAGTCACCCACTTTTCCAGGCTCTCCAGCTGTGCTTGCATCCAGGGCACTTGAACAGGTATGTCGTCAGTACTACGTTGCCTCTTCCGATGGCCTTCCAAGACTTCTTGTGCTTCACGTTCTTCCGGCCACAGGAGGGACAGTCCTGGTTCAGCTTCCATCCCTCCATCCTGGAGCAGCTGATACCAGCTGCTCCTCATAACCCCTAAAAACTCGGGGTGGGTTCTTTACATGGAGAAGGGCTGAGGTAGCAGCTGCCGGCATCAACTGACAGCCACCTCTGCCTTCTCCACCTGGGTTTGGATACCGAGAGCTTTCTTGACTTCAGGAGGATAGTAGGACAACCTTGCGAGCTCGGTTTTAAGAGCTCGCCTGAGAAAGTTACTCATGTTCTCACCTCGGGCGTCGCAAACCCGCTTCAGCAGCTCCGCATCTTCCTGAGGAAGACGGGTAGCCACAACAATGGTTTCGTTCATCATTGTTGTCGCTTAGTTTTATCCGTAAACATGTTTATATACAATTATGCAGTTTTATAAAACTGGTGAGTTGTATATCAATCTGGCCAACCAAAGGTCAAACCGAGATCATGATCTTTCTCGCTCATAGTGGAAAGTCTAATCGTTATGAAATCTCAGAGAATACAAGTATATCATATCAAGGCGTTCACAGTGCCATGAAAAAAATGATTAAATATGGATTAGTTAAAATTATTGATGAAAAGCCTGCAAAAAGCGGAGGAAAAAAAATAACATATGATCTTACTTTTAGAGCATTATTGATGGTTATTTCTTGGTGGAAATGTCCTTATGATGAAATTGATAATATCATTAAAAAAAGAAAAGATGATTGGGTAATATTTCAAGAATGGGATTATATTTCTCAAAATCATGAGGTTAAAAGCTTTGTATTGTCATCTTTAATCAATGCCATACCAAGAATAAGATTTTTTAATTATGATGAAGAATTTGAATGGTTTAAAAGATACATAGATTTTAATGAGGAGAAAGTAATTACGCATGATTTTTTCAATAAGTTAGTTTTATCTGAAAAAGAAAGACTTTCTGGGATGGCTTTGGGTGTGATATCTTTATTTAATAATGATGAGTGGATATTTATAGAAGATAAATGGTGTGAAAATAAAGAATCAAACAAGAAAGAAATATATGAATATCTTAAATATTTAATGAAAAATATTAAATTGAAAAAGATAATCGTAAAATATATGAAATTAGAAGAATGTAAATACAAGAGATTAAAAGAATTAACATCTATACTAAGTTAATGTATAACACATGGAAAAAGCCCTAGAATATTTTTGATTTTTTATCGAGTCCCGTCAGAGTTCAAATTCGAGGTTCCAAATAGGCTTGTTATCTGGGCTTAATGAGCATGGTTTTAGGGTTGTTTTAGTAGGACTGTGTATACTGTACTATTCTGAAATTCCTAATATGGTTGTATAAGAGGAATATCCTGTTTTACAGTTTATTTTATAAAAATAGTAGGAAATAGGGAGTATTTAACAATCCTATTTGTGTTTCAAGAGACCTCTAGAATGAGTGTTCACGGTTAAGTTTTGTAAATCCGTAAACAGTTCTACGGTAATTTCTACGGTTTTAAAAACACATAATATTCAAATTTATATAGTTAAGGAAATAAGAAATTCATAGAACTGTTTTAATGGGTTAATATATGGAAAAAAGCGACATCTTTAATTTGTTAGGAACTATAGTTAGTGCGATATTTTCTGCAGTGACTTGGTTTTGGAACATTCAGCCTTTAAATTTTCTATTTACCTTGATATTGGGTTCTTTTATTACCTATTTTATTCAAAGTAAACTTCAAGATAGAACAGAAAAAAGGAAAATCATTAGAGATATCATAGAGAAAATATATGGTCCTTTATATAATGAAATAATAAATATAAAAGATAATCTCATTAATGACATTAACATAATTTATCCTTCTGCATATGATTTAGGTGGAGAAGGAAAATGTGAAGTTTGGGAAAAAATCAAAAAATATCCAGAATATTTTTCAATACCTAGGGATCTAAAAAATAAAATAGAACAATTAATATATCTTGCTATCAATATAAATGGATATATAGAAGAAATAGATAGAATTGTTAATTCAATAATATTTGAATTTAGTAACTCTCTTATGGCTCCAAACTTTCAAAACATTCATGGAGTATTTTTAGTTTATAAGTCTACAAAAGGGAAAATATTATTTTCTCAACAAATATCAAAGTATACACTTTTAGATAAAGACCCCATTGAGGATATTAAAAAACAACATCAAGATTTTTCAATTGAAAATCTTAACATTTCTTTAACAATGGGGGCATCAAATATTTTACTCCCTTTTCAGGAAGTAAAAGAAAAAATTTATAAAATAATAGAATTATCCAAAGATAAAATATATCATGAAAAAGAAGTTTCAAAATATATAAATGATAGAACCAATTTATCTGAAATATTGAATGAAGTCCTACCGAAAATAGAAAAATACATAGATAAAAATTATCCTACAATGAAATTATAAGATATACCTTGGACAAATGTAACTTTTACATCTATTTAGTAAAACCATGATTAACTAAAAATTCCTTCCAAGCAATCCTCATCAACTTATCTTTGCCTCCTTTTCCAAGTCCTAATTTATCACATAGTGATTCTAAAAAATCCTCTTTATTTTCACTATTTAAATCATTTAGAATTAGGTCTTTGACATATGCATATTTTGAGGGATATCCCTCAGATTTATATTTATTCTCTAGTTTGTCCCACTCTTCATAATTGAAGAAGATGGAGGAGAGCCGTGGCATAACTTACATCGACCATAAAATATATCTGAAATTAGACTTAATGAAGTTTGATTTCGTTATCATAGGACGCGGTAAGAAATAAGATGTAACAATAAAAACATGTAATAAAAAACAGCATTCAAGACAATCCCTTTGATTCACATGAAAATTTTATTTATAAGTATAAAAATAAAATAATAAATGGAAAATTCAAAAAACTATTCTGAACGTGAACGGCGAGAATCTCTTAGAGGATTATATACAATAGGAATATTGGCTATACTACTGACATATAGAATGCAAGGCGGAGAATTGATATTAAAAATAAGAGAAGAGGTTATGAACTATAATTGGTTGATAGATTTAACAATTATTTTTTGGACTTTATATGGAATTAGCATGATATTTGCGTATTCTCCCGATTTGTTAAGTGAAAGTTTTTCTGAATTAATATATCATTCTGGTAGAGTGTTTCTATATTTTAGTCTTAGCTTACTAATGTTTGTTTTTGTAGTGTATTCTTTAATGTTGCATCCTGATAGAAAAAATGAGTTCATTTGGTTATTAATTCCTTTAGTGATTTTGGAAATAATCTTAAAAATAATTAATATAATAAAAAAACGCCAGAAATTAATAGAACATTTAAAAAATAAAATATTCTCTATTAATATAATAAATATAGCAAACATCGCTTTTGTAATCTTTTTTATTATTACAATTATAACTATGTACTTACCTGATAATCTTGAACAATTATTAAATTATTTGTTCCCAGTAGGGTTTATTTCAATGCTTGTTTATTTCGCTGTGAAATTCTATTTAACATTATATAATAATTAGCGGTTTTGATTTTTTAAAATAGAACATGAAAAAACGCATAAATTAACCCTAGAGGGCTGGTGTCTCCCGGTCTACCAGTCTAGTCCTTTTTGATTTGAAAATTTTAGATAACAGGTAGCTTGTTATTCCAGGAATTTTTCTTTGATGAATGGTTGACCGGTAGGTGGTCATAAGGGCTTCAGGTTGTTGTGTTGTCCGTGTGAATATGGTTGAGGGGTGTTGTGGGTGTTCGCTGCTTCGTTGTTCCCTCTCGTGTTGTTAGAGGTCTGCCATGGGGCAGGTTGAAAGTGATAAGTATTTTGAAAAATATTTAGCGTACGATATGGAGATAAATTCAGTCAGGCTTGTCTACTTTTCTCCAACGGGGACGTCGAAGCGAGTCGCGGAGGCGATAGCGAAGGGAATTCAGTTATCCTGTGAACATGTAGACCTGACTCCCCCAACGGCGAGGACCCGAGAGTTCGAGAGGCTCAGTGACGAGCTGGCCGTGATCGCCGCTCCCGTGTACGCCGGAAGGATCCCCTCAGAAGCCGTATACAGGCTGCGTAGAATCAGCGCGAACGACACTCCGGCGGTTCTCGTGGCAGTGTACGGCAATAGGCTTTACGAAGACGCTCTCGTGGAGCTGCAGGACCTGACCATTGAGCTGGGTTTCAGGCCCGTCGCCGGGGGTGCGTTCATCGGTGAGCACTCTTACAGCACGGCTGAGGTGCCCACGGCTCACGGAAGGCCTGACGCGGACGACGTTGAGAAGGCGATGGAGTTCGGTCGGAAGGTTATGGAGAAATTAAGTGGGATCAGTGGGCCAGAGGACATTCCGCCCTTGGAATTGCCCGGGAACCGCCCCTACAGGGAGGGGATGAGGGATACAAGTGAGCTAGTGGAACCGGTCACCAGAGAGGAACTCTGTGTAAAATGTGGAAAGTGTGCCGAGGTGTGCCCCACCTCCTCTATCACCGTGAACGATTTGGTCACGACAAAAGCGGACACCTGTATATGGTGCTGCGCCTGCGTCAAGAACTGCCCATCGGGCGCTCGGGTCATGAGCCCTATCTTGCAGAAGGCTTCGAGATGGCTGAATACCGACTACAGTGAGAGAAGAGAACCGGAGACATATCTATAGCCGTGCGCACGAAAACCTGTAATGTAAAAGAGGGATTATCAGAATAACTTGAGGGCTTCGCCACCTTCCAGCTACGCTCACGCCATTTTCCTAAACGTCGACAAAATTTAACCTAGTAAAGAAGTTTTTACTAAACTCCACTTCACTCGCTGATTTAAATTCCGGTAAAAGAAATACTCAGAGGGCAAAGATTGGCCACAAAAGAAGAGCAGGAGATAAGCAACCTCGAAGAGGAGGTCTTCAAGGCACTGGACCACCAGATTAGAAGAGACGTCTTCAGGTACATCGGCGAGGCAAAAGAGACAACCTTCACCGAGATACTGAACACCGTGAACATCCCGGACAGCCCAACCCTCTCCTACCACCTGAAGACACTCTCACCCTTCGTGACCCAGCAGAAGGGTAGATACGTTCTCTCACCCGTCGGAAAATCCGCATACAGCCTGCTGTTAAAAACCGCGACGTACAACAGGCAGGCCCTCTACATGAGGAAGAAGACCGGCGCCATGATAGGCCACATCGTGCTCTGGACCAGCGCAATGGCCGCAGGCCTGGTGATGGGGGTCGACTCATTCATGACCACGATAATCCTCCCGTCTCTCGCCGCAGTCAGCCTCATGACGATTCAACAACTATTCGAGTGAGGTGATCAGCGTGAATCGAAAATATGGTTACGCAATCATCGCACTGCTCGTCGCAGGGTATTCTCTCTTTCTAGGGCATCTATTCACCGTCTCAGCCCACAGTGAAACCGACTGGACTCAAGGTGAGACAACAATGGAAATCACGGTGATATCGAATTCCGCCGGCGGGTTCTGTTCAATTCATGTAACCGTGTCTCAGAGCGGTCAAAGCCAGACAAAGGAAGATCGAATATATGTTCCTCCATTCGGGAAGGCGAC